>Ga0080064_1005140_pt1 | contig 15739 bp, 14 predicted proteins | sample Subgrocontami54m_FD_69260 | JGI IMG/M metagenome (GOLD analysis project Ga0080064, IMG submission 69260) | Subsurface groundwater microbial communities from S. Glens Falls, New York, USA - GMW46 contaminated, 5.4 m (SPADES assembly) (version 2) ...
AGGGGATATCTCCCCGCTCGCTTCTTCTTTTCCACTTGCAGTCCCTTTCCCTGCAAAGTGTGTCAAATTACAATGTCTCAAGTTTGGGGGTCAGTCCATACATGCGCTATTCTTCTACGGCTGGCTTTTGTTGTTTCTGAAACAAACGTCCCTGGCGGCAACAGGCAAACTCGCCCGTCACAGGGAACTTGGCGTGGGCGGCGTGGCGGTTGCCACAGGGATGTGCTTCCTCGGGCTGAGTTTGGCAATCAGAAGCCTCAGGGGATCAGAAGCGGCAGGGTTTGGCAGCGCGGGCCGCGCCTTCTCCATTGTGCCGGTGACGGGAATCGCGTTTTTCGCAGCCTTGTTCCTGATCGCAATCCTGCAGGTGAAGAAGCCGGATGTTCACAAGCGCCTGATGCTGGTGGCCACTGTTTCGCTGCTCCAGGCTGGGGTCGGGAGATGGTTCCTGCTATTCCTGGCCCCGCCACCGCAGCCAGGCCCGGTGAGCCCTCCTCCGGTCTTTGTGACGGTATTGCCCGGGATTCTGTCGGACATCCTGATCGTCATTGCCATGGTGCGGGACCGGAGAATGGAAGGCCGTGTTCACCCCGTCTACTGGATTGCCGGCGCGAGCTTGCTCGCCCTGCAAGTACTGCGCGGTCCCATCAGCGCCACAAGCGGATGGAACCAGGTGACCCACTGGCTGCTGGCGATTGCCCCGTAGAGCAGGACCACTACTCCAACCGCACGAGGCTCCGGTCCAACTCGGCCAGCGTCGAGCGGCCCGATAAACCCATCGCCCAAGCCAGCTCTGTCTGCAAAATCTCCAGCACCCGCCGGACCCCGTCCTGCCCTTGCGCGCCGAGCCCCCATAGCGGAGGCCTGCCCACCAGGACCGCCTTTGCGCCGATTGCCAGCGCCTTGAGAATGTCGGTGCCGCGCCGGAAGCCGCTGTCGATCAGGACCGGCGCACGTCCCTGCACCGCGTCCACAATCCCCGGGAGCACCTCGATGGTGGAAGGCGCCCCGTCCAGATACCGCCCGCCATGATTGGACACAACCCCTCCCGCCGCGCCGTGCTGCAGAGCCAGCAGCGCGTCCTCTTTTGTAAGAATCCCCTTGACCAGCACCGGCACTTTCGCATACCCGCACAATTGATCGAGGAAGCTCCAGTTCAGCGTCGCCTGGAAGCGCATCGGCAAACCGGAGGGGCTACCGGGCGCCTCCTCGGAATAGCGTCTCTGGCGCGACCCGCCACTGTCCTCGCGGAACACCCGGACCAGCCCGTTGCGCGCATCCTTTTCGCGCGGAGCCTGGTAGGGAGCATCCACAGTTACGCAGATCGCCTTGCATCCCGTCTCCACCGCCCGGATCACACGCTCCTTGGTGCCTTCCGCATCGGGTCCGGTGTAGAGCTGAAACCAGAGCGGAGTCCTGGCCTCGGCGCTGATCTTTTCCAATGGAAAACTGGAACTGGTGCTGACCACCATGCTGGCCCCGGCCGCGCCCGCTCCGCGCACCGTGGCCAGCTCTCCGTCCGGATGCACGAGCGCATGCGTCCCGGTGGGCGCAACCAGAATGGGCATCGACATCTTCTGCCCGAACAACGTCAGGGACAGATCCAGTTTGTCCACTTGCCGGAAAAAGCGTGGCTGGAAGATGATCCGCTCGAACATGGTTCGATTGCGGCGCAGCGTCCACTCGTCCCAGGCGCCTCCCGAGACATACTCGTAGGCGGTCTTGGGCAGCTTCGCTTTTGCCGCGGCATCGAAGTCGAATACGTTGAGGAGTTGTTCCTGCGGCGCGGCCAATAGGGGGCTGCCCGCCAGAAATGCCGCCATTTGCCGCGTTGCCTGTCGTCTAGTCATGAAACGTGACTATATAGTGTCTGCTCAAGCCGTGCAACCCCGCGCCGGGCAAACACGTCTAGATTCCCAGGTAGGTACTCTTGTTCACACGACGCGAATTGCTGGGCCTCGCCGCCGCGGCCCCGCTTGCTTTATCCAAACAGCGGGACCAGCCCGCCTTCCCCAACTGGTCCGCACCGTTGGTCGAGCAGATGCTCACCGACTCGGCGTGGGCCAAGCCGCTCAACTCCCGCTTCGAGCTTGCCTCGCTGGTCCGCAATTCGCGAGGATCGGGCGCGCTTACGGAACTCAACCTCACCGTCCGCTGGTCCTCCGCACTGCCTATCCGGCAGGCGGTCGCGCTGGAGCGCTGGGGCAAGGAAGGGCTGACTACGCCCGAGGCTGTCGAGTGGCTCGCCCACCGCGAAAAAGACTATGTCATTGAGATTTTCGGATTCAATGTCATCGCCATTCCGCAAGGGCCAACCTGGCTACAAGACCAACTCACCCGCTCGGCCAGCGTCTCCGGGAAAGGGCGCGAAATCCAACCCTCCAGGGTCACCGTCCCTGAACAAGGCATGTACCTCTCGGCTGAACTCCGCTTCCCCAGAAGCGGCAACGAGTTTTCACCGGAAGACGATTTGGTGCGCTTTACGGCGCAGGCCCGCACGCTGAAAATCGATCTCAAGTTCAAGCTGAAAGAGATGGTCTACGGAGGGAAGCTGGAACTTTAATCGAGGCAACCGTGTGCTACGCTGACCCCAGATCCCCATGCGTTACCTGACGATTCTGTTCGCCGCCACAGCCGCGCTCTGCCAGCAACCAGGTCCCCAACTCACACCTTCCGACAAGATCAAGCAAGGCCACTCACGCCATGGGGACGCCTTTGACACGGGTCCGCGCGAGCGTCCCTGGGTGATGCCCGGGATCGGCATGGCGCACTTTCCCATCACGCACACAAATCCCGAAGTGCAGAAGTGGTTCGACCAGGGCAACACGCTTCTGCATAGTTTTTGGGACTACGAGGCCGAGCGCGCCTTTCGGTGGTGTCTCAAGCTGGAGCCGGAGAACGCGATGGCCTGGTGGGGACTGGCCCGCGCGACTTCCGAGGAGCGGTCTGAGCAGTTCATTCGCGAGGCCCTCAAGCGCAAGGATAAGGTGACCGAACGAGAGCGGCTCTACATTGAAGCCCTGGCCGCGCGCATCGTTCGCGACCCGCTGCGCGACCGCGGCGATGATTACCAGGTGAAGGACCGCGAGTACAAGAAAGCACTCGAGACCATCTGCGTCAAGTATCCGGACGACATGGAGGCGCGCGCGCTGCTCGCCTTGGCCAACATCGGCGACGATCGCTACGGCACCGAGCAGATCATCCGCGAGATCCTCGCCCGCCAGCCGGACCACCCCGGCGCGCATCACTACCGCATCCATAACTGGAACTACCATGAGCCCGAACAGGCGCTGGAAAGCTGCCGCCGTTACGGCGCCATCGCGCAGGGCATTGGACACGCCCTGCACATGCCGGGCCACGTCTATGCCACGGTCGGCATGTGGCATGAGGCCGGCATCAGCATGGATTCAGCCACGCGCGTGGAGAAGCAGTATATGAGGGACCGGCTCACCTTCCCCTTCAACAATTGGAACTACGGACACAACCGCAACTACCTTTCCTATATTCAGGAACAACTCGGGATGGCCGATGCGGCCATTTTCGGAGCGCGCCAGTTGATCGACGCCCCGATCGATCCGAAATTCAATGGCGACAACGGCTACAGCAGCCATTCCCAAGGCATTACCGCCATGCTGCGCGCGTTGGTGAAGTTTGAGCGCTGGTCCCAGTTGCTGGATACGCGCACTATCCCCTGGCGCGACATTTTTCTCGATAAGATGAACCGGGCCTACGTCGAAGCCCGCGCCCACTTTTCCCTCGGAAACCTCGACAAGGCGGTCAAGTCCATGCGCGCGCACGAGGATCTAAAAAAGGATCTGGAAAAGAACAAGCAGTTCACCACCGGTTACGAGATCCAGGCCACTGAACTCAAGGCCCGCCTTGCGCTGTATCAGGGCGATACACTCCAAGGCCTGGCGCTGCTCTCCGAGGCTGCGCTCAAACACTTCGACCGGCAAAAGGGCGACAACGACCCGCCCAACTATCCCGAGGTTCTCTACAACGCTCTCGGCCGCGAGTATCTCAAGGCAAAGAGTCCCGCCCTCGCCACCGCTTCGTTTGAAAAAGCGTTGCAACTGACCCGCAATGACTGCTTCGCGCTCGCCGGCCTCGTGGAAGCCTACGCGGCCCAAGGTGATCCGCAAAAGGCGCAGGACGTCATGGCGCGGCTTCGTTTTGTCACATCGAACGCCGATCAGGGGCTCCCGTTCCTGGAACGCGTTAAGGCCACCGGCATCCAGGCAGAGGCTAAAGACAACTCCCCGGCGCCGCAGCGCAGCTACAAATCCAGTTCGCTGGACCGTTTTGGACCCGCCGTCTGGGAACCCTACGATGCCCCCAAACTGGACGTTGTCGATTCCGAGGGCAAGCCCGTCTCTCTGGACCAATACCGCGGCAAGAACGTGATTCTGGTGTTCTATCTCGGCAAGGAATGCCCGCACTGCCTGACCCAACTTCGCGACATCAGCAAGAAGAAGGAAGATTGGGAGCGCCTGGACACGGTTGTTCTCGCCGTGTCCAGCAATTCTCCGGAGGCCAACGCGGAGAGCATGAAGACCATCGCCGCACCCTACGCCAGCATCCTATCGGACCGCAACTTCGAAAACGCCCGCCGCTTCCACTCCTACGACGATTTCGAGGAGATGGAGATTCACTCAACGATCCTCATCGATAAGAAAGGCCGTGTGCATTGGGCACGCTCGGGCGGCGAACCCTTTTCCGATATGAGTTTCCTGGTGAAACAGATCGAACGGATGAACCAGGCTGTCCAATGAGTCTACGGCGCGGTAGCGCTCACCCATTCACTCGGCTTGCTCTCGTTTCCTGCCGCATCCAACGCGCTCACGGCATAGCGATAGGCGACGCCCGATCGCACAGCCTTGTCACTGTAGCTCGGGCCTAATTGCACCTGCCCGATCATGGCCGGCGCCGCGTCGCCTTCGGCCCGGTAGATCCGGTAGCCGGCCAGGTCCGCCGCCAAGCTACGGTCCCAAGTGAGTTCCACGCTGCCGATTCCTGCCACGGCGGACAGATTCAGAGGGACGGAAGGCGGGAATGTGTCGACCGGCGTAATGGTGACAACCGGGGACACCTCGCTCTCCGCCACGCCGACCAGAGCCTGCACAGAATAGAGGTACTGTTTTCCGTACACAGCTTCCACATCTTTCCACTCATCGCCCTTCACCTCGGCGGCCACCGCAAACTCATCCTGGCCCGGACCTTTCTTGCGAACCCGGTACACCTGGCCTTCCCGTAACGCGGCGGGCTTCCACTGAAGCAGCACGCCGCCATCAGCGGCGGCCGCTTGTACGGCTTGTGGTGTGAGCACAGGATCGATCACGTCTAGCGTGACGCTGGCCGGCGGATCAGACCACTTCATTTTGTGTGAGGCAGTACGTACGCTGAACATCACCGTCCGGCCAAGGTAGCCGGAAACAGGAACAGTCACCTTCACGGGCCCGGGTTCGGCAGCGGTTACCGGGATCGCCACTTCGCCCGCGCGCAGATCCACGCCACCCAGTTTCTGCAACGCCAGCCCATCCGTGGTCAAAGCGGGCGCAGTGAATTCGACCACCAGGTTTGCGCCAACCTGCACCACCCGCAGATCCTTCACCGGCACAGGGATGTTGAGCGCCGGGGGCAGAGGATTTCCCACATAGCCGCAACTCAGGCACACCACAGCCGCGAGCGACACAAACCATGCCAGCAAGGGCCGAGGGAAAACGGTCACAGAATATACCGGGTTAGATCCTGATCCTTAACGATCTCTTCAAGCTGCTTGGTGACGTAGGCGGTGTCGATCTTAACGGTCTTCTTCCGCAGATCCGGCCCCTCAAAGGAAATCTCTTCCAACACCTTCTCCATAATCGTGTGCAGGCGGCGCGCTCCGATGTTTTCCGTCTCCCGGTTCACCGCCGCGGCCAGCTTCGCAATCTCCGCAATCGCATCCTGAGTAAAGGTGAGTTTGATGCCTTCGGTTTCCATCAATGCCGTGTACTGCTTGATGAGGGCGTTCTTGGGCTCCTTCAGGATGCGCACAAAATCCGCCTCCGTCAGCGACTTCAGCTCCACGCGAATCGGAAACCGGCCCTGGAGCTCCGGAATCAGGTCACTGGGCTTGGCGACGTGGAAGGCTCCCGCGGCCATAAAGAGGATATGATCTGTGCGGACAAACCCATACCGCGTGTTTACGGTGGTTCCCTCTACAATCGGCAGGATGTCGCGCTGCACGCCCTCGCGGCTAACGTCGGGCCCGTGCCCGCCTTCCCGGCCAGCAATCTTGTCGATCTCGTCGAGGAAGATGATGCCGTTGCGCTCCACGCGTTCAATGGCGGTCCGGGTGACCTGATCCATATCCACCAGCTTCTGTTCCTCTTCCTGGATCAGATACTCCATCGCCTCTCCGACGCGCATTTTCCGTTTGCGCGTCTTCTGCGCAAACAGGTTGCCCATCATGTCCTTGAGGTTGATGTCCATCTCCTCGACGCCCATGTTGGTGGCTACTTCGAAGGTGGGCCCACGCTCCTTCACATCGATGTCGACCATCCTGTCGTCCAGTTTTCCGGCACGCAGCCGCTCGCGCAGCTTGTCGCGAGTGCGGTCGATCGATTCGCTCGGCTCGGGCTGCGCCGGCATCAGAAGCTCCAGCAGCCGCTCCTCGGCATTGCGCTCGGCGCGCTCGGCAACCTCGTCCAGCTTCTCCTCGCGCACGAGATCAATGGCGATATCGAGCAGATCCCGGATCATCGACTCTACGTCGCGGCCGACATAGCCGACCTCGGTGAATTTGCTCGCCTCCACCTTCAGGAACGGCGAATTCGCGAGCCGCGCCAGGCGCCGCGCCACCTCCGTCTTGCCGCACCCGGTCGGCCCGATCATGAGGATGTTCTTCGGCATCACCTCCTCGGCCATCTCCGGCTCCAGCTTCTGCCGCCGGATCCGGTTGCGGAGCGCGATGGCCACAGCCTTCTTGGCGTCGGCCTGCCCGATCACATACTTGTCGAGTTCGGCCACAATCTCGCGCGGCGTCAGCTCATCGAGCAACGGGGCTCCGTTTTCAGATTGAGCCGGTAAAAAAATAACCATACTTATTCCAGCTCCTCAAAGCGAACGTTCAAATTCGTGTAGATGCAGATATCGCCGGCGATTTTCATGGCTTTCTCCGCAATCGCCCGGGCATCCAGCTTGGTGTTCTCGTAGAGCGCGGTGGCGGCCGCCTTGGCGAATGGACCGCCGGAACCGATGGCAGCCACGTTATCGTCCGGTTGAATCACGTCGCCATTACCGCTCAAGAGATAGGTATCCTTATGATCGGCCACCAGCAGCAGCGCTTCCAGGTGGCGCAGCACTTTGTCGGTGCGCCAGTCCTTGGCCAGTTCCACCGCGCCTCGGGAGAGATTGCCATTATGCTGTTCCAGCTTCGATTCAAAGCGGCTGAACAGGGAGAAGGCATCAGCAGTGGAGCCTGCGAACCCGGCGAGAATCTTTTCCTTGTAGAGCCGGCGCAGCTTGTTGGCCGAAGCTTTCAGGACCTCTTGACCCAGCGTCACCTGCCCGTCCCCCGCCATCACCACCCTGTTATTTCTGCGAACACAGAGGATTGTTGTAGACCGGATTCGTTCTTTCATCAGATACATCCATTGTAAGCCGTTTCGCCGGACAGCCTTTCCCAGCAAGGGTTCAGAGTCTTCCGAATGCTATAATCGGCATAGTATTTGCATTTGCATGAGGTAACCACCAGATGAAAATCTTTCTCGATACGGCAAACCTGGACGAGTTGCGCAAAGGCGCTTCCTGGGGAATTATTGACGGCGTCACCACCAATCCTTCGCTGATTGCCAAGGAAGGGATTCCGCTAAAGGATCGCGTGAGCGAAATCTGCAAAATCGTGGACGGTGATGTCAGCGCCGAAGTCGTTTCCACCGACGCGAAAGAGATGATGCGCGAAGCGTATGATCTCGCGAAGATCCACAAAAATATTGTGGTAAAGGTTCCACTCACCCGCGATGGGATTCAAACCACCGCGAAGTTGAGCAAGGAAGGTATCCGCTTTAACGTAACACTCTGCTTCTCGGCCGGGCAGGCGCTGCTAGCCGCCAAAGCCGGGGCCTACTTCATCAGCCCGTTTGTCGGACGGCTGGATGATGTCGGGGCGGATGGCATGGTCCTCATCCGGGAAATCTGCACCATCTACAAGAACTACGGTTTCTCCACGCAGGTGCTGGCCGCCTCGCTGCGCTCTCCGCTGCACGTCTCGCAGGCGGCGCAAGCCGGCGCGCACATCGGCACGCTGCCTTTCAAGGTGCTCGACATGCTGTTCAACCATCCGCTCACCGACAAGGGCCTGGACCAGTTCCTGAAGGACTACGCCAAGGTGTTTCAAGAGACTCCCGTTGGGGGTTAAGAAAGGTAGTTAGAGCCTGGTGGCACTACTCGATTCGCTCACTCCCAACGAGCGCCTCCTCCTGCTGGCCCTGATGGCCGGTGGCCTCGTGGTGGTGGCAATAATGATCCTGTTTCGTCTCCGGATGGGGCCGCTCGAAAAGGAGCGCCGCCGCCGTTTGAAGCTGAATATGTTCGGGCGCTTGATCGACGGGCAGTTGATCGACGTTCAGGAAAATATGGTCCACTATACCTATTCGGTCAGCGGCGTGGCGTATCATTCCTCGCAAGACATCACCTACTTGCGGTCTATGGTGCCGCCCGATATCGCCGTACTCCTTGGACCGGTGACTCTAAAATATCTTCCTCGCAATCCGTTCAATTCGATCGTGATTTCCGAGGGCTGGAGCGGACTCCGCGTCCGTCCCAAACTTCCCGCGGAGGTTACCAACCTCCCTATACCTCAACAGGAGAGTAATCAGAATGAAGCAACTGCTTAAGAGCGCAAAGGGCGACGGCTCCGTTTTGCGCACGTTAGTCGTGAGGAAAGTGGCCGCCGTGGTCCTGGGCGCCACATTGGTGTTCAGCGCCGGAGTCATGGCCGCCAACAAGTTCGGGAAACCGAAGAGTGTGATCCATGTAATCACGGTGAAGTGGAAAGAGGGCACTACGCCGGAGCAGATCAAAGCCGCTCTGGCCGGCGCCGAGACCGTTGCCGCCAACTATGTGGGGATCAAGAACGTCTGGACCCGCGCAATAAAAGTGCAAGGCCAAGGCTATACCCATGCCATGGTGATGGAGTTTGAAAGCGAAGACTCGCTAAACAAATATACCGGCAGCGAAGCGCAGAAGGAATGGTACAAGGTCTACCTGCCCATTCGGGGCGAAAGCACCACCCACGACATCACGAACTGACTGCCTGCGCGGTAGCGGTGAGATATTCGGCATAGGGGCCCTTGAAATCTTCAATGGTCCCATGCCCGAAATGCCAGATGCGCGTGGCCACTTCGTCGATCACGTCATGATCGTGGCTCACCAGCAACACCGTGCCGTCATAACGCTGTAGGGCGATATTCAGCGCATTGATGGACTCCAGGTCCAAGTGGTTGGTGGGTTCGTCCAGCACCAGGAAATTCGGTTTCTGCAGCATCAGACGGCAAAAGCTCAGCCTGGCCGCCTCTCCGCCCGACAGCGCCTCGGTCCTCTTGGTGGCGTCCTCGCCGCTGAAGAGCATTTGCCCCAACACTCCTCGCAACTCCTGCTGCGAGGCTTGCGGATCGAACTGGTGGAGCCACTCGATCACCGGCACGCCCATCTGGATGGAATCCTTGTGATCCTGCGAAAAGTATCCCACCGAGACCTCGTGTCCCCATGTAACGCTGCCGCTATTGATGGAAAACGCGACGACCTCGGCATCCGGTATGCCTGACCCCTCCCGCAGCAGCGACTTCAACAGTGTCGTCTTGCCGGCGCCGTTGCGGCCAATCAGGGCAATTTTCTCCCCGCGCGAAACGCTGGCGGTGAAATTCCGGATCACAGACAGGTCATCGTAGGATTTGGAAAGCAGCTTCACTTCCAGCGGGTGCCGCCCGGAAGGACGCTCAATCTGGAACTTGATATACGGACGCTGGATGTTGGATTTGGCCAACTCCGAGGTTTGCAGACGCTCCACTTCCTTCTTGCGCGAGGTCACCTGGGAGGATCGGGTTCCAGCCGAGAAGCGTGCGATAAACTCGTTGAGCTGCGCGATCTTCTTCTCGCGCTGCGCATTGCCGGCCTCGATGCTGGCGCGGATCTGCGTCTTGGCCAGCACCATATCGTCATAGCCGCCGGTATAGGTGATGACGGTCTGATAGTCGATATCGGCCACGTGCGTGCAAACCTCGTTGAGAAAGTGGCGATCGTGGGAGATGACAATGAGGCAGCCTTCATAGTGAAGCAGGTAGTCCTGAAGCCAGTGGACGGAGTCGAGATCCAGATGGTTGGTGGGCTCGTCTAGCAGCAGCACGCCCGGATTCCCGTACAAGGCTTGCGCGAGCAGCACACGCACCTTCTGCCCGCCCTGCAACTCGCTCATCTTGCGCTCATGCAACGGCTCTTCGATATCGAGCCCCTGCAGCAGGACCGCCGCATCGCTTTCCGCCGAATACCCGTCCTCCTCCCCGACAATTCCTTCGAGCTCACCAAGCCGCATTCCGTCCTCATCAGTGAGCGAGGACGGATCCTTTGCGTACAACTCTTCCCGCTCCTGCAGCGCGCTCCAAAGCGGGGCGTTGCCCATGAGCACGGTATCAATTACCCGGTAGGAATCAAAAGCGAACTGATCCTGGCGCAGCACGCCCATCTTCTTGGGGCGCGTGATGGAGCCCTTCTCGGCATCTATCTCGCCCGTCATAATCTTCATGAGCGTGGATTTGCCGGCCCCGTTAGGCCCGGTGATGGCATAGCGGCGGCCCGCCTGAAAGGAGGCCGTCACATCCTCAAACAGGATACGAGCGCCGAATCGCATGGAGATGTCATTAATGGAAAGCACAGATTCTTTGAGTTGCTCAGGATTTGCCGCACATGCGGCCGAGCGTAGGTCAGACCGGCTCTTCTATTATAGCCTGCGCCTTAACTCCTGATTGACCGCAGCGTGGAAACGCCACGGAGAACCTTCGGCTGGAGGCGCAAAACTTGTCAGAACGGAGCTCGGCGGGCGGCAACTGCGCGAGTTTCTGATGGATTGGTAGGCCGCGCCGGCCTTGTGCTGGCTTTCTGTTGTTTGCGGACGGCGCCCTTTCCGCTTCCGAGTAACACGCGCAAAACGGAGCTGCCGTCCGCAGCACTAACCCGCGTGTTTCTGGCCCGTTTGGGGCGCGGACGGCGCCCTTTGCGCTTCTATATGACTTGGTCTGATCGCCAGCAATTACATAATACGATCCCACGATCAGGTGATGGTTACATGCCCGGATCGCGATACGCGAACCACAAACGGCCCGGTTCGCGATTGAAGGATTGCGAACATACCCGGCAATGCTGCCCGGAAGACCGCGGCGATCTCGCGACCACGAAGATTGCCGGCCGTCAGGACGAATACCCTCGCGTTGCTCGCTCGCAGTGCGCGAATCTCCAACGACGGTACCTCAACCTCTGATCCTTTGTAAGCACTACCCAGCCGCGTTCTCCCACCGCTTGGAGCCAGACGCGATCCTCTTCGTCACGGGCGAAATGGTCGTCGTGAACCTCAACCATGAGGCCTGCGTGGATGAGTTCCCTTCGGATCGGCTCGACGCCCAGAGACCAGTCGATGAAGAATACGGTCCCGTCAGGCGGCTTCGCAGCGGATGGCTTCTTCGATCGCACTGGTCTCCAAGTGGAAGTCCCGCACTAAATCCGCTACCGAATCGCCGGCTTTGTATCGCTCGTAGATGGATGCAACCGGTATGCCGGTTCCGGCGATCACCGGGCGGCCGAACGAGATTGCCGGATTGATCACTACGACACGCGGGTCAGAGGCCGGAGCCGCATCCGCCTGCGTGTCCCGGGTAAACGGATAAAGCTTGATCGGAAGACCGTTCGCGTCCCATTCAATCCGCTTGAGGTAAAGCCCGATGATCTCCTTCATCGCGCTCTGGCCCTCGCGAGGCGTTGATCAATTCCCCGTAGCGTTCCACAAACAGATCCAGACCGTCCGTTTGGAAGGCCTGATTGATCAGTGGATGCTCGTCTTGAAACCGGCGCTGCACGTAGTCGAGCGCCTTTCGGACTTTCGGAAGCTTTACGCCATACCGCCGGCGGATCGCCGCCAGGACATGCGCCTCCACCAGGTTGATGAAGGATAGATAGCGCCTCCTGGGATCGTCCAGGGGAATCAGCGGCCGGGAACGTTTCGATTTTCCAGCGGCTGGGTAAAGCCTCCCTGCTACCCAACTGCGTAGAGTCTCCTCCGGCATGCGCAAATATTGCGCTGCTTCAGTCACCAGGTAGGCCGGAAGGACCCGAGGATCATTGGACCCGCTCTCGAACACTAATCCCTCCACCCAAACAATATCATGGTTTTTTGTAACACTGGCGACGCGCAGCTCAATAAACGGGGACCCAAAGCGGTAGAATACCCTCCGGACAACACATGCTTCTACTGATCCTTCTTCTCCTCACTCTCGCCCCATCTGCGTTAGCGGATGACCACCCCAAAGTGATCGACGCCATCTTCCAGCCCCTTGCCATACCCGGTTCGCCCGGGTGCGCCGTTGGCGTCCTCCACAAAGGCGAAACCGCTACGAAGGGTTACGGCATGGCCGACCTCGAACAGCACATCCCCATTACGCCGCAATCACGGTTCTACATGGCTTCCGTCTCCAAGCACTTCACCGCGATGGCGGCTCTGCTGGCCGAGCAGGAAGGCAAGCTCAGCCTCGATGATCCCCTCGCCAAGCACATCCCGGAGATGCCCGCCTACGCCTCAGCCATTACCTTGCGCCGCATGCTGGATCACACGGCCGGGCTCCGCGATTACCTCGCGCTCTGGGGCTTGAAGGGTTGGTCCACTAACAGCGTATTGCGCCCCGAGCCCACCCTGTCTCTGGTGGCCCGTCAGAAAGCGCTCGACTTCGCGCCCGGCCAGGATCACAGCTACTCCAACACCGGTTATTTCCTGATGGCTCTGGTGATCGAACGCGCCACCGGCAAGAACCTGAACGACTATTTGCAGGAAAAGTTATTTGTGCCCCTCGGGATGAAGGCCACCCGGTTTCAACACGACCACTCCGACCCGGTTCCCAACCGCGCCCATGGGCACGCCCGGTCCGGCGATGGCTGGAAGATTCACGACACCAGCTTTGATCTGGCGGGCTCCGGCGGACTCTACTTGAATGTCGAAGACATGCTCGTGTGGGCGCGCAACTTCGAGGATCCGAAAATCGGCGCGAAACTACTGCCGGCGCTGGCAGTGATTGGCAAGCTCAACGACGGCCGCCCCACGCCCAACGGATATGCCTTGGGACTGCGCCGAACCACGGAAAACGGCCAGTTGATGATCTCCCATAGCGGTGGCGCAATCGGATACAGGACCTTCTTTGCCCGCTGGCCAGATCACCATCTGGCCATCGTGACCTTGTGTAATGGAGATGCGAATCCCGAAGTCCTCACCCGGCGCCTTGCCGCCCGCATTATCGGAACCCCGGAACCGAAGAGTCCCGCCGCGCCTACGCCCGCGGGCAAACCCGCCGCCTCCGCGGCGCACAGCAAGCTCACCGGCGTCTATTGGAGCGAGGAACTCGAAACCATCTGGCGCATTGTCGATGACCACGGGGCGCTGGTCTTGGAGAACGAAGGGGGCAGGCAGCCGGTCACCATTGATCCTTCGGGCGCCTATCGCGCCGGTTCGGCCGAAATTCACCTTCGGCAGGACACCTCTGGCGCCACCACCAGCCTCAGTGTCAGCACCGGCCGCGCCCACGATATATTCTTTTCCCGGCGGCAATGACCCGGCGGCAATGACCCGGCGTCAATGATATGATGAGCGGCGGAAGCAAATTACTCTAGGGAGGCTGGGATGTTCACCAAAAAAATGATGATAAACGCGGCAGCGTGCGCGCTGCTGAGCCTGTGCGCGGCGCATGCGCAAACACGAATTTACAATACCGCCAAGCAAAAGCTGATGGCTGGGAAGCAGATTGTTGGCGGCACCGTATCCACGAACGACCCCAACATTTACTGCGCGATGGCGAATGCGGGATGGGATTTCCTGTGGATCGAGATGCAGCACAGCCCCCTCTCCTATCAGGACGTGGCGGTCATGATCCGCGCCTGCAAGGGTGCGTCCGCCATCCCCTTCATCCGCGTTCCGGACGCCACCGAAGGCGACATTCAGAAGGCCGTGGATATGGGAGCGCTGGGCATCATCATCCCGATGGTGGAGGCGGTGTCAAAGGCCGAGAATGGCGTGAAGTTCGCCAAGTATCCTCCCATAGGGCTGCGGAGCCAGGGCGGTGGGCAATATGGCGCGATGTGGGGCGCCGACTACCGCGCCACGGCGAACGAGAACATCATGGTGATCGCGATGATCGAATCGCCCAAGGGCGTGGCAATCGCCGACAAGATCGCGGCTGTGCCCGGCGTCGATGTGGTGTTCGCCGCCAGCACGGATTTGGGGAGCTTCTCCGGATTCAAGCAGGGCGATCCACGTTACGAAGCGCTGGTCACCAAGATCCACGATGAAGTCCTGGCCGCCGGCAAGAAGCTGGCCGGACCGCTGGCGTGGAAAGACCGCCCAGGCTTCACTTTTTTCCAGGGCCCGGGCGACACCAACCTCATTCAGATCGGGTCTAAGGTTGCGATGGGGAGCGCACCGGCTACAGGGGAGCGCAAGGGCGTCGCGGCCACGGAAGGGTCTGAAAAGTAGAGGCTATTTTCCACCATGAGACGGGACCTGTTCCTCGTATATCTGCTGTTTCTGGCGGGATGCTCCACTGTTCCAAGCAAGGCCGACCCGGCCTTGCTTGCCGGTCAAATCGACAAACTCCTGCAGACCGCGGTGGACCAAAAAAAGGTTCCCGGGGCGGTCGCGATGGTGGCGACCAGGGATGGAGTTGTTTTCGAAGGCGCGGCAGCCCTAAACAAGGACGCGATCTTTGCCATCGCGTCCATGACCAAAGCGGTCACCTCCGTAGCCATCATGCAACTGGTGGAAGCAGGCCATGTGAAAGTGGACGAACCGGCGTCCACCTACGTTCCGGAGCTGGCTCAAATCAAAGTGCTTGCAGACGGCCAACTGCGCCCGCCGCGGAATCCGATCACTGTTCGTCATCTCCTCACGCACACGTCCGGGTTTTCCTACGAGTTCATGAGCCCGGAGATCTTCGGGCTTGTCAAGCAAGGAAAAGTTGCCAGTCTACTGGCTGGCGGAGACGCCTTCCTCCAGGCGCCGCTGCTGTTCGATCCGGGCCAGCGCTGGGAGTATGGCATCAATACCGACTGGTTGGGAAGACTGGTGGAGCGGGTGAGCGGGCAGAAGCTGGATGCGTATTTCCGTGCCCATATACTTGAGCCGCTGGCCATGAACGACACCTACTTCCAGGTGCCACAGGAGAAGAGTACACGCCTTGCGAAGCTGTATCAACGAAAGGAAGATGGAAGCCTGGTGGAGCAGCCGATGCCACCTGTGGCCAGCGGGGCCTTTCTGAGCGGCGGAGGCGGCCTGTTCTCGACTGCCGCCGACTACATCCGGTTCACACAGGCCATCATGAACGGAGGCCAGTTGAGCGGCAAGAGCATTCTGAAACCGGAAACCGCCGCACTCATGCAACGGAATCAGATCGGCGCGTTAACCATCCATCCGGTCCGGAGCGTAATACCGCAACTGGCAAAGGACAAAGCT
>Ga0080064_1005141_pt1 | contig 15735 bp, 12 predicted proteins | sample Subgrocontami54m_FD_69260 | JGI IMG/M metagenome (GOLD analysis project Ga0080064, IMG submission 69260) | Subsurface groundwater microbial communities from S. Glens Falls, New York, USA - GMW46 contaminated, 5.4 m (SPADES assembly) (version 2) ...
CCGATGCGGCTTCTAGGCACTTGCCTCCCGCTTCAGTGTGCGCAACGAGCGATGCCTCGCGGCCGGTGCCGGCTGCGGCGAGCAGGATTTCCAGGTCCGGCGGCGGCAGCAGGTCGCCGGCTTTCTCGGGCCATTCGACCAGGCACACCGCGTCGCCGTGGAAGTACTCCCGGAATCCGGCATCCGACCACTCTTTTGGATCATGGAACCTAAAAAAATCAAAGTGGTATAAGTTTAATCTAGAAATGGTATAAAGTTCAACCAGGGCGTAGCTGGGGCTCTTCACCCGGCCCTGGAAGCCCAGGGCGCGCAGCAGGGCCCGGGCGAGGGTGGTCTTGCCGGCGCCCAGGTTCCCGCGCAGGTGGATGCGCAGGCCCGGGGCGAGCGCCCCGGCGAGCTTCTCGCCCAGTCTCGCCGTGGCCGCTTCGTCGCGCAACTGCAAGCGGAGCGCGTGCTGGTTATGATGGTCTGGATGAATCACGCGGAACGATTCGATTTTTCCGGGCTGGCCGCCTCGATCAAGGCCTGGGGGCGGGAGCTGGGCTTTCAGGCGGTTGGCATCGCCGATATCGACCTTGGCGAAGCCGAGGCGGGGCTCGCCGCGTGGCTTGCGCAGGGCTATCAGGGCGAGATGGATTATATGGCAAAGCACGGCAGCAAACGCTGCCGGCCCGCCGAGCTGGTTCCCGGAACGGCGCGGGTGATCACCGCGCGCATGGACTACGCGCCGCGCGCCGCCGACGCCGCGCAGGTGCTCGGGGACCCCGGCAAGGCCTTCGTATCGCGCTATGCGCTTGGACGCGACTACCACAAGCTCGTGCGCGCGCGCCTCAAGGCGCTCGCGCAGCGCATCGGCCTCGAGGCCGGGCGCTTCGGCTACCGCGTGTTCACCGATTCGGCACCGGTGATGGAAGTGGAACTGGCGCGCAAGGCGGGACTGGGCTGGCGCGGCAAGCACACGCTGCTCCTGTCGCGCGAGGCGGGTTCCTACTTCTTCCTCGGCGAGATCTACACCGACCTGCCGCTGCCGCTCGATGCTCCGGTGGAGGAGCACTGCGGCAGTTGCGCGAAGTGCCTCGACGCCTGCCCCACGCACGCCATCGTCGCGCCCTACCGGCTCGATGCGCGCCGCTGCATCTCCTACCTCACCATCGAGCTGAAGGGCAGCATCCCCGAGGACCTGCGGCCGCTCGTGGGCAACCGCGTCTACGGCTGCGACGACTGCCAGCTCGCCTGCCCGTGGAACCGCTACGCGCGCCCGAGCGGGGAGCCGGACTTCCGCGTGCGCAACGGACTGGACGCGGCGGAGCTCGTCGAGCTGTTTGGCTGGAGCGAGGGCGAGTTCGCGCAGCTCACCGCGGGCAGCGCGATCGCGCGCATCGGCTACGAACGCTGGCTGCGCAACCTCGCCGTGGGCCTGGGCAACGCGCCGCGCTCGGCGCGCGTGGTCGCAGCGCTGCGCGCGCGCGCCGGCGACCCGTCGGCGCTGGTGCGCGAGCACGTCGCCTGGGCGCTCGCGCGGCAGGGGGAGCGGGGTTAGTCGCTTATCACTCACGTGTTGACAGACTTGGCGAGGATTTTGGGTTTATATTGGTCTCGCGATTTTGCGCAGTTGCGAAGTTGCAACTGCGCAAAATCGCGAGAGTTGGAACGGCAAATCACGGCAACCCGTTTGTTTCCGGTTCCGCCCGCTTAGGGTTAGACTTACGCCAAATGAAGCTGCACCAACTCAGGCTCGAACACAATGCGGAGCAGGACCGGCTGCTGCTGCGCGTATCCACGCAGGACGGCAAGGAAGTGCTGCTGTGGCTTACGCGGCGCTGCGTCAAGATGCTCTGGCCTGTGCTCGTCGACATGGCGCAGTCGAGCCCGAGGATCGCGCTGCAGAGCGATCCGCTCGCGCGCGCCGCGCTGCTGGAGTTCGAGCACGAGCAGGCGCTGCGCGATGCGAACTTCTCGCGCCCCTGGGAAAAGAGCGATCGCGAGCGGCCCTTGGGCGCCGAGCCGATGCTGGTCGCGCGCATCCACCGCAGCAGGGACGCCGAGGGGAACCAGGTGCTCTCGTTTTCCCCGCTGTCGGACCAGCGGGTCAACTTCACCCTCGACGACATGCTGCTGCATTCCTTCTGCCGGCTGCTGCAGAAGGTGGTGGGCGACACCGACTGGGACCTGCCCCTGTCGCTGCCGCAGACCCTGCTTCCCGCCGCGCAGCGCAGCGCCCGCACCATCAACTAGGCGCCAGAGTGGACGATCGGCCATGATCGACGGCGGCATCACCACGTTCTGCATGCCCACGAGGATCGTCCATGGCGTCGGGTCGATCGCGAAGATCCCGGACGAATGCAGGCGGCTCGGAATCACCAAGCCCATCCTCGTGACCGATCAAGGCCTCGCCAAGGCGGGCCTCGTGCGTACGGCGAGCGACATCCTGAACGCGGCGAGGATTCCCCACGCCGTGTTCGACCGCGTGGAAGAGGACCCGTGCATGAACACGGTCCACGAGGGAGAGAAGGTCCGCCGGGCTGCGGGATGCGACGGCGTCGTCGCCCTGGGCGGAGGCAGCCCCATCTGCGCCGGGAAGGCGATCGCGCTGCTCGCAACGAACGGCGGCAGGATCTCCGATTACGAGGACGCGGGAAACATCGTGAAGGCGCCGCTGCCGGTGATCGCCGTCCCGACGACCGCCGGTTCCGGAAGCGAGGTGTCGTCGACGTTCCTGATCGCCAACGAATCGAGCGGCTTGAAGATGGCGATCTGCAGCGAACTGTGCTGTCCGTCCGTCGCCATCCTCGATCCTGACCTGCTGCGCTCCCTTCCCGCGCGGCAGGCGATCTGGTCGGGCCTGGATGCCCTCACTCACGCGGTGGAGCCGTTGTGGACTCGTCTCGGCACTCCGCTCACCGATGCCATCGCACTGCGGTCGATCCATATGATGTTCAGGAGCCTCGTGCCGGCGGCGTTCAGCGACGACATCACCGCCAAGAGCGAACAACTGCTTGCCGCGACGATGGCGAACATCGCCTGCGGCAACGCCAAGCTGGGCCTGGTCCACGCCTTCGCGTTTCCCCTGGGAAACCTGCACGTTCCGCACGGCCTGGGCTGCGGGCTGATGCTGCCGTTCGTGATGGAATTCAACCTTTCGTCGTGCAAGCCGAAGCTGGCGCAGATGGCGATCGCGATCGGCGAGCGGGCGGACCAGGGCGAGGACGCACTGGCGCGCGCGGCGCTGGAGCGCGTGAAGCGGCTCTATGTGCAGGCGGGCTTCCCCAGCCGGGTCACCGAGAAGGAAGTCCCGCGCAGCAGGCTCGATCAGGTCATCCGGGAGGCCGCGAGCACCTCGCAGATGCGCTTCAACGTCCGCCCCGCCGGCGAAAAGGACCTGGCCGACATCATGGAGCGCGCCTACGCCGGGTTCTGATTCGCCTGGACGCCCCGCGCGTCCAGGCGCTCGATCTCCTCGTGGAGCCGCAGCCACTCCAGCTCGAGCCGCTCGATGTGCTCGCGCGCCTGCGATTGCTCGCGGAGCAGGCCGGAGAGCGCGTCGCGGTTCTCCTCGGCGTAGGACGCCTCGGAGGCGAGCGCCGCCTCGATGCGCGCCATGTCCCCCGTGCACCGGTCGAGCTCGCGCTCGATCTTCTCCAGTTTCGCGAGCAGCGGGGCGCGCTGCCGTGAGCGCGCCTGGCGGGCCTCGGCGGCGGCGCGCCGCTCCTCGCGCCGGCTCGGCGCACCGCTCGCCGCGCCCGCGCGCTGGCGGCGGCTGCGCAGCAGCGCGCGGTAGTCCTCCAGGTCGCCGTCGTAGGGGCTGACGCGCCCGTCGTCGACCAGCAGCAGCGCATCGGCGGTGGTGCGCAGCAGGTGCCGGTCGTGCGACACGAGCACGAGGGCCCCCTCGTACTCGAGCAGCGCCTCGGTGAGCGCCTCGCGCATCTCGATGTCGAGGTGGTTGGTGGGCTCGTCCAGGAGCAGCAGGTTCGGCCGCTGCCAGATGATGACCGCGAGGGCGAGCCGCGCCCGCTCGCCGCCCGAGAACACCGAGGCGGGCGAGAGCGCCATGTCGCCGGAGAAACCGAATCCGCCGAGATGGTCGCGCAGGTCCTGCTCGCGCGCGCGCCGGTCCAGGCGCGACAGGTGCAAGAGCGGGCTCGCCTCCAGGTCGAGCGCCTCGAGCTGGTGCTGCGCGAAGTAGCCGATGCGCAGGCCCTTGCCCTCGATGCGCTCCCCGGCCGCGGGCGCGAGCGCGCCGGCGATGAGCTTTACCAGCGTGGACTTGCCCGCGCCGTTGCGCCCGAGCAGGCCGAGCCTCGCTCCCGAGGGAATCGACAGCGAAATCCCAGAGAGCACCGGCGCCCCGCCGTAGCCCGCCGCCGCGCCGTCCAGGACGAGCACCGGGTCGGGGCTCGCCGGGAAATCGCGGAAGTGGAACGCGAAGGGCGAGTCGACGTGCGCGGCGGCGATCAGCTCCATGCGCGCGAGCGCCTTCAGCCGGCTCTGCGCCTGGCGCGCCTTGGTCGCCTTGGCGCGGAAGCGCTCGACGTAGGAGCGCAGGTGCTCGATCTCGCGCTGCTGCTTGCGCCAGGCGGCCTGCTGCTGCGCGAGCGCCTGCGCGCGCTGGCGTTCGAAGTCCGAGTAGCCGCCGGCGTAGAGCTTGAGCGCGCCCTGGTCGAAGTGCACGATCGAGGACACCGTCGCGTCGAGGAACTCGCGGTCGTGCGAGATCACGAACAGCGTGCCCGACCACGCCGAGAGCCACTCCTCGAGCCAGATCACCGCATCCAGGTCGAGGTGGTTGGTCGGCTCGTCGAGCAGCATCAGGTCGGCGCGGCGCATGAGGGCGCGCGCGAGGTTGAGGCGCACGCGGAAGCCGCCGGAGAAAGCGGCGACCGGGCGCTCGAATTCCCCGGAGCGGAATCCCAGGCCGTCGAGCACCACCGCGGCGCGCGCTCTCGCGGTCCAGCCGCCCAGCTCGTCGAAGTGCTGGTGCGCGGCGGCGAGCTGCGCGCCGTCGCCGGAATGCTCCGCCGCGGCGATGGCGGCCTCGGCCGCGCGCAGCTCCACGTCGCCGTCCAGCACGTACTCGATCGCGGGACGCTCGCTCGAATCGACCTCCTGCTCGACGCGCGAGACCAGCCACGCCGAGGGCACCTCGAGCTCGCCCGCGTCCACCTGCAGCTCGCCGCACAGCAGCGCGAAGAACGAGGTCTTGCCGCAGCCGTTCGCGCCCACCACGCCGAGCTTCTGGCCTGCGTGGACCATGAGGTCGGCGTCCTTGAGCAGCAGCTTTTGGCCGCGCCTCAGGGCGGCATGTCGGAGCCGGATCACGGAACTACGCGCGGGTCGAACGGCCGGAATCGACTGGCTGTCGCACGCTCATCCGCCGGGAATGTAGTCCTCCAGGCGTATGCGCTCCCACGCTTCCCTGGGCGGGCGGATCCGTTCGGCGAACGGCAGCGTCGCCGGGCGCGTTGCGTCGATGATCATCTTGGTGTTCATGGGGCCCTTCTCATGGCGCCGCTCGCCGTATGCCGAGGGATTGAGGTGCGCCCCCATGGCGTTCGGAATGATGGTCAGGTCGCGGTCGGCCTCGCAGTGCGTGGCGATGGCCCACAGGACCTGCGCCTCGTCGTAGATGTCCACGTCGTCGTCGACCACCACGGCAATCTTCAGGTTGGGCTCGGCGGCGATGGCTGCCAGGCCGGCCGACTTGCCCTCGCCCGGCACCCGCTTCTTGATCTGGACGTAGGCCGTGAACACGCAGCTTCCCGAGGGCGGCATGTAGACCCCCTGCACGGAGGGAACCAGCTTCTTCACGCTCTCGAAGACCGACGCCTCGAAGGAGAGCGCCCCCGACAAATTGTGCTCGCGATGCGAGGGATCCAGGTCGTGATAGATGGCATCCTTGCGCATGGTGACGGCGCGCACCTGCATCAGACCCACCGGGTCCTTGGCCGGACCGTAGAATCCGGTGTACTCGGAGAACGGGCCATCGGCGCTCTCGTGTGCCGGATCGAGAATTCCCTCGATGGCGATCTCGGCCCAGGCGGGAACCGGAAGGTCGACCGTCTCGGCCGGGACGACTTCGAGCGACTCGCCCATCAGGGCGCCCATGATTTCGAGCTCGTTGGATTCCATTGCGCCGCGGGCGAGGGAACCCATGACGGCGGCCGGGTGGTGGCCGAGCACCAGCACGGCCTGCATGGGCCGCTTCAATTCCTGGTAGCGGCGGTAGATGTAACCTGCGTGATGCGCCGGATTGAACATGCAGGCGAAACTGTTCCGGCTCTTGATCTCGTGGCGGTAGACGCCGGCGTTGAGCGTTCCGGTCTCGGGATCGCGCACGATGAGGAAGCCGATGGTGAAGTACTTGCCGCCGTTCAACTCGGCGTGCTTCAGGATCGGCAGGCGCCCGAGGTCCACGTCATCGCCGGTCTGGACCACTTCCTTCACCGGCGCCCGCGACCGGGATACCGTGGTGGTGGGGATGGGGGCCGCGAGCCGGCTGCGGAAGGTCTCGAGGATGCGGCGCTTGGGTTCGTCAGGGGAGATGCCCAGCGCCAGCCCGAGCATCCTGTAGTCGCCGAAAAGGTTGGTCACCAGCGGGATGGACGATCCGCTGACGCGATCGAAGCGCAGCACCGGATAGCGGTTGAGCGCGGCCAGCTTTTGCTGGATGACGCAGGGCTCGTAGTTGAAATCGACCGGCTTGTCGATGCGCACGAAGTACTCCGGCCCCAGGCGTTCGACCTCGGCGAGAAAGCTGCGCAGATCCTTGTTCATGGCGTGCCCCTGTACGGAAGACGAATCGAGGTTGTCGCGGAATCGGCGGCGCCCGAACCTTGCCGAGCATCCGGGCACGCCTGTCGCCGCCGGAATTGTAATCGGTATGGCAGCGGCCCGCCATGAACCGGGAGCACCGGGTCAGGACATTTGGTGCAATAATTCGTCGAAACCCGGGAGGCAAAATGACACTCAGACTGCTGTGGCTCGTCGCCGGAGCAATGATCGGTTGCGTATTGGCGAGCGCCGATGCGATGGCGCAGGCCTACCCCTCCAAGCCGATCCGGCTGGTCGTCACGTTCGCCGCCGGCGGATCCTCCGATTCCCTCGCCCGGGGAGTGGCGAAGCAGCTCAGTGAGCAGATGGGCGTGAGCGTCGTGGTGGAGAACCGGCCCGGAGCCGGTGGAAGCATCGGCTCGGAAGTCGTCGCCAAGGGGCAGGGTGACGGTTACTTGCTGCTGTTCGGGACCATCGGCACGCACGGAATCGGTCCGGCGCTCTACAAGAATCTCCCCTTCGATCCGATCAAGGATTTCGCGCCGATTTCGCTGCTGCATCTGCTGCCGAACGTGCTGATCGTCACCAATGAGCTGCCGGTGCACTCGGTCAGGGAATTGATCGACTATGCCAAGGCCAATCCGGGCCGGATCAGTTTTGCATCCGCCGGCAACGGCTCGGTCTCGCACCTTGCGGGCGAGCTGTTCAGGATGCAGACCAAGACGCAACTCGTGCACATTCCCTACAAGGGCGGTGGCGCAGCCATGCCGGACGTGATCGCCGGCAGGGTTTCGATCATGTTCGAGACGGTGACCAATGCGCTTGCCGCGGCGCGCGGGGGCAGGGTCCGCGCCCTCGCCGTCACGGGAATCGAGCGCTGGAAGCAGGCGCCGGAATTGCCGACCGTTGCAGAGGCGGGCGTCCCGGGCTACCGGGTCGACAGCTGGACGGGGCTCCTCGCCCCGGCGTCGCTGCCGCAGTCCGTCGTCGAGCGGCTCAATGCCGAAGTCGTCAAGGCAACGAAGACCCCGGCCTATCGCGAACAGATGTCCGCCCTCGGTGTCGAGGCCATCAGCTCGACGCCGGAGGAGTTCCGCGCCTTCATGGTCGAAGAAGTGGCGAAGTGGCGCCAGGCGATCCAGTTGTCCGGAGCGAAGATCGACTGAAGCGATACGCTTCAGCCGCCGCCGTTCCCGGAGCCGCCGGGCGCCGACTGGCGCGCCTGCACCGTCTGCGCGATCGCGTCCACGATCGCCTCATAGCCGGTGCAGCGGCAGTAGTTGCCCGAGATGAAATCCCGGATCGCATCGCGGTCCGTGGTGGGCCGGGTCTTGAGAAGCTCCGCCGCGCACATCAGCATGCCGGGCGTGCAATAACCGCATTGCAGGGCATTGCGCCGGACGAATGCCTCCTGCAGGTCGGCGATCTCGCCGCTCGCGGTGATCCCTTCGATGGTCTCCACCTGCGCGCCTTCGAGCTGTGCTGCCAGGACCAGGCAGCCGCGCACGATATCCCCATCGACGCGCACGGTGCATGCGCCACAGGCCCCGTGCTCGCAGCCCAGGTGGCTGCCCGTCAAGTCGAGCTCGTTGCGCAGGAAATCGGTCAGGTGCATGCGGGTCTCGACGGTGCGGGTGACGCTCCTGCCGTTGACGACCATGGTCACGGTCACCCGGCGCGCGGCCGGGGTCATATCAACGGATGATCGGTCCATGCGAGGCTCCTTCAATTCGCGAGCGCGCCCAGCGCACGATCGGCAAGCACCGCGGCCAGATGCATCCGCGTCGTCGCGCTCGCGTTGGGATCGGCCTGAGGAGTCAGGTCCTTCTCCAGCGCGCTCCTCAGCGCCGCATAGCGCTCCCCTGCCGGCGGGCGCAATCCCGCGACTTCGGCCGCGTGCGCGCGCGTCGGTCTGTCGCCGCAGCCAAAAAATACCAGCCGGAGTTCCTCGGCCCGCGCCCCGGCCTTGCGGCAGCCTGCGGCGAGGCCCACCATGGCGTAATCGCCGCGGCGCCGGCTGAACTCGGCGAAATGGAACCGCCAGGCCCGGTCCTGCGGCGTGATCTCGACGCGCACCAGCAACTCCCCGGGCTTGATGTCGGCCTGATACATCCCCTGGAAGAAATCCGCGGCGCGCACGCGCCGCTCGCCTGTGCGCGACGCGAGCACGATCGTGGCATCGAGCGCCAGCATGCAGGCGGGCAGCTCGGCCGCGGGATCGGCAAGCGCGAGGCTGCCGCCTATGGTGCCGCGATTGCGTATCGCCGGATGCGCCACATGCGGCATCGCCTGCGCGATCAAGGGTAGTTTTTCGGCGAGCAGCGGGCTCTTCTCCAGCTCGCGGTGACGGGCGAGCGCGCCGATGTGGATCGCGGCTCCCCGCTCCTCGATGAAGCGCAGCTCGGCCAGCACGCTGATGTCGATGAGCAGCGACGGCTCCGAGAGCCGCAGGGCCAGCGTCGCGAGCAGACTCTGACCGCCGGCGAGTATGCGCGCATCCGCAGCTTTCTCGTCGAGCAGGTCGAAAACCTCGCCGGGCGAGCGGGCGCGGACGTAATCGAACGGCGGGGACTTCATCGCGGCACGCCCGGAATGACGGGATTTCGCTTCATGGCACGCGCCCGAGTGCCCTGAGCATGCGCTCCGGCGTGCAGGGTATTTCAGCGATCGCGCAGCCGTGCGGCTGCAGGGCATCGTTGACCGCATTGACGAACGCGGCAGCCGCGCCGATCGTGCCGGCCTCGCCGAGGCCCTTCGCGCCGAGCAGCGTGCCGCGGACCTCCGTGCACACATGCTCGACGACGATGTCGGGCATGTCCGAGGCCATCGGCACGAGGTAGTCGGCGAGCGTCGCGTTCTGCAACTGGCCGCGCTCGTCGTAGCGGCACTCCTCGAACAAGGCCGCCCCCAGCCCCTGGATGACGCCGCCGCGGATCTGTTCGTCCGCGAGCAGCGGGTTGATGACGCGGCCGCAGTCCTCGACCACCCAGTGCCGCAGGGGTTTCACGAAACCCGAGTCGGGATCGAGATGAACAAGGCTCGCCTGGATACCGTTGGCCATCAGGTACGCCGCCCTGGGCACCGAATGGCTTGTGACCATGGGGCTGGTATCCACCCCCGGGGGCAGCAGGTTCTGGCGGAAGTGCATCATGTCGCCCAGCTCCGCGAGCGACAGCGTCCTCGCGCCGGATGTCTCCCGCACCATTCCTCCCGAGAGCGCCAGGGCGCCGCGCTCCACCTTGAGCAAGGCCGCTGCGATCTCGAGCAGCCGGTCGCGCAGCGCATTGGCCGCCTGAAGCGCGGCCTCGCCGCCGACCACCAGCCCGCGGGAGGCCCAGGTGCCGCCGCCCACCGGGGTGACCGCGGTATCGCCCGCCACCAGCCGCACATGCTCGAACGGCAGGCCGAACGTGTCGGCGATGAGCTGCGCCATGCCGGTATCGCTGCCTTGCCCCTGGTCGGTGGCGCTCGTGATGCAGGTCAGCATGCCGGACGGCTCGAGCCGCAGCGTGCATCCGTCGCTGCACGCGATAGCGACCCCCGCGTCGCCGTAGAGCCCGGTGCCGGGCGCCGTCATCTCCACGAATGCCGCAAGACCGATGCCGAGCCAGCGCCCCGCGTTCCTCGCCGCCGCCTGCTCGGCGCGCAGGCGCTCGTATTCCATCAAGCGAAGCATCCGCTCGAGGCATTCCCGGTGCGACAGATCGCCGACCTCGATGCCGCCCGCGGTCCTCGAAGGATCGATCCCCGGCCGGCGATAATTCCTGCGCCGCATCTCGGCCGGATCGATGCCGAGTTCCGCCGCCGCCGCGTCGATGAGAAGCTCGGTGATGCCGCAGGCGATCGGCTGCCCGACGCCGCGATAGGAGCCCACCAGGGCCTTGTTCTGGAACACCGAGCGCAGGCGCGCGCGCAGGACGGGCGCGGAGTACGGAGCGCCGGTCATGGTGATCGCGTGCAGACCTTCGCCGACGCTGGTGCGCGGATAAACGGAGTAGGCGCCGATCTCCGCGATATCGTCTACCTCGAATCCGAGCACCGTGCCGTCGTTCCTGAGGGCGACTGCGGCATCGACCGTCTGCCCGCGGGCATGGATATCGCCGACAAAGGCCTCCAGCCGGTCCGAGACGAACTTGACCGGGCGGCCGAGCAGCATGGATGCGGCGACGACCGTGATCTCATCGTCATACAGATGCAGCTTGACGCCGAACGCGCCGCCCACGTCCGGCACGACGACGCGAACATCGGCTTCGGAGAGACCGAGCAACTCGGCGTAGATGGCGCGCATCTGGTGCGGCACCTGTGTGGACTGGTACACGGTGAGGCGGCGCAGGCCCGGATCGAACTCCGCGAGTATGGAGCGCGCCTCGAGCGGCACGCCGGTGTGGCGCGCGAACTTCAGTCTGCGCCTGACCACGCGCCCGGCGCCGGCGAAGACGCCATCGGGGTCGCCGACCGCCAGGGAAAGCTCGAACGCGATGTTGGTCCCAAGCTCCGGGTGAAGCACCGGATGCGCCGGGCTCGTGGCTGCGACGGGGTCGGCAAGCGGCTCGAGTTCGCTCCATTCAACCGCGATCCGGCCCAGCGCGTCTTCTCCCAGCGCGCGGGACTCGGCGATCACGATCGCCACCGGTTGGCCCTGCCACAGCGCGCGCTCGACCGCGAGCGGAGGCTGCGGAGCCGAACGATGATTCGGCAGCGTCGCGAATTTCGTCGTCCATGCCGGACATACGCTGCCGATCGCCTTCCCGTCGAAGGCGGCGACCACGCCCGGGGCCTTCCTCGCGGCATCGAGGTCGATGGTCTCGATACGCGCGTGCGCGTAGGGGCTGCGCAGAAACACCGCGTGCAAGGTGCCGGCAATCCGCAGGTCGTCGGTGTAGCGTCCCCGCCCGCGGACGAACTGCCGTGCCTGCGGACGCGGAACCGACTTGCCGGCCAGGCTGCCGATCAAGGGCTCCGATGAACTCATTGCGGGCCGGGGTATGCGGCTATCATCAAGAGTACCCGGACACGATACGGTTGATTCGAGACGCGCCTACTTGGTCATCAGCTTCTTCAAATGCGGGATGTGCTGGGGGCTTTTCGCTTGCAGCTCGGCCCAGAACAAGTCGTGTGCGCGCTTGCGATGCTCCGGTCCGAGGTTGACGACTTGGACCCCCCCGTCCCTCTGGATCTTTTCCTCCATTCCGGCGGCTTCCGCGCGCCATTTCGGCCACTGGGCATCCATCCATGCGGACATTTCCGTCAGCAGGTCCTGTTGCCTCTTGTCGAGTTTTTTCCAGCGGTCCAGGTTGATCATGATGTGGACCGATACGTTGAAGAAACCCGGGTCGTAGCGGTATTTCGTCAGCTTCAGCCAGCCGAGATCCTTGACGCCCCAGAGCGGCCAGCCGTAGCCCTGAACCATGTTGCGTTCCAGGGCCGTGTAGACTTCGCCGGGCGCGGTCATGACGACATTGGCGCCCTCGGATTCGAAGAATGCCTTGTAGCTCGGCGTGGCGCGCAGGATGAATCCCGCGAAAGGCCTGACCTTGTCGGCGGCATTTGCCGGCTTTGTCGTATAGATGTGAAAGTTCACTCCATTGCCGAAGCCGGTGAGCAGCATCGCGTTCAATTTCTCGGCGTGCAGCTTGTTCAGATAGTCCCAGGCACCGTTCTTCCTCAACTCGTCGATGCTTCTTTCAGACAGGTTGAACGTCTCGGCTTCCACGAGCGTGCCGTTATAGAAGGTGGGCGGCCCCGAATGCAGATCGACCACGCCGGTCTTGAGGGCATTGGGCTGCTCCGGCACCGGCACGGCCTCCGGGCCGACCATGTCGATCTGAAGGATGCCCTTGCCGCGCCGATTGGTCTCGTCCACCCAGCGCTTGGCCGGTATCCCGAAGGCCGTGTTGGGGGGAACGAAACTGGCCAGCCGGAGCCTCGTTTCCTGGGCCGGCGCGCCCCCGCTCAACGCAAGAAAGACCGCCGGGATTGCTATCCAGTTCAGACGTGTCATGGAATCTCCCCGATATGCTTGACTGTGGCCGCTGCGGATGCCCGCCAGCGCCGCGATCAGGCTTGGCGAACAGGATGTCAGCCTTCTTCCGGGCCAATGATTGCATAGGAGCGGCTCCGTTTTCCACTAGAATCTTCACGAACTCCCGCAGAATTCCGTTCGAGGAAGCCGATGAGCGCGCCCAGCTACGATCCGGCCCGGATCGAATACCTTTGCTTCGCCGCGGCCAGGCAGGATTTTCTCGCGGGACGCGACGACCCGCGCGCGTTCCTGGAACGCTGCATTGCGCGCGTCGACGAGTTCGAGAGCGAGGTCAGGGCCTTCGCCCGGCTGGACCTCGAGGGCGCGCGCAAGGCCGCCGATGCGTCGGCGCGCCGCTACCGGCAGGCACAGCCTCTGTCCGTAGTGGACGGACTGCCGATCGGCATCAAGGATTGCTTCGAAACGTTCGACATGCCCACCGAGGTCAACAGCGCCTGTTTCGCGGGCTGGCAATCCGATCGCGACGCGGCCCACGTCCATGCGCTTCGATCGGGCGGCGCCGTCATCCTGGGCAAGACGGTGACCACCGAACTGACCATGGCCGCTCCCGGACCCACGCGCAATCCCTGGGATCTCGCGCGCACCCCGGGAGGTTCTTCCTCCGGATCGGCGGCGGCGGTCGCAGCCGGCATGCTGCCGGCTGCGACCGGCAGCCAGGCGCGCGGATCCATTATTCGTCCGGCCTCGATCTGCGGCGTGGTCGGATTCAAGCCGACCTTCGGCGCACTCAACAAGGCCGGAGGCTTCGACCCCTCGCCCAGCCTGAACCATCTCGGACTGCTCGCAGGCACCCTCACCGACGCCTGGGAAATCGCACAACACATCGGCCAGGTCGCCGGCGGCGACCCGGGATGCGCCGGACTCAGCGGCGAGGCCGCGCTGCCTGCCGCGTGCCGCCCTTTGCGCCTCGCGCGCCAGTACACCTACGGATGGACGCTGACGGATCCGGCGTCGAAGGAGGCGTTCGAGCGTTTCCTGAAGCAACTGCTGTCATCGGGAGTGGAGATACTGGAACCCGATAGCGCGCCCGAGCTTCTCGCCTACGAGGACGCCACGCGCAGAACGCCCGAGTTCTTTTTCGACCTGATGATGTGGGAAATGCGCTGGCCGATGCTCGGTTACCGTGATCGGCGGCCCGAGGCGCTCAGTCCCACGATCCACAATTACCTGGAGCGCGCTTCGGCAATGAGCCTCGCGGACTACCGGCGCGCGCTCGACCGGCGCGCCGAACTGCAAGCCATGCACCGCTCCCTTCGCGGGAAAGTGGACGGGTTTCTCACGCTCGCGCATATCGGCCCGGGCCAGTTGGGGCTGCCGCCGGTAGGCACGCCCTGGTACAACGACCCGTCCTCCGCGATCGGCGCCCCCAGCGTCAATCTTCCGGTGCTCGCGGTGGATGGCGTGCCCCTCGGTGCTCAGCTGATGGGCTTCGAGCGCGAGGACAGCGCCCTGGTTGCGCAGGCGCGATGGCTGCTGGAGCGTTTCGGAAGCCGGTTCGCGCTGCGCGTCTGAGCGCATTCCGCGATCCGCGCCCGGATCAGGGCGCGTAGATGCGTATTCCCAGCGGCTGCGATTTGCCGCTGTTGGTGGGCGAGGTATCCGCCGGGCACGCGGAAACGGCTGCGAGAATATCCATTTCCGCGCGCATTTCCATGTAGTCGTTCTTCGTGACCCGGGTGGGCTTGATGGTGAAGCTGCCATCCGGATGCAGGTCCACGGTCATGAATACGTTGAACACGTCCATGACATCGTCGCCGGTCATGCCGTAGGGTGCGAGCGCCTCGGCCAGATTCTCCTGGCAGGAGCGGTGGCCGTGATGAATATTGTCGCGCAGTTCATACAGCCGCTTCGAGCATCGCCCGCCCATGTTGCCCCAGTGATCGGGATAGGTGTCGGCAAGAACGGTCATCATCACGTTCTCGCGCGGAGGCTTGGAATAGAAGTGCCTGAAGCTTTTCGCCGTTCCGGTGCCGAGTATGCCGTTGATCGCCCAGCTCTGGCCGACGTGGAACCACTCCCGGGTGTCGTTCGCGTTGTAGAACACGCAATCGCCGACCTGTCCGTCCTCCATCGGGAAGATGCGGAAAACCTGGCCGCGCTTCACGGTGAACGCCTGCCCATGGCACGCCGGAATGACGAAATCTTCTATGAGCTTCAAGGGCGCGTCCTTTCATCTGTGGAGGATGCGAGCCGCCCGCCAGGGCCGTGCGACCGGCATGTCGCGCTGTCCTGATCGGCGCCCGCAGGTTATCATGCAAGCGACCCGTCCGCCTGCACTGCACAGGTCCGGAAGCACGGATACGAGGGTGATGATCGATGGAGCAAGGCAAGAGCATCTGGATGGATGGGCGGCTGGTCGATTGGGCCGATGCGCGTCTCCACTTCGTCAGCAACAGTTTTCAGTATGGCTTTTCCGTATTCGAAGGTATCCGGGCCTATCCGACGGGCGCCGGGCCGGCCGTCTTCCGGCTCGATGCGCATATCGACCGGCTGTTCAAGTCGGCGAAGATCATCGGCCTCACGATCCCTTTCACCCCCGAAGTCCTGATCAACGCATGCTGCGAGACCATAGTCGCGAACGGCTATGACAAATGCTATATCCGCCCGGTGGCTTACATTGGTTACGGAGGCATGGGGCTCGACTACCGCGACTGCGACGTGAATGTCGGGATCGCCGTGTGGTTCTGGGGCGAGTATCTCGGGCAAGGCAAGATCGAGCAGGGAGTGCGCATAAAAACCTCCTCCTATACTCGCCATCATATCAACGCGAACATGACCAAGGCCAAGGCCGGCGGCAATTACATGCTGTTCCAGATGGCGCGGACCGAGGCGCTGCGACAGGGCTACGACGAGGCGCTTCTGCTGGATACCGAGGGCCACGTCGCCGAAGGCTCGGTCGAGAACATATTCCTTGTCCGTGA
>Ga0080064_1005143_pt1:0-10000 | contig 15731 bp, 8 predicted proteins | sample Subgrocontami54m_FD_69260 | JGI IMG/M metagenome (GOLD analysis project Ga0080064, IMG submission 69260) | Subsurface groundwater microbial communities from S. Glens Falls, New York, USA - GMW46 contaminated, 5.4 m (SPADES assembly) (version 2) ...
GCTGCCCTCACCGCGCGTCCTGCGTTGGCCACGCGGGGTCCCGCGAGGGGAGGGCCCCCCGCCCACCAGGTCTGATTCAAGGGCAGCGGTCCGGAGTTCGGGCCCTCGGTACTTCATGTTTTGGTCCGGCTCCATCAGGGCGCCCGCAGGACTCTTTCCACGGCGGCCACCAGCGCGTCGCATTCCGCCGGGCTATTGAACACGTGCGTCGAAACCCGCAGGGCGTCCAGTTTCTGCTCGGACACCGGCCGGCAGCGCATGGCGTGCTCTTTCATCAGCCGGCTGAAGAGCTGATCGTAGGGCACCGGGCGGGTGCGAAACGTGATCAGCGAGGCGCGCATGGCCGCGGCCGCCGGCGTCAGGATCTCGACGCCGGGCAAACGGGCCAGGCCCGTGCGCACCCGCTCGGCCAAAGCCGCGCCGCGGCTGGCGATGCGCGCGCCGCCGATTTGCTGCTGAAACCGCACGGCCTCCGCCAGTGCGACGATCGCGGCGGCATTGCGCGTGCCGTATTCGTAGCGCATCGCCGTCGGGGTCAGTTTGAGTTCTCCGGGCAGAAAATCGACCTCGCCCGAGTAGGCCCCGACGAGCGGTGGCGCGAGTTCCTCCAGCCGCTCCCGCCGCACATAAAACACCCCGGTCTCGTGCGGCGCGCCGAGCCACTTGTGGCCGCTGGTCGCGAGCGAATCGCAGCCGAGCTCGCGCACGTTGACCGGCAACATGCCCACCGACTGCGCGGCATCGAGGTGGAACCAAAGTCCGCGCTCGCGACAGAACCGGCCAATCGCCGCAGCCGGTAGGACGATCCCCGTCGGCGCCGTGATATGGGAGACCTGCACCACCCGCGTGCGCGGAGTGACGAGTGCCGCGATCCGGGTGAGATTCTCCCCGGGATCTTCAGGCGCCGGCTCGAAGAGCCGGGTGACAATTCCTCGCCGACGGGCCTCGTTCAACCAGGGGTATGAGCCGCCGGGGTGCGCGTGCGTCTCGAAAATCACCTCGTCGCCCGGTCGCAGCGCCAGGCCGGCCGCGAGCGTCGCGTTGCCCTCGGTGGCGTTGCGCATGAAGGCGACCTCCGCCGGCTCCGCGCCGAGAAACCGCGCCACCGTCTCACGCGCGCCCTCGAACAACGCGTGCCCGTGCTCGGAGCGTTCCTGCAACTGGCGCGTCGTGTCCGCCGCCTTCGTCAGCACCGGCACCGGGGCCGGGCCCAGTCCGCCGGTGTTGAAGTAGATCAGGTCAGGACTGAGCGGATACTGCGCCCGCACCGCCGCCCAAAACGGTTCGGACTCCCGTTCATCAAATGCGGGGAGCGGCGGGCCGGCCGCCGCGGCGGGCCGCGGCCACGCGCCCAAACTGGCGGCACCGAGCGCCGCGTCGCGCACGAACTTTCGCCGGCTGCAATCCATGGGGTGAGACAAGTCAGCCGGGCCGGCCGGCCAGTGCAATCCCAACCGCCCACGCGCCGACCGTGGCCACGGCCCTCCCAGTTCGACCGAATTCTGCTTGACCGGTTTTCAACGCGTTTCATTTCTGTTGCTGAAATTTTCATCAGCCCCACCCCATGCTGATCACGGAAATTGCCCGAAAGGCGCACGTCTCACCGGCGACGGTCTCCCGGGCCATCAACCAGCCGCAGATCGTCGCGCCCGCCAGCCTGGCCCGGATCAGGGCCGTGATGGCGCAGCACAATTACGTCCCGGCGCCGGTGCACCGCCGGCGCGGGCCGAAGTCGCGCCCGACCGACCAGCGGCGGATTGGCGTGTGGTTCGTCGGCGCCAAGCCCAATCCGAGCCGCAATTGGTTTCAGGATCAGCTGCTGCAGCTGCAGACGGTGGAATCGCGCTACCGCGTGGATCTGCGTGTGCTCTTTTCGAGCTCGGCGGAGGAACTGCCGGACACGCTCGCCGCCGAGAGATTGGACGGACTGATCATCCAGGGCATGGAACCCACGCCGCGCTGCCTCGCATCGCTGCGCGAGCTGCCTCACGTGTGGTTCATGACCCGCCGTTCGGTCACCTACCCCAGCGATTACGTCGAGCCCGACAACGAGGAGAACGGGCGGATGGCGGCGGACTATCTTGGGGCCGAGGGTCACAAGACCGCCGCCGTGATCAGCACCGATCCCGATTACAGCGCCGTCTCGCGCCGGGTGAAGGCGTTCCTCAGCCGCGCCCGGGAGCTCGGGTTGCCCGCCCACACGATTCTCGGCCGGCCGAACCCCGGGGTGAGTTACCTCGAGCCGCCGCCCCACGCCGAGAGCGATGGCCTCGTCCGCCGCCTGCTCGCCATGGCGCCGCGCGCGACCGGGCTGTATCTGCCGGTCGATCATTTCTGCGGTTCCTTTTTTCGGACGTTGCGCGAGGCGGGCAAACGACCCGGGCGCGATTTCGCCGCCATCCTCGGCAACTACAATCCGGTGATCTATCACAACCTCGATCACCTGCCCGCGGCGATCGACATCAATCTGCCCACACTCGTGCGCAAGGTGGTCGACCACCTTTTCTGGCGGATCGAAAACCCGACCGCTCCCGGCCGCATCGGCCTCTGTGTTTCCCCGACGCTCCGACGGCCGGCGGGCAACGGCGCGCCCCCCTGAGACTTTTCCGTTTCCCAACGGAAGCTTGAACCCCCCACAGCAACATGAACGCAACCACAAACCACCCACCCAACTCCGCCCGGGTCATCCTGACGACGGGACTGGCGGCGCTCGTCGCATTCTCCTCTGCCTCCGCGCAGACCAGTGACGCCGACGCGCTCCGCCGGCTCCAAGAGGAAAATGCGATGCTGCGCAAGCAACTCGCCGAATTCCAGGCCCGCGGCCCCACCACGCCCGCGATCAAACCCGCAGCCCCCGCGCCGGCCGCGCCCGCCACCGCGGGCACCGGCTCGATGGCCGGCGCACTGCGCACCGACGAAGGCGTGCAGGCGCTGTCGCCGTTCGAAGTCCGCGACGAAAAAGACTACGGCTACCTCAAGACGAATTCAGTCACCGCGACCCGCATCGGGATGGAAATCCAGAACATCCCGCTGAATATTTCGGTGCTGTCGCGCGACTTCATCGACGACACCAACGCGAAATCGTTGACGGACCTGTTCCGCTATTCGGCGGCTGCCTCCGGCGACACCCGGTTCGCCATGCGCGTGCCGGCCAACGAGGCGACCCCGCAGGGCGGCTTCACCATGCGTGGTTTCTCCGTAAATACGCTGATGCGCGACGGCATCCTGCGCTACACGGCCTACAATCTGGACAACGTGGACCGTGTCGAAATCGTGAAGGGGCCGGCGGCGGTCTTCTTCGGCCAGGGCTATCCCGGCGGCGTGATCAACTACGTCACGAAGAAGGCGACCTTCGCCAAGGTGCCGACGTCGTTCACCTACAAGTTCGACGGCAACGGCGGCGATCGCCTGCAGTTCGATCACAACAGCGTGCTGACCAAGAAGGCCGCGTTCCGCGTCGTCGGCGGCTGGGAGGACACCACGGGCGAGCGGCGGTACGAGTTCAAGAAGAACTTCAACGTCACCCCGTCGGTGACGATCGTGCCCTTCGACAGCGGCAAGGTGCGCGTGACGCTCGACTACGAATTTCTCCACGAGAAATTCAATTACAACGACTTCGACTGGATCTACAGCGACTTCGCGGGCTGGCGGGATGCCGCCCGCTCCGGGCAGTACGGCACCTCCACGGCCACCCTGTCCAACTCCGTCCCCGGACCAAACGGCACGACCGTCGTGCAGGCCACCACCACGCCGACCGTGGCTTATGCGACCTATATCAACAACAAGCGCATTGCGACGGGCAACTGGAGCCTGCCCGCGTACACCGCCGTCAAGGGAGGCGCCTACGTATATACGGCGAGCGGCCAGTCGATTTTCGACAAAGCCTTCAACTATACCAGCCGCGGGTCGTGGAGCGACAATGAGGTCAAGACCCTGACGGCGAAGTTGGAGTTTGCGCCCTTCGAGTGGCTGAGCGGCCAATACGCGCTCACCCGCGACAATTCGAACTTCAATAACTTCGGCAATGGCGCCATCACGACGCCGTATGCCGATGGGATCCACTGGAACGTGGGGCTCGGCGCAGGTGGCTCGGGCTATTGGCGCACCCAGGACACGCATACGGTCGATCTGGTGTTCGCGAAGGATTTCCGGCCGATCAAGAACAAGGTCCTCGTCGGGTTCCAGCACTCGGAGTGGCGGCAGCAGTACCTCGGCAAGGCCGCCGCGAGCGACGTGAACCTGGCGTTCCTGCCGGGCGCGCGGAACCTCTCGTCGAATCCCGACTATGCCGTGAACCCGAAGGCCTATGATTTCGGCCAGGTCCCGGTGAACCAGGTGATTCGGGATCGCAACGGCAACATCAAGCCGGTCCGCCAAATCTACACGAACTGGGATCCGGGCGCGGAGATTTACCCGGACATCAGCGTGTACTGGCAGGATGATCGCAATGCCCTCGACGGCTATCGACCGACGTTGCAAGGGCACTACGTCAATTATCAGGGCCGGCTGCTGAACGATCGGCTGACGTTGCTCGCGGGTTATCGCGAGGAGAAACGCTGGGAGCGCTGGCAGGATCAGTCGAACAATTATCCGTGGTACATTTTCACGCCAGACATGATCTCGAATCCGGATGCCTATCCGGAAGACGTCTGGGGCCACTCGAAATCGTATCAACGCACCATCCCGCTCGAGCAAAAGGGTCGTTCCGCGATGGCCGGCGCCTCGTTTGCGCTCACCCGCGACCTGAGCGTCTACGGCTCGTGGTCGAAGCTGTTCAAGTTCAACTCCGGCAATGTCGGCGGTTTCTTCCCGGGCGACGAAGCCCTTTGGTATAACGACCTCGTGGCTTTCGGCGCCGGGGGCACACCCGGCCGTTCCTTCAGCTACGCCGGTCAGACGATCACGTCCCTGCAGCAGTTCCGCGATGTGCTCAGTGCGCGCGGCGCGTTCGCGAACATCAAGAACGAGCAGGGCGTGAACTACGAATTCGGCGCGAAGATGAACATGTTCAACAGCAAAGTGGTCGGGACGCTGTCGTTCTTCCGCGGCGAACGCGAGAACCAGAAACTCGACGACGGCGCCAAACAATCGAACCTCGAGGAACCGCTCAACTTCAGCACCACGCTGTTCGGTCCGACCAGCCCGTTCCGCAGTTCGCGCTTGCTCCGCTGGCGAACGACCGACCTGAAGAACCGGATCGAAGGCACCGAGGCGGAGGTGATCTGGACGCCGATGCGAAACTTCCAGGCCGTGGTCAACGGATCGTGGCTCTGGACAGCCAAGACCGTGTACGACAAGACCCGGCCGATGCCCGGCACGGCGGCATATAATGCGCTGACTCCCGCCGGCAAGGTCTCGCAGGATATCTATTATGGCGCCCGCATTGAAAACGTGCCGGAATACCGGTTGAACGTCTTCGGCAAATACACGCTGACCGAGACATTTGCCCGCGGCACGTCGCTTGGCCTCGGCATGCGGTACTCGTCGGAGACGGTCGTCAGCCGCTCGGTCGACTGGAATCCCCTGGCGGGAGGCTATCAGGCCGGCGACTACCTCGTGTTCGATGCAACCATCGGATATGGCTGGGACATATTCGGCTACCGACTCAACACGTCGGTCGGCGTCTACAATCTGACCGACGAGAAATACTCGGAGGGCTCGTTTGCTATGTCCCCCCGCCGGAACTGGCTGATGACGGCCGGGCTGAAGTTCTAGACGCGGCGTCCTTCACCAATGGCGCATGGATGGAAGGGTCGCCTCCGGGTCGCTCCTGGCGGCACGGAGGCGGGCCCTTCCAACATGTGCCAACCATTGCGACGCTGGGTTGAGCACGGCATTGGCTTGCGGGTAGCGCGGGATGTCTCGGCGGGCCGTCGCGCAACGGCTTGGCCGAGGCGGGCGCACGGCTCGCCGAAGACAGTTCGCCCACCCCCAGGCAGCAGGCGAGAAAACGGCCAGCCAGGCGCAGTTCCACTGCGCATCCGCGCGGCCATGGGTCCGTATGACTACCCCCGCCCTTCATGATCGTTGACGCTCCGCATTGATGAGCTTTCGCACGACCATCGTTGGTTGCGGGGTCGCGGTCGCGCTGCTGCTGGCAACCGCCGGTTGCCAGCACCCGCGGAACGCGCGGATTGAAGAGCACGCGGCGCTGTTTCAGTCGCTCGACCCCGCCGTGCAACGGATTATTCGTGAAGGGCTGGTCGATTATGGTTTCACGCCGGTGCTGGTGTACATGGCGCTCGGCAAGCCGAATCGCTCGGCGGCGGCCGAAAGCGAAAGTGGCCGGGTGGAAACGTGGACGTATCGTAATTTCGTATACGGCAACACCGGCGCGGTGAAGCTGGCGGCCAATCTGCCCGGCAACAAGCCCTACGGACCGATCGTCTCGTCCAATGCGCCGGGCGGTCCGAGTATTTTCAGCACCAAGGCGGGACCCGTGCAGCCGACGATCTCCGACGGCAGCGACGCGGCCGTTGGCACGCTGCAGATCGAGTTCCGGAATGGCCGCGTTTCCACCCTCCGGGTCGACCCATGACCCATGACTGCCCGGGCGTTGCCTGGGCGTCTGTCAATCGGCGCCGGTGGCGTTGGCGGCCGTGGAAAACAAGAAGGCCCGGTTCGTCTTTCGACAAACCGGGCCAAAAACCTGGCAACGACCTACTCTCGCGGGACCTATCGTCCTACTACCATTGGCTACTCGGGGCTTAACGGCCGTGTTCGGGATGGGAACGGGTGGAACCCCCGGCATATAGTCACCAGGAAGGGAAACTCGAGCCGGAGCTCAAGTAAGACTACGAAAATTTAGGGCTACCGATACGATGCAAGGAGGCAAAATAAACGCCCAGAACTGTTGAAGTGCGCTGTCTGCATAAACCGGAAAGGTCATTAGTACCAGTTAACTCAACGGGTTACCCCGATTACATTTCTGGCCTATCAACCGGGTGGTCTACCCGGACCTTTCACCCCTTGCGGGGATTGTGATCTTATCTTGGGATGGGCTTGGCGCTTAGATGCTTTCAGCGCTTATCCCTTCCGAACATAGCTACCCGGCGCTGCCACTGACGTGACAACCGGAACACCAGAGGTTCGTCATTCTCGGTCCTCTCGTACTAGAGAATGAACCCCTCAAATCACAGACGCCCACAGCGGATAGAGGACCGAACTGTCTCACGACGTTCTGAACCCAGCTCGCGTACCACTTTAATCGGCGAACAGCCGAACCCTTGGGACCTTCTCCAGCCCCAGGATGTGATGAGCCGACATCGAGGTGCCAAACCGCGCCGTCGCTGTGAACGCTTGGGCGCGATCAGCCTGTTATCCCTAGCGTACCTTTTGTCCTATGAGCGATGGCGATTCCACATTCAACCACCGGATCACTTGAACCTGCTTTCGCAACTGCTCGACTTGTAGGTCTCACAGTAAAGCTCCCTTATACTCATGCGCTCTATAGCCCGATTACCGACCGGGCCGAGGGAACCTTCGTAATCCTCCGTTACTCTTTGGGAGGATTCCGCCCCAGAAAAACTGACCTGCTATCACTGTCCCACGACCAGTTGATGGTGCGAGGTTAGACGCCTAAGTAACAAAAAGTGGTATTTCACATTGTGACTCGGCCCGATCCTGGAACCGGGCTTCGCAGTCTCCCACCTATTCTACGTATTGAAACTCAAGCGACAATAACAGCTTACAGTAAAGGTGCATAGGGTCTTTCCGTCCTGCTGCGGGTAGGCGGCATCTTCACCGCCACTACAATTTCACCAGGCCTCTCTCCGAGACAGTCGTCAACTCGTTACACGATTCGTGCGGGTCGGAACTTACCCGACAAGGAATTTCGCTACCTTAGGACCGTTATAGTTACGGCCGACATTCACGGGGGCTTAGATCCTGAGCTTGCACCCAAGACTTTCACCTTTCCGCATTGGTCACGTGTCACACCCTATACGTCGTCTTGCGACTTGGCAGAGTGCTGTGTTTTTGCTAAACAGTCGGTTGACGCAATTAACTGCGACCGCTTGCGCGGTACCCCTTCTACCGAAGATACGGGGTCAATTTGCCGAGTTCCTTAGAGAGAATTAACCTGCGCGCCTTAGAATACTCATCTATCCCACCTGTGTCGGTTTACGGTACGGGCACCGCACATACTAACTACGAGGTTTTTCTCGGAAGCAGAGTATCATCCAATCCCCCTTGGCCGTGGCCGCAGGGTCCTGTCGCTTTTCAGCCTTACCCGGTCTTTTATCCCCGAGCAGCCTACGAGCTTCGACGACGATTCAACACGTCGCTGGACTAACTTTCTCCGTCACCCCTTAGGTCGAACGTATATACAGTGGTGCAGGAATATTAAACCTGCTTGGCATCGACTACTCCTTACGGCCTCGTCTTAGCACCCGACTAACCCTGGGCGGACGAACCTTCCCCAGGAATCCTTGGGATTTCGGCGAGCCGGATTTCAACCGGCTTTATCGTTACTTATGTCTGCATTCTCACTCCCATGCGCTCCAGAGTCGGTTACCCCTTCCCCTTCGCTGCACATGGGACGCTTTCCTACTGCGCACCTTGCGGTGCACCCATAGCTTCGGTATACGGCTTAAGTCCCGATCATTTTCGGCGCAATTTCGCTCGATGGGTCAGCTGTTACGCACTGTTTAAATGATGGCTGCCTCTAAGCCAACATCCCCATTGTCTAAGCAAAATCACATCCTTTTCCACTGAGCCGTATTTTGGGACCTTAACTGATGGTTTGGATTATTCTCCTCTCGACTATGAAGGTTATCCCCCACAGTCTGACTGCCGGACTTCATTGAGTGGTATTCGGAGTTTAATTAAGTTCAGTACCCCGGTAGGGGCCCTAGCTTATTTAGTGCTCTACCTCCACTCATCAGCATCCGACGCTATACCCAAATATATTTCGGAAAGAACCAGCTATCACAGGGTTTGATTAGTCTTTCGCTCCTAACCACAACTCATCCGACAACTTCTCAAGGTTGACCGGTTCGGACCTTCACTCGGTTTTACCCGAGTTTCATCCTGGTCATGGTTAGATCACCTCCGCTTCGGGTCTATTCCCAGCAACTAAGCGCCCTATTTGGACTTGCTTTCGCTGCGCTTTCGCCGGGGACCGGCTTAAGCTTGCTACGGGGAATAACTCGCAGACTCATTATACAAAAGGCAGGCGGTCACTCCACAAGGGAGCTCCCACTGACTTGTTAGCAATTGATTTCAGTTACTGTTTCACTCCCCTAACAGGGGTGCTTTTCACCTTTCCCTCGCGGTACTAGTTCACTATCGGTCTTCATCGAGTATTTAGCCTTATGCCGTGGTCGGCACAGATTCACACCGGATTTCACGTGTACGGTGCTACTCAGGATACCACTAGGGCCGCTCGAGCTTTAAACTACGGGACTATCACCCGCTATGGTCACACTTTCCAGAGTGTTCGTCTAGCTCTCGCGATCCCACATCGTGGTCCTACAACCCCGCCAGGATAAATCCCGACGGTTTGGGCTCTTCCGCTTTCGCTCGCCACTACTAACGGAATCGATTCTCGTTCTTTTCCTGCGGATACTGAGATGTTTCACTTCTCCGCGTATTGCGCGGCCGATCCTATGTATTCAGACCGGCGCGACACCGAATGACCGGTGCCGGGTTTCCCCATTCGGAAATCTTCGGATCAAAGCGTGCGTGCCGCTCCCCGAAGCTTATCGCAGCTTGCTGCGTCCTTCGTCGCCTGATGAAGCCAAGGCATCCATCAATTGCTGTAACTGGTCTATGCAAACGCTCACATATTCTAGGCGTTTATTTTACCCACTTACATCTATCTATTACCCTAAACTTTCAAAGAACGAAATTCATCATTTCGCAGACTCGTCCTCACCCGCCATCGCTTCGTTGCCCCAGCCCTCCTTCGCCAAAGCTGCGGAGGGCTTCCTCCGCCGCTCAGCCGGATGGCTGCGCCATCCGCGCTCCGCCGGAGCGTAGAATGGTGGGCCCAGATGGA
>Ga0080064_1005143_pt1:12500-15731 | contig 15731 bp, 8 predicted proteins | sample Subgrocontami54m_FD_69260 | JGI IMG/M metagenome (GOLD analysis project Ga0080064, IMG submission 69260) | Subsurface groundwater microbial communities from S. Glens Falls, New York, USA - GMW46 contaminated, 5.4 m (SPADES assembly) (version 2) ...
TCGCCTCCTCCCGCTGCTGCTCACCCCGTTTGCCGGCGCACCCATCAGCGGAAGGGACCGGGACCATGTAACACCCCCATCACTGCTCAAGCGATTTTTGCACCAAAGTGCCCCGTAATCCGCTTTCTTCTGAGGACCAGAAGTTTGGGTGCTTCGAAGCCAAGGTCGGGCCGCGAAGGTCCCGGCGCGCATTGTGTATTCATTTTTAACATACGCCGCCCATTTCGCCCCGCGCGATCCACCGCGGAGTAGGCGGATTGCGACGCCAGCTTGCAGAACAAGCCGGCGGGTTCCCCGGCGTAGCCCTGCCGGGCCGGTGAATCTGCGCGGATGAGCAACGCGGAGAGGTTCTTTTCGCTGGCAGCGGGGCGGGGTGAACCCGCGGAGGGAGACGGTGGCGCGCGGCGGCCCTGCCGTCGACATTCTGGCGGGCCACCAATCAACCGCAGCTTACGCGAAGGACGCGGATGGTCTTATCGCGTGATCCGTGTATTCGGGTCAAAGAAACCTCTCGGCGTGCGCGGTACGCCGGAGAACTTGCCAGCTTGTTCTCCAAGCTGGCCGATTGAACGATCCGCCGTGGGGACGGTTGGAGGCCACTTTCCAAAAGACTCACGTGCAAAAAGCCTACACCGGCGTCATGAGTAGCTCCCAAAAGCAGCAGACCACCACCGACAGGGATTTGCAACAATGACAGGGTCGAATTCTCGCAAAACAAGACTACAGGCGTCACTTTTAGCGATTTTCGCCCTCCTTTGCGTGGACGTCACGACAGGGGTCACTCGCCGAACGCTTCGGCGCCAAAAGGTACTGGACGACGATTTTGCGCGAAAAATGGCCTATTTTTGCGCGTTTTTTGGCCATTTTGCCCCGCTTTTGGCGATTTTGCCCCTGGCTCTACCTTCAGACCTTAAGATTCAATTTGCTCCCCCTCCTCGATTACTTTTGAACGACCCACCGCGATTTCCAACTAACCTTTTCCAGCCGAATCAACTCACCTAACCAAGGCACCCTTTGGACCTAAAACAGATCAAACAAATCATCGAGCTCATGAAGCGTTCCGAGCTGACTGAGTTCGCTGTCGAGGAAGAAGGTTTTAAGCTAAAGATCCGAAGGGGTACAAACGGGTTGCCGATCATCAGTTCAGGCCGGGGTTCCAATCCACCGTTCACCGGCGAAGCACAGCCGGCGCCGGCCGGTTCGGCCGCCACGGCGGCTGGCGCTGGCGGTACCGCAGCTGCGCCGCGTGAGGAAGTCGGGATCACCTACATCAAGTCGCCGATGGTTGGCACCTTTTACCGCGCGGCGTCGCCGGAAAGTAAGCCCTTCATCGACACCGGTGCCAAGGTCGAGGAAAACACCGTTGTTTGCATCATCGAGGCCATGAAGATCATGAACGAGATTCAGGCCGAAACCAAGGGCACCATCGTCGAGGCCTTGGTCGAAAACGGCCAGCCAGTCGAATACGGCCAGCGACTCTTCAAGGTAAAGCAGGGCTGATACTTGAAAGCCAAGAGCTGAGAGCTAAGAGCCAAAGCAGCGGCACACGTTCGGGTGTTGGCTCTCGGCTCCAGACTCTCAGCTCTCAGCTTTTCTCACGTATGATCCAAAAAGTCCTCATCGCAAACCGCGGTGAAATAGCCCTGCGCATTCTCCGCGCCTGTCGCGAACTCGGCATCAAGACTCTCGCCGTCTACTCGGAGGCCGACGTCCAGTCGCTCCATGTCCAGCTCGCCGATGAGGCAATCTGCATCGGCGGCAACAAGAGCGCCGACAGCTATCTCCGCGCCGACCGCATCATCAGCGCCGCGGAGATCGCCGACGTCGACGCAATCCATCCGGGCTACGGCTTTCTCTCGGAGAACGCCAAATTCGCCGAACAATGCGAGTCCTGTAACATCAAGTTCATCGGTCCGAAGTCGAAATCGATCAAGATGATGGGCGACAAATCCGTCGCCAAGGACACCGTCAAGAAGGCCGGCGTCCCTATCGTGCCCGGCTCCGATGGTCCCGTCGAATCCGAGGCTGACGCCGTAAAGATCGCCCGAAAGATAGGCTACCCGGTCATCATCAAGGCCGTCGCCGGCGGCGGCGGACGCGGCATGCGCATCGCCCACAACGATGTCTCGTTCGCGAAGGAATATCACGTCGCCCGCGGCGAAGCGGAAAAGGCCTTCGGCAACGGGGCGGTTTACATCGAGAAGTACATCGAGAAGCCCCGGCACATCGAGTTTCAGATCCTCGGCGATTCGCACGGTAAGATTCTCCATCTCGGCGAGCGCGATTGTTCGGTCCAGCGTCGCCACCAGAAGCTGATCGAGGAGTCTCCTTCGCCTTTTCTGACGTCCGATTTGCGCAAGAAAATGGGCAAGGCCGCCGTGAAAGCCGCCGAGGCCGCCGAGTACGAGAACGCCGGGACGATCGAGTTCCTCGTCGATGCGAAGGGGAACTATTACTTCATCGAGATGAACACGCGGATCCAGGTCGAGCATCCCGTCACCGAGGAGGTGACCGGCATCGACCTGATCAAGCAGCAGATCCGGGTGGCCAATGGCGAGAAACTCGATTTTGACCAGGGCGATATCAAGTTCGAGAAGCACGCCATCGAGTGCCGCATCAACGCCGAGGACCCCGCGCGCAATTTCGCGCCGTCGCCGGGCACGATCGGATTGTACTACGCGCCCGGCGGCCACGGCGTGCGCGTCGATTCACACGCCTACAGCGGCTATACGATTCCGCCGTACTATGACTCGATGATCGGCAAGCTGATTTGTTTCGGCACCACGCGGAAAATCGCGCTCGAGCGGGCCTACCGGGCGCTGAGCGAGTATTTGATTCGCGGGATCAAGACGACGATTCCATTGCACCGCGCCATCATGGCCGATCCCATCTTCATCGAGGGCAAGGCCACGACCGCGTACATGGAAGACTTCCTGTCGCGCACGGCGACCGATCTGTTTTCCTGATCGAGCCAAACTCGCGGCGGCGATCTTGCGGGCCAATCCTTTGGCCTCCCGTTGCGCCCGCAGGCCGCGGCCGAATGCATCCGGGTTAATCAGATTGGCCGTCCGCGCCCGGCTCCTGCCACGTTTCGTTGACGAGCTTCACTGATACCAATGTCTGGTGACATTTTGACTTCTCCGAGGTGGGGCCGGTTCTCCGAACCGGCCTGAGTTTCATGGTGCAATTCACGCTGAAACCCAGGCCCGCTCGGAGAGCGAGCCCCACCTG
>Ga0080064_1005146_pt1 | contig 15722 bp, 13 predicted proteins | sample Subgrocontami54m_FD_69260 | JGI IMG/M metagenome (GOLD analysis project Ga0080064, IMG submission 69260) | Subsurface groundwater microbial communities from S. Glens Falls, New York, USA - GMW46 contaminated, 5.4 m (SPADES assembly) (version 2) ...
AGGTCCGGATGGTCGGGCAGGTCGTGGCCATAGGAGTCCACGTTCTGGCCCAGCAGGGTGACCTCCCGGACTCCCCGCGCGACCATGCGCTGGACCTCGTCCACCATCTCGGGGATGGGCCGGCTCCGCTCCCGTCCGCGGCGATAAGGAATAATGCAGAAGGTGCAGAACTTGTCGCAGCCGTGGATAATGGGGGTGAACGCGGCGACCTTCGGATGCGCCGTTACCAGCGGGCCGATGTCGTCGAGACATGCGCCCTCGCGCTCCGCGACGGCCTGCAGCAGCGGGTCGTACTGCTGGGGACGCAAGAACAAGTCCACGAAGGGGAAGCGTCGCTTCAGCTCCTCGTGGCGGGGGCCGACCATGCACCCCATCAGCACCACCGTGCGGTCCCTGTGCGCCTGCTTCAGCGGCTTCAGGCTCGTGAGCCTTCCGACGACCTTCTCCTCCGCGCCTTGGCGCACCACGCACGAGTTGAGGACGATAATGTCCGCGTCCTCCGGCGCGGCCACGGGCTGGCAGCCGAGCTGGTCCAAAGCGCTGCCCAGCCGCTCGGAATCGGCGGTGTTCATCTGACAGCCTATCGTCCAGATGTAATAGCGTCCCATGGCAAAAGTCGCTCGTCAGGACTGACGTGGGGGAGATAGCTGGCGGAGGGATCGGGATTCGAACCCGAGACCCGGCTTTCACCGGGCAACCGCTTAGCAGGCGGCCGCACTAGACCACTATGCGATCCCTCCGATTGCAACCTTACCACTATAGCAAAACATAGGGGCAACGGGCAAGGTGCGCGGCCCTGGTGTGGTGTCTCCGAAGTCCGTCATAAATGTCATTGCGAGGCCCGATGGTTCGAGTTCCTCACCACAGGCTCCGGAGGGCCGTGGCAATCTGGCGGTGGTCTCCGCCCCTCTTCCGGATTGCTTCGTCGCCCCGACTTGTCGGGACTCCTCGCAATGACAACTTTGTACGCGAATTTCAGGGACAGGACGCTAATGACCGTGCTCACCCGCGACCCATGCCTCTCCGCCCTCCCAGACCTCCTTCTTCCAGATCGGTGCGAGGTCCTTGATGCGGTTAACCATCTCTTGGCACGCGTCGAAGGCTTCTTTCCGATGGGGAGACGCTACGGCGATGAGCAGGCTGGCCTCGCCGACGGCGATTCGGCCTACGCGGGGGACGACGACGATGTCATCCACGCCATGCCGGGCGCGCACGTCCTCCGCTATGCGTTGCAGCAGCCACTCCGCCATGGGGCGGTATGCCTCGTACTCCATGTGGAGCAGCCGTCGCCCGTCGGTGAACGCGCGGACGACGCCCTGGAACACGACCAGTGCGCCATCGGCGGGCCGGACGAGGCCCGCTATCGCGGCGTCCGCGTCAATCGGCTTGTCCGTGATGGAGGCCGTCGCCACGCGGGAAGCGCCCCCGCTGACGGGCGGAATGAGCGCCACCTCGTCTCCGTCCTTGAGCGGGGCGTCTGGACCGGCGTACTCGGAGTTGACGGCCAGGGCCGCGCTGCCTAACAAGGGGCCGAGCTGCGGCACGTCCTTTGCCACGCGGCGGAGCGCATCGCCTGCGGTGGCGCCCTCGGGCAACTCCATCTGAAGGCGCCCGCTGCCCGCTTTTTCCCGGAATGCGGCAAAGAGGAAAATGGACACTCTCATGGTGATGTCCATTATAGGTGTCCCTGTTGAAGGCGTCCAGCTATATCCGTTTGCGCTGGAGCGGCGTCGCTCCCATGCGCAGCCTGTGGCGGAAGCGAAAGGCGGCGCTGTCACACAAGGGGGCTGGCGTAGTATAATTATGTATTAGGTTTGAAAAGACGGCGGCGCGCGGTGACGATTTCAGGCGCCGCAATAATACGGAGTGTGTCCTCCGTCGCTGATATAGGCTTGCGTGGTTAGGGGGCAGGGCATTGTGCGACCTGAGTGGAAAGGCGGCCCTGGTCACCGGCGGGAGTCGGGGACTTGGACGGGCCATCGTTCTGGAGCTTGCGGCGGCGGGCGCTGACGTCGCCTACTGCTACCGCGAGAACGCCGAGGCGGCTCAGTCCGTCGCCGCTGCCGTCGAGAGTAAAAGCGGGCGTAAACCGTTCTTCGTGCAGGCGGATATCACCTCCAGGGAGGACCGGGCCCGGCTGATCGCGGAGACATCACGGCGGCTGGGACGTCTCGATATCCTGGTCAACAACGCGGGCACGAGGAAAGACGGCCTCGCCGTCCAGATGGGCGATGCGTGGGACCGCGTCCTGGAGTTGGATGTCACGGCTCCGTTCCGGCTCACTCAGCTCGCCCTCAAGATGATGCTCAAGCAGTCCTGGGGCCGGGTCATCAACATTGGAAGCGTCGCCTCCCGCATCGGGCTCAGCGGGCAGGCCAACTATTCGGCGGCCAAGGCTGCGCTGGAGGGGCTGACGCGGTCCCTGGCCCAGGAATATGGCAAGCGCGGCATTACGGTGAACACGGTCAGTCCCGGATTCCTGGAGACGGACCTGACGGAAGACGCCAGCACATATGCGCGGGAGTACGTCGAAGGGCACGCCGCCCTCCATCGCTTTGCGACGCCCGAGGCCGTGGCCAGCGTGGTCGCCTTCGTGGCCTCGGACAAGGCGTGGGCCGTGACAGGACAGACCATCAACGTGGACTGCGGCCTGGTGAAGCTTTAGCAGGCTGATGAAAAAGGGGGAGCACAGAGGGGCGAAGCCCCTTTGCCGGGAGTCTGAGGGTGTCCCTCAGATACAATACCCCCCCTTCCTGTCCAGGAATGGGGTCAGGGGGATGGTCGAACGGGTTTTTCAGCACCCTGCTGAAGGGGATGGTTCCCTGGGTGAAAGACGGGAATCATGCAGGGGCAATCAGCGTTACAGAGTCTCGCGGGTAACGATATTTCGAAAGCACTACACTAGGACATCAGATTGCAGTGTGAGGGCTCTGACTGAGAGATGGGACATAAAGTTGTCATAACGGGCATGGGGACTGTAAACCCGCTGGGCCTGAACGTCGAGCAGACGTGGAAGGCTCTCATGGCGGGGAAGAGCGGCATTGCGCGAATTCAGTCTTTTAACCCGGCGGAGACAGGGATTCAGACCCGTATCGCCGGGGAGGTCAAGGGCTTCAACCCGGAGGACCGGATAGACAGGAAAGAGGCGCGGCGACTGGACCGCTTTAGCCAGTTCGCTCTGGTGGCGGCGATGGAAGCAGTAGCGCAGTCCGGCCTGAAGCTGGAAGGGGACACGCGGAACGATGTTGGCGCCATCATCGCCGGGAGCGGTGGCGGGATCGCCACCCTGATTCAGCAGGCGTACACGTTGAAGGAAAGAGGGGCGGGAAGGATCAGCCCCTTCACCGTCCCCGCGTTCATGCCCAACGCAGCCGCGGGCATTGTGTCCATCAGGCTGGGCTGCTGGGGCCCGAGCTTCTCCATTACCTCGGCGTGCGCCTCGTCGGCGGACGCGCTGGGCGTCGCTCTGGACATGATCCGCTCCGGTCGGGCGAAAGCCGTGGTCGCGGGCGGAAGCGAGGCCAGTATCGTCCCCATCTGCGTCGCCTCGTTCGAACAGGCGCAGGCGCTGTCCTCCCACTTCAACGACGCGCCGGAAAAGGCATCGCGTCCCTTCGACCGAAATCGAGATGGGTTCGTGCTCTCCGAAGGCGCCGCCGTCCTGATTCTGGAGGACGAGGCCTTTGCTCAAGCCCGCGGCGCGCGTGTGCTCGCGGAGCTGGCCGGGTACGGAGCGGCCTCCGACGGCTATCACATCACGGCGCCGGAGCCTGAGGGGCGCGGCGCGACGAAAGCAATGCTGAACGCCCTGCGGGACGCGGGAGCCGCGTCAACCGACGTCACGTATATCAACGCGCATGGGACGTCCACACCCCTCAACGATAAGGTGGAGACCCTGGTGTTAAAGAAGGTACTGGGAGAGGCGGCCCTTCGCGTGCCGGTCAGTTCGACAAAGTCCATGACGGGACATCTGGCGGGCGCGGCGGGCGCACTGGAAGCTGTCGTCTGCGTGAAAGCCGTGGAAACCGGCTGGGCGCCTCCAACGATCAACTACGATACACCTGATCCGGAGTGCGACTTGGACTACATCCCGTGGCAGGCGCGTCAAATAGCCGCGGGAGTCGTGTTGTCTAACTCATTCGGGTTCGGCGGGCATAACTCGTGCCTTGCTTTCAGAGGCTATTCAGGCTAAGCGTGTCCCGCGGTCAGACTCGGCGGCGTGCTGGGCCTGCCGAGTGCGCAGACAGTTGAAGGAGACACTATGACAGACCAACCGGTCGCGTACACGTTCGAACCATTTGCCCAGACACCGGAGTATCTGACTGTCAACGCAATCATCGTCCGGAGATGGGGAGAAGTGATGGCCCAGAAGGGTGTCAGGAAGTTGGAGCGCGTGCTGGACATAGCTACCGGTGTCGGCACGATAGTTGAGTTGTTCCATAAGTATGTGGTCAGCCAGGAGGAGCAGCCCGCCTTCATCTGTCTCGACGCGAGCGCGGAGGCACTAGCCCAGGCGCACGTGCGGCTGGCGCCCATTGTCTCCAACCTGGAGTTCCATCATTCGCTGGTCGAACAGATGGATTTGCCGGAGGCGAGCGTGGACGCGGCGGTATGGGGGAACGGCATCCACTATCTGGACCCCGCGAGCCAGGAAGTGGCTTTGCTTGCCATCAAGCGCGTACTGAAGAAGGACGGCTGGTTCTGTTTCAGCTCCGCGTTCTACGCGGAATCACGCCCGCCCGAGACTGTCCCTTTCTATCGGTCGCAGGTGAGAAAGGCAGTCGCCCACCTCCAGTCCATCGGAATCCGCAGGGAGGAGCGCCAGGGACGGGCGGAGTCAAGCAGCTTCCAACCCATTTCTCATTACGAGGAATTGTTGCAGAAGGTGGGCTTCTCCGTCGAGCACGTGGAGCAGGTCGCGGCCCGGCTGTACCAGGAGGCATGGGAGCATATCAGCAGCTTCGGTCAATACGCGGCTGGCGCTCTCCATGGCTATAACCCGGAAGCGGCCGCGAGGGCCTTGCGTGATGCCGTGCGCCTCGCGATTGAGGAGCACGGCCAGAGGGACGAGGACAACAACCCGTACGTCCAGCGTAACTGGCTGTCCGTCGTCGCTCGCCTCAGGGGCGACGCGCTCTCCGGTCCGAAAGCGGTAACGTCCTAGGCCTCACAAGCGTCGCGCCGTCCCGAGGCTCCATACCGGTCATTCGCCGCGTCTCGGTCGCGCTTGTCTTTCCCTGACCATGTCCGAACGGCATGTCGGGACGTCCTTACGCTCAAGAAACAAACGTATCCCGGCGAGGCTTTGCTTCGTGATGGGCCAGGGATGAGTGAGTCCTAGCGGCGCAGACGCGGGTCCCACACGTCCCGAAGGGCGTCCCCCAGGATGTTGAATCCAAAGACCGCCAGGCTGATGGCGACGCCTGGGAAAATGCCGATCCAGGGTGCCTTTTCCAAATAGGAACGCCCTTCGGCGGAGAGCATGGCGCCCCAGGACGGCTGCGGCGGCGGTGTGCCCAGGCCCAGGAAGCTCAGGCTTGCCTCCACCACGATGGCCCACCCCAGGTTGACAGTCGCAACAATGATGTAGGGCGCCAGGCAGTTCGGCAGGATGTGCACGAACAAGATGCGAAAGTTCCGCGAGCCAATGGCGCGGGCGGCGTCCACGTACTGCATCTCCCTGACCGCGAGCGAAGCCGAGCGCACCACGCGATTGCCGGGCGGCACCATGACCAGAGCGATGGCGATGATGACGTTCTGGATGCTGGGCCCCAGAGCGGCCACCACCGTCAACGCCAGGATGAGGACGGGGAACGCCATCATGATGTCAACCAGACGCTGGCTGATGGCGTCGAACTTGCCGCCCAGGAAGCCGCTGACCAGGCCCAGCATGGCGCCTCCGGTAGCTCCCACGGCCACGGAGACAACGCCCACGGCGAGCGAAATGCGCGACCCCCAGACGATGCGGCTGAAGATGTCACGCCCGAAGTTGTCCGTGCCGAACCAGTATTTTGTCCCAGGCGGTGCGAAGAGGTCGGACACGTACATGCGGTAGGGATCGTACGGCGATATGACCCCCGCGAAGATGGCGGATAGAATCATGCCAATGATGATGACGCCGCCGATGGCTCCCATCGGCTTGCTCCGACTGAACTGCCATACGGTACCGAGGAAGCCGGGTTTCCGCCGGACGCTCTCCAGCGAAAGGATCTGAATAGCGTCTTGTGTGCTCACGTCGCGTTGCTCCTAAGTGTAGCGAATGCGGGGATCCAGCCAGGCGTAGATGATGTCCACCAGAAGGTTCAGGAGAACGAACACCAGGGCGATAATCAGGATGATGGTCTGGACCACCGGGTAGTCTCTCACCAGAATGGAGCTGACCAGATGGCTGCCCATTCCTGGCAGGACGAAGATCGTCTCCAGAAGGACCGTGCCGCCCATGAGCTGCCCAAACTGGACGCCGGACAGGGTGATGACCGGCAGAATGGCGTTCTTGAGGGCGTGGCGGTACAGGACCAGCCGCTCGCTCAGCCCCTTGGCCCACGCTGTGCGCACATAGTCTTGCCGCAGCACCTCCAGCATCTGTGACCGCGTCATTCTGCTGACCACTGCGGACAGATAGTAGCCCATCACCATGGATGGCCAGATGAACTGCGACAGATTCTGCGCCGGGTCCAGAAAAATACTGGTGTACGTCAGAGGAGGCATCCAGCGGAAGAGCAGCACCAGGAAAAGCACCACCAGGGTCCCCGTCCAGAAGATGGGCATGGACAGGCCGCCCACGGACACTACGCGAAACACATAGTCCATCCACGTGTCCTGCCGCGCCGCCGAGATAATGCCGATAGGCAAGGCAATGACCATTGAAATAATTAAGGACAGGAGTGCCAGCTCAGCCGTGGGCGGAACGCGAGCGCCGATGTCCGAGAAGACGGGCCGGTTGGTCACCAGCGAGTTGCCCACGTCCAGCTTGAGCATGCCCCATATCCAGTCCACGTACTGGATATGAAGCGGCCTGTCCGTCCCCAGTTTGGCGCGGAGATCGCTTAGCGCCTGCTCGTCAAAACTGCCCTGTCCGCCCGCGGTCAGAATAACCAGCGCGGGGTCGCCGGGCAACACCCGCATGATCAGGAAGATGGCAAGCGATACTCCGATAAGCACGGGGAGCAGCATTAGGAGTCGCCGTGCGATGTAGCTTTGCATGTGTCTTGTGTCCTACTGCGCCAGCCAGGTGTCCTGATGGCGGTTGTTGGAGTAGTCCGTCACCCCCGGCGCGAACCCGCGCTCCTGGGGCGAAATAGCAATAAAGTTGCTCGGCCATGCGATGGGTATGGCGGGCAGGGACTCGTTCAGGAGGTACCGCTCAACCTCGATGATGATGGCCTGGCGCGCTGCCGGGTCCACCGTGCGCGACTGCCTGTCCCACAGCTCGTTTATCTTAGCGTCACCATCGTTGCCGGAGAAGTTCAGGGATGACCCTTTGATGAAGAAGCGTCCTATGGCGTGAGGGTCGGCGGTAAGCGTGGCGGGCGGATAGACCATGGCCTGATGCTGGGCCTTGCGCCCGTTGTCCCAGAAGACCGCGTCCTCCATCACTTGCACATTAGCCGTGACGCCGATCTTGGAGAGCTGGTCCGTCATGAAAATGGCCCCGGTCTTGGTCACCTGGTTGCCGCGCGACAGAATGGTCATGTTGAACCCGTTGGGATAGCCCGCCTCGGCAAGCAGCTTCTTGGCGTCCGCGATGTCCTGGTCTTTGGGCTGGCGGAACCCCGGCATCTTCAGCAGTTCCTCGCGGGGAATGCCCCAATCGGAGAAGGGAAAGTACGTACCGACAATGCCCGCGCCCTCTCCGATGACTTTGACGGCTGCCTGACGGTCAAGGCTCAGGCTTATCGCCTTGCGGACTCGCAGGTCGCTCAAGGGTGGATTGCGCAGGTTCATGAAGAACCACGGCCCCAGGACTGTGGGCGAGGCCACGAACCGCATCCCCGGCACCTCTTTTTTGAGCGTCTCCATCTCCGTCGGGGTCAGTGCGGAGTAGGTGCGGCCGCTCTGCTTCGCCTGGCCGGTCCGCAGCGCCGCCAGCCGTGTCGAGGGGTCCTTGATGAGGAATACCGTGATGCCGTCCAGGTACGGTCTGCCCGGGACCCAGTAGTTCTCGTTCTTCACCATCTCAAAGCTGACGCTCGGGGTGAAGGACTTGAACTTGAACGGGCCGCTTCCCATTACCGTTGTCTTCATGTCGCCGTTTTTCTCGACATAAGCCTTTGAGAAGATAGGGGTGAAGTTGACGACAAGCGTGGAGACGAGGGGTGCGAAGGCGTACTTCATGGTGAGCGTGACGGTGTCGTCGCCCACGGCCTGCACCTTGTCCATGGCAACGAGCAGGTCGGCGGAGGCGCTCAGGCCGCCCTTGGGCGGGCTCTTCATCCGCTCCAGCGAGAAGACGACGTCGGCTGGCGTGAGCGGTGTGCCATCATGGAACTTGACACCCTTGCGCAGCTTGAATGTGTAGGTGAGGCCGTCCGGCGAGACGCCCCATTGCTCGACGAGCTCGGGCACGATCTTCGACCCTGTCTCCGAGTCGTAGTACAGAAGATTGCTGTAGGCGGGGGAAACCAGCAGCCCGATGTTCATGGACGTCTGCTGCTGCGCGTCGAAGTGGGGCGGGTCCACGTCCGAGGTGATAGCCAGAATGCCGCCGTAGCGCGGGCGCTCGGGCGTCGGCGCGGCGGGGGCGCCGACGGTCGGACGCGCGGCTGGAGCGGCGGGCGCGGCAGGCGCTGCGGGAGCGGGCGCGGCGGCGGGAGCGCACGCGGCCAGCAACAGGCTGAGCGCTGCCCCCACGGCGAATGCCTTCACGGAGGCCTGTGAGAGTATCCGGCTGCCTGGTGTATGCATGAGCGTCCTCCTCTAAATCGTGGAAACCCATCGGTACACGCGGATAGCTCAGTGTACGAGGCCGAGAAGGTTCAGGTACGAAAGATGGCCCTCACGATAGCACGGTGGAGGCGTGACTGTCAACCGCGTGGACGGGCAAAGTGCGTCCAGTTTGTGGGTGGTGGGCCCGGCAGGGATCGGGCACCCATGCTTACCGCTCCAACAGTCGCGGAAATTCTTCCCTGCTCAGCCCTGCGTCCCGGATTAGCACTCGCAGCAGTCCTCTGCCCAGTTCCCGATGTCTCGGTACGGAAAGCCTGCGCCCGTCCGCATGGCGCGGGATCATGTGGCTTCCTTCTGTACGTGTTCACACATACCCAAGTCTTGCCATCGTCCGTACGAACTCATCGCCCGAAACAACTGGCAGGCGCGGCACTACACGGCCACCTCAATCTCCTGCAAGCGGGCTTTCGGAATACGTTCTCCATGTTTACGCATGTCCGCGCATGTCCGCAATGTAGCCGCGGATCGCTTCCTCAATATTGACGAGTGCTTCTTTTCGAGTCCTGCCCTGCGAGTGGCATCCTGATAACGCCGGACAACTTGCTACATAGAATCCATCTTCATCTTTGAAGATCGTGATGGTGAACTTCATATCGGCACCTCGTGTGTTTGTTTGGTGGGCCCGGCAGGGATCGAACCTGCGACCAGGCGATTATGAGTCGCCCGCTCTAACCACTGAGCTACGGGCCCACGCCGTCTCGTATTCTAACTGGTGCAGCCATGCTTCTCAAGCGCTTCCCTCCGCACGCCCCTGTCGCTACAATGAAACGCGTGCCTCCATCCAGCCGCTTCGTTCGCGCCAACGGTCTCTCCGTCCACTACCTGGACTGGGGTGGCGATGGTCCTCCCGTGCTCCTGTGCCATGCCACGGGCTTCGTGAGCGCCGTCTGGTCCCACCTGGGCGACGCCCTCGCCAGGCGCGGCTTTCGCCCCATCGCGCCGGACACGCGCGGCCATGGCCTCAGCGACAAGCTCGCGTCCGACTATTCTTGGCACACGCTCGCGGAGGACGTCTATTGTTTTGTTGAGGCGCTGGAGTTGGAGCAAGTCGCCGCCGTAGGCCACTCAGCGGGGGGCACGTCTCTGGTGGTCTGCGAAGCGCAGCATCCCGGAACACTGACGCGCATGGTGCTGATAGACCCCGTCCTGCGGCTGTCGCACGAGCGGCTTGACGGCCGGTCCCACATGCTCGCCGAAGGCGCGCGACGTCGCCGCATGGTCTGGCCCTCGCGGCAGGAGATGATGGGCTCTTTCAAGGCGCGTGCACCGTTCGGGTCCTGGATGGAAGGACCGCTGCGGGCATATGTTGAAGCGGGGACGCGGCTGCTGCCAGACGGGCGCGCCGAGCTTCTGTGCCCGGGCCCTGTTGAGGCGCAGGTCTATGCGATGGGCGGCCAGTTGGACCCCTGGCCCGGCATGTCGCAGGTGCATTGCCCCGTGCTGGCTATTCGCGCCGGAAAGAGCGAGACATTCAGCCCCGCGGGCGCGGCCAGGCTTGCGGAGCTTGTCCGTGACTGCCGCATTGTGACTATTCCCGCAGCGGACCACTTCGTACCCATGGAGCGCCCGGACGAGGTGGCGGAGCTCGTCATCCCCTTTCTGGAAGACCAGAAAGGCGCGACGAGTCCATCGGGCGCTTAGAGCCTATCCAGCAATCGTGCGTCCGGAGAGAGTGCCCCGATGCATCGGGGCCGGGGGTCTGGGGGTGTCCCCCAAGTTTGTTTTCCATCCCCCGCTCCCTTAGCAATGGAACGGGGGACATAGAGCCTGTCCTGAGCGAAGTCGAAGGAGGGTGAGGGTTATTGAATTTGGATGGGTTCTTGGGCGCTGGCCGCGCGGCCCAGCGAAATATACGCGACGAAATCTTGCTCCAGTCGTAGCGTCATGCTATGCTGTACCGGTTGTTCTGGAGGAATGTCATGAGAAACAAAAGTGGCGCGACTCCCACGTATTGGAAAGAGCTTGCCCTGCGGCGGGGCGAAAAAATCAGCTACGAGATTCGCCGGACTCTGCTGTCCAGGCAGACCAAGTTCCAGAAGCTTGAAGTCTTTGATACAGTGGCGTACGGCCTTGCCATGTTTCTCGACGACAAGATTCAGTCCTCTTCCGCCGACGAGTTCGTCTACCACGAGGCGCTCGTTCATCCCGCCATGCTGGCGCACCCGGCGCCGCGCAACGTGTTCATCGCGGGCGGCGGCGAGGGCGCGACTCTGCGCGAGGCGCTGCGCCACAACACCGTGGAGCGCGTCGTCATGGTGGACATTGACGAAGAGGCGGTCAAGGCCTGTATCGAGCACCTGAAGCCCGGGCACCAGGGGGCCTTCGCGGACAAGCGCACAACGCTGCTGCACGAGGACGCGCGCGCCTATCTGGAGAAGACCGACCAGCTCTTCGACACAATCCTTGTTGACGTGACCGATCCCCTTGTGGGCGGCCCTTCGTACCTGCTCTTCACTCGGGAGTTCTATCAGCTCGCGTACCGCCGCCTTGCGCCCAACGGCACCATCGCCGTCCAGGCGGAGAGCGGCGACCTGACCGTGCTGGAAGGACATCTGGCCATCGCACGGACCCTCGGCGACGTCTTTCCCAGCGTCCACGCGTATCAGGCCCATGTGCCGTCCTTCGGCGAGTCGTGGGGCTTCGTCGTCGGCTCCAAGGGGAAGGACCCCGCCGACCTCACGTCGGATGAGGTGGACGAAGCGCTGGAGGCCCGCGGTTGTTCCGGCCTGCGTTTCTACGACGGAATCACCCACCGGGCGCTGTTCTCGCCGCCGCGCTATGTGCGCGAGGCGCAGTCCCAGGTCAACAGGGTGCTGACTGATGGCAACCCTTATTTCCTCGTTGTTTAGTAATAGCAGTCAGGGAGCCTTCTAGCATGATATTCACACGGCATCTCGTTGACGCCGGTCGCCCTTACCAGACGCCATTTCTGCTGGTGGACAGCGGCATCCTCCAGCACAAGTACGCCGCTATATCGGGCAGTCTCGAAGGACTGAGCGTGTTTTTCGCCGTCAAGGCGAACCCGGACCCCCAGGTGCTGCGCGTGCTTGGCGAGAGCGGCTGCGGATTTGAAGTCTCCTCCGAGATGGAGTTGGACCTTGTTCTGGCCCTAAATACGCCTCCCGCGCGCATTATCTCATCGAATCCCGTCAAGGCGCCGGCGTTCCTGCGCCGCGCCGCGGCCGCGGGAGTGGACGCGTTCGCCTTTGACTCACCCGGCGAACTGGAGAAGATCGCGGCGCATGCGCCGGGCAGCAAAGTGTACGTGCGGCTTGCCGTGGACAACACCGGAAGCGACTGGCCGCTTTCCAAGAAGTACGGCGTTGACTCCTCCGAGGCGCCGGACCTTCTGAAGTCCGCGCGCGAACTCAAACTCGTTCCCTACGGCATCACCTTTCACGTAGGCTCCCAGTGCCTTAACAAGAACAACTGGGTCAACGCCCTCTACATCGCCAGCGAGATATGGAAGTCCTGCGCCCGACACGGTATTGACCTCAAGATGCTGAGCCTGGGCGGAGGCCTGCCCATCCAGCACATCAAGCCGACGCCCACGATCAAGGAGATTGCAGAGGTCATTGACAAGGCCCTGCTGGAGCTGTTCATGGAGCGCCCGCCTCTGTTCATTGAGCCGGGCCGCGCCCTCGTGGGCGATGCGGCGGTGCTTGTGGCGACGGTCATCGGCAAGGCGCAGCGGGGGCTGGAGAGTTGGGTGTATCTGGACGCGGGCGTGTTCAATGCGCTGATGGAGACCATCCAGGGCTTCCAGTTCGAGCTGCGGACCGAGCATACCGGCCCGCTGAAGCCCGTCACCGTGGCGGGCCCCAGTTGCGATAGCGTGGATGTCATGTTCCAGAAGGTGCTGCTGCCCGACGTGGAGGTTGGCGACCGCGTCTACATCATGAACGCGGGCGCCTACACGCTCTCCTACGCATCCGCCTTCAACGGCTTCGGCCCGCCCGCGGTGCACTTCATGGGCGACGCCGCTCCGGCCGTCGCCGAGCCGCGGGTCGCGCCCGCCCGGCACCGCCCGTAGCGCTTTCCCACGGAAGGCTGCCGCTGCGGGGGCTGTCCTGCGTAGTAACCTCGTTTACCACCTGCGGGGATCAACAGGCGTCTTCAAGTCAGGGCCGTCGCGTGCGTCTCTCGATCTTCGTGGAAGCTGTTTGCGGGGGAGTCCAGAGGGGCGCTGCCTCTCTGGCGGGGGTCTGGGGGATGCCCCCAGATTCAAACTCCCCCTCTCCCTTCATGAAGGGAGAGGGGGACACGGGGGTAAGGGTTGCGGGGCCTCTAGAGCGCGCCTATCCCCGGCGTCTTCACGCTCATGGCGTAGATGGACGTGTGCGCGGTGAAGTAGAGCGTCTTGAAGTCCGGCCCGCCGAAAGCGCAGTTGGCGGGCACCTCCGGCGTCCTGATGACGCCCAGCTTCTTGCCCGCCTTGTCGAACACCCACGTCCCGCCGGAGCCGGTGACGAAGACGTTGCCCGCGCGGTCCACCTTCATCCCGTCCGGCACGCCCTGCTCGTTCGAGTACATGGTGGCGAAGACCCGGTGGTTGCTCAGCTTGCCATCCGGCTTGACGTCGAAGGCGTGGACGTAGCGGTGCTCGCACACCTCGCGCTTCTCCCACTCGCTGTCGCACCGCTCGTCGAGCCGGCTGTTCGCCACGTACAGTATCTTGCCGTCCGGCGAGAAGGCGAGGCCGTTGGGGTAGGGGCACTGGTCCGTGGCTATGTCCACCGTCCCGTCCGGAAAGATGCGCCAGACGGGGAAGACGTCCAGGTCGCGGTCCTGCTTCGGCACGCGCAGGCCGGGGTCGGTGAAATAGAACGAACCGTCGGAGCGGCGGACGATGTCGTTCGGCCTGTTGAACCGCTTGCCGCGCCACTTATCAACGACGACGGTCCACGCGCCGTTCTTCTCCAGTCGCCCGACGCGCCGATTGCCGCCTTCGCACATCATCACGCGCCCCTGCGCATCCAGCGTGCAGCCGTTGCCCTCGTTGGTCTTCTCGCGAATGGTCTCCACGCCCTTGCCCGGCGTCCATTTCAGCAGCAGGCTTCGGCGGATGTCCACGAAGGTCAGATAGCCGCCCGAGTGCCAGACCGGCCCCTCGGTGAACACCATGTCTTTCACGACTTGCGTGACCTTGGGCGACTCAAGAATGCTGGACAGGTCTCCGTCCATGATTGGGACTCCTTTCGTGTGCGAGATGGAAGAATACGACCCACGCGGATGGTATTGTGCCCGCAGCCGCGTACGCTGTCAAGCCACGCGGGCTGGCGCCGGTCGCTGGAACCCGTTCCAAAATTCGGCTGCATGGTTCGACAGAGCTTGCTGAGTATGGCCGAAGGGCTCATCATGAACGGAGAAACCACCGCTCACCCTGAGCTTGTCGAAGGGTGAGCAGGCATTTTGAAATGACTTCTAGTGTCCTGTCCCTGAAACACGCTTATGAACTGTCATTGCGAGGACTCCGGCTTGCCGGAGGACGAAGCAATCTGGAGGAGGGGTGTACCTCCACATTGCGCGCCCCGATGAAATCGGGGCGCGCAATGACATTGGCAACGAATTTCGAGGACACGCACTACCTCGTGACCTCGATGGCGGCGTAGCCCACCACGCTGGAGGCGTCGCCGGAGGTGTCCGCGGAGGTGCCATAGGCCAGCAGTCGCGCCTGCGTTGCGCCCAGTCGTCCGGCGGCGGTCAGCATGGCGACAACGGGGCCGGGCCCGCAACAGGTGACGCCGTACGTCCGGACAGCCTGGGCGAAGCGGGTTGCGTCAACTTGCAGAATGGGGGCGATAGCCAGTCGGTCCCTTTCGGCGGCGACTGCGGCAGGCTCGTAGTGCGTGAAGTCGCAACTGGCGATGATGACTGCCTGCCGTCCTTCAAGCGCCTCCGCCAGCGCGTCGCCCATGCGCCGGCAGGTGAGGGCGTCCTGGCGCGACACGAGAATGGGCAGGAAAGGCACGGCGTCCCCGTGGATGGCCTGAAGAAAAGGCAGATGTACCTCGATGGAGTGCTCCGAGGAGTGCGCGCGTCTGTCCCGTCTGACAAAGGGCGCGAGTGCCTCTAGGCGGTCTGACGCGCGTCTGTCAACGCGCATGATGCCGAGCGGCGTTTCCCACGCCTCATCGGGCGATGTGGCCGTCGACTTCCCTACGCCCCGGTGGTCCGGCCCCAGCACCACCACCAGCTCCGGGCGTGGCGCTTGGGCCAGGCGGGCGTACGCGTGCGCGGCGATGGGGCCTGAGTAGACGTACCCCGCGTGCGGGCAGACCAGGCCCAGAAGTCGGTGTCCGTCCGCTTCGCCCGTGCGGCCCGGCCCCGCGTGGCGGCTGTAGCACCAATCGAGAAGGGAGCGCAGGGCGTCCGGCGTCGCCGGATAGAACGCGCCCGCCACCGCTGGCTTCCTCACACGCAAGACGTCTGTCATACGTGCATTATACGTAGCGCTGGTCAGCCGCCGCCAGACGGGAGCGCGCCAGTAGGCTGTGAGCCTATCCTATAACTTCAGCGCGGGCGAGTGTCCCGATGCATCGGGACAAGGGGTCTGTGAGACGCCCCCCCCCCAAAAAATCCGTTCCCCCACTCCTTTGCTAAGAGCCTATCCGAAAACCGCGGCGCGGGAGAGTGCGGAGGGGAAGCTGCCCCCTTCGGCGGGGGCTTGGGGGTGTCCCCCAGCTTCTCTTTTCCTCCCCCGCTCCCCTGCCAAGGGAGCGGGGGACAGAGGGGGGGAGGGGTGCTGGATAGGCTCTAAAGGCGAGGGTTTATTT
>Ga0080064_1005148_pt1 | contig 15711 bp, 13 predicted proteins | sample Subgrocontami54m_FD_69260 | JGI IMG/M metagenome (GOLD analysis project Ga0080064, IMG submission 69260) | Subsurface groundwater microbial communities from S. Glens Falls, New York, USA - GMW46 contaminated, 5.4 m (SPADES assembly) (version 2) ...
CGCTCGTGGATCGCTCGTTCCAACTAATGAAGCGCGTGCAGATGGAACCCGAATACACGCTCATCGGCGGCATCCTGCGCTTCGGCACGATGGCGCGCGTCGTGCGCGAGAAGTTGAACTCGGAAGTAAACGTGCCCGAGGGCGAGATGGTCCAGTTTACGACTGCTCTGGGCGCAGCGATCCTGGGCCACCAGCGTTTGCGGAAGCTGAAAGAAACGGGTGTTGAGGTTTCCCGCGTCGCGGAAGCGGTGGCGGTCTAATCGCCCGGGAGTTAGAAATCGGGTGAAAGCCGCTCGGAACAGAACAGCTTGCGGTAGCAAGCGGGTTAATAATTCAATTTTCGGGGAAACGAATTTGCTTTTGCCCGGTATCGTAACGTGCGCTCGTGACCCGCTTGCTACCGCAAGCTGTTCCGTATCAATCGCCCGCTTCGCGGGCTCAATTGTGTTGGTGGCTTTGATCCTGGCGTCCGCTACGCGGACTTGCTGATTGAGGATTTGGTAAGGATAAGTGAGTGGGCTGCCGGGCAGCCCACTCTCATCAACAGCTAACTTCAACCGCCACTAGTAGCGATTTTCACGTGGCTTGGCTTCGTTGACTTTCAACGCGCGCCCGCCCACTTCCTGGCCATTGAATTTCTGGATGGCCGCCGCGCCTTCTTCCGCTGTGGACATCTCGATGAAGCCAAAGCCGCGTGAGCGACCGGTTTCGCGATCTTCAATCAGGGATACGCTTTCGACTGTGCCCGTTTGTGCGAACATTGTTTGTAGATCGTTGCTCGACGTGTCAAACGAGAGATTTCCGACATAGAGTTTCATGGTCATAAGTTTCTTACCCTTTTCCCCCCGTGGGGTTTCTCACTCGGAAGACTTCTCCCCCGGGCAAGTCAACAGAAGCCGATGCTGATCATGGGCCTCCCAATTTGCCGCGGAATTACATTCCCATTCCGCCGCCCATGCCGCCTGACATCTCGCCAGGCTTGTGATCGTCCTGGATCTCAGAAATCAGAGCTTCAGTCGTGAGCATCAAACCCGCGATCGACGCCGCATTTTGCAGCGCGCAACGGGTGACCTTGGCGGGATCGATAACGCCGGCCGCCACCAGGTCTTCGAACGTATCAGTGGCTGCGTTGTAGCCAACGTTCGGATTCTTCTCAGCGCGAACTTTCTCGACGATCACCGCGCCCTCTTTGCCCGCGTTAGCGACGATCTGACGCAGGGGCTCTTCAAGTGCGCGCTTGACGATGTTGACGCCAATCTGCTCGTCTTCATCGCCGATCACGTCGCCGTCTTTGTCCGTCTCGAACAGCTTAAACTTCTCCAGAGCCTTCGCGGCGCGAATCAAAACCACACCGCCACCGGGCACGATGCCTTCTTCAACCGCCGCCCGCGTCGCGTTCATTGCGTCTTCAACGCGCGCTTTCTTTTCTTTGAGTTCAGTTTCCGTAGCTGCGCCGACGCGAATTATCGCGACGCCGCCGACAAGCTTCGCCAGCCGCTCCTGCAACTTCTCGCGGTCATAGTCCGACGAAGTGTCTTCGATCTGAGTCTTCAGCGTCTTCACGCGACCTTGCAAGTCTTTCGTGTTGCCGCCGCCATCGATGATCGTGGTGTTGTCTTTGTCGAGGGTCACACGTCGCGCGCTGCCCAGGTCTTCAAGCTTGACGTTCTCGAGTTTGATGCCGAGATCTTCGCTGATGACCTTACCGCCAGTAAGGACCGCAATGTCTTCGAGCATCGCCTTACGACGGTCACCAAAACCGGGTGCTTTCACCGCCGCGACGCTGATCGTGCCACGCAGCTTGTTGACCACGAGGGTCGCCAATGCTTCGCCTTCAACATCTTCCGCAACTATCAAGATTGGTTTACCCAGCTTCGCTGCCTGTTCAAGAATCGGCAGCAGGTCTCTCATCGAAGCAATCTTTTTCTCACTGAGGAGAATGACTGGATTCTCAAGCACGGCTTCCATGCGTTCCTGGTTAGTAACGAAGTAGGGCGAAAGATAGCCGCGATCAAACTGCATCCCTTCGACAACCTCCAGGGCCGTCTCCATAGTCTTTGATTCTTCGACGGTGATGACGCCATCTTTGCCAACCTTCGCCATCGCCTCGGCAATCAACTCGCCGATCGTGTGGTCGCCATTTGCCGAGATCGTGCCGACTTGCGCGATCATGTCGCCGGTCACCGGCTTCGACATTTTCTTTATTTCTTTAGTTGCACGCTCGACCGCTTTATCGATGCCGCGCTTCAAGGCCATCGGGTTCGCACCTGCCGCGACGGTCTTTACGCCTTCACGGAAGATGGCCTGTGCGAGCACGGTCGCCGTAGTCGTACCGTCGCCCGCGACGTCGCTGGTCCTGGACGCCACTTCACGCACCATCTGCGCGCCCATATTCTCCACTGGATCTTTGAGTTCAATCTCTTTCGCCACGGTCACGCCGTCTTTGGTGATCGTCGGGCTGCCGTATTTCTTATCGAGAACGACGTTGCGGCCCCTCGGTCCCAGCGTTATTTTCACTGCGTCGGCGAGTTGATTGACGCCGCGCAAAATTGCCGCGCGCGATTCTTCGCCATGAACTATTTGCTTTGCCATAATCTTTGTTCTTCTCCTAATCCGAAATTGTTGGTGATGTACGTCATAGTGTCCTCATTGAGGTGACTCAGGGCGGCCGGCTCCGCATTCAATCAGAGGCCGCTTGCCGCGCTACTTCCTGCTTTTGTGACCGCCGCGCGAACCAGCAGCCGCGCCGGCGCGCTTGATGATTCCGAGAATTTCGTCCTCGCGCATAATCAACAGCTCTTCGCCGTCAACCTTGATCTCTGAGCTGCTGTACTTGCCGAACAAGACGCGGTCGCCTGCCTTGACGTCCAGTGCCTGGCGCGTGCCGTCTTCCTTGTATTTGCCAAGGCCGGCGGCGATCACTTCGCCCTCTTGCGGTTTCTCTTTCGCGGTGTCGGGAATGATGATACCGCCGCGAACCTGCTCGCCTTCATCGATGCGTTTCACGATCACGCGGTCGTGCAGTGGTTGGATATTCGTCGTCATAACTTGTTTTTGATCTCCTTGTCGGTTTCTACCAAGAGTTCCACGTCCGAGCGATGGAACATGCCAGACCATTCTTTTAATAAACGGAGGTAAACCTCTGCATCTTGGTAATTGAGCTGTGGGTTTCAGACGATCTGGAAGATCCCAGAAGAGCTGAGAATGGAGTTAGCTGGTCTCGGTTCTACACAACCTTACGCTTCGGGGAGATATATGTCCAGTAGAGAATATAGTCCACGAGCAATATATAGCGTATGTGCTAAATAGGAAAGGACGGAGCGCCGCGTACATTCAGACGGGTTCCCCCGCTCTCCATCCTCTTGCACTTTACTCTGGATGGTTAGCCGTGTTCCTCAAGCCAGGCCAGCAGGGCGCGAACACTGCCGGTGGCGAGGCCAATGCAAGAATCCGCCGCGCCATAATAGAGGTGCATACTATCGCCATCAGAACCAATGGTGTAGCCGCAGGGAAAAACAACATTGTCTACGTCGCCGCGCAGCTCGTAGGATTCTTGCGGCCCAAAGACCCACTGATCGCCGCGCTTTAAGCAAAGCTCCGGCGTCTGCAAATCAAACAGAGCTAAGCCCAGACGGTAGATGCACCCGGCTGGTGTCTGCCGCACTCCGTGGTAAATCATTAGCCAACCCTGCGGAGTTTCGATCAGTGGGGGCGACAGCCCGATCTTATTAGCGTCCCACCACGCCCCACGCCGAGCTTCCATCATCAGCTTGTGGCTGCCCCAGTGGCGTAGATCTGGCGAATATGAGATCCAGATGTGAGCTCGAGGAGCGCTGACCGGGCGATGGACCAAAGCCCAACAGCCGTTGATCCTGTGCGGCAGCAGAGCGGCATCCTTATCTTCCGGCGACATGATCACTCCATAGCGCTCGAAGTCCTTGAAATCTTCCGTGAGTGCCAGAGCTACACCGGGGCCGTCGCGCGTGTAGGCTGTATAGACCACGGCATACTTGCTCAACTCGGGGAGATAGGTGATACGTGGATCTTCAATTCCCCAAAGTTCCTCAGGGAATTTTTCGGGCTCAGCCATCAGAGTGGGTTGGGAGTCAATCTGCCAGTTACCTATGCCGTTGGCTGAGCTGGCGACACAAAAGTGAGAATGTCCGCGGCGATCCTCAACGCGGCACAAGAGCAGCGTGGTCCCATCGCGTAACAACGTGGCCCCGGGATTAAACACCTTATTGATCGGATAGGGCCAATCGGTGGCGCTCAGGATCGGATTGTGCTCGTGGCGGCGAAAGAGTTCCATCGGTTGATTGCTCATTGAGATCGGGTCTCCATAGATGGAATTGCATTTTCAGCCAGGCGCAACTCCAGTAGCGCCTGGAGATAGGCCAACGTAGATTCCGCGCCCTGATTCTCGTTGGCGCGATCGGGATGAAGACCGTCTCGGCAACCACCAGTCGTCGGGTCGTAGACGGGCAGATTCAAGTCGTTGCGTCCGCTGAACCAATCGAAGGCGCGTCCCGCTTCTTTGCGCCAGCTTTTATCTCCGGTGATTCGGTATGCTTCAAGGCAAGCGGACACCGTAGCCTGGGCCTCGACCGGCTGTTGGTCGAAGCGCGCACGCTTACCGCCCCGCCGATAGAAACCGTTGGAGCCGACGGGTACAAAATGATGCCTTTCTCCGCCCGAGCGTTGTAAGTCGGTGAGCCAGGTAAGCGACTCCAGCCCCGCCGCGGTCATGGCGTTGTTGGGCATCCATTGGCCGCACAAGAGCAGGGCATGCGGCAGCGCAGCGTTGCAGTAGGTCAGCCGATCTTCGAACCAGTGCCATTTGTCTGAGTTGTTCGTCTGGTACAAATCTCGCAGCCGCCCGGCCAATTTCTTGCGGACCTGGTCGGCCCTGCGGTCACCTTCAAACCGCCGAAGATATTCGTGGATACCGATGAGCGCAAAGGCCCATGCCCGGGGACTGGTAGTTTTGAGAATGGTCGGCAAGGCCTGCTCGAACAATCGGCCTGCCATGCTCTGAAGGGCCGCAGTGTTTGAGCGGCCCAACACAGTACCCAGTGCCCACAGTGCGCGGCCGTGGCTGTCGTCGGAACCACTCGCCTCCAGCCAGTTGCGCTGGTAATTCATGAAGTTGCGAAAGCGTCCGGTCTCTGGATTGAAGGCGTAAGAGATGAAAGCGAGATAGCGGGTTGCCAGCACCGAAGCCTCACTATGGCCCAAGTCCTCGAGCAGAGCTCCGACCATCAGCGCGCGGGCGTTGTCGTCGGTCGTGTAGCCTTCGCTATAGTTGGGTACCGTGAACAGGGCATGCTGCAAGATGCCGGTCTTGTCCGTCATGTTATGTAAGTGATTCAGTTTAAGTGGCGGCAATTCTCCGGGTCGTTTGTCGAGTGGCTTAACCGCAAAGTCTACCGGACAGAAATGGCGGCGTTCGGCGCGAGCCCGATCGAAACTTTCCCGGTAGCGCCGCGCCACCTGGAGCCAAATCATGTCTCGTCCAAACAGATAAGCCCGCTTGCGCATCGCGTGGCACCTGGATTCGTTGTCCAATAGATCAATCACTTGCTCAGCCAACGCCCCTGGATCGCCGAATGGCACTAGCACCCCTCGCTCATCGGCGAGCATCTCTTCAGCGTACCAATAGGGCGTCGAGATCACTGCCTTGCCGGCGCCAACGGTGTAAGCGAGCGTGCCGGACGTCATCTGCGCGGCGTTAAGATAAGGAGTAATGTAAATGTCGGTAGCGCCAATGAACTCCATGAGTTCTTCCAAACTGACAAATCGGTTGTAGAAGATCACCTGACCCTCGACGCCTTTTTCCTGGGCCAGCCATTGCAGGGACAACCGATAAGTTTCACCGTCACGCTGGATCACATGGGGATGGGTCGCGCCAAGGATGATGTAGACGACGTTCGGATGTTTGGCCAAAATGTCCGGCAAAGCTGAAATAACATTTTCAATTCCTTTGTTGGCGGAGAGTAATCCAAAACTGAGCAAGACGATTTTGCCTTCCACGCCGAACAGGTCCTTGTGAAAACTGGGATCCACAAAGGGCACATCGGGGATGCCGTGCGGGATCAAGTCGATTTTCTCCAGCGGCACTCCATAGATTTCGTGCAGAAACTCCACGCCGCGCTGGCTCATTACTACCAGGCGATCGGACAAGCCGGCCACTTCTTCCAACACTCGCCGCTGATCAGGATCAGGGTCGCGCAGGATTGTGTGCAGGGTGGTGACAATGGGCATGCGCAACTCACGCAAGAGGGCCAGAATGTGACTGCCAGCGCGCCCGCCAAAGATTCCATATTCGTGTTGGAGGCACACGAGGTCCACGTTGTTGATGTTCAAGAAATCGGCGGCGCGGCGATAAGAGTCAATGTCCTTCTCGGTCAGTTCGAAGCGGACGCGACTGGGATAGGGGTAGCCAGCCGCAGTGTCATTGACTGGTACAGCTATGCAGGCTATCTCACTATGCTCTGTCGCGATGGCCTCGCATAAGTCGGTGGTGAACGTAGCGATACCGCACTGGCGCGGCAGGTAGTTGCCGATGAAGGCAACGCGATTGAGGCTTGAACTGGTTGAACTGTGGTTCATTAGGAAATTGCGCTAGTCGCCGCCAAGGAGATCGATCATTTTTCGAGAGCACCCTTGGAAAAGGGGAACACATCTTGTGCCTTGCGTAATCTAATATATACCACATAGGCAAATTATTTTCGTCACGAGATCTATACTGTACACTTGGCATATAACGACGGTGAGCTAACGACGGTCAGCGGAGGGTTGAAAGTCGATTCCCACATTTGCTAAAATTGGATCGCCTCCGCGAGACCGCAGCATGGAGATTTACTCATGACAGTAATCGCAAGGCCGAATGAGACCGCTGAAAACCGGCTGCTCGCCGCGCTTCCCGCCGACGAGTATGGACGGCTGCGCCCACAACTGCAGGGAGTCGAGTTCTCTCTCGGTCAGGTCGTCTACGAATTCGGCGGACAACTGGATTATGTCTTCTTCCCCACCGACTCAATCGTCTCTTTGCTCTACACCATGGAAAACGGCACGAGCGCTGAAATGGGTTTGACGGGTAATGACGGCATAGTCGGGATTGCCCTCTTCATGGGCGGCGGCACGATGCCCAACCGCGCCGTCGTACAGAGCGCCGGCACCGCCCTGAGGATGAAAGTAAACGTGTTGCAAGATGAATTCGCTCGGGGTGGAAAATTCCAGCGGTTGTTGCTGCGCTATACCCAGGCATTGATCACGCAGATCTCACAGACGGCCGTTTGCAACCGTCTTCACTCAGTGGAGCAGCAGCTTTGCCGCTGGCTTCTGCTAAGCCACGACCGGGTTAAGGCAGACGAGTTGATCATGACTCAGGAACTGATCGCCGACATGTTGGGTGTTCGCCGCGAAGGCGTGACCGTGGCCGCCGGTCGTCTGCAAGATTCCGGAGCGATTAGGTACATCCGCGGCCACATCAAGATCCTCGATCGCCAGAAGCTGGAAGAGACAGTCTGCGAGTGCTATAAGGTGGTCAAAACCGAATTCGATCGGTTGCTCGGAGAATAGGTAATCAAAATTTCCCTCGGTCTTGGGAATTTCATCTGGTCCAATTGCCGTTTATCCTGAATTCCCACGCCATCCCGCTAATTCTCTAAAGCTGAGCAACTACTCGTTTGAGCTTTTCATTCACCTCAGTAGCGACCGCATCGAGTGCCGGATTGTTTCCAACCACGGAAAGCATAGCCTTCGCGTCTACGGCCGCAACTACAGATTTTCCCGGCTCGTCAGCTTCATAAACGATGACGTTGCAGGGCAGGAGCAGTCCGATGTTGATCTCCTGTTGCAGAGTCTTGTATGCGAGCGGCGGATTACACGCGCCAAGGATCACATAATTGCGAAAATCAACGCCGAGCTTTTCTTTCAGTTTCTCTTTGATGTCGATTTCGCAGAGCACGCCAAAGCCTTCCTCCTTGAGCGCGGCCCGCGTCTTTTCGACAGCCTCTGCGTAAGGAAGATCAATGGTCTTACTGAAACCGTACTTTGAATGTTGTGGTTGCTGAGCACTCATCTTATTTCCCCTTTTCCTCTGTAACCAAATTGCGAAAGGGCACGGCTGCTGCAACCGTGCTCGCTTGTTAGTATTTGTTACGCTCGCGTTCTGAATCACGCGAAGTTCTTGCGTCCGCAACTGCTGCCGGGTGTTTATTGTCTTCTACTTCACCCGGTCGAGACTCGACACGGCACGAGTTCGCCATTCAGGTCGGGACACCGAAACGCGGTAGCACCCAGCGCATCAGCACGATGTACGCCGCAAAAAACAGTATCGGCCATAACCATCCAGCCATTGTTCTCAACTCCTGACCTGCATCGTCGCTCACGGAGTCTTTGATCGCCGATGTAGCAAGTGGTCGATCGAATATCCGACCCCCATTCGCAGCATAAACGGATCGCTGACGTCAGAGAGTCCAAATGCCGGTTCAACGTGAACGGTCCAGTGCTTCGATACGGAATAGCTGAAGACAGGACCCACATAGTGCTGCTGGCGCTGCCAGTCGAAGCCGAAGTGATGAGTATTGCCGAGCGCCCCGATCATCTCGAGGCCATAGCCCATCCGTTGAAGCGATAACACCGGAGGCACTTTCTTTTTCGGCATGCCCGCCACTCCGGCCACGTCTTTGTCTGTCTCCATTGCCATAAATGCGGGTTTCCGAAACACTCCCCAGGCATAGCCGAAGTCGTTCTCGCCGCTTTTCAGGTCCGTCTCGCTGATGAAGTTGAAGGTAAGGTTAACCCGTTTCCAATCGTGATACATGATCACGCGCTGCTCGAAAGTGCGGACGGGCGTGCGCCGCGCCGGCGCCAGGGGCTCCTCCAAGTCTTCGCCGCCAAATCCGGCGACTTCCATTTTGTACAACGCGGCCCCATTGAGGCCTTCGTATTCGCCGTACAGAGTGAAATTCAGCAAGTGGTCGTGTGGGAAAAGGCGAAAGTAACTATTGATCCGAAACCCGCCGTAGGTGGTAGGCAAACCGAAAATTTTCTGCCCCTCCGCCATGAACCCCACCGTCCAGCGGGCGGTGACGCCGTACTGCACCATAGCCATGCCGGTGAAGAAATTGTTGCCGGTTCGCGCGGACTGAAAGTCCGACAGCAGCATAACCATCATCGTGTCCCGCGGAACAGGATAATTGATAGAAGTGAAATAGGGGTCCATATTCATCGTGGACATGTCTTCACCCATGCCCGCTTTCTTCGAAGAGTCATCGCTCGACTTCATGCCGGTCATTCCACTCATCGCGCCCGGCGACGGACTCGCTGCGGGCATCGGCATATTAGTCTCCATCTTCTGCTGAGGCGGAGCTTGCGGATTTGGCGAAGCCGTCGGCATCTGCATGCCGGGCATATTCGTTTGCTTCTGTGGCGATGGCGAAGCTGAAGCCGTCGGCATCTGCATTCCAGGCATGTTCGTCTGCATTTGCTGAGGCGAAGGCCGGGGTGCCGGCGATTGTGTTGGCGACGACGACGGCTGAGCGGGCATATTCATTCCCGGCATGTTGCCCATCTGATTTTTGTTTGCGGGACTTTTTTGTGCGGGTGCTTTCTTCCTTCTCGACGCTGCCCTTCGTCGATGCATCCCAGACATCTTCATCCCCGGCATGCTCATACCTCGCATATTGCCCATTCGATGTTTCTTCGCCGGTCGCCTCGTTCGTACCACTCTCCTCTTTTTGGGCGTGGCCTTTCGACTCGCTTTCGAATTGGACTTTGGCATTTTCATCCCTGGCATGTTCTGCATGTCTTGACCCAGGGCATTAGTCGAGGCGGTGACTATTAGACCAGTAACAATAAGCGCGCTTAATCCCCACACGCGGATCAGAGTGCCAAAACTTAACCTTTGCATCATTCCCCTTTTGAAATTCTTCACTTAGCACAAACAAAACAAAACGCTGGCGCGAACACGGGCCGACAACGCACACGTCTACGCTGAAGAGGTAGCGATCTAAGTTAACGGGATCTAGATACGAAAGACGTTGATTATGACGTGACGCGGAGATGATGGGCCAGGTGGACCATGTTCCGAGGGTACGATCAAATCAGCAAAAGCCGAGGTCAAGCCAATAGCGAAGTGGGCGGGCAGCGAATTGGTTTCCACCACTCGCTTCGAAGGATCAATTGCCACGACCGAAACAGTTCCTGATGTCGTCTGCGAATGACTCAGGCAACAGGCACACTGCTCGATCGGCAGGTCTAACGCGACTTCATCACTTGACGATTCGTACGGGAGTTGCGCGTGTGAGTTTTGTGCGCTGGTGTCGGGTGCTGAGTCGGCTTCAGTCTCCATCTGCATGTCGTCCATTTCCATACCAGCCATTTCGTGATGGCATGACGACTCATGCTTAGCCCGCTTTGAAGGCTGAGTTCCGCGTTTGAGGCAGCAATCGTGGTTGAGCGCAAAACGCGGACAAAAGGCGGCTGCAATCACGTTGCCCGACGCGCTGAAAAGCAGCGCGACGACAACGAAGAGTATTGATAAGGACCGCTTTCTCATTATTCCGTAGCTGAAAACTCCAAATCTTACACTTGCATCGCACTATAGCACGGAACTGTTGAGCACGAGTCAGATCGCCCGATGACTTGGTCACTTCTTTCCGAAGATCGCCCAACCAAGCAGGACGCCGAGACCGAGGGTAAGTAGAGTAGGGATCCACATCCAACTGAACCCGCCGTTTATCCATCCTTGTCCCATCCTGTACCCGCCTATCCCGCCTTGTCCCATCATCCCGCCGCCCATCATTGACCCGGTCATTGCGCCGCCGCCGAAGATCAGAAAAAGCACGACGACGACGACCAACGCGATGATTAGAGGTGTTCTGCTCGATTCGTTCATGACATTCATCTCTCTGGTATCCGAAGTTGCATCTTTAATCGTGTGGTGGACGCGACGCTGTGCGCTCAACGTCAAGACTGGCATTGAAGCTGCACCTTACATCTTCATTTCCGGCTTCTTGTTCATTTCCATCTTCTTCATCTTCTTAGCTGCTTTGCTTCCACCATGCATCTTCGACATCATCGCGAAGTGTCTGAGCAGAGCATTAGCGTGCGCGGCCACTTGCTTAGAGTCCGGCGTGTTGGCCTGCACATCTGTCTCGAGCGCGCTGACCTGGTCCTTCACCATTGAGCGGTCCTTACCCATCTTCTCCATCATCATCTGCATCTTTGATTTCATCTCAGCGCTCATCGCCTGCATGTGTTTTTGGTGGATGGCTTCCATTGCATCGAGGTTATGTCTTAGCTCGGCAACGGCCGCGCGGGCGAATTCAACGTCCAGAGCCGTAGGCTTCACTGCCTGATCACGGAGTGTCCGGGCGAACTCAGACATACTCTTCATGTGGGCCGTCATCAGCAGGTGATGCGGCGATTTCATCATCTTGGCCATCTCCGACTTCATGCCGGCCATTCCTGCCATGCCGGGTTTCTTCGGTCCGCTTTGGGTGTGCTTGTGTTGCGCCCAGGCTGCGGACGGAATTACGAGAACTAGCATGATGGCTATAGCTGACAGCAATGCGCGGGTGTTCACTCTCATATCGTTATCTTCTCCTTCAGATTAGTTGACCAGAATTTGGGCATCAAAGCTGCCCGGTATTTGAAATATTTTCGATTCTCTCCTGCGGCGGTTCTGGTGTCTGTGCCCTAACGCACATAGAGCAAGCTTTGTACCCTCCAGATAACTCTTGTATTCGCGTTGCTGTCTTTGAGAACAGACCCCGCGAGAATATCTGCAGCCGCAGATGAGAATATCCGCAGGCGCTTCGTGGAGTTATTTGCAGAGGCTGAGATTTCTTGCCACGAATACTCGTGAAGAATGTCCGCGTTTCCTTAATGATTCGGCTTTGTGTGTTAGCGCACAGACCCCGCCTCTCATGGATGCTATAACCTCACTCAACTCTGCTTTAGAGATTTACCTTTCGACGTCGGGGATCGGGTCAGCAACCCTCTTCTTTGAGCCGCCTGTAATTTTCGCGAAGAGGGCTGAATTGAGAGACGATGTGTTCTCCGCGTCCACAGCACCCCATCTACTAAGCATAGGAGTTCTGGTGCACTAGTGCTCTGCGACGTGTGTGTTTGGAAAACTCGGTAGCCGCAGCTTTCAAAGCTGAGGGGGAAGAAGATGAAGAATTCAAAACGTATCGTGTCAGTGCTTATCCTGTTCGCGCTCGCAATCATCGGCGTGAGCGCACAGGCGCAGCGACAATCGTCGCGCGCCGCCACGCGTCAGATCAGCGTCATCCTGCAACGACTGGATCGCAGCACCAACACATTCCGCGACAGTCTTAATAGAGCGCTGGTGTCTGACCGAATCGACGAAACGCGTCCCCAAAACGACATCAACTCGTTCGAGCCTGCCTTTGAGAGCGCCCTTGATCAGTTCCGGGAACGGTTCAATAGTCGCCGCGCGACTGCCGCCGATGCGCAGAACATTTTGCAAAAGGCATCGCCCGTCAACGGGTTCATGACTCGCAATCGCTTGAACGCGCAAGTGCAGAACGCCTGGGCACAGGTGCGAACCGATCTTAACGCGTTGGCAAATGCCTATGGCGTGCGCTGGCAATGGAACCAGCCAACGCTTCCGCCAATCAGCTCGAATCGATCGTCGCGACTGTCCGACGGCGAGCTCAATCAGCTAATTAGGCGGATTGAGAATGGCGGCAACAGGTTCCAGGCGAGTCTCGCGGATGCCTTTGACCGGAGTCGTTACGATCAAACGACGAGCGAAAGTAATGTGAATGATGCCGTGCGGGATTTCAAAAACGCGACGGAACAACTGCGCAATCGCTTCGACAACCGGCAGCCGGTTAACGACGACGTCCAACACTTGATTGAGCACGCCGCGCCCATCGACAGATTCATGCATACCAGCCAACTAACCCCCGGCGCTCAAAATGATTGGTCAACTTTGCGTGGCGATCTGAACACTTTGGCCGGCGCTTACAACATCGCCGCGAATTGGCAGAACGGCCCAGATCGGCAAGGGCCGCCGGCAGCATACAACTCCGATAGTCGCTTGACCGGAACCTACCGATTGGATTCGTCGCGCAGCGACAATCCGCACGACGTTGCTGAACGCGCGACTCGGAACCTTTCCAGCAACGAAAGACAGAATGTTTACGATCGCATGTTCGCGCGACTCGAATCACCTGAGATGTTGGCAATTGAGCGCCGCGGCTCAACCATGACGATGGCGTCGACACGCGCCCAGCAGTCGACCTTTGAAGCTGACGGCGTCGAACGCCAGGAACAGTTTCCCAACGGTAGATCCAGCCGGGTGACCGCGACCTTGCGCGGAGATCAGTTAGGCGTAAGCTCGACCGGCTATAGAGAAAATGATTTCAACGTCACGTTCGAGCCGATCGAAAACGGCAACCGGCTGCGCGTGAAGCGCGAGATTTACTCAGATCGGCTGAACCAACCCGTTGTGGTCAACAGCATCTATGACCGGACCTCGAATGCCGCGCAGTGGAATGTCTATGACGGCTCGGCTTCGGATTCGGGCAACACAGGTACGACCAACGGTCAATTCATCGTGCGCGATGGTGAAACCATAGTGGCGGTTCTGAACAATGACCTGTCCACAAAACAGGCGAAGCAGGGCGATCGGTTCACGATGACCGTGCGCGACAACAGTCAATTCGACGGCGCAGTCATCGAAGGCACAGTCGCCAGCGTTAACCAGGGTGGACGACTGACCGGCCGATCCGGGATGTCACTCAACTTTGACACGATCCGGTTGCGTAACGGTCAAACTTACCGGTTCGCTGGAATTCTCACGAGTGTCCGAACGTCGAATGACGACACCGTCAAGGTTGATAACGAAGGCAGCGCGCAAGGCAACAACCAGACGACGCAGACTCTCGAGCGCGCGGGCATTGGCACGGCCATCGGCGCGATCATCGGCGCAATTGCCGGCGGGGGCAAAGGCGCGGCGATCGGCGGAGTCATTGGCGCCGCGGGCGGAGCCGGCTCGGTTTACGTTACGGGCAAGGACCATCTCGATCTCCCGCAGGGAACCGAACTAACGATTCGAGCGAGCGCGCCAGGCAGGTAGTGGCTCGTGGGGAACGAACTGCTCCGGCGTGCACAGAAGCTGGTAAATAACGATAGAAAGGTGAGCTATGCCGTTAATTCAGCTAGTCGTGGTTCTCATTGTAATCGGCGTGTTGCTTTGGTTGGTCAATAACTACATTCCGATGGACCGAAAGATAAAGAGCATTCTGAACATCGTAGTTGTCATCGCCGTAGTGCTGTGGCTGCTGAGTATGTTTGGCTTGTTTAGCTCGATGTCCAACATGCATTTTGGCAGATGAGTCACTGAATCCAGACAGGGAAGGGAAGGAACATTATGGGATTACCTAACAAGGAAGAAGTGAAGGGCAAGTACGAAGCAGCCGTGGGGACGGTTAAGGAAAAGGTTGGTCACGCAATCGACGACAAAGAGATGGAACGTCATGGCGCCGCCGAACGCCACGCCGGTGACGCTCGCCAAACGGTCGGGAAGGTCAAGCGCAAGGTCGGCGAGGCAATCGAGGACTTTGGAAAGTTCGTGCGGAAGTAGATGTGAAGACGAAGCCTTGAAGCCGGTATAGAACTAACGATTCGAGCGAGTGCCCCGGGCCGATGGCTGTTGAAGTGAGCATTTCAGGGCCGCAACAACAAGGCTGATAGAACAAATGGCGGCGTCTCTCCCAAGAGCCGCTATTTTGTTGTGTTGGGCCAGTGTTCTGCCATTTTGCGAATGGTGCCGAGCGATTGAATTCGGGCGCGGCGGTAGCGTCAAGAAGGTAGTGTCCTAATTTGAAATCTCACGCGGCGAAATATGGCACAGGTCTGGTCCAAACATTTCCCGTAACCGTTTTGACCCATCCGACGTTAGCTAGGGTAGGAACGCCACACCTTATCTCCCTAAGGTAAGAATAGGACAAGTCACTTTCCAAACGAGGAAGGCCTTGGGGGTCGCTCTACGGGCTCGCCGATTTCTCCGCTTTCAGACTTCAATATGTACGCCTACAAGCCCGGGAGCCGCGTTTATCACCTTTTCGACCCGCGGCGCAATCTCACCGGATGCAATCAAAAAGTAAGCACGCTTACGACTAAATTAAACACCTCAGGAACTCCGCTGAGCCGCACCCCAACACAACCGCCGGATAAGACCCTCTGCAAGAGTTGTATTCGGCTTGCTAAGCGACGCTTCTAGTTTCGGAGGGCATCCCAACCAGCGGCGGGAGTCTCAGTCTCGCCGCGTTTGTTTTAGTTCGCCAAGAGTTTGCTACGGTAGACAAGCCAGATTAGGACACAACCCACTGCCGAAATGGCGGTCGGCCAATTTGAGAAACAAAAGCGGCGAGACTTGAGAATTCCTCCTATTCCCTTGCATCGGATCGCCTCCGATTTTGCTGGGGAGGCAGGTGGCGGTTTCTTCTCCTGATTCAAAAACTCAGGCGACCGAATGCCGAGTCGCACTCTGCTTCAGTCGTGCCTCGACGGCGTTCCAGTCAATGTTCGAGAAGAAAGCTTCTATGTACTTGGGACGCTCTGCCGGTTTGTAGTCGAGCAGGAAGGCGTGCTCCCACACGTCCATCACGAGCACTGGATTGAAACCCGCCACGTTGCCCGTCTCGTGCAGCGTGATCCAATGATTGG
>Ga0080064_1005150_pt1 | contig 15710 bp, 12 predicted proteins | sample Subgrocontami54m_FD_69260 | JGI IMG/M metagenome (GOLD analysis project Ga0080064, IMG submission 69260) | Subsurface groundwater microbial communities from S. Glens Falls, New York, USA - GMW46 contaminated, 5.4 m (SPADES assembly) (version 2) ...
CCACCGCGCAGGGCGAGGTACTTGGTGATCGCCGCGGTCAGGCTGGTCTTGCCGTGGTCGATGTGACCGATCGTACCGATGTTGACATGCGGCTTGGTCCGCTCGAACTTCTTCTTCGCCATCGTCGTCTGCTCCTGGTTCCTGGACCGGTCGACCCGACCCCGACTAGACCTTCGACTTCTGGACGAGCTCCGCCGCGAGACTCGCGGGGACCTCGGCGTAGTGACTGAATTCCATCGAGCTGCTCGCTCGACCCTGGCTCATCGAGCGCAGGTCGGTGACGTAGCCAAACATCGCCGACAGCGGCACGTAGGCCCGAACGACCTGGGTGCTCGCTCGCGACTCCATCCCCTCGATCTGGCCGCGCCGGCTGTTGAGGTCGCCGATCACGTCGCCCATGAACTCCTCGGGCATCAGGACCTCGACCTTCATGATCGGCTCGAGGATCACCGGATCCGCCTTGCCAAAGGCATCCTTGACGGCCATCGAGCCGGCGATCTTGAACGCCATCTCGGACGAATCCACCTCGTGGAACGAGCCGTCGAAGAGGGTCACCTTGACATCGACGACCGGGAACCCGGCGTAGATGCCGGTGGCCAGCGCCTCGCGGATGCCCGCGTCGACCGGCTTGATGTACTCGCGCGGGATGGTCCCGCCGACGATCTTGTCGACGAACTCATAGCCAGCGCCCTTCTCGGAGGGCTCGAGCTTGATGACGGCGTGGCCGTACTGGCCCTTGCCGCCGGTCTGGCGGATGAACCGGCCGTTGCCCTCGGCGGCCCGCCGGATGGTCTCGCGGTAGGAGACCTGGGGCTTGCCGATGTTGGCCGCAACATGGAACTCGCGGACCATCCGATCGACGAGGACGTCGAGATGGAGCTCGCCCATCCCGGCGATGAGCGTCTCGTTGGTCTCGGGGTCCGTCTTGACCCGGAAGGTCGGGTCCTCCTCGGCCAGCCGCTGGAGGGCGATCCCGAGCTTGTCCTGGTCGGCCTTCGTCTTGGGCTCGATCTTGACCTCGATGACCGGCTCGGGGAAGGTCATCGACTCGAGGATCACCTGGTGATCGGGGTCCGCCAGGGTGTCGCCGGTGAAGGTGTCCTTGAGGCCGACGGCCGCGGCGATGTCGCCGGCGTAGACCTCGTCGATCTCCTCGCGGTGGTTGGCGTGCATCTGGAGGATCCGCCCGATCCGCTCTTTCTTGCCCTTGGTCGGGTTCATCACGTACGAGCCCGCCTTGAGCGTGCCCGAGTAGACCCGGAAGAAGGCCAGCTTGCCGACGAACGGGTCGGCCGCGATCTTGAAGGCAAGCGCGCTGAACGGCTCCTTGTCATCCGGGGTGCGGATGATCTCGGCCCCGGTCCGCGGATCGAGTCCAATCATGGGCGGGACATCGAGCGGCGATGGCAGGAAGTCGATGACCGCATCGAGCATCTTCTGGATGCCCTTGTTGCGCAGCGCCGAGCCGGTCAGGACCGGGACGATCCGGGTGGTCAGGGTGCCCAGGCGCAGGCCGCGCTTGATCTCGGCGACCGTCAGCTCTTCGCCCTCGAGGTACTTGTGGGTCAGCTCGTCGTCCATCTCGGCGACGGCCTCGATCATGACGTGGCGATGCTTCTCGGCCTCGGCCCGCATGTCCTCGGGGATATCGACGACGTCGATCTGGTTGCCCAGATCGTCGCGGTAGTAGATCGCCTTCATCTCGACCAGGTCGATCACGCCCTGGAAGCGATCCTCGGAGCCGATCGGGATCTGGACCGGGATCGCGTTGGCGCCGAGGCGCTCGCGGATGCTGGCCACCCCGCGCCAGAAGTCGGCGCCGGTCCGGTCGAGCTTATTGATGAAGCAGAAGCGCGGCACGCCGTAGCGGTCGGCCTGGCGCCAGACCGTTTCGGACTGCGGCTCGACGCCGGCGACGCCATCAAAGACGACGACCGCACCGTCGAGCACGCGCAGGCTCCGCTCCACCTCGACGGTGAAGTCCACGTGCCCGGGCGTATCGATGATGTTGATGCGATGTTCGCCCCAGAACGCGGTCGTGGCCGCGGCCGTGATGGTGATCCCCCGCTCTTGCTCCTGGGGCATCCAGTCCATCGTGGCCGCGCCCTCATGGACCTCACCCAGCTTGTAGATCTTCTTCGTGTAAAAGAGGATCCGCTCGGTGACGGTGGTCTTGCCGGCGTCGATATGGGCGATGATTCCGATGTTCCGCGTTTTGGCGAGCGGAACCTGACGTGGCACGGTTTGCTTACGCTCCTGGACTGATGCTTACCACTTGAAGTGGCTGAAGGCCTTGTTGGCCTCGGCCATCTTGTGGGTGTCTTCGCGGCGCTTGACCGCGGCGCCGAGGCCATTGGCCGCGTCGACGAATTCGGCGGCGAGCTTCTCGCCCATGCTCTTGCCGCTCCGCTTGCGAGCCGCCTGGACGAGCCAGCGGACGCCCAGCGAGAGGCGACGGTCTCCCCGGATCTCGACCGGGACCTGGTAGGTCGCGCCACCGACGCGGCGCGGCTTGACTTCGATGATCGGCGTCGCGTTGCGCAGGGCCGCCTCGAGGACCTCGATCCCCGGTCGACGGGCCTGGGCCTCGGCGCGGGCAAGGGCCTGGCGCATGATCCGATCCGAGAGGGTCCGCTTGCCGGCCTTCATCAGCTTGGCGCTGAAACGGGCGGTCGTGCGGTTGGCCGGGACCGACTCGTACTTGGTCTTGCGGGCGACGTTCTGGCGACGGGGCATCTAGCGCGCCCCGATCGCCGGTGCGGCCTTGGCGCCGTACTTGCTCCGGCCCTGCTTGCGGTCGCGGACGCCTGCCGCATCGAGGGTGCCCCGGATGATGTGGTACTTGACCGATGGGAGGTCCTTGACCCGGCCGCCCCGGACGAGCACGACCGAGTGCTCCTGGAGGTTGTGACCGATGCCCGGGATGTAGGCCGTGACCTCCATCTGGTTGGTCAGCCGGACACGGGCGATCTTCCGAAGCGCCGAGTTCGGCTTCTTCGGGGTCATCGTGCGGACCTGAAGACAGACGCCGCGCTTCTGCGGCGCGCCCGGAATCGACTCCTGGCGCTGCTTCAGGCTGTTCCAGTTCTTGCGCATGGCCGGCGCCTTGACCTTGGCGATCTTGCGCTTGCGGCCGTGTCGCACGAGCTGGCTGATCGTCGGCACGAAGACGCTGCTCCTCTCAATTCGGCTGGCGGTGGGCACCGCCCCGGTCGACCGGCGCCGCGCGGCGGGGACCGGGTGTGTGGAAGGGTTGATCAGTGGGGTGGCGGGCCGCGACACGCGCTGGGGCGCGTCGGACCTCGACGAGGCCACGAACGCGGAGGATATCAGCGGCCCCAAGCGTGTGTCAAACGCGGCGGGGCCGCCAGGAGGTGGGATCTTTGGCCGGTCGCAGACCTCAGTCGCGGTCCGCCGAGACGGCCTCGACGGGCTGCTCTTCGTCGCTGGTCAGGAACGGGTTGATGGCCGGATCGGCGAGCACGTCCTCGTCGCGGTCGACACCCTCACGGAGCGCGTCGCCGAGATCGTCCTCGTCGTCGTCCGTGCGGGTCGCCGCCAGCAGCGAGGCGAGACCGGCCGTCTCGTCGTCGACCGTCCGGACCGTGCCGTCCTCGAGGAACGGGTTGAAGTCGCCATCGCCGGGCAGGCCCTCGAGGACCTCGCCAGCGAGCGCCTCGATGGCGGCTCGGCGGCGACGCTCCTGGGCCGCGGCGAGATTCGCCGGCGCGCCGGTCCCAGCCGGGATCAGCTTGCCGATGATGACGTTCTCCTTGAGCCCGATCAGGTGATCCTTGGCGCCATTGATGGCGGCCTCGGTCAGCACCCGGGTGGTCTCCTGGAAGGACGCCGCCGCGAGGAAGCTCGACGTGTTGAGCGAGGCCTTGGTCACCCCAAGGAGCACGGTCTGGGCCGTGGCCGGCTCGCCCCCCTCGGCCAGGACGCGATCGTTGGCCTCCTCGAACTCGAGCCGATCGATCAGCTCGGTCGGCAGGAGGTCGACGTCGCCCGGCTGGTCGATCCGCACCTTGCGGAGCATCTGCCGGACGATGATCTCGATGTGCTTGTCGTTGATCGTGACGCCCTGGCTCCGATAGACCTTCTGGACTTCCTTGACCAGGTAGCGCTGGACGGCGTCCTTGCCCCGGGTGTCGAGGTACTCCTGCGGGTTGATCGGGCCGTCGGTGATCGCATCGCCGGCCCGGATCTCCTGGCCGCTGTCGACCTTGAGCTTGGCGTTATGCGGGATCAGGTACTCCCGTTCGACGACATCCTCGGCCCGGACGACGAGCGCGTCGCCATCCTTGACCAGGAAGCCGGCAACCGGGGCCAGGACCTCGGATCCGGGGTCCTTGGCGTCCTTGTCCTTGGCCCCCTTGGTGGCCTTGCCCGCGATCCGGGCGATGACCTGGTTGGCGGCCAACGCGTCGCCCGGGGCTGCGAGCAGTTCGGCACCCTTGGGGATCGCCAGCGATGTGTCGTACGACTCACGGCTGATGACCTTGACCCGGGTCTGGGCCTCGCGGACGATCTCGACCACCCCGTCGATATGGCTGATCTCGGCCTTGCCCTTGGGCACCCTGGCCTCGAACAGCTCCTCGACCCGGGGCAGACCGGCGGTGATGTCCAGCCCGGCGACGCCGCCGGTGTGGAACGTCCGCATCGTCAGCTGGGTACCGGGCTCGCCGATCGACTGGGCGGCGATGATCCCGACCGCCTCCCCGATCCCGATCAGCTGACCGGTGGCGAGGTTGCGGCCGTAGCACGCTCGGCACACGCCGTGGCGGGCCTCACAGGTCAGCGGTGAGCGGACCACGACCTCGTCGACGCCGGCCGCATCGAGCTCGCGAGCGAGGTCCTCGGTGATCATCTCGCTGCGCTCGACGATGACGGTCGGATTCTTGCCCTTGCTCTTGGGATCCACGATCGAAGCCGCGGCGAGTCGCCCGACGAGACGACGCCCGAAGGCGCCCTCCTCGTTGCCGGCGATCTCGATCGACTCCGTCCGGGTGATCCAGCTGCCCTCTTCGGTCCCGCAGTCGTCCTCGCGGGTGATGACGTCCTGGGCAACGTCGACCAGGCGCCGGGTCAGGTAGCCCGAGTCGGCGGTCCGCAGGGCGGTGTCGGCCAGGCCCTTGCGGGCGCCGTGGGTCGAGATGAAGTACTCGAGGACGGTCATCCCCTCCCGGAAGTTGCTCCGGACGGGGACATCGATGATCCGGCCCGAAGGGTCGGCCATCAGGCCGCGCATCGCGCCGAGCTGGCCGATGTTGCCCTTGTTTCCGCGGGCACCCGACGAGGTCATCATGGTGACCGCCCCGAACGGGTCGAGGCCGGCCATCATCGCGTCCGACATTTCGGACGTGGTCCGCTGCCAGACCGAGACGACCTGCTCGTAGCGCTCGTCATCGGTGATCAGGCCACGCTGGAACTGGCGGTCGATCTCATCGACCTCGTGGTCGGCCTTCTTGAGTCGGGCCTCCTTGTCGCGCGGGATCTCGATGTCGAACAGGCCGATCGTCATCCCACCGCGGGTGGCGAACTCGAAGCCGACGCTCTTGATCCCGTCGACCAGGTGGGCCGTCTCGGCCGGGCCGAGCAGGCGGTAGCACTCATCGACCAGGCGACGCAGTTCGGCCCGCTTCATGATCCGGTTGTTGAACCGGAGCCGGTCGGGCAGGATCTCGTTGAAGATCACCCGGCCAACGGTGGTCGGCTGGCGTTCGGCGCGGAGCTCGCCCGTCTCGTCGTCCCAGGTCAGGACCTCGACCTCGATCGGCTCGTGGAGGGTCAGTCCGGTCTTCTCGCGGAGCTGGTAGGCGAGGATCGCCTCCTTCTCGTCGGTGAACCGGCGGGTCACCGGCGCGTCCGCCCCACCCTGGCCATCCATGGTCAGGTAGAAGCAGCCGAGGACCATGTCCTGGGTCGGTGCGACGACCGGGCTGCCGTCGGCGGGCGAGAGCAGGTTGGCCGTCGAGAGCATCATCTCGCGGGCCTCTTCCTGGGCGGCCGTCGAGAGCGGCACGTGGACCGCCATCTGGTCGCCGTCGAAGTCCGCGTTGAAGGCGGTGCACACGAGCGGGTGAATCTGGATGGCCGAGCCCTCGACGAGGACCGGCATGAACGCCTGGATACCCAGACGATGGAGCGTCGGGGCGCGGTTGAGCAGGACCGGGTGGTCCTTGATGACATCCTCCAGGACGTCCCAGACCTCCGGTCGGACGCGCTCCACGATCCGCTTGGCGCTCTTGATGTTGTGGGCGAAGCCCTTCTCCACGAGCTGGCGCATGACGAACGGCTTGAACAGCTCGAGGGCCATCTTCTTTGGCAGACCGCACTGGTGGAGCTTGAGCTCCGGCCCGACCACGATGACCGAGCGGCCCGAGTAGTCGACCCGCTTGCCGAGCAGGTTCTGGCGGAACCGGCCCTGCTTGCCCTTGAGCATGTCGGACAGGCTCTTGAGCCGGTGGTTGCCGGTCCCCGCGATCGCCCGGCCACGACGGCCGTTGTCGATCAGGGCGTCGCACGCCTCCTGGAGCATCCGCTTCTCGTTGCGGATGATGATCTCGGGTGCACCGAGCTCGAGGAGCCGCTTGAGCCGGTTGTTGCGGTTGATGACCCGGCGGTATAGATCGTTCAGGTCGGACGTGGCGAACCGGCCACCGTCGAGCTGGACCATCGGCCGGAGGTCCGGCGGGATGACCGGCAGGACCGACAGGATCATCCAGTCGGGCCGGGTCCCCGAGCGTCGGAAGGCCTCGATCAGGCGGAGCCGCTTGATCGCCTTCTTGCGGCGCTGGCCGGAGGTCGTCCGGACCTCGACATGGAGGGACCGCGAGAGCTCCTCGAGATCCATCCGCTGGATGATGTCGCGGACCGCCTCGGCGCCCATTCCGGCGTGGAAGATGCGGCCGCCCCGGGACCCACTGCCGTACTTGGCGTCGAGGTCGCGAAAGTTCCACCCGTCGAGCGAGCTCTCGGGCAGGGTCATCATCGGCTGGAGCCGCTCGATCTCGTCGCGGGCACGGCGGATCTCATCCTTGAGACCGTCGGCGTCGCGCCGGAGCTGCTCCCGTTCGGTCTCCAGCTCGGCATCGATCCGCAGCTCGGCGTCGGCGATCCGCTGGGTCGTGGCCGCTTCCTCGTCCGCCTCACGAAGCTTGAGCTCCGCTCCGATCCGGTCGGTCTCCGCGGCGGCGATCTTGCGCAGCTGGGCAAGAGCGGTCTTGCCCGCCTTGTCGCCCGCCGCCAGGACCACCTCGCCGGTCGGGACGAAGGCGATCGTCGCCTCGGCCACGGCCGAGCCGAGTTCGGTCAGCTGGGCCTGGACGTTCTTGGCCGCCTCGGCGATCCCATCGGTCGTCTCGGTCCGCTGGCGCTCGAGGTCGGCCTTGGTCGCCGCGAGCGCGGTGACCAGCTCGTCCTTCTCGCGATGGAACGTGGAGCGCAGCTCGTCCTCACGCTCGGCCAGGGCCTTGCCGCCCTTGCCGCCGCGACCCTCGGCCTCCTCGTCGAGCTGGCGCAACGCCCGGGCGCGGGACTCCTCGTCGACGTGAGTAACGATGTACAGGGCGAAATAAAGAATCCGCTCCAGGTTGCGCGGGCTGATGTCGAGCAGGATGCCCAGCCGCGACGGCGTGCCCTTGAAGTACCAGATGTGGCTGACCGGGCTGGCCAGCTGGATGTGGCCCATCCGCTCGCGGCGGACCTTGCTCCGGGTGACCTCGACGCCGCACTTGTCGCAGATGATGCCCTTGTAGCGGATCCGCTTGTACTTGCCGCAGTAGCACTCCCAATCCTTGGTCGGACCGAAGATGCGCTCGTCGAACAGGCCGTCCTTTTCCGGCTTGAGCGTGCGGTAGTTGATCGTTTCGGGCTTGGTGACCTCGCCCTTCGACCACTCGCGGATCTGATCCGGGCTCGCAAGCGAGATCCGGATTGCGCTGAAGTTATTGACTTCGAGCATGACTCTCCTCCGCGCCGCCGCCTGGCTCGGCAACGCGATCTGGACCGGGAGCGAGCGAGATCGGGCTGGCCGGGCGCCGAGCTCGCGAGTGAAACGTGGCGATGACTAGTCTTCGAAGCCGGCGAGATTGATCCCGCCGAGGTCCGGCAGCGCGTAGACCGCACTGTCGTCCTCGCCGAGCTCGATCTCCTGGTCGTTCGGGTCGAGGATCTCGGCGTTCAGCCCGAGGCTGCGCAACTCCTTGATCAACACCTTGAACGACTCCGGGACGCGCGGCGGCTGGATCTCCTCCCCCTTGACGATCGCCTCATAGGTCTGGACTCGACCCAGGACATCGTCGGACTTCACGGTGAGCAGCTCCTGGAGGATGTTCGCGGCGCCATACGCCTCGAGCGCCCAGACCTCCATCTCGCCGAAACGCTGGCCGCCGAACTGGGCCTTGCCACCGAGCGGCTGCTGGGTGATCAGGCTGTACGGTCCGGTCGACCGGGCGTGGATCTTGTCCTCGACGAGGTGGTGGAGCTTGAGCATGTAGATCTGGCCGACCGTGATCCGCCGGTCGAACGGTTCGCCCGTCCGGCCATCGCGGAGCTCGATCTTGCCGTCCTCGGGGAGGCCGGCGGCGACCAGCTCGGCCCGGATCTGACCTTCGGTCGCGCCGTCGAAGACCGCGGTGGCGGCCTTCTGGCCGGTCGCCTTGAGGGCCCACCCGAGGTGGGTCTCGAGGATCTGGCCGATGTTCATCCGGCTCGGGACGCCGAGCGGGTTGAGGATGATGTCGACCGGCGAACCGTCGGGCAGGAAGGGCATGTCCTCCTGCGGCAGGATCTTGGCGATCACCCCCTTGTTGCCGTGGCGGCCGGCCATCTTGTCGCCGACCGAGATCTTGCGCTTCTGGGCAACCGACACCCGAACCAGCCGGTTGACGCCCGGCATCAGCGCCGAGTCGTCGTCGTCGCCGCGCTGGATCTCGCGGATCTCGATGACCTTGCCGCGCTCGCCGTGGGGCAAGCGGAGCGAGGAGTCCTTCACTTCGCGAGCCTTCTCACCGAAGATCGCCCGCAGCAGGCGTTCCTCGGCGGTCAGCTCGGTCTCGCCCTTCGGGGTGATCTTGCCGACCAGGATGTCGCCCGGGGCGACCTCCGCGCCGACGTACACGATGCCCGACTCGTCGAGGTCCTTGAGCGACTCCTCGCCGACGTTCGGGATATCGCGGGTGATCTCCTCGGGGCCGAGCTTGGTGTCGCGGGCCTCGATCTCGTGCTTCTCGATATGGATGCTGGTGAACAGGTCGTCGCGGACGAGGCGATCGCTGATCACGATCGCGTCCTCGTAGTTGCCGCCCTCCCAGCTCATGAACGCGACCAGCACGTTGCGCCCGAGGGCAAGCTCGCCGGCATCGGTCGAGCTCGAGTCGGCGATCGGATCGCCGGCCGCGACCCGCGTTCCGACATCGACGATCGGACGCTGGTTGATGCACGTCCCCTGGTTGGAGCGGACGAACTTCTGGAGCGGGTACTCGACCAGCTCGCCGCCATCGGTCTCGATCTGGATCCGCTCGGCGGTGACGCTGGTCACGACCCCCGCCTCCCGGGCGATCAGGACCTGACCCGAGTCGCGGGCGGCCCGGACTTCCATCCCGGTGCCCACGATCGGCGCCTCGGGCTCGAGGAGCGGGACCGCCTGGCGCTGCATGTTCGAGCCCATCAGGGCGCGGTTGGCATCGTCATGCTCGAGGAATGGGATGAGCGCCGTGGCCACCGAGACGACCTGCTTCGGCGACACGTCCATGTATTCGATCTGGTTCGGACGCGCCTCCGGGAACTGGTCGCGATAGCGCGACGGGACCCGCTCGGCGGTGAAGTGCCCGGCTGCGTCGAGCGGCGCGTTCGCCTGGGCGACGACGTGCTGCTCCTCCTCGTCGGCGGCCAGGTACTCGATCTCGTCGGTCACGACCGGCCGGATCGGGAAGGCCTGGGCCTTCTGCTTCTTGAGCTCGGTCACCGCGGCGTCGCCAAAGAGGGCGCCACTCTTGAGCACGACCTGGCCAGCCTTGGTGGTCAGGTCCGCGCCCGCCTCGTACGAGCGGAGCTTTGGATCGTCGAACGCGGTCGTCCGCTTGACCTTGCGATAGGGCGTCTCGATGAAGCCGTAGGCGTTGATCCGGCCATAGGTCGCAAGGGACCCGATCAGCCCGATGTTCGGGCCTTCGGGGGTCTCGATCGGGCAGATCCTGCCGTAGTGGCTGTGGTGGACGTCGCGGACGTCGAACCCGGCCCGCTCACGCGACAGCCCGCCCGGCCCGAGGGCCGACAAGCGACGCTTGCTGGTCAGCTCGGCCAGCGGGTTGGTCTGGTCCATGAACTGGGACAGCTGGCTGCCGCCGAAGAACTCCTTCATCGCGGCCACGACCGGCCGGATGTTGATCAAGGCGTTTGGCGTGGCCTTGTCGATCTCCTGGATCGTCATCCGCTCCCGGACGACTCGCTCCATCCGCAGGAGCCCGATCCGGAACGCGTTCTGGATCAGCTCACCGTTGGCCCGGATCCGCCGGTTGCCGAGGTGGTCGATGTCGTCGGCGGTCCAGCGTCGCTCGGAGGACGGCTTCTGGCCCTCGATGTTGAGCTCGATCAGGTGACCGACGATCGCGGCGATGTCCTCGCGGGTGATCGTCCGCTCGTCGCGCGGCAGCTCGATCCCCATCCGACCGGCAACGGCGTCGAGCTTCTTGTCGAACTTGTAGCGGCCAACCCGACCGAGGTCGTAGCGGCGGAAGTTGAAGAACAGGCTCTCCACCAGCTGGCGGGCGTTGTCGCCGGTTGGCGGATCGCCCGGGCGCAGCTTCTTGTAGACCTCGATCAAGGCGTCCTGCTGGGTCTTGGTCAGGTCCTTGTCCAGGGTCGAGGCAACATACGGATGATCCGGATCCGTGTCGACATTGACGAACAGCCCGGCGATCAGATCGTTCGACTCGTAGCCGACGGCGCGGAGCAGGGTCGTCGCGGCGATCTTGCGCTTGCGGTCGACCTTGACCGACAGGAGGTCCTTGTTGCTGGTCTCGAACTCGAGCCAGGCGCCCCGGTTCGGGATGACCTTGGCGCTGAACAGGGTCCGGCCGCTGGTCGGATCCTCGGTGTCGCTGTAGTAGACACCCGGCGAGCGGACGAGCTGGGACACGACGACGCGCTCGGCGCCGTTGATGATGAAGGTGCCCTGGTCGGTCATCGTCGGGAAGTCGCCCATGTAGACCCGCTGACGCTGAATCTCGCCGGTCTCCTTGATCAGCAGCTCCACGTTGACGTAGAGCGGGCGGCTGAAGGTCAGGTCCTTGGTCCGGCACTCGAGCTCGGTGTACTTGGGCGGGCCGAACTCGTAGTCGAGGAACTGGAGCTCCATCACCTTGCCGGTGAAGTCCTTGATCGGGCTGATCTCGTCGAACAGCTCGCGCAACCCCTTGTCCACGAACCACTTGAACGAGTCGAGCTGGAGCTCGATCAGGTTCGGGATCGGCAGAACCTCGGGGATTCGCGCATATGACTTGCGCGCCGAGGCCGGGGTCGCCGGGGTCGACGACTCAGCAGACAGCATGAAACCGCTCCTATCCGAGGAGTGTGGGGAAGAGGGGAAGGGCCGCGCTCACAGAAGGAGTAGGATACCGCGATTCCACCAAAAGTCAAACCGCCCTGATCGAACGAGAGCCCCCCGCCGCGCCCGTGGCGTTGTCAGGCGGACCTCCGCTCACCTGCCTCGCCGGCTGGGCGAGCTAGCCAAGAGCGCAGCCTGATCTCGTCGATCGGACCGGCGACGATCTACTTGATTTCGACTTTGGCGCCGACCTCTTCGAGGGCGGCCTTGATCTTGTCGGCCTCGTCCCGGGCGACGCCTTCCTTGACCGCCTTGGGGGCGGCATCGACGACGTCCTTGGCCTCCTTGAGACCGAGCCCGGTCAGTTCGCGAACGACCTTGATGACCGGGATCTTGTTGGGACCGATCTCGGTCAGGACGGCGGTGAACTCGGTCTGCTCCTCGACGGCGGCGGCCTCGGCCGGGGCGCCGCTCGGGGCGGCAGCCGCGGCGGCCACCGGCGCTGCGGCGGTCACGCCGAACCGATCTTCGAACTTCTTCTTGAACTCCGACAGCTCGAGGACGGTCATCTGCTCAAACGCCTCGAGAAGCTGGTCGGCGGTCAGGGTAGCCATGGGGTGGATCCTCCTGGATCGTGGGTCGGGCATCTGCGCCCAGCTGGTGGATGTCGTTGGGGTGAGCTAGGCGCGTGATGCGCGCTGATCGGCCAGGGCGCCGATCCCACCCGCGATGTCGCGGAGAGGAGCCTCGAACAGGCCGGCCAGGGTTGCCAGCGGGGCCGCGATGGCACCCGCAACCTGGGCCAGGAGCACGTCGCGGGACGGGAGCGTCGCCAGCCGGGTCACCCCGTCGGCGTCGATCGCTCGGCGGCCCAGGATGGCGCCCTTGATCGTGACGATCTTGTATGGCCTGGTCGCATCGAGGACGGCCTTGGCGATGGCCGCTTCGTCGCCGTTCCCGAAGGCGATCGCCGTCGGTCCGGTGAGAAGGGGCGAGAGGGCCTCGTTTCCGGACTCATTCGCGGCGATCCGCATGAGCCGGTTCTTGACCACTCGATAGGACACGTCCTGCTTGCGCAACGATCGCCGGATCTCGGCGATCTCGCTCACCTTGAGGCCGCGGTATTCGGACACGATCATGGTCGAGTTGGAGGAGAGTTCTTCCTTCAGCTCGGCGACCGTCTCTCGCTTGGCCTCGGTCGGCATGATGACCTCCCGTATCGGCGCGCAGCCGGCGCGCAGCGGTGGCGCGGTCCGGCCTTCGGCCGGTCCGACCCTGCGACGGTCCACTTGCGTCTGCAGGGTCCCGCCACCCGTCGATCGGGAGGCTCGTCCTGCCTCGGCGTGCTCGCCCTCGTCCCCGGGAAACCCGGTCCGTTTCGGCGGTTCAAGCCCCGACCGTCCTTCCCCCACCGGGAGAAGCGCGGTCCGCGGGCGCAGGCTGTCTTGGGCGTCCGTCGTTTTCGATTGTCAGGCAGCGCGCCGTGGATATGCCACGACCGATGCCGCGTGTGGTGTCGTCGCCCGGCGTTGCCGGCCGACGAGGATGGGTCCCGGCGCTACGCAGCTGCCGCGACGGCGAGCACGGCCGGGATGTCGATCCGGATGCCCGGACCCATGGTGCTCGCGATGGTCAGGGACCTGAGGTACTGCCCCTTGGCGCCGGCGGGCTTGGCCCGGTTCACGGCATCGATCAGCGCGGCCAGGTTGGCGACCAGTTCCTGCGCGCCAAAGCTGCCCTTGCCAAAGGCGACGTGGATGATCGCGCCCTTGTCTACCTTGAACTCGACCCGGCCACCCTTGACTTCCCTGAGCGCGCGCTCGATGTCGAACGTGATCGTGCCCGACTTCGGGTTGGGCATCAGCCCCCGGCGACCGAGGATCTTGCCCAGCTTGCCGACCATGCCCATCGTGTCCGGCGTGGCCAGGGCGATGTCGAATTCGAGCCATCCGGCCTCGATCTTCTTGACCAGGTCCTCGGCGCCGACCTCGTCGGCACCGCCGCGGAGGGCCTCCTGGGCCTTCTCCCCCTGGGCGAACACGATGACCCGGACGACCTTGCCGGTGCCATGCGGCAGGACGACCGTCCCGCGGACCATCTGGTCGGCATGGCGGGGATCGACGCCCAGCCGGATGTGCGCCTCGATCGAGGGATCGAACTTCACCGCGCTGGTCTGCTTGATCAGGTCGGCCGCCTCGTCCGGCGGGTACAGCCGATCCGGGTCGACCAGCTTGGCCGCTTCGAGATATCGCTTGCCGTGTGCCATGGTCCAGTTCCCTTGTCGATCGGCCGCCAAGCGACCTCCCCCTGGCGCGGGGTGAACGACCGGCGCCGTTTCGCGGCCGGTGCGCGGGTCGATCGGTCTAGCCGTCGACCTCGATGCCCATCGATCGGGCGGTGCCCTCGATCTGGCGGGCGGCGGCCTCGACATCGTTGGCGTTGAGGTCGGTCATCTTGATCGTGGCGATCTCGCGAAGCTGATCGCGGGTCACTCGACCGACGCTCTCCCGGCCGGTCGTGGCAGCCCCCAGGTCGATCCCGGCGGCCTTGCGCAGGAGATCGGCTGCGGGCGGTGTCTTGAGCACGAACGAGAACGAGCGGTCCTCGTAGACCGTGATCTGGGCCGGGATAACCTGGCCCGTCTTGTCGGCGGTCTTCTCGTTGTAGGACTTGGTGAACTCGATGATGTTGATCCCGTGCGGACCCAGGGCGGTACCGACCGGCGGCGCGGGGGTGGCCTTGCCGGCGGGTAGCTGCAGGGTCAGGACGATGCGGATCTTCTTGGCCACAGGACGGTCGGTTCCTTTCTAGCAGGCGTCGGCACGGTGGGCACCGAGCCGGGCGGTCCAGGCCAAGGCGGAGGCGAGTCCGTGAGCGAGCGCACGCCCGTGGGTGAGCGAATGCGCGGAGCCGACAACGCCGGCGTGGGCGATCAAAACGGCGCTCACAGCTTCTCGACCTGGAGGAAGTCCAACTCGACCGGCGTCTCGCGGCCGAAGATGCTGACGAGCACCTTGACCTTGTTGCGTTCCGGGTTGACCTCGTCGACCGTGCCGATGAACTCGGCGAACGGTCCGTCGGTGACCCGGACGCTCTGGCCCTTCATGAACGCGACCCGGTACTTTGGCGTCTCGACGCCCATCGTCCGGAGGATCTGCTTGACCTCGTGGTCAGCCAGCGGGATCGGCTCGTTGCGCTGGCCGGGGATGTTCCCGCCGCCAACGAAGCTGGTGACACCCGGCGTGTTCCGGACGACGAACCAGCTATCCGGGTCGAGGACCATCTCGACCAGCACGTAGCCCGGGTACACCTTCTTCTGGACGGTGTGGCGCTGGCCCTGACGGATCTCGATCTCGTCCTCCATCGGGACGAGGACCTGGAAGATCTTGTCATCCATACCCATCGACTCGATCCGGTGCTCGAGATTGGTCTTGACCTTGTTCTCGTAGCCCGAATAGGTGTGGATGACGTACCAGTGCTTCTGGGCCGCCGGGGTCTGCGTCTCGGTCGTCAGGTCGGTCATCGTGGCGGTCCTAACCCAGGGTTCCGATGAAGGTCAGGCCCTGGATGAACAGGTAGTCGAAGATCGAAATGAAGACGCCAACCACGAAGCTGACCAGGAAGACCAGGAACGTGAGGTTCAGGGCCTGCTGGCGGGTCGGCCAGGTGACCTTCTTGAGTTCCGACCATGACTCGTCGATGAACCGACGGATGCGTTGCAACACTGGGGTTTCGGCGCCTTCAGGTACGAACTGGGATGCGAGGGGTGGCAGGGGCGATAGGACTCGAACCTACAACCGCCGGTTTTGGAGACCGGTGCTCTGCCAATTGAGCTACACCCCTCCGATGAACCGCTACTTCGCCTCCCGATGAAGCGTGTGACGACGTTCACGCGGACAGTACTTCATGAGCTCGATCCGGTTGGGATCGTTCTTCTTGTTCTTGCGCGTCGCGTAGGTCCGCTCGCGGCACTCGGTGCACGCCAGCAGGATCACCGGACGGTTCTCAGCCTTCGCCATCGTCCTACTCGGTGATCGTGGTGATGGCGCCGGCCCCGACGGTCCGGCCACCTTCGCGGATGGCGAAGCGCTGACCGGTCTCGAGGGCGATCGGGGGGATCAGCTCGACGGGCATCTCGACGTTGTCGCCGGGCATGATC
>Ga0080064_1005151_pt1 | contig 15709 bp, 14 predicted proteins | sample Subgrocontami54m_FD_69260 | JGI IMG/M metagenome (GOLD analysis project Ga0080064, IMG submission 69260) | Subsurface groundwater microbial communities from S. Glens Falls, New York, USA - GMW46 contaminated, 5.4 m (SPADES assembly) (version 2) ...
CTCCGCTGGGCAGGCGAGGCGCCTGCCCGACAGCCGCCGGGGCGGCGGCGCTACAACTGTAGAGGCCCGATTGACAGACCGTCTTCCAAGCACTCGCGCTGCAAGCATCACCGGCACTCTGCTGGTCTTCGTGTTTCTTCTGCCGATCTCTGGCTGCGCCCGCCGTACAGATCGCATCGTCGTCGGGAGCAAGAATTTCACCGAGCAGCTCATCCTCGGCGAAATGTTCGCGCAGATCATCGAGTCGCGAGCTCACCTCTCTGTCGAACGCCGTTTCTATCTGGCCGGGACTTTCATATGTCATCAAGCAATCCTGGCCGGGCGCATCGACCTCTATCCGGAATACACCGGGACGGCCCTCACCGCCGTTCTCAAAGAGCCGCCCGGCCGCAACAAGCAGGAAGTCTATCGACGAGTAAAGCAGGGCTATGAAAGCCGGTTCGGCCTGACCCTCGGCCCGCCGCTCGGGTTCGACGACACTTTTGCCATGGTGATTCGCGGCGACGACGCGCGGAAGCTCAACCTGCACACGCTCTCCCAGGCCGCCGCCTACACTCCACAGTGGCGTGCCGGATTCGGCTACGAGTTCATGGAGCGGCCGGATGGATACAAGGGACTGGTCGAAGCCTACGGTCTGCGCTTCGCGGAGGCGCCTCGCATCATGGACCTCGGCCTGATCACGCGCGCCCTCAGAGACCATCAGGTTGATCTGATCGCCGGCAACAACACCGATGGTCTGATCCCGGCGCTCGACCTGTTCGTTCTCGAGGATGACCGCCACTACTTCCCGCCCTATGAAGGTATGGCCATCCTGCGGCAGGAGATGCTGAAAACTCATCCCGAGGTCGGAGTCGCACTTGACGCACTGGCGGGCGCCATTTCCGATGAAGACCTGCGGCGCTTGAACTATGCCGTCGATGGCGAGCATCGGGACGCGGCAACCGTAGTTCGCGCGTTCCTACGCGAACGTAAGTTGATCAATTAGCGCTTGTTAGTCTCTGCTCGCTCGTTTCCCTGTGCCCTGCCTCACCTGGGTCCGTGATTCACGTCACACCGTCCCGCGACAGCCAAAACCCATAATGCTTCTGAGCCTCGGGGGCGCCAAACGCTCCCGTCCGTGGGGGTTTTCGTGGCTAAGGGACGCGTATCCATCGTCGTCGAGCGATGTAAGGCATGCGGGTTCTGCGTGGAGTTCTGTCCTACCGAGGTACTGGCGCTTTCTTCGGCTTTTAATGCCAAGGGCTATCATCCGCCGCACGTGGTAGCGCCGGAGAAGTGCAGCGGCTGCGACCTGTGCGGTATGTACTGTCCCGATTTCGCCATCTACGGCTACAAGAACCAGGGTCAGAAGAACGAAGAGCCCCAGCCGGAGGTGAACAATGAAGGCTGATCCGCGGGGCGTACTCACGGGCACTCATTTTCTAGATGGCGACCATGCCTGCTGCGAGGGTGCGCTGGCGGCTGGGGCGCGCTTCGCCGCGGGCTACCCCATTACGCCCTCGACCGAGATCGTCGAGCGATTCGCGGCGCGCGTTCCCACCGTGGGTGGCAGCTTTATCCAGATGGAAGACGAACTGGCGGCATCGATCGCGCTCCAGGGCGGTGTCTGGGGCGGAGCCAAAGCGTTCACCGTGACTTCGGGCCCTGGGTTCTCCCTCATGATGGAGCACATTGGCTACGCAGCCATGACGGAGACGCCGTGCGTGTTCGTGGACGTGCAGCGCGGCGGACCCTCCACCGGCCTGCCCACGCTTCCCGCGCAGGCCGACATGATGCAGGCGCGCTGGGGCTCGCATGGCGACTACGAAATCATCGCGCTCTGTCCGAACTCGCCGCAGGAGTGCTTCGACCTGACCGTGAAGGCCTTCAACTTCGCCGAAGAGTTCCGTGTGCCGGTCATGTTCATGATGGACGAAGTGGTTGGGCACATGACCGAAAAGGTCGTGATTCCGCCGGCGGACCAGATTGAAGTCGTACCGCGAAAGCACACGCGCAAGACGGTGGAGGAATACCTCCCTTACGCGACCGACGGCGACATGGTTCCGGAAATGGCGCATGCCGGCGAAGGCTACAAGTTCCACGTGACTGGTCTGACTCACGACGAACGCGGCTATCCCAACATGACGCCGCAGACGCAACACGCACTGGTGACGCGCCTCCAGAACAAGATTCGCTCGGCCGCCGGCCGCATCGCCATGTTTGAAGAAGAAGCGACCGAGAACGCCGACGTCATCGTGGTTTCCTACGGCATTACTTCGCGGATAGCGCAGCGTGCGATTGAGATGGCGCGCGAGCGCGGATTGAAGGTCGGCAAGCTGCGCCTGATCACCGTGTGGCCATTCCCGGAAAAGAAAATTCGCGAACTCGCCGAGCGCACCAAAGCGTTCGTGGTGCCGGAACTGAATCTCGGGCAAATGGTCCGCGAAGTGGAACGAGCCGCCGGTGGCAAGGCCAGGACCATTCTGGTCCCGCATGCCGGGGGCAGCGTGCACCATCCGGAAGAAATCCTTGCCGCCATCCAGGAGGCCGTCCGATGAGCACTCTTGTGAACCCCACCGCGATCAACCCGGTCGAGCCCTTTCTGCGCTCCGACCGCATGCCGCACATCTGGTGTCCAGGATGCGGCATCGGAACGACCGTCAACTCCTTCGCCCGAGCGTTGATCGAATCGAAGATCGATCTGAAGACGCTGGCCCTGGTTTCCGGCATCGGCTGCACGGGTCGCGTCGCCGGCTACGTGAAGCTGGATTCATTCCACACCACGCACGGGCGCGCAATTCCATTTGCGACCGGACTCAAGCTGGCGAATCCGAACCTGAACGTGGTGGTGTACTCGGGCGACGGCGATCTTTCGGCGATTGGCGGCAATCACCTGATTCATGCGGCGCGGCGCAACATCGATCTGAAGGTGATCTGCGTCAATAACCTCATTTACGCGATGACCGGCGGACAAACGGCGCCGACTACGCCGGGACATGCCATCACTTCGACCTCGCCCTACGGAACCTTCGAGCCGGCGTTTAATCTGCCGCACTTGGTCGAGGCCGCGGGAGCAGTCTATGTGGCACGTTGGACCACCTACCACGTCCGCCAGCTGGCGCGTTCGATCGCGGAGGCGTTCAAGAAAAAGGGCTTCAGCTTTATCGAGGTCATTTCGCCGTGTCCCACGCTCTACCAGCGCCGCAACAAGCTGGGCGACGGACTCGATACGATGAAGTACTACAAAGAGAAGAGCAAGACGAAGCATGGTGCGCCGACCGGCGAGCTGGGGCTCACGATGCAGGGCGAAATCATCGTCGGCAAATTTGTGGACCGCGATCGCCCCGACTACAGCTCACTTTTGAAAGCGCAGATGCACGAGAGTCTGGGCGAGCGCTACGTGGACTACGACGAAGAACAAGGATACGCGTGCGGCGACGGCGGCTGCGCGGAGGACTCATGCCACTAACGGAGATTCGCGTTGCCGGCTTTGGCGGGCAGGGAGTGATTCTCTCGGCCCAGGTGCTGGGCAAAGCCGCCTCGATTCACCAGGGCGAGTTCGCCACCATGACCCAGAACTTCGGCCCCGAGGCGCGTGGCGGCGCGTGCAGCGCGCAACTGGTGCTCTCCGACAAGCCGATTCTTTATCCCTACGTGACCGCCCCCGATGTGCTGGTGGTGATGTCGCAGGAGGCGTACTCGAAGTTTGCGCCCGAGCTCAAAGACGGCGGCACGCTGCTGATTGAGCGGGACCTGGTGCGCGTGACGGACCTGCCCTCCCAGACGCGCGTGTACAGCGTCCCTGCGACGCGCCTGGCTGAAGACCTCGGCAAGCGCATGGTGCTCAATATTGTCATGGTCGGATTCTTCACCGCCGTCACGCAGTTACTCGCCCCCGAAGCGGTCCGCAAAGCAGTCGCCGATTCTGTGCCCGCGACTTTCCGCGATCTCAACCTCAAAGCTTTCGACAAAGGCTACGAGTACGGCAAGACGGCGCTGGCCGCTGGGCCGGAAAGGCAGGATCTGGAGCACGACGCCGTGCTGTCGCAGGAAGCGCAGTAGGGCCGCTACTCTTCGACCGCTTGCGCGTTCATCTCTTGCGCCGGTTCGCCCCCCGCCATGCCCTGGGCGACGATCAACCGTCGGGCTTCGATCCGCAGTTCGGGCAACTCCCGTCCGAACCAGATCGCACCCAACACGCACGCCGCCCCGCCCACAGCCACGGTAACCGGCGCTCCCATGCGTTCCGCGAGCGCTCCGCCGAACAGGGCTCCGAAGGGCGCCATTCCCATGAACATCATCGAGTAGAGGGCCATGACGCGGCCGCGGAGCTGGTCCGGGACCATGGTCTGGATGAGAGTATTCGAGCAGGCCATTTGCAGCATCATGGAGAAGCCGGCGGGAAGCAGCAGTGCCACCGAGAGCCAGAAGTGACGGGAAAAGGAAAACAGGATGATGCTGACGCCGAACCCGGCGCAGGTTATCGCTACCCAGCGGCCCAGTCCCTTGACGCCGGTTTTGGAGGCCAGAGTCAGCGCGCCCAGCAGCGCGCCCACGCCGGTGGCGCCCATCAGGATGCCCAGTCCGCGCGCGCCGCCGTAAAGGATTTTGTCGGCGAAAACCGGCATCAGCACGGTGTAGGGCATTCCCACCAGGCTGACCAGGCCAATCAAAAGCAACAACGCCCGGATCACTCTCGTGCGGTTGACCCAGCGAAATCCCTCGACGATATCCGCGAGCGGCGAGTTCTTGCTGACGCGCGGCTCACAATGCACGTTCATCAGCAGCAGCCCGATGATCACCGCGATGTAGCTGATGGCGTTCACGGCAAAGCACCAGCCTTCGCCGATCTTCGCCACCAAAATGCCGGCCACCGCCGGACCGACGACGCGCGCGCCATTGAAAATGGAGGAATTCAGCGCGATGGCGTTCATCAGGTCTTCTTTGCCGACCATGTCGACGAGAAAGGCCTGCCGTCCGGGGATGTCGAAGGCATTCACCACCCCGAGCAGAGTCGCCAACACAAAAATGTACGGAACCTGGACGCGCCCGCTGAGTGTGAGCCAGGCCAGGATCCCGGCCAGGAGCATGGACGTCGTCTGAGTCGCGATAATCAGCCGATGGCGGTTGGTGCGGTCGGCGGCGGTGCCGCCAAGAGGCGCGAGCAGGAAAATCGGGATCTGGCTGGCGAACCCGACCGCGCCCAGCAGGAACGAAGATTTCGTCAGGCTGTAGACCAGCCATGCCTGGGCCACGCTCTGCATCCAGGTGCCGGTCAGGGAGATGATTTGTCCACCGAAGAAGAGCTGGAAGTTGCGGTGGCGCAGGGCGCGTAGCGTGACCGCCCACCTGGACGGCGAGGAGCTGCTCGTGTCGGATTTTTCTATGAGGGAGTCCGGCGCCTGAGTCACTCTTCTAGAACCTTGGCACAAGTCAGAGATGCGGGCAACTGGTGTCGGGGTGCAGTTTGAGACATCGAGTTGAGCCGACGTCACTAGAGGCAAATACATCTTCGCGGTCTTTGCGCGTCCTTTGCGTTCTTCGCGGTTAAAAGCTCTTAACCGCCAAGGCCGCAAAGTTCCGCAAAGTTCGCAAAGAACACCCACTACGGAAAGGCTTGGCGATGTTGAATTGCACTCCGATTTCCACAGCCCGTCTTTCTGTGGCAAGTCGAGGTGACCAACTTGCAACTTCCCGCCGCGCTCGAATCGCGATACAGTGGTTGCCTCCGCGGCTCTCTCCTCAAACCCCGCTCCGGGAAGGATGAACTATGAGTACAGGCCCCGTCCGCGTTGAGCGTCGCTCGGGCCAGCGCTTCCAGTTGCACCTTCCGCTGACGATTCATGTCGACGGAAAGGCTGTGCCGGGGTTCACCCAGGACGTGAGCTCTCGTGGACTCTTCCTCTACACCGAGGCGCACCTGGCGGAGGGTGCGGTCGTGGAATTGACCTTCACCATGCCTTCGGAGATCACGCTGGCGGAGAGCATGCGCGTGCGTTGCCGCGGCCGGGTGTTGCGCGCGGATCCTTCCCCAGCCGTTCCCCGAAACGGTGTGGCCGTACAGCTGGATTCCTATCAGTATCTTCCCTCCCTCGAATGCGAGCCAACGCCGGAACTGGCGCGGGTTTCGGCAGCGGATTCAAGCGGGGAAAATCCGGGCGCGATCTCTCGTTGAAAGCCCGCTTTCCCGGCGCTTGGCGCGGCTTTCCAAAGGCCGGGCGCCTGTCTTACAATGCCTTTAGACCAGCAGTCCGTTGGAGTTTTTGTCCGGTATGGCGCCTCCTGCCAACCTGCAAGTTCGCCTGAGGTTTCCCTTCGATTACGAAGGTCATTTGGCCCCAGGGTAAGAAGTTCGTAGCATGACCATGAACAGCGAGAACCGACTCATGCACGGGATAGCCGTCGCCGTCCTCACGGAGGACCGCGAACAGTCCGTCGTTCTGAATACCCGGGTGGAAAGCACTCATATGGCCCGGACCGTGCTCAGCCACGTCGGGTTTCCCATGGGCCCCAGCGACGCGGTGCTCCGCCAGGTGCTCGATCAGCGGGCGGAAATCGTACTGGTGGATATTGATCCGCAGAATCCGCAGCGAGCCATCCGCGCCATTGAAATGATTCATGCCGCCGCCGGGGACGTCACGATTTTTGCGATTGGCGAAATGAGCCAGCCCACCAACATCGTCTCCGCCATGCGAGCGGGCGCGCGCGAGTTTCTGGACCGCGGCGCCAGCCGCGAGTCGATGATCGAAGCCTTTACCCGCTTCACGGCCTCGTTGAGCCGCGCGCAGCGCAGTGCCGGCAAGGCCCGGGTCTTTACTTTCCTGAACGCCAAGGGCGGAGTCGGCGCCACCACCTCCGCGGTGAACACCGCCGTTGCCCTGGAGCAGGCCCACGGGCGGGTGGTTCTGGTGGATTTCGCGCCCATTGGCCACGCCGCCCTGCAACTGAATCTGCGGCCGCAGTTCACGGTCATCGATGCTTTGCAGAACCTGCACCGGATGGACGTGTCGCTGCTGGAAGGACTGATGACGCACTACCGCAGCGGACTTCATCTGCTGGCCGGGGCACAGCAGCCGCACAACGCCGTTCCAACGGCGACGGAACTGGCGCGCCTGTTCGATCTGCTGGTGAGCCAGTACAACTTCGTAGTGGTGGATGGCTCCGGCCGCCTGGATGCCACCATGCAGATGATTTGTGACCTTTCGAATGCCGTGCTGATGGTCGCGCAGACCGATGTGGTTTCGCTCTGGAGCGCGGGCCGGATCCAGGCGTTTCTGCAAGAGGGAGCGGGCCGGGATCGTCTGCGGATCGTGCTCAATCGCTATAAGAAGATCCCCGGCTTCACCGACGAAGACGTGGAAAAAGCCACCAATTGCAAGGTACTGTGGAAGATTCCCAACAACTACCAGGTCGTCGGCCCCGCCATTGACAAGGGCAGCCCGGTCGCTTTGCAGGACGGCCACGAAGTAGGCCGTTCCTACCAGGGCCTGGCCGCAGAACTCGCCGGCGCCACCGCTGCCGCCGACGGCGCCCTCTCGCTGGTCTACCAGCACGATAAGGGCGAGAGCGCGAAGCGGCCTGCGGGCCGCCTGATCGTCTCACCCGTGCGCGCGGGACATTAAATCCATTGCAGAAGTCAGAAGTCAGATTGCAGAGGTAGGCTGCGAGCTTCGGGCAACCGGTTCGCTCGTGGCTCGCGACTGAGTCTGGTGTTTTACCTCTGCCCTCTGACCTCTGCAATCGCTGGCTGCGGTAGGAATGTCCGCATTATACGGCGCTTTGTTAGAATCAAACTTCACATCATGCCGTCCAACCTGGCTGACATTCTGTTCCAGATGATCGCGTTTCTGTTCGCCATCAGCGTGCACGAGTCTGCGCATGCTTGGACGGCGTCTCGTTGTGGCGATCCGACGGCGCGCATGTTGGGCAGGGTATCGCTGAATCCGATTCGCCATATTGACCCGATCGGCACGATCCTGCTCCCGCTGGTGGCAGCCATCAGTCACATCCCGATGCTGGGTTGGGCCAAGCCCACACCGGTCGATCCACGGAATTTTCGCCATCCCGTGCGGGATGACATCCTGACCTCGGTGGCGGGACCGGTAAGCAACTTCATCGTCGCGACGGGCGCGGTCGTACTGCTCTGGATCATTTCCCTCACGTCAGAGACCGGACACGCGCTGGTTCGGTCTGTGGCTTCCGGAATTGGGGGGCTGTCGGAGTCGTTTCTGGATCCTGTCGTTCTCCTGATTTACGAAATGATGATCATCAATATCGTTCTGGCCGTGTTCAATTTGATTCCGGTTCCTCCGCTGGACGGCAGCCACGTGATTCGGCACTTCTTGTCGGCGCCGGTACGCCGGATGTATGACAGCGTTGGCATCTTTGGCTTGCTCGCGCTCGTGTATCTCGGAGGAGGAATCCTCTCCGCTCTGATCCGGCCGTTCATCTTTTTTTACCGTTCTTTGCTGGTGAAGTTCTGAATGGCTGATCCTTCCAACAAGAAACGCGTGCTGAGCGGAATGCGCTCGACCGGCAAGCTCCACCTCGGGAATTACGTGGGCGCGCTCGAGAACTGGGTGCGCATGCAGGAACAGTACGACTGCTTTTTCTTCATTGCCGACTGGCACGCGCTCACGACGGACTATGCCGACACCTCAAGCGTAAAGGCGAACTCGGTCGAAGTGTTGCTGGATTGGCTGGCCGCCGGGCTCGATCCCGAAAAGTGCGTGATGTTCATTCAGTCGCACGTGCCGCTGCATGCCGAGCTGCACCTGCTGCTTTCGATGATCACGCCGCTGGGCTGGCTGGAGCGCGTCCCCACTTACAAGGAGCAGCGCGAGAACATAAAAGAAAAAGACCTGGGGACGTACGGATTTCTCGGTTACCCAGTGCTGCAAGCGGCCGACATCCTGATCTACAAAGCGGACTTCGTTCCGGTGGGCGAAGATCAGGTGGCGCACGTCGAGCTGACACGTGAGATCGTGCGGCGGTTCAACGGCTTCTACGCCGGCAAACGAGAGTACGTCTTTCCCGAACCCCAGGCCTTGCTCACGCCCACGCCCAAGCTCCCCGGCACCGACGGCCGCAAGATGTCGAAGTCGTACGGCAATACGATCATGCTCACCGATCCCGAGCCGGTGGTCCGGCAAAAGCTCAAGACCATGGTCACGGACCCGGCGCGCGTGCGGCGCAGCGATCCCGGCAATCCCGACCTCTGCCCGGTCGGGGACCTGCACAAGATATTCAGCGACCAGCCAACGATGGCAAAGGTGAACGAGGGATGCCGGTCCGCAGGCATCGGCTGCATCGAGTGCAAGGGCTGGGCAGCCGACGCACTGGTCAAAGTGCTCAACCCGATGCAGGAGCGCCGGAAAAAATACGAGGACAATCCGCGCCTCGCCTGGGATATTCTTGAGGCTGGTTCGGCGCGCGCCGCCAAAGTGGCGGGCGCAACCATGGATGAGGTACGCGATTCGATGGGCATGTCGCTGAACTACGAGCCGCTGCGGAGTTCTTCGAAGTGACGGAATTGCGTCAACTCGCGCCGGAAGAGACCGCAGTGCAGGCCTCCGTGCCCAATTCCGCTCTGCCAAAAGCCGCGCGGAGAGAAGAGAACGATTTCCCGTTCGCGGTTGACCTGGGAGAAGTCTACGAAGGCCCGCTCGACCTGCTGCTCGACCTGATCCGCAAGCAGGACATCAACATTTACGACATCCCGCTCGCGAAGATCACAGCGCAATACCTGGTCTATGTGGAGCGCATCAAGGAGCTCGACGTAAACGTCGCTTCGGAATTCATCTACATGGCGGCAGTCCTGATTCACATCAAGTCGAAGATGTTGCTGCCGCGCGACCCGCTCGCTCCAACCGGCGCTGAGGACGACCCGCGCAGCGAACTGGTCAACCGTCTGCTCGAGCACGAGAAGTTCAAGTCGGCGGCGCAGATGCTTTTCCAGAAACAGCAGATCGAAGACGCGGTGTTGAGCAATCCGGCCCTCAAGGAGTTCATGGACGCGGAGGGCACAGAACCCGAATTGGCCGCCGATGTCATCGACCTGGTGAAAACTTTTCAGCAGATTCTCGACCGCGCCCGCAACCGCCCGGTACTGGAAGTGGATGAAGAGACCGTAACCGTCGGGCAGATGATTCAGTATCTGCATCGGCGGCTCTCCATCGAATCACGCCCCATCCGCCTGAAGCAGATGCTGCGCAACGTGCCCTCACGGCAGGCGCTGGTGTGCATTTTCCTGGCGTTGCTCGAACTGGTTAGGCTGCAAGCGATCCAGGTACGGCAAGATCACGTCTTCGGCGAAGTCCTGGTGCGCAAGCACTCGCATTTCGATGAGGTGATGACGGAACAAGCAGCGATTCGGGACGACTGGCGGTAGGAAGACAGTGGTTAGTGGTTAGCGTGAGACGTAACGCTCTAGTCCCGAAGGGACGGAACAGGAAAGCCCGGCACGGAAGTGCCGGGGAAGATCGCAATCGTGAGTGAGTCCCGTAGGGACGGCACATACCCATCATGAGTCTCAAAGCCCAACTCGAAGCCATCATTTACGCAACGGAAATACCGATCACGCTGGATCACATCGTCCAACTCGTGAAGGCTGAGGTTCTCACCGCCGGCGCCGCCGATGAAAACGAAGTCAAATCGCGCGTCCGCGCCACGCTTGAAGAGCTGCTGGCGGACTATTCGGGCGCCGACCACGGCATCGAAATCCGCCAGGTTGCCGGCGGATATCGCATGTCCACCAAGCCCGAGCAGCACGATGCCGTCCGCGCCTTCGCGAAAAGTCTGAAGCCGCCCATTCGCCTCTCGCTTCCGGCGCTCGAAACGTTGGCCGTAATTGCCTACAAGCAGCCGGTGACCGTGCCGGAGATCAGTGAAATTCGCGGGGTGGATTCGAGCGGCGTCATTGCCACGCTGCTCGATCGCAAGCTCATCACCACGGCCGGAAGAAAAGCCGTCATCGGAAGGCCGATCGTCTACAAGACCAGCAGAGAATTTCTGCTGCGCTTCGGCTTGAAAGACGTCGGCGAGCTGCCCAGCATGGAAGAGTTCGAGAAGCTATTGGCGGAGTCATTCCAGAGCGACCTGCTGACGGAGCCGCCTGCCCAGGACGTCGCGCCAGACGCCTCCGACGCCCCCGGAATTGAGGAAACCGCAACCGAGGATGATGACGCGACCGCCGAGATAGTCGTGACCGAGGTAAGCGCAGCCGGAAAAACGAATCCAGCAGCATAAAGTTCAGAAGAGCTTTTCCTGTGGCCCCCTGTGGTTGTCGTTGTTGGGAGCCGCTCCACCTTCGCGGGGCCACCACCATGCCGGCAAGACCCTTTCTGGTAGTCTGAATTCAATGCCCCCAGAGCGCTTACAAAAAATCATCGCCGCCGCCGGAGTCGCTTCGCGCCGCAAGTCCGAGGAGTTGATCTCCTCCGGACGCGTTCAAGTCAACGGCCAGGTGGTCACCGAACTGGGAACGAAGGCGGACCCGGACGAGGACCACATTCGCGTCGACGGCAAGCTGCTGCGCGGGCCCGAGCGCCACACCTACATCGTTCTCAACAAGCCCAAAGGCTACGTGACCACGGTCAGCGATCCCGAAAAAAGGCCCACCGTCATGGACCTGGTGCGCGGGGCAAAGGCGCGTGTGTACCCGGTAGGACGGCTGGACTGGGCCAGCGAAGGATTGCTGGTTCTGACGAACGACGGCGCGCTCGCCAACGGCCTCATGAAGGCGTCGTCGAATGTGTCGAAGACCTATGTCGTGAAAGTTGCCGGCCAACCTGATGCCGGGAAGCTCGAAAAGCTTCGCAAGGGAGTTTCCATTGCCGAAAAAGGTGGACGCCGGGTGCGAACGGCTCCCGCGAAAATCCGCCTCATCCGCGAGGCTGACAATCCCTGGCTGGAAGTGACGATCGTCGAAGGCCGCAACCGGCAGATCCGAAAAATGTTCGAGGAGGTTGGACACCACGTGGAAAAGATCCGGCGGGTGCAGTACGGCCCGCTCTCACTGGATGTCCCGCCGGGAGAATTTCGCAGCCTGACGCTGGAGGAAGTGTCACGGCTGAAGGCGGCCGCTTCGGGGTCGAAACTGGTCCGGACCAAAAAACCGGAAATGTTGTCGAGCGAACGACCTCGGGGGCTGAAGCCCTCGGCGAAGATTGCTAATCGCAGCGCTGAAGCGCTGCGCCACCCCAAACCGCGGCGCCACAGCAAATCTGGTTTCTCGTCGAAGAATTAGCGCGCTGCTTCCGCGATCATCGGTAGACGCGCGGCGCCGAACAATCCTGCATCGCTTCCCAGCAGCGCCCGCGTGATAATCGTCTTCCGCCCGGGACCCGGCTCGACTTGAGCTGAAGCCCCCGTGGCATGAGCGAGCGGATCGGGTGGAGCAGTCGCGGCATAAACCATGCAGCGGTGGCGCAGTTCGTCGAAAATAGTAGGCGCAAATGCCTCCCACGCGCTAGCCACTCCTCCTCCGACGACATAAATGGGCAGATTGAGGGAATTCACCATCGCGGAAAGCACAATGCCCAGAGCACGGCCCACGCGCCGGAAAATCCGCTTCGCATCTTCATCGCCCTGAATCGCCAGATTGAAGATGGATTTGGCGCTGAACTCCGCATCGGAGTGAGCGGCGCGTGCCAGCGTGCACGATGCATTCTTCGCGATCGCCTCGCGCGCCATCCGCACGACCGCCGTGGCCGAAGCGTACTGTTCCAGGCATCCGCGATTGCCGCAGCCGCAGGGATGCCCCTCTGGTTCGACCGTGGTGTGTCCGAATTCGCCGGCCATGCCATTCATGCCGTGCCAGATCTTGCCGCCGAGCACGAGTCCGCCGCCGACGCCGGTGCCCAGGGTTAACATGGCCATGTCATCGTGCTCCTTGGCTGCGCCCAGCCACTTCTCACCGAAAGCCGCTACGTTGGCATCGTTTTCCAGAATGACCATCGTGTTCAGACGCCGCTCGATCTCGGCGCGCACCGGATAGTCCGCCCAGCCCGGGAGGTTGGGCGACTCGCGCAGCAGCCCGGTCTGCATGTCGATAATGCCGGGTACGCCTATGCCAATCCCGAGCATCGATGCGGAGTTTTTGTATTTCTCGGACACGCGCTGGATGGCATCGCACATGTCGTTGATGACATGATCGCGTCCCAGCGAGACCTTCGTGCCCAGCGTGACTTTCTCGATTAGATGGCCATTTACATCGACCGCGGCAATGCGCAGGTTGGTGCCGCCTAGATCTACTCCGATTGAAAAATCGTTCATAAATGGGAACTCTGCTTAGTCCTTCGACAAGAGACAGGGGGCCTTTCCGTTTTTACATGGACGCTTTCGGATCCGTCAATATTAAATCGTTATACTACCGCTATTTTTGGCATTGTGGACAGTAATGACTGCTGCGGCCCACGAGCACGGCACGCTTTACCGCCGTCCGGCACACCAGGCACGGCTCCCCTTCGCGCCCGTAGACCCGATGCTGGAGCTGGAAGAATCCCTCCTCACCGTCGGCGTCCACGTAGTCGGAAATCGAGGATCCGCCGAGCGCGATCGCTTCCTTCAGCACTTCCCGAACCGAACGATACAGGCGGCGAAGGTCGTCCCGCGTGAGCGAGGCAGCCCGGCGACGCGGCCGGATGCCGGCCCGGAACAATGATTCGTCAGCATAGATATTACCTACGCCGCGCAACAGCTTTTGGTTCAGAAGCGCGCTTTTGATCGGCGTCTTACGGCCCCGAAACAGTGCCCGGAACTGCTCTTCTCCCACTTCGAGCGGTTCCACCCCGCCGGGGTCGAAGCCGCTTGAGTGGACGCTGAGCTTCCCAAACATCCGCGGATCGACGAATCGTAGTTCGCGGGCCGAAGCCAGCCGGGCGATCAGGTGAGTGTGTTTGGCAGTCTCGGCGGCAGGCTCGCAAACCACCATGCGCCCGGTCATGCCGAGGTGCACGATCCACTGTGCCTGCCGCCGTAGAGACGCGGCTTGCCGCGTCTTCCTTCTCCCGGACATCGCTCCTTCCAGATCAAATACGATGTGCTTTCCGGCCCGATGCACGCGGACGATCTTTCTGCCCTCCAAGGTGGAAGCGATTTCCGCCGCGGGCGACTTCAGAGGCTGCCTCCTCGACCCGATCCACACTGAATCGATCGTGTCGCCAGTGACGCGCTTGTCCAGGCCACGCACGATGGTTTCGACCTCGGGCAGTTCCGGCATCGAGTCAGAATACAGGAACAGCGCTTTGCTCGTTGCCCATCCACAGCCCGATTCGGTATGCTAGAGCGTACACACCGGCTCCCGCCGAAGATCCCTGTTTCAAGCCACTTTCCCAGCTGCGGGAAACCAGTGTGTGCGACCCTTGGGGCAGCCGGACAGCCGCACAGATTCCACGGAGCAAGCATTGAACAGAGGCAAGACTGCCGTCATTGTTGGAGCCCAGTGGGGAGACGAGGGCAAGGGCAAGATTGTCGACGTGCTCACCCAGACTTTTTCGGTCGTCGCCCGCTACGCCGGGGGACACAACGCCGGTCACACCGTCATCATCGGCGGAAAGAAGTTCATCCTGCAGTTGGTGCCGGGCGGCATCCTGCGCCCCGGCTGCATGAATGTAATTGGCAACGGCGTGGTCTTCGATCCGCTGGCTTTCCTGCGAGAAGTGAGCTCACTGCGCGACGCCGGCGTCATTGTTGACGGCAACCTTTTCATCTCGAACCGCGCGCAGGTCATCCTTCCGTACCATCGCATGATGGAACTGGGCGCGGAAAATGCTCCCGGCCGCGTCAAGATCGGCACGACATCCCGCGGCATTGGCCCCACTTACGAAGACAAGATGGGACGCCGCGGCCTGCGCGTCGCCGACCTGCTCGATACACCCCTGCTGCGCACCCACATCGAGAACGCCTGCCGCGAGAAGAACATGATCGGGCACGCGCTCTTCAACTCCGAGCCGCTCGACGCCGACAAGATGTTCACGGAGTACTCGGACGCAGCGCAGAAGATCGCCCCCTTCGTCTGCGATACCGCATTGCTTCTGAATCAAGCGATCGCAGCCGGCAAGTCCGTCGTATTCGAAGGCGCCCAAGGCACCATGCTCGACATCGATCACGGCACCTATCCCTTTGTGACCTCTTCGAGCGCAACTTCCGGGGGCGCGGTAACCGGCACCGGCGTTCCGCCGACTTCGATCGATACCGTCATCGGCATCACCAAGGCCTACTGCACGCGCGTCGGCGGCGGCCCGTTCCCCACTGAACTGCTCGACGAGCAGGGCGAGGATCTGCGCAAACGAGGGAACGAATTCGGCGCCGTCACCGGACGCCCGCGCCGCACCGGCTGGCTCGATTTGCCTCTGCTGCGCTACGCTGGCATGATTAACGGAATCTCCTGGCTGGTGGTGACCAAACTCGACGTGCTTGACCATCTCAAAGAAATTCCGGTTTGTGTCGGATACAAAGTCAACGGCAAGGAGACGATCGAAGTGCCGGCCCAAGCCTGCGGCTACGAAAAGATCGAGTGTGTGTACCGCAAAATGCCGGGTTGGGCCACTCCCACGCAGGACATTCGCACGCTGGAGGGACTACCCAAGGCGGCCCGCGATTACCTGGCTTTCATCGAGAAGGAAACAGGAGCGCGTGTCGGCATGATTTCCACCGGCCCGGATCGGGAGCAAACCATCCTGGTGCCGGATTTTGTGAGCCAGCTGGGCCTGCAACCAATCAAGAGCCC
>Ga0080064_1005154_pt1 | contig 15699 bp, 21 predicted proteins | sample Subgrocontami54m_FD_69260 | JGI IMG/M metagenome (GOLD analysis project Ga0080064, IMG submission 69260) | Subsurface groundwater microbial communities from S. Glens Falls, New York, USA - GMW46 contaminated, 5.4 m (SPADES assembly) (version 2) ...
TATTTTCCTCCATGGTCAACATGATTTTCTAGGGCCTCATGAAAGTAACTGCAGGCAAAAACTACTTCTTTAATCCCTGCTTTTTTCAGTTGCGAGAGCTGATATGCCAAAATAGGTTTACCATTAATCTCCCCCATTGGCTTTGGCCGATCATTGGTATAAGGCCGAAGCCTCTCCCCTTTCCCTCCTGCCAAAATTATTGCAGATTTCACCATGAAAACTATATTACCATACTTTCTAAACAAACCTTCACGGAGTAATACCTGTATAGACAATCGTGATTCCTGCTTTCGCAGGAATGACAAGAAAGGTATAATCAAGATATTATGAGTAGTTATTATTATGTACAGGATCAAGAATCTGATACAGGCTTTACACCAATACCTGAAGATGAATACATTCAGGCGATTTTTCGTGTGGCAAAAAATAAGGGCGTAAATATTTCTGAAAAGATGATTATTGAGGAGTTAAACCAGAAGAATCGAAAGAAAGGAAAATATGATTAAAGCACCGCCAACGCCAAAAGGATTTAGGGATATTGCTCCGGAATTGGCCAAAAGGAGAAGGGATGTTATTGGCAAAATTGTGGCTGTTCTGGAAGAGTATGAATTTGTCCCCATTGAAACTCCCACAATTGAGTTTGCAGACACCTTAAAGGGTAAATATGGGGAGGAAGAAAGGCTGATTTATGAATTTACAGACAGGGGCGACAGAAAACTGGCCCTACGTTATGATTTAACAGTTCCCCTAGCAAGATACGTAGCCACCTATAATCCTCCTTTGCCATTTAGACGTTACCAAATAGGCCAGGTTTTCCGCGGAGAAAATCCGCAAAAAGGCCGTTTTCGCGAATTTACCCAAGTTGACTTTGATACTGTAGGATCAAATGATCCAGAAGAGGATGCGAAGGTGGTGGCTGTAACTATAAAGTGCATGAGGGATTTAGGATTTAAAGATGCTTTAATGCTTTTAAATGACAGGGCTAATTTCAGTAATCTTCAACCAGCAGTTATAAGAGCAATAGATAAAATAAACAAAATTGGAGAAGAAGGTGTAGTTGCTGAGCTCGTGGCTGGTGGAATGAAACAGGACATCGCTCAAGAGGCTGTTGAGAAAATAAGATCCTTAAAACCCACTGAAAACTTGGAGCAAATTTTTAAAATTTTAACAGAAAAATATAATTTAAAAGATGGAGTTGATTTTAAATTTGATCCAACTTTAGCCCGAGGTTTGGATTACTACACAGGTGCAATTTTTGAACTTAAAGTGGATCAAGAACCTACTTCTTTGTCTGTTGGCGGTGGGGGCAGATATGATAATTTAATAGGCACATTTGCCAAAAAAGATATTCCGGCTGTTGGATTTTCATTTGGACTTGATCGCCTCCTGGAAATTCTATACCCGACCTCATGATGTTGATTTAATATTATAGGATTGTTATAATACTTCCTATGATCGAGGTTGAAGGTAATAAATTACAATTAAGTCAATCAGAAAAAACAACAAAACATCCTTTTAGAGAAAGGTTGTCCTGTGTGTTAGAAAATGTAGTAAATCATTTTAGGGTATCACCACAACTACATTTACTAGATTTGGGGGTACTTTCCCTAGCTACAGCTATTGTAATTGCTTACAATGAACGTCAAGATATATTTCTAATGTCCACATACTTATCCGTTGTAAATACTATCTATAACGAGTTCAAGGCTTTTAATAATCTGGGTAATTATAAAAGAGTACGTAGCGAATTAATTAAGCATGGATATGACGAAAGGATTATTAGACCAATGACAAATACTTTATGTGATAGAAATGCGGCCAGATGTGCTGCAATTGATGCAGGGTTTGAACAAGAAGTAACACAGTATTATAAGGAAATTGGCCGTAATGGTTCGTTTCCTCAATTGTGTTAAAAAATAGTTTCCTATAAGCAGTTGCCTTTTTACCCTTAATACATAATACTTAATACTAGTCCATAAAACTAATGTCTTCACAAATTTTGTCCAAACCATTCCCATATATAGCCTTAATTTTGGCTCACCTGATTTGGGGGGCCAACTTTGTGGTGGCCAAAGTAACTTTGCAGGAATTTCCCCCAATGAGCCTGGCTTTTTTAAGGTTTGCCTTAGCTTCTTTATTTTTAGCTCCTTTTTTTCTTATTAATACCAAAAAAATCAGGATTGATAAAAAAGACTACCCAAAACTTGTGATGGTGAGTATCCTGCTTATTACTTTAAACATCACTTTTTTCTTTGAAGGGATCACAAGAACAACTGTTATAAATGCTTCTGTTTTAACCTTAATTATCCCGATGCTTTCAGTACTTTTGGGTTGGTTATTTTTGAAAGAAAAGATTTACCTTGTCAATTTATTGGGAATTGCAGTTGGGTTTTTGGGGGCAATAATAATTATTGGCCTGCCGGAAATACTCTTTGGTGATATTTCCCCGCAGGTAATGTTGGGCAATGTTTTGCTTATTTTGGCCTCAATAGTCTGGGTTTTGGGAGCTGTTTTCTCCAGAGATCTTTTAAAAAAATACCCGTCTTTAACAGTGATAGCTTCAGCCTTTATGATTGGCACAGTCACTTTTTCCCTTCCGGCTTTAAAAGAATATATTCAAAATCCTAACTGGACTCAAAACATCAGCATGCTGGGACTTTTAGGCCTTGTCTATATGACTCTTCTTTCCTCTATTTCCGCTTATTTTTTATTTGAATGGGGCCTTGCCAGACTTGGAGTTATAAAAGCAAACCTTTTCCAGTATATTGAGCCTTTCATGGCAAGCCTTTTGGCTGTAACTATACTGGGAGAGCGGATTACCATACCGTTTTTGGCAGGAGCAGTACTAATCACAGCCGGAGTATATCTTGGAACGCTAGCCAAAGAAGCCCATCACAAAGCTCACAAGACCCACCGGTTTTAACAAATATGATATACTACAATTTGTGAAAACAGCTATCCATCCAAATTGGAATCCGGATGCACAGGTCACCTGTGCCTGTGGTGCAACCTTTACAACCGGCTCGACCTTGCCGCAAATTCGGGTGGAAATTTGCTCAAATTGCCATCCTTTTTACACAGGAGCACAAAAATTTGTTGATACTTTGGGCCAGGTTGACAGGTTTGTGAAAAAGGTAGAGGTTTCTAAAGTTAAACAGATTGAGCGAAAAAGGATTCTGGAGGGAAGATTATCTAAATTTGCAAAGCACAAAAAGGAAAGACCATCTCTTAAAGAGCTTCTTCTCCAAGCTCGAAAAACAGCAGCTCCTTAATGGATTACATCCAGCAGCAATTAGCACAAATAGATAAAAAAATAGAAGATTTAAAGCTTTTTCTGACAGATCCATCAATGCTTCTGACTGATCCAGAATTTGCAGAATTAGCCAAGCTGGAAATTCATGAGCTAGAAAAACAAAAAGCAGAGCTGGAACAATCAGCTTTTACTCCAATGGAATCATCTCAAACCCCCCATGCTCCAGAATCTGATGGAGTAAACCCTAATGTAGCTATACTTGAGATTAGATCTGCTGCCGGTGGTGATGAAGCAGGTATATTTGCAGGAGATTTATATAGAATGTACACACGTTTTACAGAAGGGAAAAAATGGTCTTATGAGGAAATGGATAGATCTGAGGGAAAGTTAGGACAAATTAAAGAGGTTGTTTTAAAAATAAAAGGAAAAGATGTATATCCAGCTTTAAGGCACGAATCAGGAGTACATAGGGTGCAAAGAGTTCCCTTAACAGAATCCTCCGGAAGAATACACACCTCAACTGCAACTGTGGCAGTACTGCCGCAAGTTAGTGAAGCTCAAGTTACTATAAACCCAGGGGACATTGAGTTTGAAGCATTCAGATCAGGTGGAGCAGGAGGACAAAATGTTAATAAAGTTTCAACAGCAGTCAGATTAAAACATATCCCCAGTGGTATTGTGGTTACCTGCCAGACTGAAAGATCTCAACTGCAAAACAGAGAAAATGCTATGGCTCTCCTGAGAGCCAAATTATGGGAAATTGAACAACAAAAGAGTTCGGGTAATATTGCTACTCAAAGAGCAACTCAGATTGGCTCAGGTGACAGGTCTGAAAAAATAAGAACCTACAATTTTCCTCAAAACAGGGTGACAGATCACAGGATCAACAAATCCTGGCATAATCTGGAAAAAATCTTAGAAGGAGATTTAGATGATATCATCCAAGCCCTCTCAATACATTAAAGGCTGGGTAGAATTTTATAAATTAAGATTTAAAGTCACTCCTGATGTTTTAATTCCCCGCCCGGAAACAGAATTATTAGTGGATGCAGTTATTAGCTTCGCAAGGACCAGCCTTACAAGGCTAACTATCCTGGATTTAGGAACCGGCTCAGGAAACATTGCCATATCTTTAGCTTCCCACCTTCGAGGTGTAAACGTAAATATTATTGCCACTGATATTTCCAAAAAGGCCTTAAAAGTTGCCAAGCAAAATGCCAAACTTCATGGGGTACTTGATAAAATTGAATTTTTCCAAAGCAATTTATTAGATTGCCGCGCCCTTCGGGCTCGCAATGACAAAGATATGGTTATTGTGACCAATCTGCCTTACATACCCTCTGCCAGAATCCCTTATTTGGATTCGTCAGTTAAAGACTTTGAGCCATTAGTTGCTCTGGATGGTGGTGTGGACGGATTTGATTTATACAGAAAATTATTTGCCCAAATTAAAGAAAAAGGCTGGGAGCCCAAACTGATAGTAGGAGAAATTGATTATACTCATGGACAGCTGGCAGTTGATGAAGCTTATAAATATTTCCCAAAAGCCCAGGTTGAGGTCAAAACAGATCTTTTTAAAAAGCAAAGAATCTTAAAAATCACTCAGCAGGTAAGTCAACAATAACAGCTGTCAGCTTAAGTTCCTTTCCGTCTCTCCAAATCTGAAGCTCCAGAGATGAACCAATAGTTGTCTTTGAAACAATCTCTGCCACTTTATTTTCTTCACTAATTGATTGTCCGTTTATTTTAATGATAATATCTCCCTCCTTTACTCCTGCTTTGTCAGCCGGCCCTCCTTCTATCACTTCCTGAAGATACGCACCCTGTGGCACTTCATTTAAAATGGCCACATCTTTGGAAATAAATCTATATCTTATCCCTAAAAACGGCCTGGAAACGCTACCCTTAGAGACAAATTCATCAACAATTTGCTTGACAGAATTTATCGGTATGGCAAAACCAATATTTTGCGCTCCCTGGGTGGTGGCCACATTTACCCCAATCACTTGTCCGGAAGAATTTAAAAGAGGGCCTCCGGAATTGCCGGGATTGATGGCCGCATCTGTTTGGATTAAATTATCCAAACTTTCGGCGGATCCTGAAAACGGATCTCCTGCCACCACTCTTCTACCAAGTCCGGAAACAACTCCGGTAGTGACAGTATTGGTAAACCTGCCTAGAGCATTGCCTATGGCAATCACAGTTTGTCCCACCTTAAGTTTTGCAGAATCCCCTAAGTTTAAAGGGGTCAATTTTGATCCCTCAATTTGGACTATGGCCAAATCCAAAATTGGATCACGGTAGATCTTTTTGGTGTCATATTTTTGGCCATCCTTAGTCACCACTGAAAAAGGACCCCCGTCAGCTACCACATGTTTATTGGTAATAATCACTCCTTTTTCTGAAACCACAAAACCTGTACCGATGGTTGATTCCTCACGCCTGGGCAAAGCATAAGGGTCAAAAGGATTAACAACTCTTCTGGTCACACCGATGGCCACCACAGATGGAGATGATTTTTCCACCACTGAGATCACGGCATTTTCCTCTTGTACGATGGTGCGCGTTTCTTGAGTTGGCACTTTTGGCAAGGTTAAATCCTCCCTGGGAATTAAACCTTTAACTTGGGCCTGATAAACAGCCACCGCAGCCACCACTCCCAAAGCCACAGCTACAAATATGCCAGTCAAATTAGGTCTTGGTAATTTTAGATTTGAATAGTCCATGTTCAAAGATCCAATAATTCTAATGCTTTCTCCAACTGTGGATCCAAAGTTTTATCCTCTTTCTCTCCTTCTTTAGCTTTGGGTGATTCTACCTTAACATCCGGCTCCAACCCTTCGGTATCATTAACCCATCTACCATCCGGTGTCAGCCATTTAGCCACAGTTATATGAATGCCGGTATTCCCCGGTAGATCCTGTGCTTCCTGAATAGTGCCTTTACCAAATGAAGTTTCTCCGACTAATTTTGCCCTTTTTCTATCCTGCAAGGCTCCTGCCACAATTTCCGAGGCTGATGCTGAACCTTTATTGATTAAAACAACCATAGGCAATTTGGTCAGCTTCCCCTCTTTGTTAACTTTAAATGAAATCCGCTGACCTGATCCATTCTCCTGCAAAACCACATCTCCATCAGGCAAAAATTCGGAAACAATAAATACTGCTCCTTCTAAAAATCCTCCGGGATTATTTCTCACGTCCAAAATTATAGCCCGGGGGTTTTTAGATATAATATCAGAAACTGCACTCTCCCACTCTTCTTTGGTCCGCTCCCCAAACCGCGACAACTTTATCAAAGCCACTTTTTCACCTATCTTAGTGCCGGAGGCGCCACTTGTGTCCCTGTAACTTACCTCAACACTTTTGACTATAATCGTTTCTCGAGTTAGGGTAAACAACCGGGTTTCCTCCTCGCCTTCCCGAAAAATTGTCAGATTAACCTTCGACCCTTTAGGACCCCTGATTAGTTTCACCGCCTCAGGCAAACTCATATTTTGAGTATCTTTTTCTTCAATTTTTACAATCACATCTTCAGGTTTAATACCTGAACGCTCAGCCGGTGTCCCGCTCAAGGGGGTAACTACCACCAGTCTTTTTTCTTTATTGAAACCAAGCTGTATTCCCACACCTTCAAAACTGCCGTTTAACTCCTCTTTGGTGGATTTCTGCTGTTCGGGCGGTAAAAAATACGTATAAGGATCGCCAAGGGATGAAACCATCCCGGAAATTGCACCGTAAAACAATTTCTGGGGATCAAGCGCTTTTTTGTCCAGATATTCTCTGGTCAGCAAATCCCAGGTATCCCAAAAGAGCTTGAAATCCACATTAATGCTTTTTGGAGGCTCTTTTCCGATTATGGACACTGTTGGCTTATAGGTTGCCCACTTTATTTGCACGTCGCGATTGCCTATCTGCCAGCCAACCAAAAAGCTAAGAGCAGCAATCAGAATAATTTTTACATCAAAAAATTTAAATAAATTTGTCATGATTTGTGACTATAATCTAAAATACGGAGTATTTCAAGCTCCGCTTATTATTTCAATATTGGCAACCGGTATTTTAATCTTCCGTCTTCTTGTTTCAATTGTGGCAAGATAGGTTTTTATACCAGAGGGTAAAAGAGTTTCTGATTGGTCCAATCCTATTAATTTCCCTATGTTTCCGGAAAAAGAATTCCCCACAACTCTGACCAGCATGCCCAATTCAAGTTCGGCTTCAGAGCTTTCCACATCAATATCTAAAACGCCTTCTTTGAAGGGCGGAAGGTTGGTATTTTTAACTCTGATAATGCTACTTGATTCAAACGATGGCAAGTTAATAAGGCCCTTGTTTCCATCCATCGAAACAAATTTTCCTTCGTATTCTGATAGTATTTGATAAATATCTTCCCCTATCGGAATCGATCCAAACCCCTCGCAAACCACAATTGATACTCCAATATCATTTTCTAATCTGCGGGGGAAAACTAATCTCCCGCCTGCCATTCCCCGGAAGTCTTTGGCATTAATCCCGCCGGTAATAATTCCTTCTACACTGGCAGAGATGGCAGCAGAGATAGCGTCTTTAAAAATTAAACTGCCACCAACCAAAATATTATCATTCAAACGGTCATCTATATTCTCTCTCACGATTAAGTCCTCTCTTTTACCCAAAAGCTTAAGAGTTCCGTCTCTTGGTTTACCTGAACCAAACATGCCATAGATTCTGCTGATTTGAGTTCTGATTAAAACTAGCCCCCTATTTTTATCCACCAGCTCAACAATTCCATAAACTCCGGATGCTAATTTTTGTTTTTTGGGTAAAAAGCTCATCCTTAGTTCTCCGGTTTTAGGATTTAAGAAATCCAAAATTCCATCTGTTGGAGCCACCACCACTTTTTTACCCCAAAACAACCCCCCTTTTTTAAAAGCCAACAGTTCATCTTTATAAATTTTTTGGCCTAATTTTCTAACCAAGTATTTGTCAACCTTCTCAGGCGGCACAGATAATAAAGACGCGAGGTTTAAAGTCCTAAATCCTGAGGAGATGAAAGCTTCGCCAATAATTTCATCAGGGGTAAGTTCTTGACCGACCGAGACAAAAATCTGACCCTTACCTTTTAAACTTCGATATATTCTGGAGATCACATCTTTTGCAACTCTTAATCTTTTGGGGCAGTAATGTTTCACTGACTCCTCCCGTCAATCATCAGACCCAGTCTCCCACCATAAATTTCAACTGTGTTCTCCTCTTTGCCTAAGATTTTTCCCTGAATAAATTTGTAGGCTATCTCACAACGATCTTTTGGACAGGGGATTACTGTTAAGCTGCCGGGACGGATCTTATAATTTTTATTACTCACATTAAGTTCCATTATTCCACTAGCTTTATTAAATTGCGGTAGCAATATGGAACCTACTATCTCATCCACATCATCTGTCAGTACAACTGTCCAAAGGTCCCAAAAGAAGTCTTCCCTCCTGCGGTTTAAAAGCAGGGCATCTATAAAAACCCAGGTAATGGTGTTAAGATCCGGCACAAAGGTAAGAAATCTTTGCGGTATTAGAATTTTGCGAAGAGTGATATTTAAAAAGGGATTGCCGCCCAAAAGGGAGTTGTTTTCTCTCTGCTGGGGTTTTGGACCATTAACCCTTAATGCCTCCCTAAGTATTGCCAGATCTATTTTCATATCGGACTGGCTCATCGGCAGAGTTTGAGGATATAAAATCTTATTGACCAGGTAATTTTCAAGCTGTATTAAGTTTGGTGCACTCTTAAGCCATAAAGCTATATTTTCTACTGAAATCTGGTCAAGATTATCAAAACTATCAAAAAGACCGGACAGGTTGGCCATAAGTTTAGTTTACAACTAATGGCAGACTACGTCTACTAAACTTTAGGGGTAAAGGGAAGAAGGGACAGGTGGCGGGCATATTTAATTTGCCTGGTTGCGAATCTTTGATGCTTTGAACAAAGGCTGCTTCTAAGTTTTGGTACAATCTTGGCTCTGTCTGTTGTAAAGCGCTTTAGAGTTACTATATCCGAATAAGAAGGGATTGTTTTGTTTTGGCAAAAAAAGCAGGTTTTTTTAGGTCTTGCTGTATTCTGATCAATCTCTATCTTTTCCTCTTTTTCTGTTTCTTTTAAAACAGGGGCGGAGGATACTTTAGATATTACTTTTTTTGTTATTTTCTTTTTTTCAGCCATAAGTGGGAATTATATAATTTCTAGGCTAAAAGGGCAAGTCGTCATCAGCAATTTCTTCTGTTGGAGCAGCGGGAGTTTTTTCAGTTTTTTCCATCTTTTCTGCTTTTTCAGCTTTCTCAGCCACAGGCTGATCATCCTTTGGATGAGGCTCTACAGCTTTCTCTGTTGGAAGTGGTGGCTCTTCAGCTTGAGTGTAATCTCCGGATGTCTTAGGTGTAAGCAAAATCATATCCTCCACCACAATCTCTGTTGTCTGCCTTTGCGCCCCATCCTGCCCTTCCCAGGAGCGGGTCTGAAGCCTTCCGGAAATAAAAACTTTGTTTCCTTTTTTTAAAAGCTGGTTGCAAAGTTCAGCCAGCTTATTCCAAGACACTAACCTGTGAAAATCCACTTCTTCTTTTTTCTCGCCTTCGGAAACATAAGTGCGGTTGGTGGCAACACTAAAAGTACAAACTGCAGCTCCATTCGGAGTGTATCGAAGTTCGGGATCTCTTGTTAAATTGCCTATTAATTCTACTCTATTCCAGGATCTGCTCGCCATTTTTTTTAAACCCGTACCAAAAGGTATCGCAAAATATCTTCTTCTACTTTTAAGCTTTTGTCAAGACCTTTGGCGTTTTTAGGATCTGCGGAAATTTCATAGTGGGCATAAAAACCTTTGGATTGTCTTTTAATCGGATAAGCCAAATCACGAGCGCCCCATAAATCTTCTTTTTCTACTTTACCATCTTCCCCTGTTAATTTTTTTACCATGGAATCCAGAAGAGTTTTTCTTTGCTTCTCATCCAAATCCGCCTTTAAAACTAAAGTTAAATAATATGAATTCATTTGCAGTATTGTACTAATAAAACTTAATAAATTCAATCTCTCAAGTTAGCTAAGTCTACTTTCCATTCCAAGGGTATAACTGACCTAGGTTGACAAGTTTGGGTCCCTCCCTAAAACTTATTTCAAATATTGTTTTTTCATTCGTTTCATCATGGGCTCTCGGGTTGGTTAAAACAAATTGGCGTTCATCACCTATTCCCCCCAGACCAATATATTCTGCCACTTGCATATGAAGTTGGTGTTTGACTCTGAAAGCAGCTTCCCAAGCTTCTTTTCTTACCCCAACAGTACAAATCATTGATTTTTCACCATTCCGAGGATAAACAATAGCATATTCTATTTCATATTCATTTTTACTACCATGTCTCACTTCTTTTACAACTGGTTTTCTCCTAAGAAATTCTGTTAATCCCATAATGTAGGACTCTACAACATTCTTAAAATATTTACAAATCTCTTCCGGTAATGAGTTTATACTTTTGTAAAATTTGTTTTATTTCTTTCGGACTTACAACTCCATTATTTCTGGCTGAAATTGATGCGTGTATTCGACCAATGGTGGGTGGTATGCGGGTTCGGAAGTGAATTTCACTTGCAACTTTCATAATATCTGTTTCCCTTGCATTCTGTTGAATTCTCCGGGCAAGCTCGTTAAGATCAAATTCAGGTCTTGCCATACTCATTAGCTTCCTATCAAAAACTCAACAACGTCGCCATCCTGCATTATATAATCCTTACCTTCAGTTCTTACCCATCCTTTTTGTTTTGCAACTACATGTGAGCCAGCTTCAATAAGTTTTTCATATTCCACCACCTCTGCCCTGATGAATTTTTTCATAAAGTCTGTGTGTATGACGCCGGAGGCCATGAGCGAGGTACTACCGAGTCGAATGGTCCAGGCCCGGACTTCTTTTTTCCCGGCTGTTAAAAAGGAAATCAAACCAAGCAGTGTATAGGCTTTTTTAATAAGCCGCTCCAATCCGGTTTCCTCAATCCCCAGCTCTTTCAGATACTGAATTCTCTCTTCTTCAGACAAGTCAGCAAGCTCTTCCTCCAACTTCGCACAGATAACTATCCTATTTTCTTCCAAATTAACTCTTACTTTATCTCTATACTCTTCCTCTCCCACGTTATATACATACAAAACAGGTTTAGTAGATAACTTATCCACATGATCCAAATCTGCTAATTCCAGTTCTGTTTCCACTAGTTTCCTATCTTCATCAGGGTTAACTGATCCTTCCCGGACAATATTTTCATCAGAAAAATCTCTAAGAACATGAATTATTGCATCAACTTCTCTAATATGTGACAAAAACTGGTTTCCTAATCCTGCACCAGTGGAGGCTCCTTTGACCAGTCCGGCAATATCCACAAATTCACAAACAGCAGGGACAACCGGAGGTAAGTTGTCCATTTTCTCCTCATTCTTAACCAGCTCAGCCAGCTTGCCTAACCTTTCATCTGAAACAGCCACTACCCCCACATTTGGTTCAACTGTGGCAAAAGGATAGTTGGCAGACAAAGCTACCCTCTTTTTCAAAAGTGCATTAAATAATGTAGACTTCCCCACATTAGGCAACCCAACTATCCCCACCTTTAAACTCATTTTTCATTTTCCTTACTTTTATTACCAACATCCACAATCTCAGAATTTCTCAGAAGTATAGTCCTGTTGGTTGTAAAAGTTAAACCTTTATTTGGACTCAATTCAAAACCCAGGTATATAACCTCAACTTTCCTTCTCTTCAGTTCATAAATTGCTGGCTGTAGATCTGAATCAGAACTGCACAAAATAGCAGTGTCTAACTTTTTATCACAAGCTAATGTAACCATATCTACAGCAATCTTAACATCTACACCTTTTTCTCTAAATATTATTTTTCCATTAACTTTTTGGGCTCTGACACTACCAGCGATGATAAATTCATAACCCTGATTTACCAGATTATTTCTTAATTTTCTCTGAGCTTTAATTAATTCTTCAGATTTCTTTTTGGTTTCTGGATGAGCTCTTAGTTTAGAGGCATAAAATATTTTTCTGCTTAGCTTTATTCCTTTAAGTGCTTCTTTAAATAACTTTTCTAGATTAATTTCTGCAATTTCTTTTTTGCTTTTCTTAATTGAGTGCTTGTCTAAAACTTCTTCTATTTTATGGAGAAAATTCTCACCATCTATAAAAAGAACTACTTTGGACATAGTAGCTATATTATGCCATAAAAAACCTCAGGGGGTCTTGCGACACTACCTGAGGCGTTTATGATGTCATTATATACTCACCCAATAAATTATTCAAGTAAGAACTTGAAGCTTATGTCTCCCAATCCTTTACAATCAGCTTTTTGCCTTTAGGAGTAACTGTTAGTTTTTGTCCCTTCCTCCAGCCTAATTTTTTCATTAACTCCCTGGGAATAGAAACAATTGCAGAGTATTTACCAAGTCCAATAATCTTTCTAATCATGATATATATCTAGTATATACTAAGTATATATCATCCCCACTTTCCCATCCACCCACCTCCAAAAACTCTAATTCGGAAGCACTAACCAATTACTCTGATCTTCCTGATTTAAGAAATAGGGTCCATTATCTTTATACGTACAAGGTTTCTGATCTCTTTCTTCTTTACTTGTGATAAGTTCCTCTTTGGAAGGAATTCCTTTTTTCTGATACTCCTCAAGCACTTTATTACTCATACGGTTAAAAACAGAATCTAAATCTGTAAATGGAGCTGTCCAGTTATCAATCTGTTTAGGGATTATACTCATTTTTCCAAAAACTATATCAAAGGAATTTCCCCTGCTTTCTGATAAAGCAGCATAACCAATCAACTCTCCGGCTTTCACTTCACTGCCCATTTTTAAATCATCCCTAACGTCAATATGTTGAACACTAAATTGCCACACTCCAATTGGCGGTAAAAAAACTAAGTTGGATTTTGATCTGATCCAGATTTCTCCTTCTAAATTTAATCCAGGCTCATCCCGCAGTACTGAAATATATCCGTCATACGGTGCATAAATTTCCACTGTTTGACCTTTATTGTACTGCGGCTTTACCCAAAAATAATGCTTCATATTTCTTTTCATTTCCCGTCCATCTTGTGGAACAGTTGTATGTCCCACGCAACTTCGGTATCTGGAGATCTTTTCTATTTTATTTAAATCCGTAAAATTTGAAACGATTTGAGGAGGAGGCTCATTTTGCGCAGCTTGAATAGAAAAAAATCCAATTATAATTAAAACAACAATCAAAGCCCCAAAACCAATTAAAATTTTCTTTATCATTATTTTTATTAAATCAAATTAAGCAGTTTACCTCTCATAATATAAAGCTTTAGAAGTAAATCCACTGACCGCCTCTGCAGATTTTCCCGGGAAAGTTTCTACCTTTAATTTACCATCATCTTGCAGTTCAAAAAGCACCACTCCTGCCAACTCATTGGTATTTTTGGCCATCAAACCCGGAACAAAAGAAATTGTATCCCAGACTTTACCATTGCTATCAAGGTAATCAAACTTATATAGTTCATACTTAACTACCCCGGAATCTTTAGTTATGTCTTTTGGATCAGGAGTATTTCCCTTTACCCCATATGCCTTTGGATATCCTCCAAAATCCCCCAAAGAAACTCTTATTTGACTATCATCAATATGGTCATAAACAATGCTTAAATTCTGGGTCCAATATTCATTCCTTTCATTTTTGTCTCTTCCCACTTTAAACCAATTTCCCAAAAGTGAACCTTGCTTGTCATAGCCAACTTTTCCACCTAAAGGTGCTTTAGTCCTTAAATTTTTGGACAAAAGCTGATTTTTTAATGCGTCAGTTACATAATCAAAAGTATCAACAGTCACAGAGGTCCATGGATCAATATTTTGAGGATTTATGATATTTTCATCTTTCTTTGTAGTATCCATAATCTGAAAATCAAATGAATGAGGGCCAACTGTACCAATAACCTCTCCTTCGGAAACTGCAATTCTTGGGTTTGCATACGGATGTTGTGAATTAGGATCATCAAACTTAATTTGTGAATTAACTTCATCTGACAAAGTATCTATATGAATAAGCCTGACGTAAAAATCACAGGAATATTCAAATACCACTAAGTAATTGTTGGCATAAGGGTCTTTTCTGTAAGCACTTTCAACAGGTTCTTTAAACAACTCAACATTAACAATAAACCCATCAGTCGGAGCTTTTATCTGATATTTTTTTGGTTCATCTGTTATTATTGATCCACCTAAAGTATCCTTTGGAATAATATACTGATGATCTGTTGGGGTGACATGCGAATCCTGCACCCTGCCCATTGGAGTAATCAGTTCAATATTTTGTGGATCAAGCGGAAAAGTATTTAATTTGGTAATCCCACTCCCTTCACACCTTCCATATAATCCATTTCCACTTCCTGTCTGTTTGCTGGATTCCTCATGGCCTGTTTGATTTTTTAAATCAGGCCGAGGCCGATTGCTGACCAACAATATCCCACCAACTAAAATAACAGCTAAAATGATGACTGCAGCTATCGGAGCAAAACCATTTTTGGACATTAACTTTACTATACCACTTTTTAAAAAATCCCCCCACCTCCAAAAACTGTAAATAATTATGCTAGACTAAATTTATGGACGAAAAGTGGGATATCGTATACTACGAAACTGCTTTAGGTAAATCGCCAGTTTTTGAATTTATTCAAAGTTTGGATCCTAAAATCAAATCTAAAGTAATAGAAATCATGGATTTGTTAAAACAACTTGGTATTTTGATAGGTCCCCCACATTCAAAGAAAGTCACAGGCACTCCTTTATGGGAACTCCGTATTCTTGGTGGTGACAATGTTAGAATCTTTTATGTAGCAGTTGTTAATCGAAAATTTTTACTTCTCCATGCATTTTTTAAAAAGAAACAAAAAACAGATAAAAGAGAAATAAAAACTGCAATTAATAGACTAGTTGATTACGAATCGCGTCTAAAAACTAGGGCTTGAAATATCACAATATTGTGATATAATATTTATATTATGATGACATGGGAAAAACACAGAAAAATATTAATGAAAGACCCTGCGGTAAGAAAGGTTTGGGAAGAAACCAGACTTGAACGTGAGATATCCTATGCTTTAATCAAAGCACGGATCGAAAAACGCTTAACACAAGCCGCTCTTGCTAAAAAACTTCAGACCAGACAATCTGTGATATCTAGAGTAGAAAGTGGGCAAAATACTCCTTCCTTATCACTTCTTAAAAGACTGGCAACGGCACTTGATACTTCCCTTTCAGTGCAATTTAAGTAAATTATTTCTTCCAATCCTTCACAATCAGCTTTTTGCCTTTAGGAGTAACTGTTAGTTTTTGTCCCTTCCTCCAGCCTAATTTTTTCATTAACTCCCTGGGAATAGAAACAATTGCAGAGTATTTACCAAGT
>Ga0080064_1005157_pt1 | contig 15688 bp, 15 predicted proteins | sample Subgrocontami54m_FD_69260 | JGI IMG/M metagenome (GOLD analysis project Ga0080064, IMG submission 69260) | Subsurface groundwater microbial communities from S. Glens Falls, New York, USA - GMW46 contaminated, 5.4 m (SPADES assembly) (version 2) ...
TCGAGCAATGTGACTTCATCTGGGGTCAGTACCAATTTGGAGCGAGTCGATTTTCTAGCCATGCCGTCAGCATAGCACACGGCCCACAGAATAGATATCTATCAATGAAACGATATACTAGTTATCGCGTGCCCGGTTCCCGGCGGTAATACCGCGACGCCTCGGGAAGCCAGGCCTCGATCTGCTGAATGCGGGTCGTCTCCGACGGGTGGGTGGAGAGGAACTCTGGGGGACGGTCATGGCCTTGGGACGCCTCAGCCATGCGGATCCAGAGGTCGCGGGCTGCGCTGGGGTTGTACCCGGCCTTCGCCATGTAGATGAGCCCCAAGTGGTCGGCCTCGGATTCCTGTCCGCGACTCCAGGGGAGCACCAGCCCCACGGCCGCGCCGGCGCCTAGCAGAGCGCTCACTGTCTGAACGGTCTTCGGGTCACGGTTCGAGAGAGCTGTCATGGTGCCGGCCAGCCCTACCTGCACAAGTAGATTCTGGCTCATGCGTTCGGCGCCGTGTCGCGCGACGGCATGGGCGACCTCATGCCCAAGCACTGCCGCCAGGCCTGCCTCATCCCGCGTGATGGGAAGTATGCCGGTATACACCGCCACCTTGCCACCAGGCAGAGCAAACGCATTGGCCTGCCGATCCTCGATCACCACAAACTCCCAAGGGAGGTCTGTCCGACCGGTGGCCGCCGCGATGCGGGTCCCAACACGCTTGACCAGGTCGTTGGTCACGGGGTCTGTCGAGAGCTTGGACTTCTGCACGACCTCCCGATAGGATTGGATCCCCATCTGGACCTCATCCGCTTCCGAGAGCAACAGGAGCTGGGACCGGCCCGTGATGGGAACAGTCTGACAAGCGGCAATGCCGACGCAGGCAAGTACGGCAAGCCAGGAGACAAGCAACCATTTCAATCGAAGGGAACACTCCATGAGGCGCTGCCGCACTACGGCGTACGAAACCCCCCACCCCCCCTTTTAGCAAAGGGGGGACAACGGGGGGATTTGGCAAATGGGATTTTTTGAGGAAAACACACCGAGCTCGCGATCTGCCTACTTATGGGTCAACACCCACTTCTCGCGCTGCCAAGGGCAGTCCGAAACTGGGCTATGGTGGCCGCGTAGTCGGGAGTCACGAAGATAGCGGAACCTGCCACGAAGGTATCCGCTCCGGCTTCCGCAATGCGGCGGACGTTCTCCACCTTCACGCCGCCGTCCACCTCCAGATCGATCGCCTTCCCAGTGGCATCGATGCGCTGGCGAATGGCCGTAATCTTCGGCAGCACATAGTCGATGAAGCTCTGACCGCCGAACCCGGGGTTCACGCTCATCACCAGCACCAGGTCCAACCGCTCCAGCACATAGTCCAGCCAGGCGATGGGACTCGCCGGATTGAGGGAGACGCCTGCCCGACACCCGAGGCTCTTGATGAGCTGGATAGTCCGATCCAGATGGCGGGTCGCCTCCGGATGAACGGTGATGATGTCGGCCCCGCTCTTGGCGAAGCCTGGAATGATGGCGTCCACCGGCTCGATCATCAGGTGGACATCCAGCGGCTTGCGGGTGTGGGGCCGGATCGCGGCGACCACGGCCGGCCCAATGGTGAGATTGGGCACAAAGTGATTGTCCATCACATCGACGTGGATGTAGTCGGCGCCGGCCGCATCCACAGCGCGAACCTCTTCACCCAGCCGGGCAAAGTCGGCGGACAGGATCGAGGGGGCGATCTTATAAGTGGTCACTGCTCTTGCCCGGCCTCACCAGGGACCACGCTAGTTGACATGCGGATCGAGTTCGCCCTTGGCGTAGCGGCGGGCCATATCGTCCAGAGAGATCGAACGGATCTTGCTTGCATTGCCGGCGCTCCCCAACTGTTCATAGCGGTCTTTACAGATTTGCCTCATGGCCTTCGTGGCCGCCATCAGGAACTTGCGCGGATCAAAGTTCTTTTTGCCTTGCGCCAGATCCTGCCGTATCGCACCGGTTGCCGCCAGGCGCAGATCGGTATCGATGTTCACCTTCCGTACCCCATGCTTGATCCCAAGCTGGATCTCTTCGATCGGAACCCCGTAGGTCTGCGGCATGTCGCCACCGAACTCCCTGATGATCTTCAGCCACTCCTGGGGAACGCTTGAGGAGCCGTGCATGACCAGGTGGGTGTCCGGAATGCGCGCATGGATCTCCTTGACCCGCTCCATCACAAGGACATCGCCTTCAGGCTTCTTGGAGAATTTATAGGCGCCGTGGCTAGTGCCGATGGCAATAGCGAGGGCATCCACCTTGGTCGCCTTGACGAACTGGGCGGCCTGCTCTGGGTCGGTCAGGAGCTGATCTCGCGAAAGCGTCCCCTCGGCGCCGTGACTGTCTTCCTTCTCGCCGGTGCCGGTTTCGAGGGACCCCAGGCAGCCGAGTTCCCCCTCCACCGACACGCCGATCGCGTGGGCAACCTCAGCAATATGAGCCGTTGTAGCAACATTATACTCATACGACGAAGGGGTCTTACCGTCCGCGAAGAGCGAGCCGTCCATCATGACGCTGCTGAAGCCGGAGCGGATAGAAGCGATACACACCCCAGGGGATGCGCCGTGATCCTGGTGAATAACTACCGGGATGTCAGGGTACATCTCTAGCGCCGCTAGAAACAGGTGGCGGAGGAACGGTTCGCTGGCGTACTTGCGCGCGCCGGCGGAGGCCTGCATGATCACAGGACTGTTCACCTCATGAGCCGCCTCCATGATGGCCTGGATCTGTTCCATGTTGTTCACGTTAAAGGCGGGGACGCCATAACCATGCTCGGCGGCGTGGTCGAGTAGCTGTCGCATCGAAATGAGTGCCATGCCTTCCTCCTGTGCCTCTCTATGTCCTGTGCCTGTCCTAAGCCTCGTTACACGACCCGATGGTCCTCACTTTGTCCAGGCAGTGCTCTGCCTGAATCGTACGCCTCGTCCGGCTCTTGCCACGCATAACGATCGAGTGGGTCGTCGAGCCGCCGTCTGTGTATCGCACGCCCTGCATCAGCAGACCGTCAGTAATTCCAGTAGCCGCGAAGAACACGTCATCGCTGGCTACAAGGTCGCGCTCGGTGAGAACCCGATCGATATCGAGACCGGCGGCAAGCAGCGCCTCACGTTCGCCGGGTTTCTGAGGGGCCAGTTGGCCCAGCATCGCCCCACCCAGTGCGCGAACAGCACAGGCGGAGATGACGCCTTCCGGTGTCCCACCGATACCCATCAGGACATCCACCCCGGAGCTGGGCGTAGCAGCCATCAGCGCGCCGGCTACGTCGCCATCGGTGCGCGTCAGCACGCGCGCGCCGGCGGCCCGCACATCGGCGATGAGCCCGACGTGTCGGGGCTTATCGAGCACGAATACCGTAAGGTCTGCCACGGCTTTACGCTTCGCCTTACCGATAGCCGCGAGCATCTCAGCCACGGGTAGAGCGAGACTGGCCAGGGAGATAGCCTCCCGCGCCTCACGCCCGACCACCAGTTTGTTCATGTAAAAGCCAGGGCCAGGGGACCACATCGTGCCCCGCGGCGCCACACCGATCACGGCAATCGAATCAGGCCGGCCATGGGCCAGCAGACTGGTTCCCTCCACCGGGTCTACCGCTATGTCCACGGCAGGTCCTTGGCCGGTCCCAACCGCCTCGCCGTTGAAGAGCATGGGTGCCTCGTCTTTCTCGCCTTCGCCGATGACGACCACACCGTTGATATCGACCGTCCTGAGCATCGCACGCATGGCATGGACGGCCGCCTCGTCGCCCGCATCCTTCTGCCCGCGCCCCATCCACCGGCCGGCAGCCAATGCGGCAGCCTCGGTCACGCGGACCAGCTCAAGCGCAAGGTCGCGCCCCAGACACTCATTCATCGTCAACACGCTGCTCATAGGCGTCCCTTCTATACGGCGAGAACTCACCGGAGGCTAGATTAAAACAAAAACGCCATCAGAGATCAAGACAGATCTAAGAAGGCGTGTTGTTAAGGTAGAAATATTTCATACGCGCTCTGCAATGTCAACCCTTTCTCGCACCCCTTTTCGACCATACCAGTGCCGTGGCGACCCTTGCCCCCCACCAAGATAAAGGGGTCAGGAACCTTTCGCCCAGCCTGACCCCTTCATCTCATCCTGCCAGAGCGGAAGCAACGGGCTATCCGATGGTGCCAGCGGCGTCTCTGTAGTGCACATCCACCCAGTAGCGCGGCAGGCACTCGCCAGAGGGAAAGATCAGATCGGACTTGTCAAAGCAGGTGGGATCTTGCATCTCCTCTCCGACATGGATTCGGCCCTTCACAACTGACTGAAGTGGATCAAACAGCGCGCAAAGGTCAAGGACCTCTACCAGGTGACCGGCCTGCTTATCTTTCAGAAACATTTCAGCTCCTCCTTACATCATGAGTACCATCTGTTGTAGTGACTAAAAGGGAGATAGGCCAAACAGCATGACCAGCCAGACGATGGCACAGATGACAATAACGAACACCCCCATCACGATCACAAAAATGAGAGGTCCGCCGAGCAAATGGTGCGATGTCCCGACCGAAACCGAACTGACATACTCAAGACGAACCTCCTGATCAGGTCCAATCCGGCCTTGAAGAGCCTTCGCGAAATCATAGGCCTGTTCGCGATGCCACGGCCAGCCTCTCATTATCTCTCGTTTCCCATCCGTGGTGTTGACAATAACAGTTGGGGTACCCTTGAGGAGGCAGTAGCCAAACAGGATAAAGATAACGCCGACAAGAACCAATATCGCGGGTACCCCAATTGCAATAAGAAGGATCCCATTGCTGAGGCTGCGGGATATTACGAATTCGACCGACGCGATATGGCTGAGGGGCGCATCCTCCTCGCGCCCTTCTGTCAACCAACCTCTATGCGGGTGGTAGACGACCCGTTTGTCCGTGACCGACCCGAATATGTTGTTGACGTAGGTCGTTTCCGCTTCCGCCTCGGGCATGCCTCGACCTCCCTTCACCCTGACAGGACCAGCGCCGCTCTAAGCTAGTGGCGGACCAATTTTACGCTCGATAGACCGATAGACCTTCGCAAAGAAACCCGACACTAACAGTCGCTACGCCCACATATCCCATGAAGACTATTTCCATGGCTAGAGTCCAGGGAGCCGCCTAACGATTGAGTAAGCTTGTCGGCATAGCCTGCTCTAAGACCTTCTACAACTACTGCGATTCTCCAGCCTCTCAGCGGACTTGTCAAGGTTTAGAAAATAGCGCTCAGCGGTCGGCATTCAGTTATCAGCCTCAGATAAAGCAGGGGACGGATCAGAAAAAGCTGAGAGCTGACCGCTGAAGGCTGACAGCTTTATCCTTCGGCGGTTGTCGGATCGATTACCGATCTGATCTCCGACACGCGGTTCGCCGGGAAGCCGCCATGACGGGCGTGCTCCAGGACCATTTCGGCGTTCGGCGCGATGTAGACACAGTAGACCTTCTCATCGGTCACGTAGCTGTGGACCCACTGAATCTGCGGCCCCAGCTTGCCGAGCACGCCACACGACTTCTGCGAGATAGCCTGAAGCTCCTGGGGCGAAAGCTTACCCGCCCCGGGGATGTCACGCTCGATCAGATACTTCGGCATCGTGAACCTCCTTTTTTCGCGCCTAGCCTTGCGCTCCCCATGCCGCTTCCCGCGCTCATAGAGGATCGCCGCCGTGCAACCGATGCGTCGTTCGTGGTGTCCGCCACGACTGAGCTGAGGCCGTTATTGCTGGATGGCGACGGCGAACGGCATCTTCCCAACGGGGACGGTGGCGATCACCTTCTCGGTCTCGACGTCGATCACGGAAACTGCGTCGCTACGGCCGCAGGCGACGTACAGGCGCCGCTCGTCCGGCGTAAAGGCCAGATACCAGGCCCGCTGGCCTACGGGGATCTTCTTGGTGATGGTCAAGGTGCGGGTATCGATCACATAGACGGCATTGGTTCGTCCGTGCGCCACATAGAGCCGGCGGCCATCCCGCGTCACGACCACCCCAACCGGCCGTTCTCCCACAGGGATCCTCTTGATCACCCGGTGCCGGGCCACCTCGATCACCGATAAGACGCCTGGCTCGGCCTGCTCGCTCGCCACATACGCGTACTTGCCGTTTGGGCTAAAGGCGATGCCCCGCGGGTTCTTCGCAACCGGGATGGTTGCCACCACTTTGAGGGCCGAGGTATCGATCACCGATAAGCTGCTCGAGGTCTCGTTCGAGACGTAGGCTAGGCGACCATCAGGACTGAGGGCAATCGATTCGGGTTCGGTCTGGACCTCGATGGTGGCGATGATCGCACCAGTTTTCGTGTCGATCACCGTCACGGAGCCGCCGTTCTCATTCACGGCATACAAGCGTCCCCCGTCAGGACTGAGCGCCACCCCTTCGGGGTCCACCCCAGCGGGCCACGTTTCCACGACCTTTCCAGCAGCGGTCTCGATGACGCTGATGCTGTCCGAATTGCCGTTGCTGATGTACGCGTGCTGCCCGTCCGGCGAGATCGCCACGCCTCTCGGCCGTTTGCCCGCCGCGATCGTGCGGACAACTAAATTAGTTGTGGTGTCAATGACCGAAACGTCATCGGATTTTTCATTCGTCGCATAGGCCATCGGTCCAGCCGAGGCGGCCGACGAGATATGGGCGAATAACCACAAAAGCGCTATCACGAGGAACCAGCAGCTTCGTCGAAGTATTTTCGGCATCATCTGCGCTCTCCCTTTAGCGGTATATTGCGTCTGTAGAAGCCCTTTCGTAGGGCATAGGAACAGGGATTTCCTATCACAGATCGGAAGGGATGTCCATCACGAAGGCAGGTCCCAAGAGCAGCAATAGAAAGTTGTCATTGCGAACGAAGTGAAGCAATCTCGCATTATTGCACTGGGATTGCCGCGCACCCAACGGGCGCTCGCAATGACGGGAAGAATCGAGTGACTGCGAAGTCTATCGCTGTTCTTGAGATAGTCACTTCGCTTGGCTTCCCCTTCCGAATGCGTCAGCAGGACAGCCCAGGCGTAAGTCCGACATTTCGACGTTGCCAGTAGGGTGCGACAGCGACTATAATGCATCAATCAGGTAGATAGACTGAAGGCTGAAGGCTTTTAGGGGTAGGAGCCGAGAAGATCGGAAATGGCTTGATTCGGCCTTGCGAGAGAATGCATAGTCTTCAGCCTAAACACCTGAGCAGTTACGATCATTGTAGCGATACCCTGGAATTAACCCACACAAACACGGAGGAGTGATGAGCGTACTCGTTGGTAAGTCCGCACCCGATTTTACTGTAACCGCCGTCATGCCGGATGGTGGCTTCAAAGAGAACTTTAAGTTGTCCGACTACAGGGGTAGCAAGTATGTTGTGCTCTTCTTCTACCCCCTCGATTTCACCTTCGTCTGCCCTTCAGAGATTATCGCCTTTGATCACCGCGTGGCCGAGTTTAACAAGCGCGGCGTGCAGGTGATCGGTTGCTCTGTGGATTCACATTTCACCCATTCCGCATGGCGCTGCACCCCTGTCAATAAGGGCGGCATCGGTCCGGTAGGCTATCCGCTGGTAGCCGACATGACGAAGGATATCGCTCGCGAATACGACGTACTGCTGCCTGGCGGAGTGGCCCTGCGCGGCTCCTTCCTGATCGATAAACACGGCATCGTCCAGCACCAGGTTGTCAACAACCTGCCGCTCGGGCGCAATGTGGATGAGATGCTTCGCATGGTGGATGCGCTCCAGTTCACCGAGGCCCATGGAGAGGTCTGCCCGGCTGGGTGGACACACGGGGCCAAGGGGATGCGGCCTAACGCCGAGGGTGTTGCAAGCTACCTGGCCAGCGAGGCTGCGAAGCTGTAGGGATCATGGTGATTGGGGTGGTCGCGCCATGTGTAGGGTATGATTGCCGCCTGCGCCGACCACCCCTCTCTGACCGCCTCAGCACGTCTCTACGTTCCCCTTGACCTCTCCCACCGCTTCTGGTACGGTCCCCCACCGATGAGCACAGACTATAGGAGCACGCCCCATTGGCGCGGTGGCCCTCATCCTGGCTACCATCGGGCGGGTACGACCATCGTAGACCGGCTCGATGAATGGGGTGGGAGCCCGACTGAAGTACGGGCGCTAGTTTCTGAAAGGTGAAACTCGGGCTGATGCAATACGCCGAATTTCATTCCGGCTTTATCTGGGCATCGTTGACAACGGCGATCATCGCGGGATTTGCGCTCGGCGCCTACCTGGCCGTGGTTATTGGCTACGGCTTTCCCGTGGGGCAGGGCTTCTACTCTCTTATCCAGACACACGGGCATCTGCAACTCGTTGGCTGGGTAGGGCTATTTATCATGGGCATCAGCCTTCATTTCATTCCCCGGCTGGCCAGCTTCCCGCTCCCTCATCCCGAACGGAGTAACTGGATTCTCTGGTTGATGGCTCCAGGGCTTCTCTTCCGGGCAGTTGGAGGGACGGTTCTGGCCTCCCTCGCGGGTAGCCCGATCTTCGTTCCCCTCAGTTGGCTGGTGGTTGCCTCGGGGGTACTGGAAGGAGGCGCGATTATCCTGTACGTGTCACTCCTACTTGAAACTATACGCGGAAGCAATAAGGCCAGAAGACTTCCGGCGTTGAGTGCGGTCAAACCGTATTTCGGCATGATGGCGGTCGGTTGGGTCCTCTATGCGTGTCTCAATCTGTTCTTGGTGCTTCATATGGCGCTGAACAGTACTACTACCGTGGACACCGCCTGGAATGAGTTTGCCATTACCACCTTCATGAGTCTCGTGCTCCTGCCTGTGGCCTTCGCCCTTTCGGTTCGCCTCTTTCCACTGTACCTGGCCTTGCCGGCTCCGGATTGGCCGGTCCACGGGACCGCATACGCGTATCTGCTGTCCGTATTTTTGCAAGTAGTCCCCACTGCGCCTCCCCTGGCGGGGCTCGCGCCCGAGGTCACCAGGTTGGTTGTCGCCCTGGGAACGCTACTGAAGGGGGGTGTCATCCTCTGGTTCGTGTGGCAACTGGATCTGCTCACCCGCCGCCGGCCTATAGGTCGCCATGCCCGCTTTCTTGGGTCTGGGCCGGACCGCCCGCCCACGCGACCGGGCTTGCCGGATTATGGAGAGTTTGGCCGGTTCGAACGCTTGGTCTACGCCGCCTACACGTGGCTCGTCCTTGCCGCGTTCGTCGAACTCCTTCGCGGTGCTGCGATCTTGTTAGGCTATTCGATCTCGATCGGCACAGACGCAATCCGTCATATGTATCTGCTCGGCTTCTTCACCCACCTCATTTTCGGCGCGTCCGTCCGGATGCTGCCTGGCTTCCTGAGGAAGAAACGTGTGGCCAGCGCCGCATTAGTTGACACCACCTTTTGGTTGGGCAGTACGGCGGCGGTTTGTCGCGTGGTGCCCTTACTTCTGCCATCTTGGTTGTTTGACGAGCTTCCCGCTGGCGTCGTGCTTACTCAAACTGCCTTTGCGATCTCAGGACTACTCGGGTGGGGAGCTGTCCTGTGCCTGGCGACGAATTTGCGCCAGACCCAATGTAATTGCTAACAGGAAGCGACCGGACAACGTCCCCCGGCTGCTTGCGGTCCGGGAAACGCCCCGATGGCGGAGCGTTATCGTGAGTACTAAACTGGATCTCATCGGCTATGGGGTAGAAAGGAGGTTAGAATAAGAATGAGGGTAACATTGATCGGAACCTGTGTGGGCGTGGTGGGAATGATCGTCCTTGGGTTCCTTGGTAGCTCCACTGCCGCCCCACCCCACGAATCCTCAACAGACACACGGCAACGGCTGGTTCTCGCCCCGACCCAGCGAGATATGATGCTTGCCGAGATGCGTCAGATGCTCGGGTCTATAAGCGGGATTATGCGGAGCCTAGCGGCTGATGATCTCCCTGCGGCGGAGAAGGCGACCCGCGCGGCTGGCATGATGCACGCAGCCGACGTTGATCCACAGCTCCAGAAACTGCTTCCCCAGCAGTTCCTGGAGCTGGCGATGCAAACTCATCGGGGGTTCGATACGCTTGCCGACCAGATTAAAGCCGGTGGTAGCCGGGATGACACCCTCCGCGGGCTCGCGAAGCTGACCGGCAACTGCGTGGCCTGTCACGCCACATACCGGCTCGACGAAGCACGCTAATCATGTATTTGATCCTCGCAATACCTCATGAGCCTTCGGCTCGCTCATGGGCATAAAGTCCTGACGCCACACCCCTCCGACGCGCCAGTTTACCCTCTACGTCTGCTCCTGCCATCCCTCGGCTCAGTGCGCAATTACGTCTTCACGTTCCCCTTGACCTCCCCTGCCGCTTCAGCTATATTTTTTGTTAGGCAGGATTGGAACCGCCCCCTTGGCGCGGTGGCCCTCACCTGGGCCCCCAGACCCCATACGATTGGTCTGATGTGTCGCCAATCTGCCCCTTGGAAGCTTTTCGATTTTCTTTGAGGTAGGTAGCGTAGTGGGCGACGTTTGCCCAGTCTTTGTACAGATTCTGCACGATGAGCCGGTAAATGGGCGCACACCAGTTCACGAGTGCAACGACGGTTGACGATGTCGTGCATGCCAACCCAGCTCTCAGCCGGATCCTGAATACGCACGGGATCGACACCTGCTGCGGAGGCAGTGCATCGCTCGCCGAGGCCGCACACGTCCGCGACATCGATCTCGGTGAGTTGCTCACGGCTTTGAACCGAGAAAGCGAGCCGCGTGAACGATCCGCTGCCGTCGCGACAGAACTTCCGGGCCATTGCGTCGAACCCGCCTGTAAAGTATCGGCGCCGTCTGCGCTCCCTCCACGCGTGGCTATTGCAGTTCCCGTAGTTCCGCGGCCGACGCGCTACGTCCGGTTCTTCACCGCCAGCTTATTTTTCGCACTCACCTTCGGTAGTACGCTCGGCGCGCTGACGCTCGCCACGCTCACGCTTCCCTGGAGCTTCCTCGGTGGACTGCCGACGGCTTCTGCCAAAGTGGCGCACGGATACGCGCAAGTCTTTGGCTTCGCAGCCTTGTTCATCATGGGTGTCGCCTGCCATGTGATCCCGCGCTTCAAGGGAGCGCCGCTTGCCGCACCAGGCGTGGCCTCGGCGTCGTTCTGGCTGCAAGTGGGTGGCGTGCTGGCAGTCGCCGTCGGCCTGCTCGCCGGGCCGCCGGTGGTTGGGCCAATGCGGTTCGTGGGGGCCATTGCGCTGCTTGCGGCGGCGTTGGGCTTCGGGTGGGTCGTACATCGCAGCTTGGCTGCTGGTGCGCCGACGCCCGAGCGCTTCGAGCGCTATCTGCGCGCCGGCTGTGCATGGCTGGTGGTTGCGGCCGTGTTGGCCGTCATCACGGCGGCCGGTGTTGATTCGCTCCAACCGGCGGTATGGGAAGCGGCGCTATGGGGTTTCGGGACCTCGTGGATCCTCGGCATGAGCTTACGCATCGTGCCGGTCTTCCTGGGCCTGCCACCGCTATCTCAACGCGCGAGCAGCACACTATTCGCCTGCTATCAACTGGCCGTATTGGCATGGGTGATCGTGGCCGTCATTGAAACATGGACACTGCTTCCAATCGTGCGCGCACTTGCCGGGGCAGCGCTGGCGTTGACGGCTGGAGCATTCGTACTACGGCTTGGCATCCTTGGGCCGTGGGAGAGTCAGGGTAAAGTGGGCGACCGTGGCTACGAAAAGTTTATGGTCGTCGCCTATGCATGGTTGCTTGTCGCACTCGTGTGTGCGCCCGCTTGGAGGACGGCGACGGCGCTCGTAGGCAGCCCTATGCCCGCGCTGGTCCTAGACTTCGGTCGCCACGCGTTTACTCTCGGATTTCTGACGCAGATCGTCGTCGGTGTCGCCACGCGCCTCATCCCGGTATTTGCCGGTACGCCCCTATGGAGCAAGGGTTGGCGTGATGCCGCCTTCTATCTGCTCAACGCGGCGGTAGTGGCACGCGGTCTCGAGGTGCTGGTCGAGGTGGTCGGCCTGTCTGGCGTGTGGCCATATATCTCCCTCTCCGGTCTACTGGGCGTGGGAGCGTTTGCCGCGTTTACTGCAAACGTGTTCATGACTATGCGCGCGCAGCCGCCGGCCACGGCGCCCGCACCGGCGGGAGGAGAACCGATGGCGGACAACGTCGTCGCCGATCTCCTTACCATCCCGGGCGCCCTCGAGCTGCTCGTGAGCCACGGTTTACGCCCGCTCCAGAACCCGGAAATGCGCGCGGCAATGGCCCCCACTGTGACGCTGCGACAGGCGTGTCGGATTCATGGTATCGAAATTGAACCGCTGCTGGCCGAGCTGTCCAAACTGGCGGCGATGTCGCGTGACGCATTAGAGATGGACACAACCGTTATGAGCATGGACAAGAGGAGGATACAACCGTTATGAGCATGGACAAGCCAAAGCCACGTGAACAATTCACACTCTCGTTAAGGGTACGTCCGGAACCGATTATTGTGCGTGACCCCTTTCTCGAATTCTTGGGGTTAGTCGGTCCTGAAGAGCCGATCGCGGTCGGCTTTGAAGAGTTGGTCAAGGCGGCGGGTCATATGTGTCCGACTGTAGCGGGCGCGTATCTCGTCTTGCGGCATGGGCTGAAAGCCCTGTATGGCGATGAACCAGCCGTCCGCGGCAACGTACAGGTGACGGCCTACGGCGGGCCGACGGATTTTGGGTATGGGCCGATCGCGCAACTGGTGAACCTGGTTATCGGCGCCGCGTCTGAGACCGGTTTTGGGGGGTTGGGAGCCGGGCGCTTTCGCCGGCGCGACCTCTTCATCTTTCGGAGCGATGATCTGCGCCACTGCGAGTTCGACTTTGCGCGCCTGGATACGGGGCGCTCCGTCCATGTGGCATACGAGCCGAATGTGGTGCCGGCCCCCAAAGAACTTTCCGCCGCCATCGGTCCGGCGCTCTCGAACGGCGACACCGCATCGGTGTCTCGTTTCCGCAGTCTCTGGAATGGGCGCGTAGAAGACATCCTCGAGGCCGACGCGCGCGTCGTTCGCATCCAGGCTGTCGGATAGCTGTTAGGGGTTTAGACTGAAGACTGAAGGCTTTTTGGTATAGCCCCTTCCTCCCTTCAGCCTTCAGTCTATCCACCTTCAGTCTCTTACCCTCGGTATGGGGTGTTGCTAAAAAAACGCCTGGACCGTGAATAGCGCATCGCTATCATGATCCCTATGGTTATATTCGAGCCGCAGTGCCCAGTTTTGCGACAGCGTGTAGCGTGACCCGACGAACCACCGAATGTCATCGGACTTCTCGCCCAGCGCATACTTCAGATACGTCCCCGTAGCCATGAGTTTCCAGCGTTCGGTCAGGTCGGCCAGCATCCCGACTGTTCCACCGCCTCCGATACGATGCCGCTCTTCGTAGGCGCGACTATAATTCCCCTCTGCTTCCACAAACGCGAACAGAACTTCCCGGCCCAGTAATCGGGATTCGATAGCTCCTCCGATGCCGCCGTTGATGACCCCATTGCTGCAAAATCTACAGTCATGGTGTGTGATCGTCTGCATCCCGACATTGATTTTCCACGACGGGGCATGGAAAACCGAGTCAACTGGCGAGAGGGACAAGACATTGGCAAGCGTCGCCCGTTCAATTCGTGTCTGATCGACCCGATTGTAATGGCGGGCTGTGACGGACGCGATTTCGATCTGGGCATCAGGGGTGTACCCCACCTCCGGATCAAGCAGATCGTGGTAACCCGCCCGCACTGTGACTTCTTCAAACGTATCCTTATTCCGCCAGCCGGCCCCCACACTGACGCGGGAGGTCTTGTGCCCTAACTCTGGTTGTTTCGCAAACGGCACCACCATGAATTCCTCAGACGGAATTCGGAGTTGGCTACGGGCTGTCAATACCGCCCTGTTTCGCTCTTTCAATTCAGACGGTGGCTCGTCGGCTGTATCGATTCGATATCGCAAGTAGTCCGAAGTGAGATCGAGCAGGAACGTTTGGCGTGGAGGACTCAATCGGACAAAAGCCGGTGATGCAAGCTCACTCAGATCCTTTGTCATTCGATGAGCCAACGCGCGATCCTCGAACGATAAGGATTCACGTTTGCGCCGGATCACGTTGCTGCGAGAGGGACGATAGGTAATTCTCGAGACCAACCCCGGTTTGGACGCAATGAGTCGGACCGTATCGGCCGGGACGGTCCAGAAAAGAAACTCGTCCGTAAGATGCAACGTTGGATCTGCATAATCGAGCAGCGTCAAAAGATGATAGGAACAGTTTTCCTTGAAGAAATAATAATCAAAGTAGGCATTCCCCAATTCCCACGCATGCATCAGGAAACGCTGCACTTGTTGATCGGTAAAATTGAGACGGTACTCCCAGATATCGCGATTTTCGATGTCGCGATATTCCCGCACCTTCAGATAGTACGGAATGGTCGAGAAATATCCCTTATAGAGTCCGAAGATGCCACGAACCGGATAGGTGATGCCGGCGTCAGGCGGCACGTCCGCCGCATAATTGATGGTGTAGGCGAGGATTCTTGTCTGCTCGGTCTGGCCCTTCTGATCGACTCGCAGCAACGTATGTCCAAACATTGATGCCGGATTATTCATAAAGGCCGAAGGAAAAATCAGCGTAATAGACCGGGCTTCAAAATCTACAAACCACCGATCGAACCGTTCGCACGCCATCTTCGGCAAGCGCGAATTGTCGAATTGCAATTTCTGCCTCAACCAGTGATAGCGCGCAATGAACGCGCATTGCGCCGGCTGCTTAGACCGTCCCACCAACTCCGATGAGAAGAATTGCGCCAGCGTCGCATCGAGCTCCGCTTGAGGATTGGTCTTCCCTTTCGACGAGAGAAAAAACCCGGGATCGTCTTGTTCGCTTTCGTATCCGCCGAAAAGACGGGGACGATAATGGAGGAGCAAATGCCACTCGCGGTCGTCCGCGAGTTTACTTGCATGCGCCTTGGCCTCTAGTTCGGATAGATACGCGCGAGCGGTGAGAGGTTCTGCGCTGGCGGGTTGGGAAGCGAGGAAGACGACAGGAAAAACGATCCAACTAGACAGAAGCAATATCCGAAAGAAAAAACAGAACGGGCCCTGACCATAAGGCCAGAGCCCGTTCATAGCATTACCGAGAAGAGGCTTTGGCAAGCACCGGATGACCGGTAATGGCTTCATTGATCGCCTTCACCATAGCTACCGGAGAGGCTTCACCCACCTTGATCAGTGAAGTGTAGCGCTCTTGGGTCATTGCGAAGAAGACGCCGTGCTGATCAGTCGGTATGCCCATCAAGGTCGCCAGCGAGGCGAGGTGCTCTCCCTGACCACGGGCCATCTCCTGGGAGAGATTCTCGAAGTTCAACTCGGCGAACATGATCGTCTTGCTGTCACCCATTATCTTGCCATCATTGGTGCAGCCGGAGGTCCCCGAACTGATACCGAATGTTTGGCTGCCGAAGGTCCCGTTGGTCGTCGCCATCATTACCTGCGGGGCGATGTCCTTCTGCCTCTTGTAGTCGTTCCAGGCGAGCTTGCCCAAGCCACATCCTGGTCCCGTGTCGGGATTTGCCGCCATCGCAAGACCTGCCTGTATCCCAAACAGCACTGCGACTGACAACATGACCGCTTTCTTCACCATAAGTCCTCCTTCTTGTGAATGAACTACCCCGCGGCAAGCCGCGGGGTATCCGGCACCGGCCAGATACCTTCAGAAAAGTCGGAGCTGTTGCGTGTGGAGCTTGGTGTACTCCTTCTGCCGGCCCTGTTGGACAATGTA
>Ga0080064_1005159_pt1 | contig 15684 bp, 13 predicted proteins | sample Subgrocontami54m_FD_69260 | JGI IMG/M metagenome (GOLD analysis project Ga0080064, IMG submission 69260) | Subsurface groundwater microbial communities from S. Glens Falls, New York, USA - GMW46 contaminated, 5.4 m (SPADES assembly) (version 2) ...
CCCGCGGGGACCCCATTCCTCGTCGCCGGCTCCGCCGCGAGCGGCAGCCCCGCCTTTCTCCTGCCGCTTGGCCGCAGCCGCACCGGGCTGCTCGGCGTCGTCGGCTTTCTCGGCGGCAAGCACGTCAATTTCAACTTCGGCCTATGGCGGCGTGATGTCATCTGGAACGCGACCGTCGATGACGTCCGCGCCATCGTCGCCGAAATCGGTGCGCAGCCTGGCGTGGACATCTGCAACTTTCCGCGGCAACCGCGATCCTGGGAAGGCATCGCCAATCCCTTCGCGCTGTTGCCACATCAGCCCTCGCCGAGCGACAGCCTCCGCCTGACGCTGAACGCATCGAGCGAAGAAGTCCTCAAGACGACGCTCAGCCCTTCCATGCGCGGACGGTTGCGGACCAAGGAACGCAAGCTGCAACGGCTGGACGGATATCGCTATCTGCATGCCACAACCGCGGCGGACGTGGATCGGCTGCTCGATGCCTTCTTTCCGCTGAAGGCCACGCATATGGCCGCTCAAGGCATATCCAACATTTTCGCCGAGCCGGGCAATGAAGCCTTCCTGCGCCAGTGCTGTCACCAGGGACTGGCCGCAGGCAAGCCGCTGATCGAAATCCATGCGCTCGAAGCCGGCAGCGAGCTGCTGGCGCTTTTCGCCGGCGTCAGCGATGGCCGCCGCTTCTCCGGAATGTTCAATACCTACACTATGAGCGACAATGGGCGGCAGAGTCCCGGCCTGGTCCTGCTCGTCCATATCATCGGCAACCTTGCCGACCGCGGCTTGCAGAGTTTCGATCTCGGCGTTGGCGAGGCGAAATACAAAACCTTCTTCTGCAAGGAACCGGAACTTCTATTTGACAGCTTTCTGCCGCTCACGCCGGTCGGGCGGCTTGCCGCCGTCGCCGTACGCGAGGGCATGCGGATGAAGCGTCAGATCAAGCAGAGCCGCGCGCTGTGGGGCTTTATCCAGACGATCCGCCGCGGCCTGGGTGGCCGCGCCCCCGACGAAACGCCGGGTGACAGTTAGGCTGCCACTGCCTCGCGCGGCTGGCCGAGCAGCAGGGCCACGTCGGCAAACCCCGCCGCGATCAGTTTCTCGCGCGCGGCAACCGTGGTAGGATTGGTGAGGTTCGTTGCGACAAGCAAAGCCCGCGGCGCAAGCTGCGCGAGACGTTCAATCGCCACGTCCGACAGTGCGCCCGCGTCCACCACGACATGATCGTAGGCGCGCGCCAAGGCGTCGAGCGTCGTGGCAAGCCGTTGCGACGCCATAAGGGCCGGGCCATCTGCTCCCGCCTGGCCGACGGCCACGAGCTGCAACCGTGAAAATTTGTCGCGCGTGATGATGTCCGCGAAGGACGCCTGCCCGCGCACCAGTTCGGCAATGCCAGGCGCCGACGGATCGCTGGAAATAATCGATATGTTCGGAGAGCGTAGCGCCAAGTCCACCAGCACAGCACGACTGTTTTTCGCCAAGGCGCGGCCGAGCGCAATGGCGGTATGCGTCGTTCCCACATTGCGCGCAGCCCCGACGATTGTGATGCGCCGGCCGCCCTCGCCTGCTCCGCGCAGCCCGCGCGCGACGGCATCAATAGAATCCGGAGGCGGAGCCGCAGCCGCAGCCGCAACGACACGCGCGGGCGGCGGCGGCGGCGTTTGGGCGACGACCTTGGGTTCGGCACGCCGGGTAAGAATGCGTGTTGCACCGCGCAGCGAACTCAACAATGAAGGTCTCTGCACCGTTGGCGTCGCAATCAAATAGGACGAGCCGCCGAGAAGCTCGCCAGTCGCCACGAAACCGGCGCATAGAACCAGCGTCGCCAGCGCCACCATGAAGATGATCGGCAGCTTCTTCGGGAAGGCCGGTGTATTGGAGGCGATAGCACGCGAGATGATGCGTGCCTCGGCCGGCGCGGCTTCCAGATTCTCACGCGCCGTGGCTTCGCGATATTTCGCCAGATAGGATTCGAGCAAATCGCGCTGCGCTTTGGCTTCGCGTTCCAGCGCGCGCAGGTCAACGTCTTGCCCGTTGCTTGAAGCGGCCTGCTGCTTGAGCTGTTCGAGGCTCGCGGTCAGCGTGACGACGCGCGCATCGGCAATTCGTGAGTTGCTTTCCAGCGAGCGTACGATTCGTTCGGCTTCGCCCCTGATCTGCGCCTCCAATTCGCCTATTTGCGCGCGCAGTTCCTTAATGCGCGGATGGAATTCGAGTAGCGTCGCGGATTGTTCGGCCAATTGTCCTTGCAGCGTGACGCGCTGCTCCGACAGCCGATGAATAAGATCGGAATTGAGCACCTCGGAGGATTCCAGCGGCCTGCCGGCCTGAAGCATGGCGCGGATCAGCCGCGCCTTGGTTTCCGCATCCGCCTTTTGTCCCCGCGCCGCAGCGATCTGCGCATTCACGTCGCCGAGCTGCTGCGTGGCCAGCGACGTGCTGTTCGGGCCGGCAAAAAGCCCGGTTTTGGCACGATAATCTTCCACCTTCGCCTCGGCATCGGCGACCTTCTTGCGCATAGTGTCGATTTCGCCGGCAAGCCATTGCCCGGCGCTGCGCGCCTGCTCTTGCTTGCCGGCCTGCTGCATCTCGAGGTAGCCGTCGGCGATGGCGTTGGCGACGCGCGCGGAAAGCTCCGGATCGCTGGAGTCGAAACTGATCGAGATAACGCGCGAGCGATCGACCGCCGAAACATTCAGCCGTGCATAGTAGACTTCAAGCACCCGCTCCTCGGGGCTCATCCGCAACGGGTCTCGCGACAAGCCAACCAACCTCAATAAGATGCTCGGAAGCGACGCACCGCTGAGTACCGAATCGAATTCTGGCAGATCGCCGAGCTTGAGCTGGCGGATGACTCGGAGCGCGAGATCGCGCGACAGGATGACCTGGACTTGGCTCGTCACTGCTTCCTGGTCGACGACGCTACGGTCTGCGCTTTTGTCGGCTTCCGGGCGAAGATAAATGTTGTCGGTGCCCTCGATCAGAAGGCGCGCTTCCGAACGGTATTGCGGCGTATAGGTGTTGACGACGACGAAGGCGAACAGCGCCATGATCACGGCGGGGCCAAGGATATGCCAGCGCCGGTACCAGATAGCACGGCCGAGTGCGCGCAATTCCAAATCGTCCGCAACGCGGCCGCCACCTAGGGACATCTGCGACTCCTTACGCCCAAGCCGCACGATGCCGAGATTATGGTTGCTGCTGCGTTAATTTCGCCGTGCTTGGCTACTCCCGCAGCCGCAAAAGTTAGGATTTGTTAACCACGGAAGGCGTTAATCGGGCTTAACTCTTTGGGTCCGGATTCGCGCATGCGGAGTGTCCGTCTTCTGGTCTTGGTGCTCGCCGCTCTCACAGCGGCTGGATGCGCGCGGCGCGATGCCCAGCTCCAATATCCCTATGGGCAGCCGGTCTACCAAGCGCAGATTCCCGGTTATCCGCAGCAGGCTTATCCGCCACCGGGCTATCCCGCGCCGGCTTACCCTCAACCGGTTTACTCCCCGCCAGTCTATCAGCAGACGGCATGCCCTCCGGCATGCGCCCCCAACTATCAGGCGCAAGCGCCTTATGCCCCTTCGGGCTACGCGGCTTATGGCGCCTATTCCCCCGCCGGTTACATGCAGGGATATGCGCTCGATGCCGGGGACAGGCTCCGTATCACCGTTTTCGGCCAGCAGGGCCTGACCAATTCCTACGCCGTGGACGCGTCAGGCATTGTCACCATGCCGCTCGTCGGTCCTGTCTCTGCGCGCGGTCTCACCACCGATCAGCTTGCGCAATCCATCGCCGAGCGGTTGCGCCAGGGTTATATCCGCGAGCCAAAAGTCGCCATTGAAGTAGAGGCTTACAGGCCCTTCTTCATCCATGGTGAGGTGACGACGCCGGGCCAATATCCGTATGTCGCCAATATGACGGTCGAAAACGCGATCGCCATCGCAGGCGGATTCGGCCCGCGCGCCGACAAGCGCAAGGTCACGCTTAGCCGCGGCGTCAGCGGTCAGCAGGGCGTGGTGGGGCTTAATTATCCGCTGCGTCCCGGCGATATTTTGCGCGTTGGCGAAAGGTGGTTTTGAGGGATGAGCGATCTTCCCTCAAGTCCACTCAACATCCTGCATGTCTTCCGGGCTCCCGTCGGCGGATTATTTCGCCATGTGGTCGATCTTACGCGGGGGCAGATCGAACGCGGCCATAGAGTCGGCCTGATCGCCGATAGCACCACCGGCGGCGCGCAGGCCGAAGCGGTACTTGCCGATCTGGAGAAAGATCTCGCACTTGGCATTTCGCGCATTCCGGTCGGGCGGCATCTTGGACTGCGGGATATCGGCGGCGTGCTGCATGTGTCGCGGCGTATTGCGCAAACCGGCGCCCAGGTTATTCACGGACATGGCGCCAAAGGCGGCGCTTACGCGCGGCTTGCATCAGCGCCAAAAGGCACGGTCCGCGTCTACACCCCGCATGGCGGGAGCCTGCTGTTCCGGCCCAATGCGCTGCTCGGTGCGTTATATCTCCGGCTCGAAAACATATTGATGCGCCGCGGCGATTTGTTCCTATTCGAAAGCGACTACAGCTCGCAGGTCTTTCGCGCCAAGGTCGGCAATCCGAAAGGCATCGTGCGCGTGGTGCATAACGGCATTGGCGAGGCGGATTTCGGGCCGGTCGAGTCGGCCGCAGACGCGACCGATATCATCTTTCTCGGCGAGTTCCGGCCGGTCAAGGGAATCGACGTCCTCTTCGACGCCATCGCCTTGCTACAACGGGCAGGCCGGCGCGTGACTGCGACCATGGTGGGCAATGGTCCGGAGGCCGATGCCTTGCGTGCGCGCGCCATAACCCAGGGCCTTGCCGAGCTGATCCGATTTCTCCCCGCCATGCCGGCGCGGCGCGCTTTTACCCTCGGCCGCCTGATGGTGGTCCCGTCGCGGTCTGAATCCCTGCCCTATGTCGTGCTCGAAGCCGCGGGCGCAGGCATTCCGCTGGTCGCGACCCACGTGGGCGGCATTCCGGAGATTTTTGACTCCCAGAGCAGCCGTCTGGTCCCGCCGGAGGACGCCGAAGCATTGTCGGCCGCGATCGCAAGCGCGCTCGACGACCAGGCGGCTACGCAGGACTTCGCGGAATGGTTGCAACAGTGGGTCCGCACCAACTTTTCCGTCGAGGCCATGGTTGACCGCGTTCTGGATTCGTACCGGCAGGCCCTCGCATCGGCCTAAGCCTTTCTTGAGACTTTTTAAGTAAACGAGAAGGCAAAGGGGAAGACGTCCACGGGCCCAGCCAGAGGCGCGGGAGCCTTCATTTGGCGTCATTTATGAGCGAATTCGATCCACGAAGCATGTTTAACGCGGCAACCACGGCAGTGCCTGCGGCTGGATCGATTCCACACAGGCCGCCCCCACCCCGCGCGCTGTCGGCCGAGGCGCTTGCGATCGCGTCCGAATACACTCCGCCCTCCTATTCATCCATCGTGGTTGCCGGTGTCGTGCGGATGATCGAGGCCGGACTGATCGTGCTCATCGGTTTTGCGCTCTACGGCATCTATGTTTTGCCGGCCAATGACTTTGCCTGGCGCTATCCAGCCGCCATTGCCGGGATTGCAAGCGTCGCCATACTCGCCATCCAGACTGCCGGCATCTACCGGGTTCAGTCTTTCCGCAGCCGAGTGGGCCAATACGCCCGGCTGATCGCCGCATGGTCGGTGACGTTCCTGCTGCTTAGCGCAATTCTGTTCTTCGGCCATTGGCAGGAAATGTTTTCGCGCGTATGGCTGATTTCATTCTATCTGATCGGCATGGTGACGCTGGTTGGATTCCGCATCGTGCTGTTCGGCATCATTCGCCATTGGACGCGCGAGGGACGCCTCACGCGGCGCACTGTCGTCGTCGGCGGCGGCGAATTGGGCGAGGCGCTGGTCGGCCAGTTCAAGGACCAGCGAGATTCCGACGTGCGCATCGTCGGCCTGTTCGACGACCGCAACGACGAGCGCTCCCCCAGCACCATCGCTGGCCAGCGCAAGCTCGGCACCGTCGATGATCTCGTTGAATTCGCCCGCCGCACGCGCATCGATCTGGTGATTTTCTCGCTGCCGATTTCCGCGGAGACACGGCTCCTGCAAATGCTGCGCAAGCTGTGGGTGTTGCCGGTGGACATCCGCCTCGCGGCACACATCAACAAGCTGAAGTTTCGGCCGCGCTCTTATTCCTACCTCGGCAGCGTGCCCGTGCTCGATGTTTTCGATCGGCCTATTGCCGATTGGGACGTCGTCATGAAATGGCTGTTCGATAAGATCATTGGCGGCGTGCTGCTGTTGATAGCATTGCCGCTGATGGCGATCGTGGCGCTTGCGATCAAGCTCGACAGCCGCGGCCCAGTGATGTTCAAGCAGAAGCGCTATGGCTTCAATAATGAGTTGATTGAAATCTTCAAATTTCGCTCGATGTACACCGATCAAGCGGACGCTACCGCTTCCAAGCTCGTTACGAAAAACGACCCGCGCGTCACGCGCGTTGGCCGCATTATCCGCAAGACCAGCCTGGACGAGTTGCCGCAGCTTCTCAACGTCGTTTTTACCGGCAATCTTTCTCTTGTCGGCCCTCGCCCGCACGCCGTAAACGCCAAGGCGCAGCAACGGCTTTATGACGAGGCGGTAGATGGTTATTTTGCGCGGCATCGCGTCAAACCCGGAATCACCGGCTGGGCGCAAATCAACGGCTGGCGCGGCGAGACGGATACCGCCGAGAAGATTCAGGCCCGCGTCGAGCATGACCTCTATTACATTGAGAACTGGTCGCTGCTGTTCGATCTCTACATCGTCGCGCGGACGCCGTTCGCGCTGTTGCGAACCGAGAACGCCTATTGATCCGCTCTCCGGAAGCCGCGGGCTATTTCGCGGGCGCCATCCCTAGCTCGCGCATCACGCCATTGGCTGGGAAGCTGCTGCATGGCAGCCTCTTCCTCACGATACTTGCAAGTCCACTCGTCTTCATCGAGCCTTCGCCTTACGAAGCCGCCGCCGGGCTGCTTGTCATCGCGTGCGTCATCGCCGGCGTGAAGCTCGATCGCAAGGTCCTGCCGCTGGCATTGCTTCTCCTTATATTCAATGTCTGCGGAGCCATGGCGTTGTTGCCGGTGGCGGACGACGGCAAAGTGCTGACTTATGCCGCCGTTTCGTTTTATTTGGCCATTACCGCCTTCGTTTATGCCTGCCTGTTCGCCGAGGACAGCATGCGGCGGCTGGAAATCTTACGCCGTGCTTATCTGATCGCTGCCGTTCTGGCCTGCTTGGCCGGTATCGCCGGCTACTTCGGTATCTGGCCTGGCGGAGAACTTTACGGTCGCGCACGCGGCACGTTCAAAGATCCGAACGTATTCGGGCCATTTCTCGTTCTGCCGCTGCTGTTCCTGATGCAGTCGATGTTCAACAGCGGCCGCCGGTTTTTTCATCTAGTGCTTTTCTGTCTACTCACCTTCGGCCTGTTATTGAGTTTTTCCCGCGGTGCTTGGGGTCATTTCGCATTTTCCGCCGCCGTGCTTATAGGCCTTACCTTCCTCACCGCACCGGATATCCGCACCCGAGCGCGGCTGATCGTGCTGAGCGTGATGTCGGTTGTGGCGCTAGCCGGATTTTTGACCGTGGCTCTGTCATTCGACTCCGTAGGCAATCTGTTCAAGGAGCGCGCCAAGCTCACGCAATCGTATGACGTCGGCAGCGGCGGCCGCTTCGTGCTTCAGGAACAAGCGACCCAGACAGTGTTGGAAAATCCCGCTGGCGTGGGGCCTTACGAATTCCAGCGCGTCTTCGGGCTTCAACAGCACAACGTCTATCTTCAGGCTTTCCTGGTCTATGGCTGGGGCGGCGGCCTCGCCTATGTGACGCTGCTTATGCTGACCCTACTCGTCGGCTTCCGCTTCGCCCTCGTGACGACGCCGTGGCAACCCTATTTGATTGCGGCGTTCGCGACTTTCTGCGGCGAGGTCGGCGAAGGTTTTGTCATCGACACCGACCACTGGCGGCATTTCTTTCTATTGCTGGGGATGATTTGGGGGCTTGCGGCGGCAACGATAAATGCGCGCCGAAAAGATCTTCTGCGCGCGACCATGGCGGCACATTCGTCGAACCCGCGCTGACGGCCCTTTTATGGCCGCCCGGGACAATGAAGAAATTGTTAACGCGCCCATGCAACGCTGGCGAAATACTCGGGAAAACCTGCATGACAGCGCACCCATCATTCCAGCCGAAGTCGATCGTCTTTCTCGGCACGGCCCATGACAACGGCGGCAGTTCGATCCTGGCTGCGAACCTTGCCGAAGCGATGCGCGCGGAAGGGCATCATGTGGAGGAATGGTACCTATTCGGCTCCGGTTCCACCGTGTTGCCGCAGGGCGTGCGCGTCTTTATAAACGAGGAGCGGTCGCGCTCTCTACTTCTGCTGATCGCATTGTTCCGCCGGCTGGTTGCGGAATTGCGGACGCGCAAACCGGATGCGATTTTCGGTTTGCAATCCTTGTCGAACCTGCTTGCCGGCGTCGCCGGCCGCCGCGCGGGGATCCGCAATCGCGTAGCGACCCATCATAATCCCGCCGGACGGCTTAACCGCGTATTGATCGCGCTCGACTGGGTTGCGGGCCGCTTAGGATTTTATACGCGCATGATCGCCTGCGCTGAAACCGTCGCTGCGACCTACGCCGGCAACGGCCCCGCCTATACGCGGCGGCTGGTTGTCGTCGCCAATGGTCAGAAAAAGCCCTCGCCTTATTCGCGCGGGGAAGCTCGCCGTGAACTCGGCTTGCCATCGAGCGGCACCGTCATCGGCCAGATCGGACGCTTTAGCTATCAGAAGAACCAAAACTTCACGGTCGATCTCATGAAAGAGATGCCCGACGCCACGCTTCTTCTGGTGGGATCGGGACCCGATTACGCGGCGGTGCAGCATGCTGTGATAGCGGCGGGCCTGGAAAGACGAGTGCGGGTGGTGAGCGCGATCGATCATGCGCGGATCGGCCTGTTCTATGCGGCAATCGACGTTGCATTGTTTCCCTCGCGCTTCGAGGGACTCAGTCTCGCGGCTATCGAGGCGATACACGCGGGCGTACCGTTGATCTGCTCCGATATTCCTTCCTTCCGCGAGATGTTTCACGATTCACCTTGGTTGACCGAAACGCTTCTCGTGCAACTTGAAGATCGTGCCGGCTGGCTTGGCCGTATTCGCGCGGCTCTCTTTGATGCTCGGACACGCCAGCGTGTCGCCGCCGAGCTGGCGCGCCTATCGCCCGCTTTCACCTTCGATGGCATGGCCACGCGATATCTTGCGGTGCTCGAGTGAGTCATTCCTTCACGGCCGCATCGCGGCCCAAGATGCTCATGGACCCGGTGAAGCGCTCGTCTGTGGCAGCACTGATCTCATTGCGTTACCTGCTCCTGCGATTCTCGACCGCGGGTAGCGCCCTTGTCGCGGGATTGATTCAGACTTTCGTCTTCGCCCGCGTGCTCAGCCCAGAGCGCTTCTCGATCTTCATTCTGGTCGGAACGTTGGGAGTTTCGCTGTGGCTCTTCGATCTCGGATTCTCCAAGATCCTATTCGTCAAGCTGCGCGCGCGCCATCTTGCGGGCGATGATACCCAGGGGGTCGCCCGTCAAGCGAGCGGGATCGTTCTGCTTTACGGTGTTCTCGCGGTAGTTGGAGCGGTTGCCTGTTTCGCGGTCATGTGGGGCGTCATCTCAACGCCCACCTGGGACGCCGCGGAGTTTTCACTTTTCTTTCTTTTTTGCGCGCTCAATCTCGCTTGGTTTGCACTGCGCAATCTCAGCGTCGCGGTCGACGAGTTCATTTTCTTCGAGACGCTTGAGGCCGTTCGCCGCGCCGGCCACATCGCCGCCATGCTTCTTCTGCTGGCAGGGCTTTCCTTCCCCGCGTTTCTGATCGGCGTGAACATACTCTGGGGCCTGCTCTTTACGTTCGCCATTGCCCGGCTCGTGCGATGCCGGGCCCTGCCACCAAATATTCTCACTGGGGCCAATCATCTCGGAGTATTCTTCCGCGAAAACCGAGCGGCGGCGCTTCGCACCGGCACCCACGCTGCCGGCGAGCTTTACATCCACAACATGCTTTATCTGGTGGTCCCATTGGTCTTCGGGCTGGGCGCACCGACCATCGTCCTCGACACCACATTAAAGATTTTCTACGGGGTGCTCGTTCTCTATTCGGCGGCTTGCGATCTGCTGGTGCCGCGACAGACCCGCGCCTTTGCCGAGCGCGATTCTTCAACGCTCGTGCGCGCGACGCTTGCAGCTACTGGTCTTTGCGCGGTTCCCGCGGCGATGCTGGGCGGCATCCTATGGCTGGACGCGGACCGGCTGTTTGCGCTGCTGCTCGGCCCGTCGGCCATCATGCCGCCCGCGGCCACGCCGATCCTGGCTATATTGCTGATCGCCGGGATCGTAAAAACGACCAGCAATTTTCTGCTCCAGCACACCGGCTTCTTCAAGGAAATCGCGCGGCTTGCCATTTTCACCAGCGGCGCCTTGACGATCGTCGTCGCCATCGGCGTATTGGAAAGTTTCGACATCGTCGGATTCCTCAAAATATTCGCGGCTGTATATGCTGGCTGCGCCCTGCTCTATCTCTTCCTCGCGTTGCGCGGGCCGATCCGCGCGGCGCGCGAAACACGCTAAGGACGCCGATCCGTGGGCGAGCCGGAAACAAAGTTGCGCGTTGCGGTCATCGTCCCGACCAAGGGCCGGGTGGAAATCGTGCGTTTGCTCCTCGCGCGTTTACGTGAGCAGACCTCGCAGCCGGACGCCGTCATCATTGCGGCATGCGATCCCCGCGATGCCGCCGCTCTCGCGGACCCCCGCCTGCAGGTCGTTCTGGGGGCGCCCGGCATTTCGTCTCAGAGAAACGCGGCCCTCGCCGCTTTGCCCGCGCCGATCGATATCGTGGTGTTTTTCGACGACGATTTCATTCCATCGCGCTACTGGATCGAACGCACGCGGAAAATTTTCGCCGAGCACGCGGATGTTGCCGTGGTCACTGGCGAAGTTTTGGCCGACGGCATCAAGACGGCGGGACTGTCATGGGATGAGGGCGTTCGAATTGTAGAGCACGCGGACCAATCGATTGCGTCGTCTTTTTCTGTCTTGGAAAATTTTTCCCCCTATGGCTGCAACATGGCGTTCCGCGGGAAATCGATGGGCGACATGAAATTCGATGAGCGGCTCGTGCTCTATGCTTGGCAGGAAGATAGGGATTTCGGCGCCCGCGTCGGCAAGAACGGCCGCATGATATGCACCGGCGCGCTCTGGGGCGTCCATCTCGGAATCAAGCGCGGGCGCGTGCCCGGGAAAAAATTGGGATATTCGCAGATCGTCAATCCTCGATACCTTGTCGCCAAGGGAACGATGTCGGCGAAAAGCGCCGTCCGGCTCGCCGCGCGCAACCTCGCCGCCAATGCGATGCTGTCGCTGCGCCCGGAACCCTACATCGACCGCGCGGGGCGCTTGCGGGGCAATCTGCTCGGCCTGTGGGACCTCGTCACGGGGAGATGGTATCCGGAACGCGCCGCTGAACTCTAATGCGGACAGCGGGGGTCCGTAAAGTTGCGTGGTTTTGCCCTCACCCCTATAGTCCCCGCCCGTCGGAGCGTAGCGCAGCCCGGTTAGCGCACCAGTCTGGGGGACTGGGGGTCGGGAGTTCAAATCTCCCCGCTCCGACCATTATTCTCTCCCCATCATAGCGAAAAAAAATCAATCATGCGCGGCTTGGCATCCACAGCCTACAATATCTCAATTGATTAAAAAATAAGTCTTTCGTTCCTCGTCGCCTTCAATACGACATCAAGCATCGCGCTGCAAACATGTTGCGTCGGTCTCCATAATTTCGGCAGCTAACCCGCAACGTTAGGCTTGTCACCACGGAACCAAGAAGCCTGCGTGAAAAACTGCGGTCAGCGCGCGCCAGACTGAAATGCTCTCACCCGCGCGACCAACTTATCAATGCTTGCAACAAATATTCAAAAATGGAGAAAAGCTATGACCAAGCTGAAGACACATGCTGTCTTGGCCTTATTGACCAGCGCCATCGCTCTCGGCACTGCCACGTCTTCCCTGGCGTCCGACGACGACGATGATCAAATCTTGGGTACTGCGACAGCTAAAACCGCTGCAAGGGGCTATCATAGTAACGCCTATAGCCCCATCTCCTGGTCCTCGTACGCCTATGCCTACAAGTCAGGCCCCACCGTCATGGGACCAGGCTTTAACGGTGACATCGGCAATGACGTCTTCGTAAACGGTCAATACGCTGGATCCGATCCGGACTGGCGTATCCGAGCATCAATCCGCGCGGAAGAGCAAGGTAACGACAGTGGCAATGGCAGCGGCAACAATTGATCCGCTTCGACTCCCCCATGAGCGCATTAAGCCCCGGCGTAAAGCCGGGGCTTTTGCGTTGGAATGCGCGAGGGATATTTTTTGGGTCACCTTCCCGGTCAGCGTGGAGGCCATGCAAAACAAGTCGTGAATTTTTTGTCACGCTTACGACTTTCGCAACATCGTCCGCTGCTGGCTCAACAGCATGTCAATCAAGTGGCTAAAATGTTGCAAAGTTTTGGAACAAAGCAGCCAAGCCAACGTTTGGTGGTGGAGGCGCGTTCGTTCTTGCGCGACATTGTCGTGCACGGCAGCGCGGGGGCTAACGCTCGTAAACGGAGAAACCCTATGACCAAGTTGAAGACTCACGCGGCCCTGGCCGCAGCATTGGCCGGCGCTGTCGTCCTCGGTGCCGCCACGCCTTCCTTTGCGGGTGGTAACGATGCCGCGGTAGCTGCTGGCGTCGGTTTTGCCGCCGGTACGGTTGTCGGCGCGGCAGCGGCGAACGCCAATGCCAATGCCAATGGCTATAACGCCAATGGCTATTATAACGAACCGGGTTACATGTACGCTCCGGGACCGGGCTACGTTTATGCCCCCGGACCGGGTTATGTCTATGCTCCAGCGCCGGGCTATGCGTATGCGCCGGGAGCTTATGCTTATGCGCCCGGTCCCACGATTGGGTTCGGCCTTAACGGCGACATCGGCAACGATGCTTATGTCAATGGCCGTTACGTGGGATCGGACCCCGATCCGCGTATCCGCGCGACGCTCCGGGCTGAAGCGAAGAGTAAAGATTGATCCGTTTCAATTTTAGTCAGTGATTGCGGAAGCCCCGGCAAGTGGCCGGGGCTTTTGCGTTCACCTTACGTCAATACCGCGTCGAGCAACTGCCGGCATTCGCCCAGCTCGTGCAGCACGGCTTGCAATTTCCGCAAATCTTCGCGCGGCATGCCGGCTGCCTGACGCACCAAACTTGCATTGGCTAACACGGCTTCCGGCGGTGCCTCGCTATTTTCACGCGGTTGCATTTGATCCAGCCACGGTTCACGGCGCTCGGGCGCCGTGCCGCGGGCCGGTGACAGAAGGCTGCGCAAGTCCCGCTCGTCCAATCTTTCAGCCTGACTCGGCATGACCGAAGCCCCGTCCGCCCTATCCGCGCCATCCTCCGCAGGCTCGGCAGCAGCCATCTGCCACGCCTGCTGCACGAAATTGAGGCCCTGCTCTTTGAGAAGGCGCTGCACGCCGCGGATGGTATAACCCTCGCCGTAAAGCAGATGGCGGATGCCGCGCAGCAAATTGATGTCGTCGGTGCGGTAATAGCGCCGGCCGCCCGCGCGTTTCATCGGCCTGATTTGCGCGAAACGGCTCTCCCAGAATCGCAGGACGTGCTGCGGCACGTCGAGATCCTCGGCAACCTCGCTGATGGTGCGGAAGGCGTCCGGCGCCTTGTCCAAAGCTGCCTGCTCCTTATCGCGCGCCGCGTGCCTCAGGCACCGGCGACGTCATGGCCATTGATGCGCTGCTTAAGGATCGCGGAGGGCTTGAAGACCATGACCCGGCGCGGGGAAATGGGAACTTCCTTGCCGGTCTTGGGGTTGCGGCCGATCCGCTGGCCTTTCTTGCGCACCACGAAGGAGCCGAAGGAGGAAAGCTTCACCGTTTCCCCCCGCTCCAGGCAGTCGGTAATTTCTTTAAGTACCAATTCCACCAACGTGGACGATTCCGTGCGCGACAAGCCTACCTTCTGGTAGACGGCCTCGCACAGGTCTGCACGCGTCACTGTTTTTCCGGTCATCGCCTGCCCCGCTGTCGGCGATTATAGGCTACTGAAATATCGACGATATTAGCATTAACGACACCGGTCAACGGGGACTTACCAGCGCAGAAGAACCGATCCCCAGGTGAACCCCCCGCCCATGGCCTCGAGCAAAACCAAATCCCCCCGCTTGATTCGCCCGTCGGCTACGGCATCGCACAGCGCTAGGGGAATGGATGCCGCGGACGTATTTCCATGCCGGTCGACGGTGATGACGACCTTTTTCGGATCGATGCCGAGCTTATGCGCAGAATCGTCGATAATTCGCTTATTGGCCTGGTGCGGCACGAACCAGTCGATGTCCTTTGCCGCATAGCCCGTCGCCTTGAAGGCCTCATCGATCACGTCGGTGATCATGGCCACCGCATGCTTGAAAACGGCACGCCCTTCCATGCGCACAACCCCCGCCGTCCCCGTCGTGGACACGCCACCGTCGGCGTAAAGCTTGCTCTGATAGCGGCCATCCGAACGCAAATGCGAAGTCAGGATGCCGCGGTCCTCGCGCGTGCCGGGCTGGGTTTGCAATTCAAGCACCACCGCGCCAGCCCCGTCGCCGAATAACACGCAGGTAGTCCGATCGGTCCAATCGACGATGCGTGAAAAAGTCTCCGAACCGATCACCAGAGCGCGCTTTGCGGCACCGTTTTTGAGCAGCGCGTCCGCCGTTGCCAGTCCATAGACGAAGCCCGAGCACACGGCCTGGAGATCGAAAGCTGCACCCTGGGTTATGCCGAGCGCGGCCTGCACCGCCACGGCGCTGGCGGGAAAGGTGCGATCAGGCGTCGATGTCCCGAGAATAATGAGATCGATGGACTGCGCATCCACGCCCGCATGGACAAGAGCCGCGCGCGCCGCATGCACCGCCATATCGGAGGTATGTTCTCCCGCCGCCGCCACGCGCCGTTCGCGGATGCCGGTGCGCTGCACGATCCATTCATCGGACGTGTCCAATGTCTTCGCCAGATCGGCATTGGTGACGACACGGCTCGGCAGATAGGCGCCGCAGCCCAGCACGACAGAACGCATTACAGTCACGAAGCGGCTCCCCCCACCAGGCGCGTCGTCGTCGGGCGCCCTGCGTCGTGGCCGAGCGCCTGGCCGATTTTGGCTAGGAGCTCGTATCGAACCATATCATAGCCGATATCGACGGCCGCGGCGAAACCCTCGGCGTCGGTGCCGCCATGGCTTTTGATGACGATGCCGTTGAGGCCAAGAAAAACGCCGCCATTCGCTTTGCGCGGGTCCATTTTCTCGCGCACGGCGCGGAATGCCTGGCGCGCGAACAGATAGCCAATCCTGGCGCGCAAGGTCCGCATCATCGCGCCGCGCAGATATTCGCCGATCTGCCGTGCCGTGCCCTCAGCCGCCTTCAGCGCGATGTTGCCGGCAAAGCCTTCGGTCACCACGACGTCCACGGTTCCCTTGCCGATGTCGTCGGCTTCGACGAAGCCGAAATAGTCGAGATGCGGCAGCGGTTGCTCGCGCAATATTTGCGCGGCCTCGCGCACTGGCT
>Ga0080064_1005165_pt1 | contig 15665 bp, 16 predicted proteins | sample Subgrocontami54m_FD_69260 | JGI IMG/M metagenome (GOLD analysis project Ga0080064, IMG submission 69260) | Subsurface groundwater microbial communities from S. Glens Falls, New York, USA - GMW46 contaminated, 5.4 m (SPADES assembly) (version 2) ...
GCTGCGCAAGAACACCGGCGACGACCGCCGCCGCACCCACGACATGAACACGGCGAACTGGGTTCCGGATCTGTTCATGAAGCGCGTGATGGAGAACGGAGAATGGACGCTGTTCTCGCCCTCTGATGCGCCCGATCTGCACGACAAGTTCGGACGGGCGTTCGAGCAGGCCTACCTCGGCTACGAACAGAAGGCCGCGCGCGGCGAGCTGAAGCTTTTCAAGAGGATTCCGGCGGCGCAGCTGTGGCGCAAGATGCTGACCATGCTGTTCGAGACCGGGCACCCGTGGATCACCTTCAAGGACCCGTGCAACATCCGCTCGCCGCAAAGCCATGCCGGCGTCGTGCACAGCTCCAACCTGTGCACCGAGATCACGCTGAACACCAACGAGGACGAGATCGCGGTATGCAATCTGGGCTCGGTCAACATGCCGGCTCACCTCGACGCGGCGACGGGCCGGCTCGACCTCGAAAAACTGAAGCGCACCGTCGGCACCGCGATGCGCATGCTCGACAATGTGATCGACCTCAACTATTACTCGGTCAACAAGGCGCGCAACTCGAACTTCAAGCACCGCCCGGTGGGCATCGGCATCATGGGTTTCCAGGATTGCCTGCACAGGCTGCGCATCCCCTACGCCTCGCAGGCGGCGGTGGAGTTTTCCGACCGCTCGATGGAGGCGATCGCCTATACCGCGTACTCGGCCTCCGCCGATCTCGCCGAAGAGCGCGGGCCCTACTCGACGTTCAAGGGCTCGCTGTGGGACCGCGGCATATTCCCGCACGAGACGCTGCGGCTCCTGGCCGCGGAGCGCGGCGGTTACGTCGAAGTCGACCCGTCGGTCACCCTCGACTGGGAGCGGCTGCGCACGCGCATCAAGCAGGTCGGCATGCGCAACTCGAATTGCATCGCAATCGCGCCGACCGCGACCATCGCCAATATCACCGGGCTGTCGCAGTGCATCGAGCCGACTTATCAGAATCTCTACGTGAAATCGAACCTGTCGGGGGAATTCACGGTCGCCAACGAGTATCTGGTCGAGGACCTGAAGCGGCTCAACCTGTGGGACGAGGTGATGATCGCGGATCTCAAGTATTTCGACGGCACGCTCGCGAAGATCGACCGCATTGCGCCGGAAATCCGCAGCCTTTACGCGACCGCTTTCGAGGTCGATGCGACGTGGCTGGTCGAATGCGCGGCGCGGCGCCAGAAATGGATCGACCAGTCGCAGTCGCTCAACATCTACATGGCGGGCGCATCGGGCAAGAAGCTCGACGAGACTTACAAGCTTGCCTGGCTGCGCGGGCTGAAGACCACCTACTACCTGCGCACGCTCGGCGCCACGCACGCCGAGAAATCGACCGTCAAGGCCGGCGCGCTGAACGCGGTGCCCGCCGATGGCGGCGTGCTCGGAGCCGGCGCGGACGAACAGCCCAAAGTGTGCGCTATCCTCGATCCTGAATGCGAGGCGTGCCAGTGAGCAAGACGGATTCCCACCCACAACAATTATCAAGGGAACGCCGGTTGTCGATCGTCGTCCACCCATAACATCAATAAAGGAGATACACCATGCTGCAATTCGAAGAAAGCGTGACTCACGGCGGCGGCCTTGCCGCGGCCGGACTGCAGCCGCTGGCCGGTGCCGCGCCGCGGGCTGAAATGCTGCCGCGGGATCCGGCGGCCGCGCTGGCGGCGGTGGCGCCGGCGCAACTGCGCCGCGTCAACGTTGCCGACAAGCGCATCATCAACGGCCAGACTGACGTCAATCAACTCGTGCCGTTCAAATACAAATGGGCGTGGGAGAAATATCTTTCCGCGTGCGCCAATCACTGGATGCCGCAGGAAATCCAGATGAGCCGCGACATTGCGCTGTGGAAGGACCCCAACGGGCTGACCGAGGACGAGCGCCGTCTCGTCAAGCGCAACCTGGGCTTTTTCGTCACTGCGGACTCGCTGGCTGCCAACAACATCGTGCTCGGCACCTACCGCCACATCACGGCGCCGGAGTGCCGCCAGTATCTGCTGCGCCAGGCGTTCGAAGAGGCGATCCACACGCACGCCTACCAGTACATCGTCGAGAGCCTGGGGCTTGACGAGGGCGAGGTGTTCAACGCCTATCACGAGATCGCGAGCATCCGCGACAAGGACGAATTCCTGATTCCGTTCATCGACACGCTGACCAATCCGCAGTTCAGGACCGGCACGCCGGACGCCGACCAGAAGCTCCTGAAGAGCCTGATCGTATTCGCCTGCGTCATGGAGGGGCTGTTCTTCTATGTGGGTTTCGTGCAAATCCTCGCGCTCGGGCGCCAGAACAAGATGAGCGGCGCCGCCGAGCAATACCAGTACATCCTGCGCGATGAGTCGATGCACTGCAATTTCGGCATCGACCTGATCAACCAGATCAAAATGGAAAACCCGCACCTGTGGACGCAGGAGTTTCGCGAGGAAATCCGCGAAATCATGCGCAAGGCGGTCGGGCTCGAGTACCGCTATGCCGAGGACACCATGCCGCGCGGCGTGCTCGGGCTCAACGCGCCGATGTTCAAGGAGTATCTGCGCTTCATCGCCAACCGGCGCTGCCAGCAGATCGGGCTGGATGCGATCTACGAAGGGGCGACCAACCCGTTCCCGTGGATGTCGGAAATGACGGATCTCAAGAAGGAGCGGAATTTTTTCGAAACCCGGGTGATTGAATACCAGACCGGAGGCGCGCTCAGTTGGGACTGAGCCTGCTTGCCAAGCGGTATCCGCGGAGCCGGCGCCGCACGCACACCATTACCGAATGCCGTGCCGAGGATAATTACACGTTGTGGCTGAAATTCGCCGACGGGCTCGAAGGGCGCGTCTACCTCGGCGATCTCGTGCACACTGCGTATTTCCGGATGCTGGGCGACATCGATACTTTCAACCGGGTCGAGGTCGACCCCGTTGAAAATACGGTAACCTGGGAAGGCGGCATCAAGCTCGATCCGGAAATGCTCTACCGCGATCTGGCAAGCAAGGCGCTGTTCGCTTTACACTAGTTAACCCTGAACGAAGGAGGCCGTAAATGGCTAAAGCGAGGAAGAAACCCGCAAAGAAAAATGCAGCACGGAAAAAAACCTCCGCCGTAAAAGGGAAAGCAGCCGCTGCCCGGAAATCCAGGCCGGCGCGCCGGAAATCAGTGTCCGGAAAAACGGCGGGCAGGAAAAAGCCCGCGCCAGCCGCCCGGAAAAAGCCTGCGGCGAGGAAAAAGGCTGCACCCCGGAAACCCGCGGCCAGGCCCGCCGCAGCGCCGCCGGCAGCGCGTATGGCACCGGCAGTCCCGCCCGTACCGGCGGCGCCGGTCCCGGTCCCGGGGGCATGGCCGTTTCCGATGGGCAACAAGCCTTAGAGCGCCTAACATAACGCGTGACGCGCGGGTGGGTTGCCCGTGCCAAGGAGGCCGTAATGACATCCGGATTTTCGAGGATAATCGCGCTATTGATCATTGTTTTCGCCTGCGGCAGCGCGGCCGCAGCCGTGCCCGGCGTTACGATCCGGTCCGTGAAGGGCGATTTCGCCGACGTCAGGGAGCGCGTCGTAATGGCGCTCGAGGGCCGCGGGCTGGTGCTCAACTACACCGCGCACATCAGCAACATGCTCGAGCGTACCGGCAAGGACATCGGCCGCGGGCGCCAGGTCTATGGCTCGGCCGAAGTGCTTGAATTCTGCAGTGCAGCCCTGTCCCGCGCGACGATGGAGGCTGATCCGCGCAACATCGTGTTCTGCCCGTATGCGATCGCCGTCTACACGCTTCCCGACGATTCCGCCAAGGTGTACGTTGCGTACCGCAAGCCGCCCGCCGTGGGGTCGGGACCCTCGATGAAAGCATTACGCGACGTCGGCAAGCTGCTCGACGACATCGTGCGGGACGCGCTCAAATAGGCGGCCACGCCATGGAGCGCAAGCGGTTGAATGCCAGCAATATCCGATCGGCCGGGTATGACGCGCGTAACCGCGTGCTGGAAGTCGAATTCTCGAACGGCGGCATTTATCAGTATTCGGGGGTTTCGGAAGAAGTCCACCGGCGCCTGATGAATGCGCCGTCTCCGGGCAGCTATTTCCACGACAATATCGAGGAAAGTTTCACCGCGAAGCGCGTGCGGTGACTACCTGCTTTTCCAGACGTCAGCGAAAGCACCGATCGCGTGATCGACCTCGGCATCGCCGATATGGCGGTGCGTGACGAAACGCAAATCCCACGCCGCGCACGGGCTCACCAGCACGCCGCGCTGCTTCATCTGCGACGACCATTCGGCCGCCTTGCGGCCGCTCGCGCGCACCGACACCCGTACCAGATTGGTTTCCACGGTGGCCGGATCGACCGTGCTCGCATCGATCGCGTGCAATCCGGCCGCCAGCCGCTTCGCAGTGCCATGGTCTTCGGGCAGACGCTCGACCATGTTTTCGAGCGCGACGATGCCGGCGGCGGCGATGGGTCCGGCCTGGCGCATGTTGCCGCCGACCATGCGGCGAAAACCGCGCGCACGCTCGGTGAATTCGCGGCTGCCGCAGATCAGCGAACCGACCGGCGCCGACAGGCCTTTTGAAACGCAGAAGGATACCGTGTCGCCGTGCTTCGCGACTTCCTGCGCGCTGGTGCCGAGCGCTGCCGCAGCGTTGAAGATCCGCGCGCCGTCAATATGCACCGGCACGGCATGGTCACGGGCGAGCGCCTGGACTTCGGCCATGTGCGCGAGCGGCAGCACCGCGCCGCCTGCCGCGTTGTGCGTAGTTTCCATCCAGACCAGCGCGGTGCCGAGCTGATTGCGGTTGATCCGCGGCCGGAGGTGCTCGCGCAGCGCCTCGATCTCCATCGCGCCGCGCTTGCCAGGCAGTCCGCGGTAGAACATCGCGGCGAGGTTGCCGACCCCGCCCAGTTCGGCGGTCAGGATGTGCGAGGTCCCTTCGACCAGCACTTCGCCGCCGCGGTCGGCGTGCGCGAGCAGCGACACGAGGTTTGACATCGTGCCGCTCGGCACGAACACCGCGGCTTCCTTGCCGGTTCGCTCCGCGGCCAGCGCTTCGAGCTTTTGCACCGTGGCGTCGCCGTCGCGCGAATCATCACCGAACGTCGCCGACTGCATCGCGTCGAGCATCGCTTCGGTGGGGTGCGTCACGGTGTCGCTTCTCAGATCAATCATTGTTGCTCCAGCTAATGTCAAAAACATCCGCCACAGAGGGCACGGTGCGTAGTGCGTAGGATGGGTTGAGGCCGTCAAGGCCGATACCCATCGCAGACAATCGCATGATGGGTATCGCTACGCTCAACCCATCCTACACTTACTAGGTTAGCGCGCGGCGAGCAGGAAATCCACCAGCTCGCAAAAACCGGCGCCGCTTGCCGCCTGCGTCACGTAGGCCGGTGCCGCGGTGAGCTGGCCGCCGAAATCCCGGATATTGGCGACTCCGACCGCGTGCGGAAAGAAGGCGAACATCGGCGCGTCGTTGGGCGAGTCACCGGCAAACACGAATTCGTCCCGGCGCGCGCCGAGGTCGATGCCGAAGCATTCGTGCATTAAGGTTTTGGTCATCGTCAGCTTGTCGTAGCCGCCAAACCAGCCGTTGACGTGGATCGAGCTGACTTTCGCGGTGAGCCCCGCGTGCTGCATGAGCGCGACGATTCTGGCGACGGCCTCCGGCGACAGCCGCGGCACGTCCTCGCAGTAGTCGATCGCCAGATCGGCTTCGCGGTAATTCTGGTCCGCCGCCACGGCGCAGCCGGGGACTTCCTGCAGAATCCGGTCGCGAATCGCCGCCAGGCGCCCGCGAGCCGCGGCGCGCTGCTCGCCGTCCGCCGCATACCGCCGCATCATTTTTCGCGCCCCGGCGTCATAGCGGAAATAAAACGCGCCGTTCTCGCCGACCACGGCATCCACCGGCCACATGCGGGCGATGTGATCGCACCAGCCGGCAGGGCGGCCGGTGATCGGGATCGCCAGCAGTCCGGCACCGTGCAGATTTTCCATTGCGGCGTACGCCGCCGCGGTCAGCCGGCCGCCGGTCGTGAGCGTATCGTCGATGTCGAACAGCACGCCGCGGATGCGTTTGCGCGGGGCCAGCGCAAATTCAGCCAGCGGCCGCATGGGCGCTCGTGACGGCATCCCGGATCCCTGCTTCTTCCGCGTCGCTCTCGACCAGCGCCCAGACGCGGCGAAACGGACCACGGTTCGCGAGCAACTCCGCGCCGGCGTCGGCAGCCGTCTGTTCGTCGATCCACACCGGCTTGCCGAGCCCGGCGCTGATGCACGCGCGGCGCGCGTTCTCCTCGAAAAGAAACGCGCCGCCCACCGCTTCCTCGACACTGGCGCCGGTAATCGCCGCGCCGTGCGCCCGCATGAGAACCGCGCGATGCGGTCCGAGCGCCCTGGCCAGCGCCTGTCCGCGTTGCCGGGTGCTGACCAGCCGCGGATCAGGGTAGACCGGAACGCCGTCGTGGAAGATCGTTCCCATCAGGTGGATGGGCCGCAGCGTCTGCCCGCTGGTGGTAAAAGCCGTGGAGTACATGCCGTGGTAATGGATGATGCTGCCGACGTCGGGCCGGGCCCTGAGGATATCGAGGTGGATCGGATATTCTCCGGTGATATCACCCGCGCCGGAAATTTTGCGGCCGTCCATGTCCAGCACGAGAAAATCCGCGGCGGTTGCCCGGGGACCCAGCGAATGGCGCGCGATGATGAACTGGTCCGAACCGGGAATCCGGGCGCTGATGTGGCCGAAGCCTTCGATGAACCCGCGCTTGTAGAGAAAGTGCCAGGCCTTGAGAGCCGTGCTGAGCAGTGTCGATGTCATGGTAAGACCCCGGACGCGATTGTATCTTCAATTACACGCTTCATGGCCCGCGGGTTGCCCGGGACGTTGCACGAAGCCGAATTTGTCCGGCACATCGCCGGATGCGATGGCCAGCACCGGAACCGCGTGCTCGCGATAGCGAAAGCGCAGCCGCGCCGCGCTGCCATCCTGCAGGCGTTCGATCGCAGCGGCTATCGCATCTTCCGACAATGCGGTGCCCCGCTCGCCGGTGAAGCACGGCAGCAGCAGTTCGAGGTCGCGGTCGTCGATCATTCCCGGCCCGTGCTCGGTCGCGATCAGCAGGATACCGGCATCGTCGATCCATGCGCCGTCAATGCGGGCCACGGTTCGCCCCGTATGGGCTTCGATGGTGAGCGGTGCGCCGGGAACGGGGTTCCCGCCGACATGGTAGACGAGCGGGGTGTAGTCGAGCGCGACGAATACCCGCTGCGGCCCATTCTGGAAAAACCAGCGGCCCGCGGCGTCGTGCTCGTAATTGCGGCTGATGAAAGCGGCGAGCAGCGGATTCGAGATGCGTTCGCCCCTGATCAGCCATGCGCCGCGGCGGTCGAGGCTGAGCCAGCCAAAGACGCCAGGCACGTTCGGCCACTTGGCGATTGCCTGCTTGACGATATCGTCCATGCGTGAACGAGCGAAGGAGTGAGCCTCCTTCGCGGGATTTCAGTGCAAATGCCGGTTGCGGGGATGCGGCTGCAGCACGGGCGCGGCTATGGTCTGCTCCTCCACCGCCGGACGGTTTTTCCAGTCCGCATCGAACAGCTGGTTGACCACCGCGGTTACGTGGTCGACCTTCGCTTTGTCGAAGTGCGGCGACAGCAGCGCGTCGAGATCTTCCTCGACGCACTGGCGGCGGATTTCATGGATCGCCTCGGCGCTCGGGCCGATGAACATCTGCTGGAATTCCTCTTTGCCGCTGTCGTGATAGTAAGTGACGGTGATTTCGGAGGCGTATTCGGTCAGCGGCCCGAGCGCCTTGAGAGCTTCCTGCAGGCGGCCATGAAAACTGCGCCCGACCTCACCGGTCCAGCAAACGTCGAGCGCCTGCTCCTTGGCATCGAAGCGGATGCCGGGTTCCTCGCGCTCGAGGCTCTGCACCTTGGCGAGCGTATCGACTTCGAGGTAGTCGAGCCACGGGCGCAGCGCATGCTCGACCTGGGTCAGGTGCACGCCCTTGCACAGGAATGCGGTGCCGTGAACATGAACTTCCATGCGCATCTGAAGCTCCGGATCGATTGGGTTGCCCATCGGATTGTCGCTACGGGCGGAGCGCCAAGCATAGCACAGGGAAACCGGGAGGAGTGAGACGCGGGCGCGGCGCCGCAGCCGGTGGCGCCGGACACAAAGCGTGATAATTCGCTTATAGTACCGGCATGGCGCACGATCATGACCACGATCACGAGCACTCGGAACTGTCACCGACGCAGTTGCGGGTGCGGGCGCTGGAGACGATTCTTACCGAGAAGGGCTACGTCGATCCGGCCGCGCTCGATATCCTGATCGAGACCTACGAGAAAAAGGTCGGTCCGCGCAACGGCGCACGCGTCGTCGCCAAGGCGTGGACAGATCCTGAGTACCGAAACTGGCTGCTCAAGGATGCGAATCCGGCCGTCGCTTCGATCGGTTATGCCGGCCGCCAGGGCGAGCACCTGGTCGTTTTGGAGAACACGCCCGCGCGCCACAACATGGTCGTGTGCACGCTTTGCTCATGCTATCCGTGGCCGGTGCTCGGGCTGCCGCCGGTCTGGTACAAGTCGGCACCGTACCGTTCGCGCGCAGTGGTCGATCCGCGCGGCGTGCTGCGGGACTTCGGCGTGGAACTTCCCGCCGGCACCGAGATCCGCGTCTGGGATTCGACCTCCGAAGTGCGCTACCTCGTGCTGCCGATGCGGCCTGCGGGAACCGGCGGCTGGAGCGAGGACCAGCTTGCGGAGCTGGTCACCCGCGACAGCATGATCGGCACCGGCCTGCCGAAACAACCGGGCGGGACCGCATGACCGACGGCGTGCATGACATGGGAGGTGCGCGCGGCTTCGGAAAAGTGGTTCCCGAACCGAACGAACCGCCTTTTCACGCCGCGTGGGAGCGGCGCGCGTTTGCGCTCACGGTCGCCATGGCGAGGCCCGGCGGCTGGAACGTCGACATGTCGCGCGCGGCACGCGAAAGCCTGCCGCCGCAGGACTATCTGGCGAAAAGCTATTACGAGATCTGGCTCGCCGGGCTTGAAAAGCTGATGGCCGGGCGCGGGCTCGTCGCAGCAGATGAAATCGAAGCCGGTCACGCGCTGCACCCGCCGCAACCGGTCAGGGGCACACTGACACCCGCGGACGTCGCCCAAACGCTCTACCGAGGGACACCGACCGCGCGCGAACCGGCAGGCCCGGCCCGTTTTGCGGTCGGCGATCGCGTGCGCGCGCGCGCCGTCAGCGTTCCGACCCACACGCGGCTCCCGCGCTACGTGCGCGGCCATGCCGGCGTGGTCGAACTCGTGCACGGTTGCCACGTGTTCCCGGACAGCAGCGCGCTCGGCGCGGGCGAAAATCCGCAGTGGCTGTACGCCGTGCGCTTCAGCAGCCGCGAATTGTGGGGCGCCGACGGTGATCCGGCCGCGCAGGTTTCCGTTGATGCATGGGAGTCCTACCTGGAGCCGGCGTGATGGCGCTCGATCGGCATGCCGTCCTGCAGGTCGCCGCCGCCGTGCCCGGAATTCCGCGTGACGCCGAGGGACCGGTATTCCGCGAGCCGTGGGAAGCGCAGGCTTTCGCAATGACGCTCGCGCTGCACGAGCGTGGTGTGTTCAGCTGGAAGGAATGGGCGGAGGCGCTCGCGCTCGAAATCAGGCGGGCGCAGGCCGGCGGGGACCCCGACACGGGCGAGACCTACTACCTGCACTGGCTCGCCGCGCTCGAGCGGCTGGTCGCGGAAAAAAATGTCGCCACGCGTGAATCGCTCGCGCGTTATCGCGACGCCTGGGCTTGCGCGTGCGATCGCACCCCGCACGGCCAGCCGATCCAGCTGGAGCCGCGCGACTTCCGTTAAGCGCTTATCCCCGGGGCGGCAGGGGCTTGTTGATGATGATGGTCTTGTCCTCGATCCTGATGTATCCACCGGCGGTAAGGTCTCTCAATATCCGGTTGATCACTTCGCGCGAGGTTCCCACCCGGTTGGCCATTTCCTGCTGCGTGAGCTTCTCGGGTATTACGAGCATTCCCCTTTGTTCGACCGCCAGGTCGAGCAGCATTCTCGACACCCTGCCGTAGACATCCAGCATGGCGAGGCTTCTGACGTTTTCGTCGAGTCCCCGCGCCATGCGGATCAGGTTCTTGATCACGATCAACGCAATTTCGGGATGCCTGACCAGAAGGCCCTTGAATACGCTGGTCGAGATGACGGCGAACGTACTCGGTTCCGTCGTCACCACCGACGCGGACCTGGGTCCCTCATCGAGCACCATCTCGCCGAAGTATTCGCCCGGACCCTTGCTGTCGAGAACGAGTTCCTTGCCGTTTTCATCGTCGAGATAAACCTTGATCCGGCCGGAAACAATCACGTAAAGGGACTTGGTGAATTCCCCCTCGGTCACCACGATCGCGTTCTTGTCGTACGACTTGATCACCGCTTTCCTGGCGATGGCCTGGAGATCGCTGTCCGGCAAACCGGCAAACAGCGGAATGTTTTTCAGGTTCTGCATGGAAACCACGATTGCCTCGGGGGGATGGGCAACTAGATTATACAGATAAAGGTTAGTCCGCAAGAAGTGGCATCCATCACCGGCGGTACTTGCCCCATCCCGGTGCGATCATGCCCGGCTGCCCGATCAATTCAACGGCCTTCCCCGGGAACGGGAGTACCGTCCGCGCCAGTGATATTATCCCCGCTCGAGGGTGCAATTCCGCGCGGCCTGTGACACATTGCGCGCGTCGCGGCTCGTACGCGGGAGCGAGGCCTTTCTCAGGGCGCGGCAGGATTTGCGGTAGCGAGTGTCATTGGTGCTGTATTTTTGAGAGGAGAAGAACATGTCCGGAACGACTGGAATCAAGGCTACCGGTGTTGCGCTTTTGATGCTCGTGAGCACCGCAGTCATGGCGCAGGCGCCTGCGGGTGCGTTTCCGGCCCGTCCCGTGCGCATGATCGTGCCGGGTTCGCCGGGGACGGGAATGGACAATATGGGGCGTGTGGTTGCGCAGGGGCTGAGCGAGCTTTTTAAACAACAGGTAATCGTGGATAACCGCGCCGGCGCGGGCAGCCTCATCGGTTCCGGCATCGTTGCGGGCGCTACGCCTGATGGCTATACGATAGGCGTGGCGTCGACGTCGACGGAGGTTGCGCCACTGCTGCAGGTCAAGCCGCCTTTCCATCCGGTGAAAGACTTCGTCAATATCGCGCTGCTGTCTTCGATTACCAGCGTGCTGGTCGTCGCGCCGGAGATTCCGGCGAAGAACCTCCAGGAGTTCATCCAGTACGCGAAGGCGCGGCCCGGCCAGCTCAACTTCGCATCGATCGGAGCGGGCAGCGCTGCGCACCTGACGCCGGAGATTTTCAACCGCGCCGCGGGCATCCAGGCGGTGCACGTGCCGTTCAAGGCGGTTGCCGACGTGGTGTCAGAGATGCGTTCGAGCCGCGTGCATTACCTGCTCTTCATCTCGCCCGCGGCGTTGCCGATGCTGAACGATGGCAAGCTGCGCGCGCTTGCGGTCACCAGCACCAAGCGTTATGCGGGACTGCCCGACGTGCCGACCATGGGCGAGGCCGGGTTGCGTGGCGCGGAAGCAGAAACCATGATCGGGATTATCGGCCCGGCGGCGCTGCCCAGGCAGCTGGTCAACCGCCTGCATGCGGATATCGTTTCGGTCCTGCGCCGGCCGGATACCAAGACGCGGTTCGAGCGCATGGGTGGTGAACCCGCAGCGGAGACTTCCCGCGATGCTTATGCGGCCAAATGGAAGGCCGAGTACGAGCTTTTTCGCAAGCTGCTGCCGGAGATCGGCCTGAAACCGCAGTAAACGTTACGCCGCGACCCGCATCATTCCGGCTTGAGCCCGTCAGCTTGCGGTGACGGGTTTTGCGTGCGCGGCTGCGCCGTTGGGGATGAAGAAAATCAGGACGTTCGAGACGGCGATCATGGCGGCGAGAAAGTAAAACCCGGTGTAGAGGTCGTACGCATCGGCAATCACTCCGAACAGTGCGGGCGAAACCGCTGAACCCATGGCCGTCACGCCGAACTGGATGCCCACGCCGGCACCGGAGAGATTATTCGGGACCGACTCGACCGCCCACGCCTGCAGCACCGAGCGCATCGCGTAGAGAAAGAAGCCGACCAGCGCGATGAACACCACGAATGCGGCGCTCTTGCCGGCAAGCACCATGCCCACGATCATCACCGCCGTCAGCGTCATGCTCGCTGTGACCACGCGTTTGCGGCCCATTTTGTCGGACAGATGCCCGCCGATCGGGGAGGCGATGAAACCCGCGACCTGCATCACGGTCAGAAAAGCGCCCACCAGGAACGGCGAATAGTCGAGCTCGTAGGCGAGATACACCGGCAGGAAAGTGAGCAGCCCGGCCTGCGTCATGGTGCGGAATGCGGCGCTGCACGACACGAGTATCAGCGCCTTGTTCCTGAGGAGTGTTGCGCTATCCCGCAAATAGTCCCTGAAGCCGCGCCCCGCACTGCCGGAGTTGATGGCATTTTTGTCACCGGCGTGCGAAACCGACAATGCGCCGAGCAGCACCAGGATCAGCACCGACATCACCAGTCCCGGCACCACGTTGATCACGACCACCGTGCGCCACCCGTACCACACAAGCAACGCTCCGATCACGAACGGCGCGAACGCTTCGCCGACATTGCCGCCCATGCCGTGGAACGACAGCATCAGCCCTTTGCGGCCGGGATAGCGGTCAGCGAGCGTGGAAATGGCGGCGGGGTGCCAGAGATTGCCGCCGATGCCGACCAGGGTCACGCACACGAGCAGCATCCAGAAGCTGTGCGTGAGGCTCATCAGCGCGTAAGGAAAGCCGACCCAGAACAATGAGGTCGCCATCAGGTAGCCCTTCTTGCCGACGGTGTCGACGAGCATCCCGCCGGGCACGTTCGCGATCGCCCCGGCGAGGTTCTGGATCGTCATGATCAGCCCGATCTCGGTGTACGACAGGCCGAGTTCCTTGCCGATCAGCGGCAGCAGCAGATAGAAGGTCGCGGTGTACCAGTGGGTGAGACCGTGGCCGGCGGAAATCAGCCACACTTCCCTGGAGGATCGCAGCGGCGCGGTTGCGGTGGCGGTGGCGGTGTTCAATGTTTTCCTGCGTCGTGTCGGGTACGGGATTGAAGTCCAATGATAGCATCGCCGCGCCAGCTGCGGCTTGCGGCTCGCCGCGGTTCGCGCATACCATACGAAGTTCTGGAGGGGAGGATGAGGAAGGATCTCGAACGGTTTTTCAATCCGCGCTCGATCGCCATCGTCGGCGCGTCGCGGGATCTCGCCACCATCAGCGGTCAGCCGCTGCAGCACCTGATCGCCCATCATTACCGCGGCACGATCTATCCGGTCAATCCGAAGTATCCGGAAATCCTCGGGATCAAATGCCATGCCTCGGTCGACGCGCTGCCGGAGGCGCCCGATCTCGTGATGGTTCTGATCAACGCCTCGCGCGTGGCGGAGACGCTCAGGCAATGCGGCAGAAAAGGCGTGCCGTACGCGATCATCTTCAGCTCGGGTTATTCGGAAGTCGGCGGCAGGGGCGTCGAGCTGCAGCAGGAACTCGCCGCCATTGCGGACCAGTACGGCATCGGCATCGTCGGCCCCAACTGCCAGGGCATGATCAACATCGCCGAGGGTGTGTATGCGGGGTTCGGCTCGGTGTTTTACTCCGACCACGACGCCGGCGGCGTCAGCATGGTGTCGCAAAGCGGCGGCTTCGGCTTCTCGGTGATGAACCTCGCCACCAAGGACGGCGGGGTCAACTTCCGGCAGATGGTGACGACCGGCAATGAAATCGGCGTGAGCTCGCTCGATTTCATCGATTATTTCATCGACGATCCGCGGACCGAAATCATCGCCGGTTACATCGAGGGGCTCAGGGATGCGCATCGCCTGCCCGGCATCGGCCGCAAGGCGCTCGCTGCGAAGAAGCCGATCCTGGTGTGGAAAGTCGGCAATACCGAGCAGGGCCGCAAGGCGGCCGCGTCGCACACCGCCAATCTCGGGGGCGCGATGGCGCTCTACAAGGCCGCGTTCCGGCAGGCGGGCATCATCCAGGTCGAGGACATCCAGGACCTGATCGACTACAGCCGCGCGTTCGCGTGCGGCAAGCTGCCGGCGGGCAACCGGGTGGCGATCATCACGATTTCCGGCGGCGCCGGCATCCTCATGACCGACGAGTGCGTGGACCGCGGCATGCAGGTGCCGCCGCTCGCCGCGGAAACGACTGCGCGGCTGCGCGATTTCGTGCCTGCGTTCGGCTCGCTCGCCAACCCGATCGACGTCACGGCGGCTATCTTCAATGAACCGAAGCTGCTGACGATGACGTTGCACGCAGTGCTCGAGGATCCCGGCATCGACAGCATCGCGATCATCAACGCGTCGCTGCAGGGTGAGCTCGCGGCCAAGGTGGCCGTTGACGTCGCCGCCATCGCGCGGGAAGCCGCCAAGCCGATTTTCATGGCATGGAGCGCGCTCGACGAAGTCAACCGCAGCGCCTACGCGCTGCTCGACGCGACCGGGGTTCCGCACTACAAGTCGCCCGTGCGCTGCGGGCGCGCACTGGCCGCGTTGTCGTGGTATGCGGATGCGCGGCGCCGCAATGAGGTGCTCGCGCGGGAGACGGCAGCGGTGATTTCGAGCCCCCGGGCGCACGCCATGCTGGCAGGACAAACAGAGGACGTCTGCGAGTACGCGGCGAAGCAGGTGCTCGCGCAGTACGGGATCGGGATCACGCAGGAAGAACTCGCCACGAGCCGGGGCGAGGCGCTCGCGATCGCGCAACGCATTGGCTACCCGGTCGCGCTCAAGGTGCAGTCACCCGACATATCGCACAAGACCGAGGCCAAGGCCGTGCGGCTCGCGCTCGCGTCGGACGCCGAGGTTGGCGCGGCGTATGATGAGATTCTGCGCAACGCCAGATCGTACCGGGCGGACGCGCGCATCGAAGGCGTATTGGTGCAGGAAATGGTCACGGGCGGCATCGAAGCGATACTGGGAGTGACCAACGACAGGCTGTTCGGTCCGGCAGTGATGTTCGGCCTCGGTGGCATTTTTGCCGAGGTGCTGAAGGATGTTGCGTTCCGCATCGCGCCGGTCACGAAATCGGCCGCGCTCGACATGATCGCCGAAATCAAGGGTTATCCGGTGCTGACCGGCGCGCGCGGCGCGGCGCATGCCGACATCGAGGCGCTCGCCGATGCGATCGTGCGGCTCTCAGCGCTCGCGGTCGATCTCAAGGACCACGTTGCCGAACTCGACATCAATCCGCTGTTCGTGCTGGCGAAAGGCAAAGGCGTCAAAGCGGGCGACGCACTGATCAAGCCATTGACGCGCAACTAGGAAAACCCATGCAGATCCCGACCGAAGTCAGACAGCTTTGTGACGAAATCCGCCGCTTTATTCAGAAGGAAGTCGACCCGCGCTCGCGCTGGATCGAGGAACACGACGAGATTCCCGCCGAGTTGATTCAAAAGTCGCGCGAACTGGGTCTTTTCGGCCTCACGATCCCCGAGCAGTACGGCGGCATCGGCCTCGACCTCGCCGGCAAATGCGCGGTCGAGGAGGAGATGGGCAAGACCAATTACGGTTTTGCGACGCTGATCGGCAACCACACCGGCATCAGCACGA
>Ga0080064_1005167_pt1 | contig 15664 bp, 15 predicted proteins | sample Subgrocontami54m_FD_69260 | JGI IMG/M metagenome (GOLD analysis project Ga0080064, IMG submission 69260) | Subsurface groundwater microbial communities from S. Glens Falls, New York, USA - GMW46 contaminated, 5.4 m (SPADES assembly) (version 2) ...
GCGAGTGCTTCGGCGCCCGCTCCGCCGTCCGCCCACGGAGTCGAGATGGCGGAGGCGACGGCCCCGCATTCAACCGCCTTCTCCTGCACGTATTCCAGCTCATCCTTCGGATCGTCTCCGAAGGCGTTGACGGCGACGACGGCCGGCACGCCGAACGTGCGGATATTCGCGATGTGCTGCTCCAAATTTACGAGGCCGCGTGCCAGGGCCTCGCGGTTGGGACCGGTCAGCGTGGAAGGAAGCGGCGCTCCGGGCTTGACCGTTCCGCCGCCTCCATGGAGCTTCAATGCTCTCAGAGAGACCACGATGACCGCGGCCGACGGCCGCAGGCCGGACGCCCGGCATTTGATGTTGAAGAACTTCTCCGCGCCCAAATCGCTTCCGAAGCCCGCTTCGGTGACGACAAAATCGGCCAGGCGGAGTGCGAGGGCGTCCGCCACGATCGAGCAGTTGCCGTGCGCGATGTTGCCGAAAGGCCCGGTATGCAGGATGGCCGGTGTGCCCTCCGACGTCTGGAGCAGGTTGGGGCTCATCGCGTCCCGCAGCAAGGCGGCCATCGCCCCCGCGCACCGAATCTCCTCAGCCAGCACCGGCCGGTCGTCCTGCGTTATCCCCACAAGAATCCGGCCGAGCCGGCGGCGCAAGTCTCCAAGATCGGACGCCAGCGCGAGGATCGCCATCACCTCGGAGGCTTCCGTGATCACGAACTGGGTGCGGCGGCCGCTTTGTAACGTGACCTGGCGGAGCGCGCGGTCGTTCAGGCCCATGACTCGCGGCCACGTGATCCGGTCGGGATCGATGCGCAGCGCATTGCCGTGCGAAAGGTGGTTGTCGATGAAGGCCGCTAATAGATTATGCGCCGAGGCGACGGCGTGCGCGTCCCCGGTCAGATGCAGATTGATCTCGTCCTGCGGCACCACCTGCGAGCGGCCCCCTCCGGCTGCCCCACCCTTGATGCCGAACACAGGGCCGAGGCTTGGCTGGCGTAGCGTCACTACTGTCCGGTGTCCGAGCCGATTCAATCCCATGGCCAGCCCGATCGCGGTGACGGTCTTCCCTTCGCCCAGCGGCGTCGGATTGATCGCGGTAACCAGGACATAACGGCCGAGGGGCCGGTCGCGCAGCCGATCGAGCGCCGTCAGCGCGATTTTTCCCTTCATGCGCCCGTAGGGAATCAACTCCTCGTCGAGAAGCCCCAGCGCGGAGGCGAGGTCGGCCACCGGCTTCAGTTTTGTCCCGGAGGAAAGCGGCATCTAGGTGAGCTGGTAGGGAACCGGCGTCACAGTATCGTCCGCGATGCGAAAGGCGTTGATCACAGGTTGGGCGGCATTCTCAAGAGACACGATGAGGTGGGCGATGTCGGGATAAAAGGCCAGCGCCTTCATATCGGTCGGCGAGGGCCGCGCCGGAGAAACGGGGTGCGAGTGATAACTGGCCAGCATGACGGTCCCCTGGGCCCGCATGTCCTTTTGCGCGGTGAACATGTCCCGGGCATCCATCCAGAAGGCGATATCGGCCCGTTCCTCTGGAGACAGCCGATCCAGGTTCGCGATCTTGGCGGTATCGAACAACTCCGCGATGCCTGCGCCCTGGCTCGCGACGATGTTTTTGATCTTGTAGTGATGCGTGACCAGGCCGTCCTTGCCGGCCAGCAGGCCGCAGCACTCGTGCGGGGCCGCCGCGCGGGCGTGGGTGATCATCTCGTCGAGAATCTGTCGGGGAATCGTCAAAGTGAGCACGAAACGGTGTAATCGCTCGAGAGGTCTGTGATTCTCGGATTGGCCCCGCACAGCGGGCAGGTGGGATCTTTGGGGATCCGGGTCTTGCGGAAGGTCATCTCGAGCGCGTCATAGATCAGCATGGAGCCGGCGAGGGACGTTCCGAATCCGACGATCTCCTTGATGGCCTCGGCGGCCTGGAGCACGCCGATCGTGCCGGCGAGGACTCCCAGGACCCCGGCTTCCTGGCAGTTCGGGACGAGGCCGGCCGGCGGTGGTTCCGCATAGAGGCACCGGTAGCAGGGAAAGCCGTCGTTCGGTTTGAGGACGGTGAGTTGCCCTTCGAATCGGAAAATGCTGCCGGAGATCAGTGTCTTTCCGGCAAAGAAGCAGGCATCGTTGACCAGGTAGCGGGTGGTAAAATTGTCCGATCCGTCCAGCACGAAATCGTACTCGCTGATGATGCCGAGAATATTCTCGGCGTTGATGTTCGTCCGGTACGTCTTGATCGTGACGTCCGGGTTCAGCGCGGCGAGCGTCTCCCGCCCGGAGTCCACCTTCGGCTTGCCGATGTCGGCGGTCGTGTGGAGGATCTGGCGCTGGAGGTTCGACAGGTCCACCACGTCGCCGTCCACCAACCCGATCGTGCCGACGCCGGCCGCGGCCAGATAGAACGCCGCCGGGGAGCCGAGGCCGCCGGCGCCGATGATGAGCACCCTGGCGCCGGCCAGCTTCATTTGCCCCTTCCCGCCGACATCGGGAAGGATGATGTGCCGACTGTAGCGCTCGATCTGGGTCTCCGTGAATTCCATTATCTCTACTCGACGACGTTCAACTCGATGGGGTCCACGATGACGCCCTTCTTCCGGATGCCTTCGATCGCCCGTTCGACTTCGGCGGGGTCGCCCGCGAACTCAACGTCTATCCACCCGGTCTTCTCACGGACATCCGCTCGCCGGATGTTCGTATCGACTTTCGGGAATTCCCGGTTGATCTGGCAGAGGACCGGTTCCTTGATCTTGTCTTCGGGAAAACGCAGATGGAAACGAAGGCGCGCCATCACGCGGTTCCTTTAGAAGGGTGGGCCCCGCCGGCGATGGCAGGCACGATGGAAATCTCGTCGCCGTCCTTGAGCGGCGTGTCCTTGCCTTGCAGGAAGCGGATGTCTTCCTCGTTGAGGTAGATGTTCACGAACCGCCTAATCTCGCCCTTGTCGTCGCAGACCCGGTCTTTGAGCCCCGGGAATTGTCCGTTGAGCGACTCGATCATGGACTGGATGTCTGAGGCCGTGGCTTCCACCTCGTTTTTCCCCCCCGTCAATGGCCGCAGGGGCGTGGGTATGCGAACCTTCACCATGTGGAACTTACCTCTCGTGCTTGCCCAGGTTGAACGTCTTCTGGAATTGTACCAGGCTCGGGGAAATCCGCGTCGGCCGGCCGACGGCATGCATCACGGCCTCCTGTGTTTTGAGGCCGTTGCCCGTGATCAGGGCGACCGTCGTGTCGGTTCGTTTGATGACTCCCTGCTTCACCAGCTTCTTGAGGACACCGATGGTTACGCCGCCGGCTGTCTCGGCGAAGACGCCCTCGGTCTGTGCGAGGAGCATCATGCCCTCCACGATCTCCTCGTCGGTGACGGAGTCCATGGTCCCGCCGCTCTCGGCGGTGGCCTTGAGCGCGTAATAGCCATCGGCGGGATTGCCGATCGCCAGCGACTTGGCGATGGTGTTGGGCTTCACCGGCTTGAAAAAATCACAGCCCTGCTTGTAGGCCGTCGAGATGGGGGAGCAGCCTTCGGCCTGCGCCCCATGGACCTTGGTGGTCAGGCCATCGATCAGGCCCAGCTTGTGAAATTCGTTGAGCCCTTTCCATACCTTCGTGAGCAGGGAACCGGAGGCCATCGGAATGACGATCTGGTCAGGGGCGATCCAGCCGAGCTGCTCAACGACCTCGTACGCCAGCGTCTTGGACCCTTCGGCATAGTAGGGGCGGATGTTGACGTTGACGAAGGCCCATTTGTGCTCGCCGGCGATCTCGCTGCACAGCCGGTTCACGTCGTCGTAGTTGCCCTCGACTTCGACGACGTTCGGACGGTACACGAGGTTGCCCAGCACCTTGGAGGCTTCCAGGTCGTGGGGAATGAAGACGTAGCACTGCATCTTGGCCGCCGCCGCGTGGGCTGCCACCGAGTTTGCCAGGTTCCCGGTGGAGGCGCAGGCCACGGTGTCATAGCCCAGCTCGAGAGCGCGGGTCAGCGCCACCGAGACGACGCGATCCTTGAACGACAGGGTCGGGTGGTTCACGGTGTCGTTCTTGATGTAGAGCTTGTCCAGGCCGAGTTCGTCGCCGAGGTTCTTGGCCCGGATCAGCGGGGTGAGGCCGGCGTAGAGCCCCACCGTGGGCTCGCCCTGGATCGGCAGCAGGTCAATATACCGCCAAAGGCTTTTGGGGCCCGCCTCGATTGTTTTGCGGGAGATACGCGCCTTGATCGCCTGGTAGTTGTATTGGACCTCCAGGGGGCCGAAGCACATGTCGCAGACATGCAGGGAGACCGGGGGATACTCCTTCCCGCACTCGCGGCAGATCAGCCCTTTGATCTTGTCGGTGGTGGTGGGCGCCATGGGCGTGCTTACGCGGTCTTGACCGCGCAGACCTCCGGCTCGTGCTCAAAGAGCCGGGTGATTTCCGGTTGATCCCCGCACAACGGGCACTTCGGGTTCCTGGAAATTTTGATTTCACGAAAGCGCGTCAGGCGCGCATCGTAATCCAGGAGCCGGTCGGTGAGGAGACGGCCGCGGTCCAGGATGAGCTTGAGCACTTCGGTTGCCTGAATGGTTCCGATGACGCCGGCCAGCGCGCCGATCACGCCGGCTTCCTGACAGCTCGCCACCAGGCCCGGCGGCGGCGGCTGCTTAAAGACGCAGCGATAGCACGCGCTTTTCCCCGGCAGAATGGTGAACACCCGCCCGTCGAAGCGCAGGATCCCGCCGTGCACCAGCGGCTTTCGCGCGAAGAAGCAGGCGTCATTGATCAGGAACTTGGCCGGGAAATTGTCCACGCCGTCCACGACGATGTCGTACCGGCCGATGATGTCCAGGGCGTTCTCGGCGGTGAGGCGCGTGTCGTGGGTTTCGACCGCGACGTTGGGATTGAGGGCGAGGATCTTGGCCTTGGCGGACTCCACCTTGGGACGCCCGATGTCGGCGGTCTGATGGATCACCTGGCGCTGGAGATTGGACAGATCCACGACGTCGCCGTCGATCAGGCCGATCGTGCCGATGCCGGCCGCAGCCAGGTACAACGCGGCGGGGGAGCCCAAGCCGCCGGCGCCGACAATGAGGACCCTGGCCAGGCCGATCTTCTTCTGGCCTTTGCCGCCGACTTCCGGCAGGAGAATGTGCCGGCTGTAGCGGGTGACCTGCTCTTCGGAATCCGGGATGAAGGCCATGGGCTTCCTGTTGTTTGGGGACGTGCTGCTAAATATTAAAGTATTTCTCGATGCTGATGTAACGCTCGCCCGTGTCGCAGAGGATGGTAACCACGTTCTTGCCGGGCCCGAGCTCGGCTGCGACTTTCTGGGCGGCGGCCACGTTGGCGCCTGAGGAAATACCGACCAGGAGGCCTTCTTTCTTCGCCAGCAGCTTCGCGGTCTGATAGGCCTCGTCGTCCGTTACGGTAAGCACCCTGTCCAGGATCGAGCGGTTCAGGACCTTGGGGATGAATCCCGCGCCGATCCCCTGGATCCGATGCGGGCCCGGGTCGCCGCCCGAGAGGACGGGCGAGCCGGCCGGTTCCACGGCGATCACCTTGATCTTTGGGTTTCGTTCCTTGAAGACCTCGCCGCAACCTGTAATCGTGCCTCCGGTGCCGACCGCCGTGACGAAGGCGTCAATCCGGCCGTCCAGCGCCTCCCAGATTTCGAGGGCTGTGGTCTTCCGGTGCGTGGCCGGGTTCGCCGGATTCGAGAACTGATCCGGCATGAAGTAATCCGGGTTCGCGGCGACCAGGCTCTCGGCCTCCTTGATGGATCCTTTCATGCCTTCCCAGGCGGCCGTGAGGACGAGCTGCGCCCCGTAGGATGACAGCAGGCTGGCCCGCTCCATGCTCATGCTCTCCGGCATCACGAGGATCAGCTTGTAGCCGCGCACGGCGCTGATCAGGGCCAGCCCGATGCCCGTGTTCCCGCTTGTCGGCTCGATGAGCGTAGCGCCGGGCTTGAGCTTGCCCTGCCGTTCCGCCTCGTCGATCATATTGAGGCAGATGCGGTCCTTGACCGAGCCGCCCGGATTGAAATACTCCACCTTGGCGTAAATCGTGGCGGCGCCTTCCGGGGTCAGTCGGTTGAGGCGGACCAGGGGTGTGCGGCCGATGAGCTCGGTGATGGTGGACGAGGCGCGGAACATTCAGCGACCTCCGCCCATGTAGAAGAGCAGTTCGATCGCGTCGCCGTCCTTGACCACGGCGCCGGCCAGTTCGTCACGCTCCAGGATCTTCGAGTTGAGCTCGACCGCGACCATCTGAGGGCTGACGTCCTTGGCTTTGAGAATCTCCAGGATGGTTCCCCCCATGACTTCTTCGGGTTTGCCGTTGATCGTAACCCGCATAAAATGAAAGGCCTTTGAGTCTGAAAATCATCCAGGAAAGCACACTTTATCGAAGCCTTACGGCGATTGTCAAGGAATCGGGAGCGGCATTCCAGCGATTGGCGCGGCCGGAATGTTTTCCTGGAATTCATCGTGACCGTCTGGTAGGCTCCATTTCTCAGGAACCTATGAATCTCCCCAATTCCCTGACGGTGCTCCGCATTCTCCTCATCCCTTTCTTTATAGGCTTTCTTACCTATGGACATTACCAGTGGGCGCTTTGGACGCTGCTGGTTGCGGGGGGGACGGATATTCTGGACGGGGTGATCGCCAGGATGGCGAACCAGCGCACGAAACTCGGCGCCTACCTGGATCCTCTGGCCGACAAGCTGCTCTTGACCTCGGCTTTCGTGACGCTGTCGGTTCTGCATCTCGTGCCGGGCTGGGTCGCGATCGTGGTCGTCAGCCGGGATCTCATCATTGTGGCGGGGACCCTGCTCCTCCATGTGACGCAGACCCCGATCGAGGTGGTACCGACTGTCCTCGGCAAAGGAACGACGCTGGTGCAGTTGTCGTATCTCGTTCTGGCGCTGGCGCTGATCGCGCTCCAGAAGGATGTCCGCGAGTTGATGCCGCTGCTGGCGCTCATGTTGACGCTGACCGTCGCCTCGGGGCTGCAATACGCCTATCGTGGGGTCCGCGCCTACCACCCTGACCTGGTTTGACAAGGGCAGCATGACGCGGTACACTTTTTCCCTATGTTTATCAGGGCGTTTGCTCGGTTTAGCCATTCCGCAAGGAGGGGTAGAGGGGTAATGGGCCATGGCTGTTGTCGCTAACAGGATAGGCAAGTTACTCATTGACGCGAAGCTCATCACCGAGCAGCAACTCAATGAGGCGCTGGCCATTGCGAAAGCGCCCAAAGGCCCCAGGCGGCGGCTGGGCAGCGTGCTGGTCAAGATGGGGTACGTTCCAGAGGAAAAGCTCCTCCGGTTTCTCGCGCAGCAGTACCAGGTGCCGGCCGTCGACCTGGAGATGTACCAGGACATTGATCCCGCCATCATCAAGCTCGTACCCCTGGAACTGGTCAAGAAGTACATGGTGTTGCCGTTGAGGCGAGTCGGTACCACGCTGACGGTGGCGATGATCGATCCCACGAACATCTTTGCGCTCGACTACCTCAAGTTCTGCACCAACTATACGATCGAGCCTATGGTCGCCGCCGAAACCTCGCTCATCGACATGATCAAGAAGTACTACGGAGGAGGGGCGTCCGGCTCTGCGAATACCGCCAGCGCCGCCAAGTTCATCCTGCAAGCCAAGGACTACACCCTGTCGGATACCGGCGAAACCGATGAACTGGCCAATCTCGGCAAAGCGGACGAAGGCCCCGTGGTGGATCTCGAGGACTTCAACAAGACCGTGGGCGACGCCCTTGATTCCGTGGAAGTGGCGGGGCCCGAGCAGCGCGACGGCATCATCACCGAGGTGGAGGCGCCGATCGTGAAGCTGGTGAACGGCATTCTGGTGAACGCCATGAAGGTGGGGGCCAGCGACATCCACATCGAGCCGTACGAGACCGTCTTCCGCATCCGCTACCGGATTGACGGCGACCTGCAGACGGTCATGAACCTGCCCTTGAAAGTGAAGAACGCGATCATCTCCCGCGTCAAGATCATGGCGAGGCTGGACATTGCCGAGCGGCGGCTTCCGCAAGACGGGCGAATCAAGCTGACACTGGGAGCCAAGAAAGATATCGACTTTCGCGTCTCCATCCTCCCCACCCTCTTCGGCGAGAAGGGCTGTCTCCGGCTCCTGGACAAGTCCAGCATCCAGGTGGACAAGGATAAGCTCGGCTTCGACGAGAAGCAGGCGGCGGATATCAACGCCGCGCTGGCGGCTCCTTACGGGATGATCCTCGTCACGGGGCCGACGGGGAGCGGCAAAACCGTGACCCTCTATTCGTGCCTGCAAGCCCTTAATACAACCGACGTGAACATCTCCACAGCCGAGGACCCGGTTGAGTTCAACTTCATGGGGATCAACCAGGTCCTGGTCCGACCGGACATCGGGTTGACCTTTCCCGCGGTCTTGAAGTCCTTTCTCCGCCAGGACCCCGACATCATCCTGATCGGTGAGATCCGGGACTTCGAGACGGGTGAAATCGCGATCAAGGCGGCGATGACCGGCCACCTGGTGCTGGCCTCGATCCACACCAACGACGCGCCGGCCACCATCAACCGGCTCATGAACATGGGCATCGAGCCGTTCCTGGTCGCCTCCTCCGTGATCCTGATTATCGCCCAGCGTCTGTGCCGGCGCATCTGCGGGGGCTGTAAGGTGCCGGATCCGAGCGTCACCCCCGAGGCGCTAAAAAAATGGGGCATGAAAGACGAAGACATTGCCAAGGCCACGCCCATGAAGGGGAAAGGGTGTGACAAGTGCAACGACAAGGGGTATAAGGGACGCGTCGCGCTCTTCCAGGTCGTGCCCATCACGGAAAATATCCGATTGGGGATTCTTCGCGTCGCGTCAACGGACGAACTCAAGAAGATTTCGCTTGAGGAAGGTTGCAGGAACATCAGGATGAGCGGCCTCCTCAAGGTCGCGCGGGGAATCACGACGATATCGGAAGTCGAAGGCGTCTCCATTGCCGAATAGTTCCGATCCCGCAACCGATCACGTGAGGTGAGCGCATGCCTGTCTTTGCATACGCCGGGAAGGCCCGTGGAGGAAAGTCCGTTACGGCGGAGATCAGTGCCGACAACCGTGACGCGGCGATTGACCAACTGCGTTCCCATGGCGTCACCGTCACCACGATTGCGGAGAAGAAGAAGGCCGCCTTCGGCGAGAAGAAGCAGAAGGTAACCGACAAGGACATCGTTATCTTCACCCGCCAGTTCGCGACCATGATTGGCGCCGGACTTCCCCTGGTCCAGTGCCTGGGAATTCTCTCTTCACAGTGCGACAACAAGACCTTCGGCAAGCTGATCGGCGAAGTCAAGAAGGACGTGGAATCCGGGACAACGTTCGCCGAGGCCCTGAAGAAACATCCCAAGGTCTTCAGTAGCCTGTATGCCAACATGGTGCAGGCCGGCGAGATCGGCGGCGCGCTCGATGTTACCCTGATTCGTCTCGCGACGCAGCTGGAGAAGGCGGCGAAATTAAAGAGCCAGATCAAAGCGGCCTTGGTCTACCCGACCGCCATCATGGGGGTCGCCATCATCGTGGTATCGGTCCTCCTGGTCTTTGTGATCCCGATCTTCGCGAAGATGTTCGCAGACTTCGGCGGGGCGTTGCCGGCCCCCACCCTGTTCGTCATGGGCGTCAGCGAGTTCATGCAAAGCTACATTCTCGTCATGATTGCCGCGGCGGCGGGGAGCATCTACGCGCTCAAGAAGTATTACGCGACTCCGGGCGGCCGGCTCAAAATCGATGCAGGGGTGCTGAAGTTGCCCGTGGCGGGAGACCTCATCCGCAAGATCGCGGTCGCGCAGTTCACCCGCACCTTTGGGACCCTGCTGCATAGCGGCGTCCCGATCATGGAGGGGTTGGAGATCGTGGCGCGGATCGCCGGCAACAAGATCGTGGAGAATGCGATCATGGAAGCGCGCACCAGCGTGGGAGAGGGCAAAACGTTGTCGGAGCCGCTGGGCAAGACCGGTGTGTTCCCTCCCATGGTCGTCCAAATGATCAATGTGGGCGAGGCGACCGGCGCCCTGGACACGATGCTCAGCAAGATCGCCGATTTCTTTGATGAGGAGGTGGATGCCGCGGTGTCGGCGCTGACGGCGCTCTTGGAGCCCATGTTGATGGTATTCCTCGGGACGGTGATTGGGTTCATCGTGATCGCAATGTACTTGCCCATCTTCAAGATGGCCTCGGTCGTCGGCTGAGTCTCTCCGTACAGCTCGGCGCAATGCATGGAAGTCCTCCGGGATAAGCTGAAATGGCTCATGGGTATCAGGGTCGCCGTTGTGACCCTGACCCTGGGCGTCTTGATCTATTTTCAGATCGGCAAGAGCACCCAGTCCATCCCGGCCTATTACGGCCTGATCGTCGCGACCTACCTCCTGACCATCCTGTATGGCGTCCTCATCACGCGGATTGAGCGGCTGGTCCCCTTCGTCTATTTCCAGATCGGAGTGGATATCCTCTTCGAAACCGCGCTGGTGGCGTTGACCGGGGGGGTGGAAAGCCCGTTCTCGCTGCTCTACATCATTTCAATTACGGCCGCGAGCGCGCTGTTGTCTCGGCCTGGCGGTCTGGTGGCCGCCTCTGTGGCCGGCATCTTCTATGGCGCGATCGTGGACATCCAGTACTACCGTTCCACCTACGAGATGTTCCCGTTGCTCTCGTTGCCCCGGGTGACAGACCTTCCGGTCCCCGAGATTTTCTACAATCTGTCCATCAACGTTCTCGGCTTTCTCATGGTGGGTTATCTGAGCGGGACGCTGGCCGAACGCCTCGAGAAAAAGGCGCGTGACCTGACTGAACTACAGGAGATCCACCGCTTCATTCTGGAAAGCATCGACAGCGGTGTCTTCACGACGGATTCGGAAGGCCGGCTCACCTCCTTCAATAAAAAAGCGGAGACGGTCATGGGGTACGCAAAAGCGGAAGTCCGCAGCCGGTTCTGGTGGGACGTGTTCGCCTGGCCGGATTACGCGCGGGACCGCTTCCCGGTTGCGGCGCTGCCGGGCGGGATCGAGGCGATCAGCGTCCGGAAGGGCGGCCAGAGGATGCTCCTCGGCATGAATTTGTCGACGCTGTACGATGAGCAAGGGATTCCCATCGGGATGGTCGGCGTCTTCCAGGACATCAGCCTTCGGAAGAAGAGGGAAGAGGAGAACCGCCGCAGACAATGGCTTGCCAAGATCGGAGAAATGTCGGCGGGCATGGCGCACGAAATCCGCAATCCGCTCGCCGCCCTGTCCGGATCGATGCAGGTGCTCAGGAAGGAACTGCAGCCGTCTGATGACAATCGGCTGCTGCTGGATCTGGCTTTGCGCGAGACTGAACGGTTGAGCGGGATCGTCTCGGATTTTCTGCAATATGCGCGGCCGCGTCCGCTGAACCTCAAAGAATACGACGTCAACGAACTAGTGAATGACACGGTCTGCATGCTGGAACAGACTCCGGAATACGGCGGCAGGATCACGTTCGTCCGGCATCTGGCGCAGGGGAGCGTGCGTGGCCTGCTGGATCCCGACCAGATGCAACAGGCCTGTTTGAATATCGGGCTGAACGCCTGTCAAGCGATGCCGGCCGGCGGGACGCTGACGGTGGCGACGCACCAGGCCGCAGAGGGGGGCGGCCGAGTGGATCACGAGTCGGTCGAAATCGTATTTGAGGATACCGGCCCGGGCATTCCCCGGGAGCAGCGAGAGAAGATTTTCGATCCGTTCTTCACCACCAAGGAGGCGGGGACCGGACTGGGGCTTTCGGTGGTCCACCGGATCATGGAGGATCACTGCGGACGTGTGCAGGTAGACAGCGAGCCGGGGGCGGGGACCCGTGTGCGGCTGACGCTTCCCGCCGCCGGGGGGACAGTCACGTGACGTCGCCAGCGTCCGCCAGAATCCTCATTGTGGAGGATGAGCGACTCATCCGTGAAACGCTGAACGCCTTCATCAAAGCTGAAGGGTACGGCGTCGTGGCGGCGGCGGACGGGCAGGAGGCGCTGCTGTGCCTCCAGACCGACAGCTTCAATCTCGTCATCACGGACCTGAAGATGCCCGGCCACCTTCAAGGCATGGATGTCCTCCGCGCCGTCAAAGAGGTCTCGCCCGATACCGCCGTCATTGTCCTCACGGCATTCGCCAACCTTGCCGTTGGAGTCGAGGCGATGGGCCGCGGAGCCTTTGACGTGCTGCCGAAGCCCTGGGGCGACAATGGGTATGTGGTCTGGAAAATCCGCATGGCCTTGGAATCCCAGCGCCTGGTGATGGAAAACCGCTTCTTGAAGCGGGAGTTGAAGGAGCGGGCCGAATTCAAAAATATCGTCGGCACCAGCGAGCCGATGCGAAAAGTCTTTGATCTGATCAGACGGGTGGCGGATAATTCCGGAACCGTCCTTATTTCTGGAGAGAGCGGCACCGGCAAGGAACTGGTCGCGCGGGCCCTTCATGACAGTAGTCCGCGCCGGGAGCGCGCATTTGTGACCGTGAATTGCGGCGCGTTGCCGGAGCCCTTGCTGGAAAGCGAGCTCTTCGGGCATATGCGAGGATCCTTCACCGGCGCCGTGGCCAACAAGGAAGGGCTCTTTGAAGTGGCCGACGGCGGCACGCTCTTTCTTGACGAGATCGGGGAGGCACCGCCGGGCATACAGGTCAAGTTGCTGCGGGTGCTCCAGAAGCCGGAGTTCCGGCGGGTCGGGGGCACGCAGGACATCAAGGTGGACGTGCGCATTATCTCGGCCACGAACAAAGATCTCACGAAAGCGGTGGCCCAGGGGGCGTTTCGCGAAGATCTGTACTACCGCCTGAACGTGATTCCGCTCACGCTCCCTCCGCTGCGCGCTCATCCCGAGGATATTCCCCTGCTGGCGCAGCATTTCCTGGCCGTCTTCGGCCGGAAAGCGGGCAAGCCCGCGCTGACGGTGGCGCCGGCTGCCATGCAGGCGCTCCAGCGGAATGAATGGAGGGGAAACGTCCGTGAACTGGAGAACGTCCTGGAACGGGTGGTGGCCTTTGCGCCGGGCCCTGAAATCACGTTGGACGATGTTGCCCAATGGTTGGGGGAGCCTTCCAGGGGCAACGCGCAGAAGGCGCCGGCCGACATTCCGTCCGAGGGACTCGATCTGGAGTCCCTGATCAACGGCATCGAGCGGGAGTTGCTGGTCAAGGCCCTGGAGCGCAGCGGGGGCGTGAAGAAGGATGCCGCCCGCCTGCTGAAGCTCAACGCGCGCTCCCTCCGATATCGCCTGGATAAATACGAGATCACGGCCGGGGACGGCGCGAGCGCCGGACCGGAAGACGATGAGGGGGGCGAGGGTGACTAGCCGCGGAGTCGAAGTGGCGGCGCCCGGAAAGGTCAACCTCATCCTCCGCGTGCTGGACCGCCGGCCCGATTCCTATCACAACATGTGGTCGGTGATGCAGGCGTTCGACCTGTCCGATACGGTGATCGTGGAAACCGACGGCGGCGAGGGCATCCGGCTGACGTGCGAAGGCGCTGATCTGCCGACCGACTCCACGAACCTGGTCTACCGGGCGGCGGAACGCGCGCTGGCGCGATTGGGGCGGCGCCAGGGAATCCGGCTCGTCGTGCGGAAGCGATTGCCGGTGGCGGCCGGGGTCGGCGGCGGCAGCAGCGATGCGGCCGCGACCATCCGGGCGCTGGCGATTCTTCTGGAGACCGGCTGGTCCAGAGAGGACATGGCCGCAGTCGGGGGAGAAGTCGGCAGCGACGTCCCTTTTTTCTTCTATGGCCCGACGGCGCTGGTCGAAGGGCGGGGCGAACTGGTCTCCCCGCTTCAATTGGAGGGAGAGCGCTGGCTCCTGCTGGTCAATCCCGGCATCGCGATTCCGACCGCCTGGGCCTATGGGAAACTGGCGGCGACTCGGACGACTCGGACACAGCCGCCGGCGCGGCTGCCGCGTTTTGAACCCGACCCGGTCACGGGAGAGCCGCCCGTGGTGAAGTGGCCCGATCTGCTCCCGCTGGTCGGGAACGATTTTGCCCCGGTGATGGAGGCCGAGTATCCGGTCCTGGGGGAGATTCGGCTGTTGCTCGGCGCGCGCGGGGCGGAGGCCGCCATGCTCTCCGGGAGCGGCTCGACCGTCTTCGGCCTGTTTGCCGACGAGCGCTCGGCACGGGCGGCGGCTGAAGGGCTGGACCGGCATTCCGGCTGGAGAGCATGGGTGACCCGGACGCAGGGCCGGCCGTCGGGGACTTCGCTCGGTTGACAATCTGAAGAATGATGGATTAAATTGACACGTTTTCCTCCGTGGCGGAACGCCGGCACTTATCCCCAGTAAGGAGATTGCAGGTGCACGAATTGAAGGTGTTCGCCGGGAACTCCAACCCGGCGCTCGTCAAAGAGATTTGCGATTACCTCAAGGTTGAGCAGGGGAACGCCCTGGTGTCGACCTTCAGCGACAGCGAGATTCGTGTGCAGGTCAACGAGAACGTGCGCGGCAAGGATGTCTTTCTATTTCAGTCGATCTGCGATCCCGTCAACAAGCATTTGATGGAGCTGTTGCTCTTGCTCGACGCGCTGAAGCGGTCCTCGGCATACCGCATTACGGCCGTCATCCCATACTATGGATACGGCCGACAGGACCGGAAAGATCAGCCCCGCGTGCCGATTTCCGCCAAACTGGTCGCGGATCTTATCGCGACGGCGGGCGCCGACCGGGTGCTCACGATGGACCTGCACGCCGGGCAGATCCAGGGATTCTTCAATATCCCCGTGGATCATCTCTACGCGGCGCCGGTCTTATTGGGGTACGTCGAGAAGCGGGGAGGCCAGGATCTCGTCGTGGTCTCGCCCGACGCGGGAGGCGTCGAGCGCGCCCGCGCCTTCGCCAAACGGCTGCAAGCCAATCTGGCAATCATTGACAAGCGGCGGGAAGGGCCCAATGAGTCCAAGGTCATGCACATCATCGGAGACGTGTCCGGCCGCGATGCGCTTTTGCTGGACGACATGATCGATACGGCAGGGACCATTGCCCAGGGCGCCAAGGCCTGCGTGGATTACGGCGCCCGCCGTGTCTGGACGGCCTGCACCCATGCGGTTCTGTCGGGGCCGGCCCTGGAGCGGCTGACCGCCTCGAAGCTGGAGGAAGTGGTGGTGACGAATACCATCCCGCTCAATGGGAAAGAGCGAATCTGTCCCAAGCTGCGGGTGCTCTCTGTGGCCCCGTTGTTGGGAGAAGCCATCAAACGCATCCATGAAGAAGAGTCCGTCAGTTCCCTGTTTGTTTAACGCCGTTGTGTTCCAAGGAAGAGGTGTGCCATGCAGTTTGACGTAAAAGTTGAAACCCGTGAGGCGGTTGGGAAGGGTGTGGCCCGAACCTTGCGGCGCCGGGGCAAGATTCCGGGAATCCTCTACGGGCAAGGGGAGTGTGTCGCCTTGACGGTGGATCCCGCCGAAATCCGCAAAGTGCTCCATTCGGACTCCGGGTCCAATTCCCTGCTCAACCTGAGCATCGCCGGGGAGGGGAAGGAAATGAAGCGGACCGCCATGCTGAAGGATTATCAGCTCGATCCCCTCACGGGGGCGCTCCTGCACGCCGACCTGTTTGAGGTAGCCATGGACAAGCCGGTCCGTGTCCGCGTGCCGGTGGCCGTCACCGGCGGGACTCCGGTCGGCGTGGCCGAGGGAGGCCTCCTGCAGCACAACACGCGCGAGCTGCAC
>Ga0080064_1005169_pt1 | contig 15661 bp, 11 predicted proteins | sample Subgrocontami54m_FD_69260 | JGI IMG/M metagenome (GOLD analysis project Ga0080064, IMG submission 69260) | Subsurface groundwater microbial communities from S. Glens Falls, New York, USA - GMW46 contaminated, 5.4 m (SPADES assembly) (version 2) ...
AGACCCCCGCGCGAAAGGCGAAGGGAGACGTTTCGCGCCCTACTCGATCCACACCGACCCGACTTCACGCCGTCCGGTCACCGGCAAGACCGACACATAGGCGTCAACTTTCCGGTTGGCGAACGGCGGCTGCAGTGGGATCGGCTCCCGCCGATAAAGTCCCTCGTGCACCCCCTCGAAGTAATCCAGCGCGTGCAGCGCCTCGGCTTCGACCTCCCAGATTTCGCCCACCACGCCGTCGCGATCCTCGGCGTGGGCCACGATTCCCGGATACCCTCCGAGATCGTAGAGCCGGTAGCCCGGGATGGTTCGCGCCGGCCCGACGAATCTCTGCCGCTCGAGGTAAACGTGGTTGCTGCACCCGCGCTTGAGCGTGCCGTAAACAAAGAGCAGCGTGCTCACAGGCGGGACATGACCGGTGCCGGCGGCGCGATTTCGACCACGACCGCCGTCGTGTTGTCGCGACCTGACTGCTGCACGGCTTCTTCCACGAGCCGCTGCGCGGGTGTCTGGGTGTTCTCCTCCGGCGGCGTGGCGCGGATCAACTCCTCGAGCTGCCGATCCCACAGGCCGTCGACCAAGCCGTCGGAGCAGATGAGAAATCGATCGCCGATGGTATGGGACACCGCGCCGATGTGCGGTTCGATGAATTGATGCCCCGCGCCGAGGACTTGCTGCAGCGCGTTGCGGCGGGGATGCCCGCGGGCCTCCCGCTCGTTGATTTTGCCCTGCCGTCGCAACCACCCGACGTGGCTGTGGTCGTGCGTCAGCTGGATCAGCCCCCCGGCTTTCGGCAGGTAGTAAATCCGGCTGTCGCCCACGTGGCTGAAACAAGTCCGTTCCGGGGTAAACCAGGCCAGGCTCAGCGTGGCGCCCATGCCCGCGCATTCTTCGTAGGAAGAGCCCAGTTTTGTGAGATCGGAATGAATGGAGAGGATGAGTTCGGAGAGGACGTCGGTGAAACCGCTGTCCATGCCCGCGGCGGACAGGCGGAACGCCCGCGGCATCAGCCGCGCCAGCCGATCGACGGTGATGCGGCTCGCGAACTCGCCCGACTTCGCCCCGCCCATCCCGTCGCTGACGGCAAAGACGAAGTCGCTCGAGGCCAGCGACGCCCGGCCGGTTTTGCCAAGGTGATGCACCTCGTGGCCGTTGAACATGATGCCGAGAAACGCGTCCTCGTTGTTTTTCCGGACGCGGCCGACGTGGGTGAGGCCGGACCATTCGAGCTGCGGTGGCCGCGGGCCCTGGAACGTGATCGCGGACAGGTTCATGGGCTGAGCGACGGTTTGAGCGACACGGGCTTGCCCGTTCCGTCGTCGAGGATGGTGGCGAACTCGAAATCAATGATGCAGAACCGGCCATCCGCCACGCGGTAGGTGATGTTCCGCAGCTCGCGGTCCTCGTGGCGGACGCCGTACTGCTCGAGTTCGGCGAAGATTTGCACCTGCCGCTCGGGGTTGAGCTGGTCGACGCGGCCGCCGCAGTTGGTGGTCACAATCTTGAGGTTCTCGGTTTCCACCTCCAGCAGCCGCGGAACGAAGGTGCACCCGTGCTCCTCCAGGTAACGCAGCACGCGGACCTCGTGCTCGAACCTCTCCCGGGCCAAGTGGCCCCGGAAAGTCTTGTGCACCCGCCCGTCGAAGCCAATCCGCACGGTTGCCCGGGCGGTGTCCTTCATCTCATGCATGCCTTGGCGCCCAGCGTCCGCTGCTGGATCGCCCGTGGCAAGCGCACGGTAACCCCGCCGGGTTCGCAGGAACGAAATTTCTGCTCCAGAAATGTGTCATGAATGAAAGTTATGGATCCGGTGGCACGTGAGCTGCTCATTTCCGGCCGGTTTTTTCTGCTGCCGTGCGGTAGAAAAGCCTCGCACCCAACCTCCGATAAACCCTGCTCTTCCTCCTTCATCATGGCCAAATACAAACTGGAATACATCTGGCTCGACGGTTACACGCCGCTGGCCAGCTTGCGCAGCAAGACGCAAATCAAGGAATTCGCCAGCTTCCCGAAGCTCGCCGAACTGCCCGTGTGGGGCTTCGACGGCAGCTCGACGATGCAGGCGGAGGGCAAGAGCTCGGATATCATTCTGAAGCCGGTTGCCGTTTTCCCCGATAGCACGCGCAAGAACGGCGCGCTCGTCATGTGCGAGACGTTTCTCCACACTGGCGAGCCGCACCCGACCAACACGCGTGCGACCATCCCGGACGATCCGGACACCTGGTTCGGCTTCGAACAGGAGTATTTCTTCTACAAAGACGGCGCGCCCCTCGGTTTTCCACCCGGCGGTTATCCCGCCCCGCAGGGCCCGTACTACACGGGCGTCGGTTACAAGAATGTCGGCAGTGTTGCTCGCGAGTTGGTGGAGCAGCACATCGACATCTGCCTCGACGCCGGCGTCAATATCGAGGGCATCAACGCCGAGGTGGCCAAGGGCCAGTGGGAATTCCAGATCTTCGGCAAGGGCTCGAAGAACGCCGCCGACCAGCTCTGGGTGGCCCGCTACATCATGATGCGCCTCTGTGAAAAGTACGGCATCGACATCGAGTGGCGCTGCAAGCCGATCCGCGCCGCCTTCGATCAGCCGCTGGACTGGAACGGTTCGGGCATGCACACGAACTTCTCGACGAAACACATCCGCGAAGTCGGCGGAAAGGAATACTTCGAGAAACTCATGGCCGCTTTCGCCAAACACATGGACGAGCACATCGCCGTTTACGGTCCGGAGAATCACCTCCGGCTCACCGGCCTGCACGAGACGCAGTCGATCGACAAGTTCAGCTACGGCTTGTCCGACCGCGGCGCCTCCGTCCGCATGCCGGTCAACTTCATCAAGAACGGCTACAAGGGTTACCTCGAGGACCGCCGTCCGAATTCCGCCGCCGACCCGTACCTGGTCGCCGGCCGGATCCTCAAGACGGTCCAGACCGTCCCCACGAAGTAATTCTCGGCGGGGTTGAGTTTTCGATCCGGCGTCACCGCGAGGTAACGCCGGATTTTTTTCTCGGAGCGCGGCGCGGGGCCGGGCAGGGTGGCACCCGACCTCCGTTTTGAACGAGATTACTTCCAGCTCACCGCGCGTGTCCCTCTGGGAATGGGGGCAGACCGCGTTGCTGGTGGCGAATCTCGCGTGGACCACGCTCGGCCGCGGTGGGGTTCGCGCCGATACATTCCTCGTCACGACGGTGCTTGCGGCCGCGCTGGTGATCGTGCACTGCGTGGCGCGGATAATCAGCTCGACTGATGCTCACGGCCAGCCCGGGCGCGGCGGCCGCGCGTCCGAGTTCACCCATCCCGCCGGTTGGTGGCTGCTGCCGTTCCTGGCCTACGCCGCCGCGAATGCGGGCTGCGTGACGCCGCTGCCCTGGCGGGGCTGGTTCGACTGGCTCGAGTGGGCGCAACTCATCGCGGTGTTCTGGGTCGTGCTCAACGGCGTGCAGTCGCGCTGGCCGCGCCGCGCCGTCTTTTTCAGCCTCGTGGTGCTCGCGCTCGTGAGCGTGGTGCTCGCGTGCTACCAGCGGTTCGTCCGGCCCGACTGGGTGATGTTTGGCGAGAGCCAGCCGATTCGGCTCAACGGCCGCACGAGTGGTCCGTTCGGCATTCCGAACAGCTTCGCGGGCTTCCTGGTGCTGATCCTGCCGCCGGTGCTCGGCGCGGCGTTCCGCCGCAGCGCAACGCTGACCCAGCGGGTCTGGTGGGGGTGGGTGGCGGTGGTCCTGCTCCTGGGCATGGTCCTCGCCATCAGCCGCGGCGCGTGGGTGTCGCTGGCGATCGCGCTGACGATCTGGCCGCTCGTCGCGGCGCGCGGCAGCTGGGTGCGCCGACTGCGAATCGCCGTGCTGATCCTGGCGGCGGTCGGCGCGCTGGGTACCGCGATGTACTGGAAATCGCCGAAAGTGCGGGCGCGTTTCACCGCCCTTGCGCTGCAGGGCGGCGAGGTGACGCGGCCGCACATGTGGCGTGGGGCCTGGCAGCTTTTCCGCGATGCGCCGCTGCTCGGCACCGGCGGTGGGAGCTACAACGTGCTGTTCGAGCGCCACCGTCAGGAAGGGTTTCGCGACGAGCCGCTCTGGGCGCATAATGAATATCTCAATACGCTGAGCGACTACGGTGCCGTGGGCTTCCTGCTGTTCTTCGGCGCCGCCGGCGCGATCGCGGTGCGTTGTATCCGCGGCAGACGCGAGGAAGCGGCGCGCTGGCGGGACTGGCTCGATTCGCCGACGGTGGTGTCCGGCTGTGGGATCGGGCTGCTGGCGTTCGCGCTCCAGATGGCGCTCGATTTCCACCTGAAAATTCCCGCGCTGGCCCTGGCGAGCGCCACCCTGGCCGCACTCGTCGTGGCGCGCGCATGGCCCGTGGCGCGCCCGATCGAGCCGGCGCCCGTCGGCCGAATCAAGACACTGCCGCTGCTCACCACCGGCGCGGTCGGCGCGTTGCTCGTATTCGTAATTCCGATGCTGCGAGCCGAAAGTCTGCGGCAGGAGGCCCGTCGGGTCATCGATCGCCTGGGCGCCGCGGCGGCCGACGCGCCGCAGTACGCCGCACGGCTGCCCGCGGCGCGAATGGCACTCGCGCAAGCGACCACCCTCGATTCCGCGAACGCGCAGGCTTGGGCGGATCGCGCGTATGCGACCACGCTCTGGGCGCTGGTCGAACCCGCCGCCACCGCCCGGCTGGGCCGGGAGGCCGAAGGGTATGCCAATCGGGCGCTGAAGATCACCGACATCAGCGGCGAGTTCTGGATTCGTCGTGGGATCGCTCGCGACATGCAGGACCGCTGGGCCGACGCCAGCCAGGACTTCCTCAAGGCGGTTTCCCTGGCCCCCAATGATGCTCTAACCTGGTATTATTACGCAGATCACCTCAGCCGGCTGAAGTGGGCCAGCGATTTAACCAATGCCGCCCTTCGGTTCTGTTTACGCCTTGACCCTGGAAATCCGGCCGGACTAGCGTTGCGCCAGCGTTTGGCAATTAACCCGAAGGCCCACTAGCCCGTTTTTTCATGCTTCAGCGACTTTTGTCATGGCTGTTCGTGTGCGCGATTGTAGCCGCGGTCTCGCTGCATGCGCAGGCGCCGGCCGGCGGACCCACGGTCACGGGCGGTGCCGAGTTGGTGCTCGTGGCAAAGGTCACCGGAACCGTCACCAAGACGTTGCCGGGCCAGGCGGCAGTGGCGATCAAGCAGGACGACAGGATCGAGCAGAAAGCCAAGATCAACACCGGCCTCAATTCGAGCGTGGTGCTGGTTTTCTCGAACGGCGCGACCACGCAACTCGGCGCGGACACCGAACTCGTGATCGAGGAGTACTTGCAGGACCCCTTTGCTGATACGGTCAAGGTGGCCGATATGACGGATGAGCCGTCGGCATCGCGCACGAAGCTTGCGCTGAATCGCGGTGAACTCGTCGGCAACGTGAAGAAGCTGAAATACGACAAGGGGTCGTCGTTCATCGTGCAGACGCCGGTCGGCGCGGCCGGTATTCGTGGCACCACGTTCCGCATCGTCTTTCGTCCGACCGGTACGGGCCAGGCTTTCAATTTCACCCTCAGCACCGCGGAAGGAAGCGTGGCATTCGCGCAAGGCGCCGCCCCTCCCGGTGGTGGCGCGGGTGGCGGTGCGCAAGGTGCGCAAGGCGGTGGCGCTCCCGGCGGTGGTGCGCCAGGCACGCCGCAGGATACCGGCACACCCGGCGGCGGCACAGCGCCGACTGCGTCCGGTTCGGGCACGGGGACTGGCATCTCGGTGCCGCAAGGTCAGGAAATCGTGCTTAACGTGACGGTGACGACGACACCGAGCGGGCAAATGGTCGTGACCATGCCGACGACGGTTTCGGCGCCCGTGACTGTTTCCCAACAGACCATGCAACAGGTGCAGTCCGTGGCGGTGGAAATTGCGGTGGCGGTGCAGCAGGCGGTGTTCACGCCGCCACCCCCGGCGCCGACGACGCCCGCAGGCGGCGCGAACACCAACACCCAGGGAAGTGGAAATTCGAATACGGGCAATTCCGGCGGCGGCAACAGCGGTGGATCCGGGGGCGGGACCGGCGGTACGACGGGATCGACCGGCGGCACCTCGGGCTCCACGACCGGGTCGACCAGCGGTTCGACCACCGGCACGACTACGACCACGACCACCACGTCGGCGGCTCGCGGTGGCAGTGCCACGACGACGACCACGACCACGCCGACCGGCTCCAGCACCTCGACCGTGACCGGGCAGACCGCGACCGGCCAGAATTTCAATGCGACCGTGCAGGCGACGCCGCCCCCCGCGGCCGCGCCGCCGCGGATCATCCCGACGACGCCGTAAGGCACGCGGCGCCGTATCCAGTTTTCCGATCGGCAGGATCGCACCCGAAGCGCATCTCCTCGTGGAGTCGAGTCCGCGCCTTAATGGGCGCGGCTACAAATCGCCTGGTAGCCGCGCCCCATTAAGGCGCGGTTGGAAAAGCCAACGCTACCGTCAGCCAGCGCAAGTGCCTCCCGAGATTCGTTCCGACGGGCCGAGGGCGGCCCGTCCCCATCGCAGTGCTGGACCGCCGATCAAACCGTTCTCGACCGGCACGAAATTTCGGGGCTAGGGTGCCCGGGATGGCTCAGCCCCGGAAAGCGAAGTCCCTTTCGTTGGTTCGCTGGTTATTCCTTACCCCGATTCCGTTGCTGTGGATCCTGGCCGCTCACTATGGCCATCTGCAATTCTTGGAGAACCGGCTGCTCGATTTGCGGTTCAGGTATCGCGGCGAAATTGAGGCGCCGGTAAATTTGATTTACGTCGATGTCGACGCTCGTGCGGTCGAGTTGATTGGCGAGCGTCCGTGGAGCCGCGCGGTTTTTAGCCAAATTGCCGAATCACTGCTTGATTTGGGCGGCGCCCGGGCCGTTGGGTTCGATTTTGTGTTTTCGCGCTTCAACCGCTCGGCGTTGGTCGACGAAGCGAAGGTGGCGGAGGGCAACAAGAAGTTCGCCATGATGATCCGCGCGCATCCGCGAAAGGTCGTGCTGGCGGCACAGTATACTCCCGGAAACGCAATTACCCAAGCAGACGACACCGTGCGGCAATTACCCCTGGTGCGGAAAGGTCTGACGGATCCTTCGAAGAACGACGTGCCGGAGTTGCCTGAGCCCCCGCTGAATCACCCCGCGGTCGCGGCGCGATTTGGGTTGATCGACGTCGATGTCGAATACAGCCGCGACGACGTACCTCGCTGGGTTCCGCTCTTCGTGCAGTCAAAAGGAGGGACGTACCTGCACCTGTCGCTCCAGCTCATTCTCCAGTACTTCGGCCTCAACGAGGGCGCAGTTCGCTTCAGCAAGGACCATCTCGATGTGGTGCGTGCCGACGGCACGGTCGTCCTAACCGTGCCGTTGCATGAGCACCAGTTGCTCGAAGCGAATTGGTTTTCGCGCTGGGACTCGCCCCTGAATACCCGGTACAGCATCGCGCAGGTGAATTCCGCACTGACTGATCTCGATTCGGCGGATGCGAAAGATCAGGCCAGCGGCAAAAAGTTCTTCAGCCAGTTTCGCGACGCGATCGTTTTGATTGGCCCGGTCGACCCTCTTCTGCAGGATTTGGCGCCCACGCCTTTCGACACTCATCCCGTGCCGAAGGTCGGGCTGCACGGCAATCTCGTGAAGACGATGTTGTCCGAGCGATTCCTCGTCCGGCTTCCCGTATGGGTGATGTGGGTGGCAGCGGGCCTGCTCACGCTTTTCGTGAGCACCTTGACGATTGCCGGCGGTGCGCGCGGCTGGCTGGCCAAGGGCTTCGGCCTCGTCGCCCTTGGCGGTTACGTGTTCATCGCGTTCTATCTCTTTGCGCGTTCGCAGATCATCCTGCCGATGGCGGCGCCACTTGGCGCGGCGTTCACCACGAGTTTTGCCGCCACGATGTGGCAGCTCATTACGGAGGAGAAACAAAAAGGCCGGATCAAGGGCATGTTCGGCGCCTACGTTTCGCCGCAACTGGTCGAGCGGATGGTCGAATCGGGCGAGGACCCGCAGCTCGGCGGGCACGACGCGGAGATCACGGCGTATTTCTCCGACATCCAGAGCTTCTCCAGCTTTTCCGAAAAGCTCGGCTCGGGTCCGCTGGTCGAGCTGATGAACGAGTACCTCACCGCCTGCACCGACCTCGTGCAGGCGCAGGGCGGCACGCTCGACAAGTACATCGGCGATGCGGTCGTCGCGATGTTCGGCGCGCCGATCGCGCTGACCGATCACGCGTACCGCGCGTGCGTCGCCACGCAGCTCGTGCACCAGAAGCTCGGCGCGTTGCGCGACAAGTGGAAGCACGAGGGCGACCGCTGGCCGGAGATCGTCTGGAAGATGCAGTCGCGCATCGGGCTCAACACCGGCGTCTGCATGATCGGCAACATGGGCAGCCGGACCCGTTTCAATTACACCATGATGGGCGACAACGTGAACCTCGCCGCGCGCATGGAGTCGGGCGCCAAGAGCTGGGGCGCTTACACCATGGTGACCGAGACCACCAAGCAGGCGTGCGAACAGCACGGCGCCGATCGCGTCGTGTTCCGCCCGTTGGGCCGAATCGTCGTGATGGGCCGCTCGCAGCCGGTCCCGATTTACGAGATTGTCGGGCTCAAGGAATCGCTGCATCCGACGGGCCGCGAATGCATCGGGATTTTCGAACAGGCACTGGCGAAATATTATGCGCGCGACTGGGAGGCCGCGATTGCACTCTTCAAGCAGAGCGAAGTGCTCGAGCCCAACCAGCCGGGCAAGACACCAGGCGTGAAGACGAACCCCTCGCTCGTCTACATCGCCATCGCCGAGGATTATAAAGTCGACCCCCCGCCGGCCAACTGGGAAGGCGTCTATGTCATGAAGGAAAAGTGATGCGGACCTTCCGGGTCGCGGCTTCGTCCTGCCTGCGGATGAAAACCACGCTTTTCCTGCTGGGCGTCGCCCTCGCCGCCGGCTGGTCGCGCGCTGATGACGCCTATCTTGCCCTGGGTCCGATGATCGGGCACACGGGGCCGCGCGAGACGCGCATCTGGGCCAAGGCCTCGCAGGCCGCGCGGCTCGGCGTGCGGATTGGAACGAAGCTCGATCTTTCGGATGCGCGCAACGTCGAGGGGCCGGCGCTCGGTGCCGAGAGCGATTTCATGGGCCGCGTCGTCGTGGAGGGTCTCCAGCCGTCGACGAACTACCACTACGCCCTAACGCTCGACGGAAAACCCGCGATGCTCCGGCCGTATCCATCTTTCAAGACGGCACCGGAACTCGGCGCGTCGGGCCAGGTGCGCGTGGCTTTCGCGTCGTGCGTCGGCCGCAGCGGATTCATGAGCGCGGCGATCTGGGGCGAGATGTCGGCGCGCACCGGCTTCGACCTGCTGCTCATGCTGGGCGACAACACCTATGCCGACTCCACGGACGCGGCGGTGCAGCGGCGGCACTACTACGATCACCGCAGCATGGCCGGCTACGCCGAGATCACGCGGCGCGTGCCGACCTATGCCATCTGGGACGATCATGATTTCGGCCCGAACGACTCCGACGGCACTGCGGCCGGGAAGGAAATCTCATTCCAGACGTTCCAGCAGTTCTGGGCCAATCCGAGCTACGGGTTGCCGGACGATCCGGGCGTGTACTGCAAGTTCTCGCGCGGCGACGTGGATTTCTTCCTGCTCGACAATCGCTACCATCGTTCGCCGAACCGCGCGCCGGACGATGGCACGAAGACGATGCTCGGCCCGAAGCAGCTTGCCTGGTTCAAGCGCGAACTGCTGGCGTCGAAGGCCAGGGTGAAATTCATTGCCAGCGGCAGCGAATGGGAGCCGTACGGCCACCTCGATTCGTGGACCAGCTTCGCCCGCGAGCGGGAGGAGATCTTCGGTTTCATCCGCGAGCATGACGTGCAGGGCGTCCTGCTGCTCTCCGGCGACCGCCACTTCACCGGTGCGTATCAGATTTATGGACGCATCATCGAGGTGACGTCGGGCCCGCTCGGCAGCCCGACGACCGTCGGCGCGAACAAGCCCGACATGTTCCTCAACCTCACCGAGGGAAAGATGTGCGCGGTATTCGCGGTCGACACGACCGGTCCCGCGCCGGCCGTGAAACTCGAGGTGTACCGCGCCGGTGCGGGGCAGGTGTACGAGCGCGAATTGAGCTGGGACGAAATCAACGGCCGGGCGAAGATTCGGACGTTGCCGTTGCCGCCGCCGCCACCCGAGACCAAGAAGGGGGCCAGGAAACTGTGAGCCGAGGTGCTCACACCGCCCCTGAGCGGAACGATGCAGTTGGAATCCCCGGCACGGGCGAATCGGCGCGTTCCGTCTCGAGCCACCTCAGCTTTTGGCTTGGCCGCATCGCTGCGTGGAAAGAAACCATCTGCGCCGCTGCGCGTCCTTCGCGGTTGAAGTGAACGAGTACGGCCAAGATTCGCACCTTTTCCTGCTGCAAATGAAAAAAAACACGGCGCTCAACCGGCGCGATTTCCTGCGGGCATCCGCCACGGCGGCGCTCGGGTTCTACATTCTGCCCGCTGCCGCCCGCGGGGCGAACAGTCGAATCCAGCTCGGCTGCATCGGCGTCAACGGCAAGGGCCACACCGACACCATGGCCGTTTCCGCCGCCGGCGCGGCGATCGTGGCGCTGTGCGACGTGGCGGATCCGCGTCGGCCGGAGCTTGGCCGGCGCAAGCAGACCGCGACGGGTGAAAAAAAGAAGAAGGCCAAGGCGCCGGAGACGATGCTCGATCGCTTTCCGGACGCCAGGCTGTTCACCGATTATCGCGAGATGATCGCGACGATGGCGGGTATCGATGCCGTGACGGTTTCGACGCCGGACCATCACCACTTCCACGCGTCGATGCTCGCGATGCGGAAGGGCAAGCACGTCTACTGCCAGAAGCCGATCTCGCACTCGATCTGGGAGGCACGGCGGATGGCGGAGACCGCCGCGCAAATGAAGGTGCAAACGCAGATGGGCAACCAGGCGCATGCCGGCGAACCGATTCGCCGCGCGGTGGAACTCATCCGCGCCGGCGTGATTGGCCGAGTGTCGGAAGTGCACGCCTGGACCAACCGGCCGATTTGGCCGCAGGGCATGACGGAGTGGCCGAAAGGCGAACCGGTGCCGAAGGGGCTGGCGTGGGACCAGTGGATCGGGCCGGCTCCCTTTCATGACTACAGCCGGCAGATCGCGCCGTTCAACTGGCGCGGCTACTGGGATTTTGGCGCGGGCGCGCTCGGCGACATGGGCTGCCACATCATGGATATGCCGTACTGGGCACTGGGCCTGACGTCGCCGACCTCGGTCGAAGCGTGGCAGGAAGGCGGGACGGCGATTGCCGCGCCGAATCGGTCGACGGTGACGTATCAATTTCCCACGAGCGTGCTCGGTGGACCGGTGAGGTTTGCGTGGTACGACGGCGTGGTGGCGAAGGAGGGTGTCTACCAGCACGCGCCGCCGGAGGAGTTGTGGAAGGCCGATTTCCCCACGGCCGACCACGTCTTCCGCCGGTTCGATCTCCTGCTCGTCGGCGAGAAGGGGCGGATGTTCTTCGGCCGCTCGCGGACCGACTGGGTGTTCAAGCCCGAGACACTCACGACCGGTTTTACCGAGCCGCCGAAATCGCTGCCGCGCGTGGCGGAGAGTGCGGAAGCGGCGAATGCGGAGGTCTCCGCGGATGACGTTTACGGCGGCGGCGGTCCCTACGTCGAGTGGCTCAACGCCATCAAGACCGGCAAGCCGGCGTTGTCGAATTTCACCCAGTCGGGCCCGTTCAGCGAGACCGTACTGCTGGGCAACCTCGCGCTCCGGCTCGGCAAACGCGTCGAGTGGGACGGCAAGAATCTGGTGGCGAAGAACGCGCCGGAGGCGGCGGCGATCGTTCGCCGGAGTTATCGCAAGGGCTGGGACCTGGCATGATTGGCGCCAAGTTACGCGGTGAGATGGCGGGTGTCGGCTGATGGCGCGAGCCGTAGCGCGGTCAATGCGCCATAGGCGCACAAGTCTGACCGCGCATTTCCGGCGAGTATCCTGGCGGTGGAGACGCGGTCAGGTTGACCGCGCTACGCTGGCCAGCGCTCGAACCGCGCGGGAGCCATCGCCATCGCCGCCTACTGCTTCCGCTTCTTCTTCCCGCCTTGTTTCGAGGCGCGCTGGGGAATCCACTTCGGATCCTGCAGCTCACCGTCCCACTTGGTCCACGCGGCGGCGAGCTCGCGGACTTTGTCCGGCTGCTGCGCGGCGAGATTGTTCTTCTCGCCGATGTCGGCGCGCAGGTTGTACAGCCCGGCCCCGGCGATCGTCGCATGGCCGGGCGTTTCGCTCCCGGCGTCCATGCCCGGGCCTTTCACGAGTTTCCAATCGCCCATCCGCGCCGCCATCTGCTGACCGAACCGCCAGTACAACACTTCATGCGGCACGCCGGTCTTTTCGCCGGTGAGGAATGGCAGCAGATTCACCCCGTCGAGTTTCCACGCGGGGTTAACCGTCACGCCGGCCGCGGCGAGTGCGGTCGGCAGCACATCGAGTTGAATCACCGGCCGGTCGTCCACGCGGCCCGCGGGAATGTGGCCTTTCCATTGCGCCATCCACGGCACGCGGATGCCGCCTTCCCACGTCTGCGCCTTGTAGCCGCGCAACGGCCCGTTGCCGGACGTGGTCGAGGGCGTCGGCCCGCCGTTGTCGCTGATGAAGAACACCAGCGTGTTTTCTTCCAGGTTCAGCTGCCGCAGTTTGGCGAGCACACTGCCGACCGCGTCGTCCAGCGCGGAAAGCATCGCGGCGAAGGTCCGCCGGCGCGAATCCTCGATCTGCGGAAAACGTTGCAGGTACTTCTCCGGCGCCTGCAGCGGCGCATGGACCGCGTTGAACGGCAGGTAGGCAAACCACGTTTCGCGCTGGTGCCGCTCGATGAACGCCACCGTCTCCCGCGCGAACTCCTCGGTCGTGTAGTCGATTTTCAGCACGGCCGTCGTGCCGCGCAGGATCGGATTGTTCGGATCGGCCTCCGCATCGATGTAGCTGTGCGCGCCGCCCAGGAATCCGAAGTATTCGTCGAACCCACGCTTCATCGGATGAAACTCCGGTTTGTAGCCGAGATGCCACTTGCCGAACATGCCCGTCGCGTAACCCGCCGCCTTCAGCCGGTTGGCGATCGTGGTTTCGCTGAGCGGCAGTCCGAAATTCGCGACGGCCTGCTCCGCCGGACCGGGGTTGAACTCGTGGCCGAACCGTTCCTGGTAGCGGCCCGTCATCAAGCCCGCGCGCGTCGGACTGCAATACGGCCCGCTCACGTAACCGCTGGTGAAGCGTACGCCGTTCTTCGCGATCGAGTCGATGTGCGGCGTCGGCACCTGCGGGTTGCCCTGGCACGAAAGTTCGCCGTAACCGAGATCGTCGGCGACGATCAGCAGGAGATTCGGGCGACTGGAGCCGGCGGCGAACGCCGCGGTGCTGCAAGCGACCGCGAGACAGACGAAACGCAGGAGGGAGTTCATGGTGTGAGCTGGAGGAGGAAGAAGAACGGTGTAATCAAAAGCGCGGGTTTGTCAGTCCGGGACCGCACGGCAGTTCGCGCTCGGGGCGCAAGACAGGTTCTGAGCGCCCTGGTTGGCGCGAGCAGTGCAAGCGGCGAAGCAGGACAACGCGAACAGCCGGAGGGCCAGGTGCGGTGGGGCAGGTCTCTCACTTGCCCGCGTGGGACGACTTGCGCCTACTTCAGCAGCATGTCCTTCACCGTGCGACCGGCGGGGATCATGGGCAGCACGTGCTCGGTGTAGGGGACGATGACGTCGAGCACATACGGGCCGTCGTGATCGAGCATCTCCTGGATCGCGGCGCGCAGCTCGCTCTTCAGGTGGACGCGGCGGCCTTTGACCCCGAAGCCTTCGGCGATTTTCACGAAATCAGGGTAGAGGCCCGCGAGGTTATCGGGGCTGCCGACGTTCGATTCGTCACCGAGGATGGTGTTGCCGCGGACGCTGCCGTAGAAGCGGTCTTCCCACTGCACCACCATGCCGAGGTGCTGGTTGTTCAGGATCATCGCCTTCGCGGCAATGTTTTCGATCTTCGCGGTGGCGAGTTCCTGGATGTTCATCATGAACGAACCGTCACCGTCGATATCGATGACCTGCTTGTCGGGGCAGGCGACCTTCGCGCCGAGCGCGGCGGGATACCCAAAGCCCATCGCGCCGAGGCCGAGCGAGCTGATGTACCGACGTGGTTCGTTGAAACGATAGAACTGCGCGGCCCACATCTGATGCTGGCCGACGCCGGTCGCGATGATCGCATCGCCTTTCGTGAGTTCGTAAAGCGTGCGCACCGCCTCCTGCGGCTGGATGTGCTTGCTCGGCTCGAAGCCGAACGGGTGTTCCTTTTTCCAGGTGGTGATTTGCGCGTGCCACGCGGCAGTGTCCGGCGGCGTGAACTTGTGCACGGCCATCAGCTCGTTCAACCGGCCGAGCGCGTACTTGACGTCGCTGACGATCGGGAACTGGACGCGCTTGTTCTTGTGGTGCTCGGACGCGTCGATGTCGATGTGGACGATCTTGGCGCCGGCCGCGAATTTGCTCGTGTCGCCGGTGATTCGATCGTCGAACCGCGCCCCGGCCGCGATCAGGAGGTCGGCCTGGTCGACGGCCCAGTTCCCGTAGGCCGAACCGTGCATGCCGAACCACTGCATCGACAGCGGATGGGTTTCCGGAAACGCGCCGACGCCCATCAGCGTGCTGGCGACCGGGAGGTTGGCCTTCTCGGCAAACGCGCGCAGTTCCTGGTGCGCCTCGGCCGAGATGATGCCGCCGCCGACGTAGAGCACCGGCCGCTTGGCCTCGGCGATCAGCGCGAGGAGTTGCTTCAATTGCTCGTCGGTCGCGTGCGGCGTGGCGTTCGCGTAGGTGCTGCGAAACTCCACCGCGGGCGGATAGACCGGCTGGAATTTCCGCTGCTGAACATCCTTCGGGATGTCGATTACAACGGGGCCCGGCCGGCCGCTGCGCGCGAGGTGGAACGCTTCCTTGAAGATTCGCGGCAGTTCGGTCACGTCGATCACGAGGTACGAGTGTTTCACGATCGGCAGCGTCATCCCGTAGAAATCGGTTTCCTGGAATGCCATTTTGCCGATGAACTTGGAGAACACCTGGCCCGTGATCGCCACGAGCGGAATCGAGTCCATGAACGCGTCGGCAATCGCCGAAACGAGATTTGTCGCGCCAGGACCGCTGGTCGCCATGCAGACGCCGACCTTGCCCGTGGCGCGGGCATAGCCCTCGGCGGCAAAGGAGCCGCCCTGCTCGTGGCGCGGGAGAATGACGCGAATCTTGTCGGTGCGGGCGAGCGATTGGTGGAGTTCCTGCGAAGCACCGCCGGGGTAGGCGAATACGACATCGACACCCTCGCGGATCAGGCACTCGACGACGCAGTCGGAGCCCTTCATTTCGCGGCCGATTTCGGCCTGTGGAAACGCGGCGGGTGAGGTGTTGTCTTTTTTCATGGCAGTGCGCTTTCGAAAAAGCCGGTTAGGAAAAACTGCCGGTTCCGGCGAGGCAAGCCCGCGGTTCGGGGCCTCTGCTTCGCCGGCCATGTAGGGCGGGGTCACCCGACGCCGCCGTTGATATTGCGACTCGCTGCGCCTCGCCTTTGCGGCGGGGTCAGGTGACCCCGCCCTACAACCAGCGGCACACGG
>Ga0080064_1005175_pt1 | contig 15645 bp, 17 predicted proteins | sample Subgrocontami54m_FD_69260 | JGI IMG/M metagenome (GOLD analysis project Ga0080064, IMG submission 69260) | Subsurface groundwater microbial communities from S. Glens Falls, New York, USA - GMW46 contaminated, 5.4 m (SPADES assembly) (version 2) ...
CTCCCCACTCCCCCCTCCCCCCTCCCCCCTACCCCCTACAACGCCCGCCCGCCCGCCCCCACGTCGCGCAGTTCGAACGCGCGCAGCGTCAGCGCCAGCAACGCCGCCGATACCCCCAGCAGCAACCCCACATGCCACCAGTCGATACCGTGCACCAGCGATGCCCCCGAGCCGTAGTAGTAGAACGGCGTCGCGTACCGCAGGTTGTGCAGCCACGCCACGCCGTTCGCCAGGATGCTGATGAAGTACCACGCCGTCGCCAGACCGATCGCGACCGCCGACGCCATGCCGCGGCTCGGCGCGATCGCCCCCGCGCACAACGACAGCGAGAAGAACAACAGCGTGATCGGCAGCATGTTCCCGCTCGCCAGCGCCGTATCCGCAAGCGAAACATCGATCCGCACAAACGGGACAGAGAGCGCGAACCCCACCCACCCGATCGCGATGATCGCCATGCTGCCGATCACCGTCGCGCCGACTTTCTGCAGCACCACGTCGCGCCGCGCGATCGGCTGCGCCAGCAGCAGGTCCATCGTCCCGCTGCCCTCCTCGCCCGCGATCGCTCCCGTCCCCTGGATCACCGCGTACACGATCAGCAGCACGTCCACCCACCCGAAGTACCGCGCGCTCAGGTAGCCCGCCGCCGTCGCGATGCTCAGGTCCGTCCCGATGAACGCTTTGATCGCCGCAGGAAGCTGAAAGTTCTGCAGCGTGTCCCGCACGCTCGGCCACAGGAACACCGCCGTCGACGACATCGCCGCGAGCGCCAGGCCGAAGCCCGCCACCTGCCACCGCTGGTCGCGCATCGTCTTCGCGAACACGCTATCCCGCGGCATGGCTGCCCTCGCTCTCCGCCTCGCCTGCCCGCGCGCCGTCACCCGAGTAGTACGCCAGGAATACGTCCTCCAGATTCGGCTGCTCCGTCCGCAGATCGAGCACCTCGTATCGTGCGATCGCCTTGATCGCTGCGTCGATGCCGCCGCTCGCCTGCAGATGCACCGTGTTGCCGTCGCGCCGCAACTCGCGCACCCCCGCCAGCGCGAACAACTCCGCCGGCGGCGCCGCCGCGAACGTCACTTCGATCAGGTGCATCGAGCGATGCTTCAACCGCGCCACGTCCTCCACCGCCACGATGCGTCCTTCGCGGATGATCGCGACGCTCTCGCTCAGCCGCTCCACCTCCGGCAGCACGTGCGACGAGAAGAACACCGTCCGTCCGTCCGCCACTGCCTCCTCGAGGATCTTCGCCACCTCCTCCTGCACCAGCGGGTCCAGCCCGCTCGTCGGCTCGTCCAGGATCAGCAGCTCCGGCCGATGCATCAGCGCCTGGATGAAACCCAGCTTCTGGCGATTCCCCTTCGAGAGCGCCCGGATGTGTTTCGACGCATCGAGCCCCAACCGCTCGATCAGCGTTGCGCGATACGCCAGGTCGCGCTTCTCCGGACGAAACGAATCGATGAAATCGAGGAACGCGTCGCCGCGCATGCCCTCGTACATCCGCAGGTCGCCCGGCAAGTACCCGACGCGCCGCCGCACCTCCAGCGACTCCCGCTGGCTGTCGAACCCCAGCACGCGCGCCGTCCCCGCCGCCGGCCGGATCAGGTCCAGCAGCACGCGGATCGTCGTCGTCTTCCCTGCGCCGTTCGGACCAAGGAACCCGAAGATCCGCCCGCGCTCAACGACCAGATCGATCCCCGCAAGCGCGCGCGTACGCCCGTAATCCTTCACCACGCCCGAAAGCTCGATCGCCGGTGCGCTCACGTCCCCTCCACGCGACACTATATGCCACCGTCGGTGCCAGACATCATCGCCGCCGCCTGCGACCACATGGCGCGATCGCGCACCCCGCCCGCCGGCATGCGCGCTCCCGAGTCGCCGAAGGAGACAGCCCGTTGCGCCCCGCTCGTGCCGCCGCCACACCAACGATCGCGCACCCCACCCGCCGCACGGGCCACAGCCCGCAGCGCAAACCTTCGTGCCAACCTCCCCTTCCCGCGCCGGGAAGGGGCCGGGGGTTAGGTCGGGGCGGGGTGCGGCGAGTCATGCGCCGGTCGCCGTGTTCCAGCGATCTAACGCAAAAAAGAGGGCTCGCCATCACAGCGAGCCCTCTCGATATTCAGTCCCCAGCGACCAGTCCCTACCCCCGCCGCGTCCTGCGCACCGCAGCCCCGGCGATACCGGCGCCGGCAACAAGCAGCGCCGCGCCGAACAGGTACAGCGAGTGCGACGATCCATCACCGCCCGGCCCGCTACCCGTGTTCGGGCCGACGATCACGCCCGCGCGACCGCCGGTCGGCGTGGGCGACGACACCGGCGTGTTCGTCACCGCCGGCGTGTTCGTCGGCGTCACTGGCGTCGGCGTCGATGTCGCCGCAGCCGTCGCCGTGCGCGTCGGCGTTTGCGTCTTCAACCGCACCTGCGTCGTCGTCGCGCTCGGCGTCGCGCCACCGCCAGCGGCGCCGCCGACGCCGCACGTGCCGGCCGGGATCTCCCACGCCGTCAGAATGCGGTCATACGCGTCCTGGCTCCAGATCGCGTTCTTGCCCGGGAACGTGACGTTGTCGCACTCGAGGTCTTCGACACGGCGCCCCGACGTCGACATCAGCGTGCACGCCACCAGCGCTTTGTCGCACTGGTAGATCTGAAACCCGCCGTTGTTCCCAAGGTACAAATTCGTGCCACCGACGGCGATGCCGGAGTTGCCGGAGCCGCCCAGCTTGGAACCGATCGGGAAGCTGCCGATGAGCGTGCCGGTGTTCGAGTAGTGGTAGATCGTGGTGAACGCATCCGGGCTTGCCCAGATCGTGTCGTCCGCGCCGTCGTAGGCGAGGCCGTCAAAGCACCCGGCAACCGGGAACTGCGACACACTCGTCGAGGCGACCGGGTCGACGAGGTACACCTGCGACCCTCCCCCGCACGCCCAGATCTTGCCGCGCGATGCGTCATAGGCTATCGCCCCGATGTCCGTCATCCCGGCGATTGTGAGGGGTGCGCCGCCGGAGGCATGCGTCACGGCGTTCACGCGGCGCAAGACATTGCTGGACATGCACGAGAGGAGCAGATTGGTGCCGTCGAAGGCGATCCCGGTGCCAATGCCAGAAACGCACGCCGGGACGCCCGCCGTGATAGTGGCGTCGAACGTCGCCAGGTTGTCGCCGGTCGCCGCGCGCGCCGGCGTCAGCGCGAACAGTGACGCAGGCGCTGCAATCACCGCCGCAACGAGCGTGACGAGAATGATCAGGCGTTTGTTCATCGTATCCTCCCGAAGCTCAGCCGAGCATGCAAAACCGCCGCCGCAACGTTCATGTCAGCGAGCGGCCACCAAACGCAAGATTATCCGCATCGGCCGCCGAAATCAAACGCAAGCCGCGCAGCGCAGTCGCCTGCGTCCGTCGCTTGTCCGGTCGTCGATCCCCGCCTATACTGCGTTGCGCCCTCAGCAGGGCGATATTGCTGTCGAAGGAGGGGGCGTGCCCAAGCGCACCTATCAGCCGAAGGTCATCCCGCGCCGCCGCCGTCACGGCTTCTTGCACCGCATGGCCACCACGGGCGGCCGCAACGTGATTCGCGCCCGGCGACTGAAGGGCCGCAAGCGCCTGGTCGTCGTCAAGTAACGACGGGGAGCGCCGTCGGCCGGGTGCGTTATGTGCGGTAGCCCGGCCCATGCAACGAGAACGACGGTTACGCAGGCGCAAAGACTTTGCCGCCGCGTACCGCAAGGGTCGTGTCTACGGAAACCAGCTGCTCGTCCTGCGCGTAGTTCCGCACGATGGCGACGTCGCCCGCTTCGGCTTCGTCACCGGCAAGGCAGTGGGCGGCGCTGTGGTGCGCAATCGAGTCAAGCGGCGGCTGCGGGCCGCCGCCGATAGCATCGAAGCGGCGCCGGGTCTCGATATCGTCGTCGGAGCCCGCAAGGTCGCAGCCGACGCGAGCTATCATGCGATATATCACGCGCTGACGTCGCTGATGCGGCGCGCCGGCGCACTACGGACGCCGGCCCCTGTGGCCCGGCAGGAGACCACGTGAAGAGGATCGCCCTCGCCGCCATCCGCTTCTATCAGCGACGCATTTCGCCCGGCATCAGCCCGGCGTGCCGCTTCCAGCCCACCTGCTCGCACTACGCCTACGATGCCGTGGAATCGCGCGGCGTCGCTCGCGGCACGCTGATGGCCGCCTGGCGCATCCTTCGCTGCAACCCGCTGAACGACGGCGGTTTCGACCCGGTGCCCGAACGGCGCCACCGATCCGAAGGGCCCTCCCGAGCGTGAATGTTTCACGTGAAACAATGACCAACATTGACTCCGCCAGTGGCGATCCGTCCGCCCCTCGTAGGGGCACGCGGCGGCGTGCCCTCCCGCTCCGACCTCCGACCTCCGACCTCCGACCCCCCGCCACGAACAATGTTTCACGTGAAACAATCGCCGCCCTCCACCCTTCGCCCTCCGACCTCCGACCCCCAACGTCCCGAAGACGCCTCGCCGCTCTCGCCGTCGCCACGCTCGCCGGCTTCGCGATGATCGCCGCCGCCTGCACCGCGCCCGCCGGCCCCGTCGGCTGGGCCGGGCCGCTCCCCGTAAAGGTCGACTCCCAGCGCCTCATCCTCGTCGCGCACAAGGCGCGACTCTACGCGCTCAAGGACGGGTCCAGCGTCGCCCAGTGGCAGTTCCCCCCCAAGGACAGGAACAGCTACCCCGTCAGCACCGAGACGAATACGGGGCTCACCGCGCTGGTCGACCAGTTCACCGTCGACGCCGCCACGAAGACCGATCTGAAGCGGAAGATCACCGATCTCACCGTATCCGGCCCCGGCGCCACGACGCTCAAGAAGGCGATCGATGCCTCCGGCGCCACCGTGAAGCAGAAGGCCGACACCAAGGCCGCCGTCGATGCCGCCGTCTCGTTCGAAAACAACGCGCTCGGCAACCTGAAGGCGCTCTACGGCGATATCGCGACGTCCACCGACGGCAAGACGACGTACGTGCCCACCTTCCGCGGCATGGTCTTCGCGCTCGATACGGCGACCGGCAACGTCCGCTGGGTGCGCGATGCCGGCTCCGGCATCGTCGGCGGCGTCACGGTCGATGGCGATCGTGTGTACGTCGGCACGAAGGCCAACCGCCTCCTCGCGTACGACACCTCCGGCAAGAAGCAATGGGAGTTCAGGACGAAGGGCGAGGTCTGGGCCAGCCCGACGGTCGATGCAGGCGCCATCTACATCACGTCGCTCGATGGCTCGCTCTACGCGCTCGACACCGCAGGCAAGCAAAAGTGGATCTTCAACAGCGCCGGTTCAGGCATCGCCGCCAAGCCCGTCGTGGCCGGTGGATCCGTCTACTTCGGCTCCTTCGACGATAAGCTCTACTCCGTGAAGACGTCGGACGGCACGATCAACTGGTCGATCAAGGCAGGCAACTGGTTCTGGGCCACCGCGGTCGTCCAGGGCGGCATCGTCTACGCGGCAAGCCTCGACGGCAAGGTGTACGCTGCGAATGCGGCCGACGGCGCCAGCAAGTGGAGCCAGCCGTTCAATACGGGCTCGGCCGTCCGCGCCGGACCCGTCATCGCCGGTGGTGGTCTCGTCGTCGTGTCGAAGAACGGACGCATCTTCAAGCTCGATCTCGCGTCCGGCCTCCCCGTGGAGGGGGCGCCGCCCGTAGATCTCCTGCAGTCGGTGCTCGCGAATCTCGCGACCGATGGTGGTAACACCGTGTATATCGTGCCGAGCGGCGGAAGCCTGTACGTGCTCGACGCTACGGGACCGCTCGGCGCGCCGGGCAGCTTCCCGCTGCCGCAATAGGGACGCTTCTGCCATGGACCAACTAGGCCTGCTCTTCCATCTCCTCCTCGTCGATCCCATGACGAACGTGCTCGTGGCGCTCGCGCGCGTCTTCGGCGGCAACTTCGGCCTCGCCATCATCGTTTTCACGCTGGTGATGAAGATCATCACCTGGCCGCTCACCGCGAGCCAGTACAAGCAGAGCCGCGCCATGCAGACCATCCAGCCGCAGATGCAGGAGCTGCAGAAGAAGTACAAGGGCAAAGACCCCAAGAAGCTCCAGGCCGAGACCATGGCCCTCTACCGCGAAGCGGGCGTCAATCCGGTCGGTTGTCTCATCCCCATGCTCGTCCAGTTCCCGATCTGGATCGCCCTCTACCAGGTGATCCGCCTGTCGCTCGGTGATACGCCGGAAAGCCTCGTGACGCTCTCCGGGCGCCTCTACCCGATCCCGTTCATCCACCAGGCGGTGCCGCTGAACAACGGCCTGCTCTACTGGAACCTGGGCCAACCAGACACGTCGTACGTGCTGCCGTTCTTCGTCGCCCTCTCGATGTATGTGCAGCAAAAGCTCATCACGCCGGTCCCCGCGGCCGGCGCGTCGGCGCAGTCGCAGCAACAACAGCAGACCGCGCAGATGATGACGTGGATGATGCCGCTGATGTTCGGGTTCTGGAGCCTCACGGTACCGGCGGGCCTCGCCCTCTACTGGGCCGTGTCGAACCTCGCGGGCATCGTGCTCCAGTATTTCTACATGGGCCGCAAGTTCGAGTGGAAGTCCCTGCTGCAGTTCGGCCCGCCGAAGCCGGCGACACTGCCCGCCGCTGCCCGCAACCCGCGGCCCGTGGCGGAAGCTGATGAGAACCGGGCCGACGTCGAGATCGACCAGAGCGGAGAGGCGACGATCCTGCCGCCCCCGCAGAGCACACGAAGGAACCGAAATGGCAAGCGTAGAGGCAAGCGGTAAGACGGTCGCGGAAGCCATCGAGCGCGCGCTGGACGAACTCGATGCGACGCGCGAGGACATCGAGTTCGAAGTGCTGAGCGAGCCGAAGAGCGGCATCCTCGGCGTCGGCTCCAGCGACGCGCGCGTCCGCGCCTGGCGCATCGGCGAGGGCGATGCGCCGGCCGGGGCGGATGCCGTGGTAGATGGCGACTCCGCCGCCGAAGGCGAGCTCATCGAGGATGACGCCGAGATGGCGGCCCAGATGCTCGACCACCTGCTCGAGCTGATGGGCATCACCGCCGACGTGTCGATCCGCGACGCCGAGACGCCGGGCGACGGGCTCGGCATGGCGAAGGCCGTCCTCGATATCGAGGGCGACGACCTCGGCCTGCTCATCGGCCGCCGCGGCGAGACGCTGGCGTCGTTGCAGTACCTGCTGAACCTCATGGTCGGCCGCAAGCTCACCGAGCACGCGACCTTTACCGTCGATGTCGAGGGATACCGCCGCCGGCGCGAAACGCAGCTAAACTCGCTCGCCCGCCGCATGGCCGACCAGGTGCGCCGCACACGCCGCCCCGTCACGCTCGAGCCCATGCCGCCCAACGAGCGCCGCATCATCCACCTGACGCTCGCCGAGGATCACGAGGTCGAGACGTCCAGCCTGGGCGAGGGCGAGAACCGCAAGGTATCGATCTCGCTGAAGCGCTGACGGCGCCGCGTATGCCGGTCCCCGATTTCGTCGTCGTCGGTCACGTCACGCACGACATCGTGCCCGATGGCTGGCGCCCCGGCGGCACGCCGACGTTCGCCGCCGTCCAGGCGCACCGACTCGGGCTCAGCGTCGGCGTCGTCCCCCGCACCGCCGGCGACGTCGATCTGCAATCGCTCCTGCCGTTCGCGCAGATCGTCGACGCCGGCTCGCGCCTCACCACTACGTTCGAGAACACGTACGCGGCCGGCCAGCGCACGCAGCACATTCGCGCGATCGGCGACCCCATCGCGCTCGCCGACGTGCCCGCCGGCTGGCGGGCCGCGCCCGTCGTGCTGCTCGGCCCCGTCTGGCACGAAGTCGCCCCATCGATGGCATCGAGCTTCGATGGCGGCTCGCTCGTCGGCGTTTCGGCGCAGGGCTGGCTGCGTTCCGCCGACGCGCAGGGCGGCGTACAGCACACGCCGTGGACCGGCGATCCGTACTGGCAGGGCGCCCGCGTGCTCTTCGTCTCGGACGAAGATCTGTCGGGCGGCGGCGACGAGCTGGAGCGCTGGACCGCCGATGTCCCCATCGTGGCGATGACGGAGTCGTGGCGCGGCGCCCGCGTCTACGCCGACGGCCACTGGCGCCGCATGGAGTCGTTCCCCGAAGCGGAGGTCGACCCCACCGGCGCCGGCGACACATTCGCCACCGGTTTCCTGATACGATTGCACGAGACCGGCGACGTCGGCGAAGCGGCGCGGTTCGGCGCGGCGGCCGCCAGTCTCTCGGTCGGCGGCATCGTCGCGGAGGCGATCCCGACGCGCGCAGAGGTCGAGGCACGGATGCGGAACTACCCCGACGTGGCGCTCCGGTGACCACCGTCATCGCCCTGGCGAACCAGAAGGGCGGTGTCGGCAAGACGACGACCGCCATCAACCTGGGCGCGGCCCTCGCGCGCAAGGGCGCGACCGTCCTCATTTTCGACTTCGACCCGCAGGCGAACTCCAGTGCCGGCCTCGGTATCCGCACGCAGGGACAAACAACGTATGATGTCGTCATTGGCGGGGCGCATGCGAAGGATGTGGCGGTGGAGACGAGCGTGGCCGGCCTGATGCTCGTGCCCGCCACGCCGGCACTCGCTGGCGCCGATGTCGAACTCGTGCCGATGATGGCGCGCGAGTTCCGGCTCAAGCGCGCGCTTGACCCTGTGCGCGGATCGTACGACTACGTGCTCATCGACTGCCCGCCGTCGCTCGGGCTGCTCACGGTGAATGCGCTCACCGCCGCGGACGAAGTGATCGTGCCGGTGCAGTGCGAGTACCTGGCGCTCGAAGGACTCGGTCAACTCACCGCGACGCTCGAACTCGTGCGCAGAAATCTCAACTCGTCGCTGAAATTGCGCGGGCTGCTGCTCACGATGTTCGATGGCCGCACGAATCTTTCGCAGCAGGTCGCCGACGAAGTGCGCAAGCATTTCTCCAACACGTTCAAGACCGTCATCCCGCGCAGCGTGCGCCTCAGCGAGGCGCCGAGCCACGGCCTGCCGATCTCGACGTACGACCCCACGTCGCGCGCCAGTCGCGCGTACGACGAACTCGCGGATGAACTGATCGCCGGATCGCGCACGGAGGTACCAGCATGACATCGTCGCATCGACCCGCACTCGGCCGCGGACTCTCCGCGCTGATCCCGAAGACCGGCAGCGGCGCTGGCGTCGAGACCGTCGACATCGATCTGATCGTGCCGAACCCGCACCAGCCGCGCCTGCACTTCGATGCCGATGCGCTGCGCGAGCTGGCGGACAGCATCCGCGAGCACGGCGTGCTGCAACCGGTCGTCGTCACGCAGGCCGCGTCCGATCTCGGACCAATGACGTATCAACTCATCGCGGGCGAGCGGCGGTTGCAGGCGGCGCGCATGGCGGGCATCGAGCGCATGCCCGTCGTTGTGCGCGAGGCCGCGGGCAAGGAATTGCTTGAGATCGCGCTGGTCGAAAACCTGCAGCGGCAGGACCTGAATCCGCTCGAAGAGGCGCAGGCGTTCCGCGGCCTCAACGAAGACTTCGACATGACGCAGGAGCAGATCGCCGCGCGCGTCGGCCGCAGCCGCACGGCCGTCGCCAACACGCTGCGCCTTCTCTCGCTCGAAGAAGACATTCGCGCGAGCCTCGCATCGGGTCAGATCACCGAGGGCCACGCCCGCGCGCTGCTCGGTATCGACGACTCGCGCACGCGTCTCGATACGTGGCGGCGCATCGTCTCCGACACGATGACCGTGCGCGAAGCGGAGGAGATCGCGAGCGCGCTGCGCAGCGTCAACAAGCCGAAGAGCGCGGCGGACCGCCGCTCGAACAGGAGCGCCGACCCGCATGTCAGCGCGCTCGAGTCCGAGCTGCGCCAGGCGATCGGCATGCCCGTGACGATCAAGAAACGCCGCACCGGCGGCACCGTCAGCATCCGCTACCACAGCGAAGACGAACTGCTCGGCATCGTCACCCGCATCGCGCGGTAGCTGCGCCGGCCTGTGTACATCTTGCGGCCACGATCAGTAGGGGCGCACGGCTGTGCGCCCCCGTGGGTTGCGCGCGCTGCGCACGGAGATCGGTACACGTTGGCGGGCGCTCTACGGAGCGCCCCTACACGAACAGCAACCCCCACTATCCTCCTCTCCGCCCGGCGGAGAGGACCAGCGCGCAGCGCGGAGGTGAGGTCACGCAACCCGCAACGCTACTGTCGGAACCTTGGAGCACAGGGTAGGGGAGCACGGCTGTGCGCCCCGGTGGGTTAGGCGCGCTGCGCGACGGAGATCAGTACGCGTTCGCGGGCGCTCTACGGAGCGCCCCTACACGAACAGCAGCTCCCTCCTCTCCGCCGGGCGGAGAGGACCAGCGCGTAGCGCGGAGGTGAGGTGACGCAACTTCCGAACCTTGACAGCAATGGGTAGCACAGCTGTGCGCCCCTACTTCCCTCCTCTCAGCCCGGTGGTTGAAGTACCCGGCGCGACGGAGATCAGTACACGTTCGCGGGCGCTCTACGGAGCGCCCCTACGCGAACAGTAGACTACGAATCGATCGCCGGAAACCGCACGTCGTCGACGCGCAGGATCGCGGCGTAGCGGCGCGCCGATGCGAGATCTCTGTCGTCGCGCGACGCGCGATAGCGGTTGAAGCCGTCGAGCATCTTGTCGGCGATCAGCTGCATGTCGAAGCCCATGATGTAGCGCTCGCTCATCTCGTTCAGCGCGTCGACGTACAACTCGAAGTGGTCGGCGAGCTTCGCCAGCGTGTCGGGCTGGTGCGCGCATTCGGCATGATCGTCGCGCGCCGCCATCCGGTACATCGCCTTGCCGGTGCTGACGTAGTACGCGGCGTCGACGCCCGCCGCGGTGCGCTGTCGCAGGTGCGATGCGCCTTTCGATCGCGGTTGCAGGCTCGACGGGAAGATGCCGCTGATGAACAGCGCGCCATCGGCGTACTTGCGGTAGGCATCGAACACGTTGGCGACGCCGAGCGGCCGCCTGTCCGGGTCGAGCAGATCGCTGAAGTACAGCCGGCGCGGCCGCCCGTCCTCATCCGCCGGAAACAGCTCGCTCGTCAGCAAGCATTGCTCCAGCAGCGCGCCCAGGTAGTCGATGACGCCGGCATCGACGCTGTGCCGCCCGACGTACAACACCTTGATCACGAAGAGGTCGAAGAGCGTGCGCGCGGAGAGCGCGCTGACCTCGCCGATGTCGTCGTAGACGGCACTCACCAGCTCGTCGACGGCGCGCGCGAATCGGCGGTCGGCGGCGTTGTGGCCGTCGTTGCTGGCGATGATCTCCTTCAGCTCGCGCACGCTGTCTTCGATCACGGTGAGCCTCGCCCCGATTGTAGCCGTTCGACGATCGGGCTTGCTGGAATGATCGACCGGTCGCCGTCAAGGATTGACCGTTGGGAACCGCAGATTACGCAGATTACGCAGAGGGGGAGGCGACGGGAACCACGGATTACGCGGATTCCACGGAAGGGGGAGGACGGAAGGATGGGTGAACGAGAGCGCCGGTCGTGTAGGGGCGAGGCTCGCCTCGCCCGGCGCGGGTTCTGGCGACGCCCCGCGTGTTCGCAGACACGGGGTGGTGGCGCCCGCACGGGCGCACAGCCGTGCGCCCCTACCTGGTCTGGCGCCGGCCGCTAATCTTCGTTGCGGTGCCGCTGCGACCCGGGCTTCCCCAGCCGGAACGTACACGTACCCATCGCGACGCTGCGGCCGGCGTCGTCCCGCACGTCGACCTGCGCGATGGCGATGGCGTTGCCCGCGCGCACGACGCGCCCCTCGGCGACGAGGCGCGTGCCCTGCGCGCGTTCCAGGAAATGCACCTGCATGTCGATCGTGCCCATGATGCGATCGTCCGGCAGCGTCGCTGCGGCGATCGCGCTGCCGGCCGCAGAGTCGATCAGCGCGCAGACCGATCCGCCGTGCGCCGCGTCGAACGGGTTCATCACTTCGGGCACGAGCTGCATGCTCATGCGCGCCCAGCCGGGGCCGGCGGCTTCCAGGTGCAGCCCGATGTACTGGTTCAGCGAGATGCGCCGCTCGAACAGGTCGCGCCGTTCTTCGATCCACGCCGCCCAGTCGAAGTCGTCGCCGGCGGTGTCCAGGGGTTCAGGCATACCAGTCCGCCATCATGAACAGAACTGTACGGAGTGTCGCAACGCTAACACGGCGTCAGGCATCGCTGCAACCGCGCCGCGATCGGACGCTACGGCACGACGAACTCGCCATCGACGGACTGGCCGGCATCGACGGCGGCGAGGAAGTCGAGCGTTTCCGCCGCGAACGCGTCGGGGCGCCACATGTTGGTGCCGTGCCCGCTGTTGCGCAACAGCACAAAGCGGCTGCCCGCGATCCTGCCGTGGATGGCGCGGCTCGCCGGCAGCAGGTTGTCCTGCTCGCCGACGAGCACGAGCGTTGGTGCGGTGATCCGCGGCAGGCGATCGAGCGACCCGGACCAGTCCTGCATCGCTTTGCTGCCGCCGAGGTACCCGTCGACGCTCATCGCCTTCATGTTCTCAACATGACGGCGCACGCTCTCGGGAATGGCGCGCGCGGTCGCCGCAGGCGACAACGCCATCGGGCTGTTGCGCATTGCGTCGATGATCGCCGACATCCCTTTCGTGCGCGCGAGTGTCTGCATCATCTCCCGCATCTGCGTGAACTGCGCCACCCGCGCGGCGTCCTGCGCCATCGCACCCATGCCCGGGCCGGTGTCGAACAGCAGCAGCGCCTTCACGCGGTCGGGATGCTGCAGCGCGAACTCCTGCGCGATCATGCCGCCCATCGATAGCCCGCCGACGTACGCCCGCTCGATGCCGAGATGGTCCATCAGCGCGAGCTGGTCGGCCACGTAGTCGCGCGCGAGGCCGTACTGCTCCATGTCGGCGGGCGCCGTCGTCTCCCCGTGGCCGCGGCTGTCGTAGATGACGAGCCGGTACTGCGCGGAGAACGCCGCCACCTGCTCGCGCCACATCTCGAGCGACGCGCTGTAGCCGTGCGTCAGCACTAAGTCACCGCGGCGACTCTGCGACGGCGTCCCGTCGCCGTGTACTTCGTAGTTGATGTCGATGCCGTTCAGGTGTGCGATCACTGATAGCCTCGTCGCTGGTGGCTTCTCGCCGGTGCGCCGGATCGTAGCAAGGGCGCTACGTGAACGTTAGTCCGCAGAAACCCAAACCCGGAGTGGCCCGAGCGTGGTGAGGCCGGCCGTAATACAGGAATCCAACTCCGCACCGGTCTCGTAGCCAACGAGCGGGAGTCCGGGGGCCCACGTCATCGCGACAGCGGCGCACCCCGCGCGGAAGTCGTCGTTGCGATGTGCGGGCGCGAAGACGTTCGACAGACCGACGATGCCCGCGCTCGCGTTGGCGATGGCGCCGCCGACGAGTTCTCCATCGCGGTGGGCCGCGATGAAGGCGATGTCAGTGCTGCGCAAGAGGTCGGGCGCGAACACCGGGTCGACGCTGAGGATCTCGGCGTCCCACGCGCGCTTCCATTCATCGAGACCCGGTTCCGTTCGCACGAGCGACCACTCCACCCCGGCGATGCGCGCGTCCGCCGCGGGGAGCGATGACGGCCACGCGACCCACTGGGCTTCGAAGAGCACACGTAACCCGTGTGCATTGAGATCGACGTCGGCGAAGCTGTCTTTGATCGAGACGCTGTCGCCAACCATGGCGCGGACGCGATCGATCGCATCTCCGAGTTCGCCCCGTAGCGCCGCGGAGGATGGTTGCAGCGTGATGATGTTCGGATAGTACGGTGGTGTCGGATGCTCGTTGACCCAGAGGTACTGCGTTGTTCGACCCGCGGTGCCGCGCGCGCGGCAGACGGCGTCGCACCACGCAACGTTGTTGAGCACAGCAGCTTGGAGCAGTCCGTCGGACGTGGTGTTCGTGTCGTTACCGGCCCTTGAACTTTGGCTCACGCTGTGCGAAAAGGATCGTCCAGCGGCGGCACTGGGGTGACCGTCGCAACGAGTTGGCGGACGTCGTAGGGAAGCGCCATCGTGCTACTCCTCCCCTGCCACGGCGTCGGGCCGCCACCGCACTTCGTACAGCCGCATCGACTCGTCGAACCCCTTCGGGACGAACTCGCCGCGATCGGCGAACAGGAAGTTCTTGCCGGAGAGCAACCCCCGCACCGTATCCGGCACGAGGATCTCGCCCGCACCCGCCTTCGCCGCAATCCGCGACGCGAGGATCACCGTCGCCCCGAACAGATCGCCGTCCTCCTCGATCGGCTCGCCGGCATTCAGCCCGACACGGATCTGGATGTTGGAGGTTTGATGTTGGAAGTTAGAGAAGGCGCGTTGTAAGCCGATGGCGCAATCGAGCGCAGAGGTGACGCTGTTGAAGGACGCCATGAATCCGTCGCCCATGGTTTTGACTTCCGCGCCGCCGTGCTGCTTGAGCAGATCGCGCGTGATCCGCTCGTGCTCGCGCAGCACGTCGCGGCCGCGCGCGTCGCCGAGGCGCTGCATCATCTCGGTGTGGCCGACGATGTCGGTGAAGAGCACGGTGCGGAAGGGGCCTGCTACCGTGTCGCCCGTACGCTGCCCTTGCTCCTGGCGGCCGTCATTTAGGAAATCGACAATCGATTGTGAGGTCGCTGTCGCGTCAACTTCGTGAAGAACCGGGCCGGTGCCAGGCAGAGCTACGAGCCGAGCCTGGGGCATACGCGCAGCCATCTCCTGCGCGGCCGAGAACGGGAACAAGCTATCCTCGATACGATGGAGAATGAGCGTTGGCGTATCGATCGTTGGAAGCAGCTCTACGACATTCGTCGATTCGTAGAGGTCGATGAGCCACTGCGCGGTGGCTGCCGCGCTAATATCCTGGCGGATCTGGTTCGCAGCCAGTAGCGCTTCGCGCGAGTTCTCCCGAGGACCTTGATCCAAGAGCATCTGCGAAGCCATCTCCCAGTTAGTCGTGATCAAGTTCACAATGGCATCGAGATTTTCGCGCGGTATAACGTCAGTTCCTCGAAGAAATCCTCGCGAAAGGACGAGATGATCGAGGCACTCGGGATGCCGGGAGGCGTAGGCTATGGCACAAGGCACGCTGAATGTCGAGGCGAGTAGATCGAACCGTTCTAGATTGGCCGACCGTATCACCGCTTCGAGATCGTCCACCATCGCAGCGAGGGTAAACACCTTGGCGTCGCGATCTGACAGCCCCACACCACGATAGTCGTAGCGAATGATGCGCCGGCCCCGCCGAACAGGGCCAAAGGCCACGGCGTTGATTGGACGCTCGCTTGCAAAGGACTCCCACGCGGAGTTGCATTGAAGCAACACGGGCCCCTCGCCCTCGTCGGAGTAGGCAATGCGGACGCGATCGGCGGTCGTGCAGTAACGGATTGTCGGAGCCATCAGGAGCCTTCCTCCCGCCACCGCACATCCCACAGCCTCACACCCTCATCAAACCCCTTCGGCACGAACTCCCCGCGATCCGTGAACAGGAAGTTCTTGCCAGACAACAATCCGCGCACCGTATCCGGCACGAGGATCTCGCCACCCGCAGCCTTCGCCGCAATCCGCGCCGCAAGGATCACCGTCGCGCCAAACAGATCGCCGTCTTCCTCGATCGGCTCGCCAGCGTTCAGCCCGACACGGATCTGGATGTTGGAGGTTTGATGTTGGAAGTTAGAGAAGGCGCGTTGTAAGCCGATGGCGCAATCGAGCGCAGAGGTGACG
>Ga0080064_1005177_pt1 | contig 15641 bp, 13 predicted proteins | sample Subgrocontami54m_FD_69260 | JGI IMG/M metagenome (GOLD analysis project Ga0080064, IMG submission 69260) | Subsurface groundwater microbial communities from S. Glens Falls, New York, USA - GMW46 contaminated, 5.4 m (SPADES assembly) (version 2) ...
CCCCCCGGGGCGCCCGCCTGCCCCACTTGACCCCTCACGACCGACGCCCCCTCTGGCAAGCCGAACAAGTCCCCAACGACCCCAATTTCCCCATAGCGGCTTGGGGAGTTGACCGTAGGCAGGAAGAGAAGTTGCGGTTCCCGCTGCACGATTGATCTCGCGGCGCACAGAAAATGGAAAGTGGCTCGTAAAATTGCTCCGATAGCTCAACTTTGCGCCAATTTGTGCTTTGCCAAGATGTTTGATTGCTACGGCGAGTTTCCAGATTTGGTGATTTCGAACATAGATATTTTCTTTGATCGTGACGATCCGTTCCTGCATGTTCTTATGCAACAATGGAACACCAAAAAGATCAGAGAAAAATTCCCGTGGTGGGGCCTGGTTAGTACTACAGCCCCCGCTACGGCGCGCGATGTCCCAGCATTGCAGGCCGCCGACATGTTGGCGTAGTCGCACAATCGACTCAAGACGCACGGGCCAAGCGGATGGGCAGGGACTCGCAGTTGAAGCAACTGAAATGGTTCAGTGCTGGAACTTCGACCTGGGCGAGGATGAATTCTCCGGTAGTGACCCAAATGGGTTTCTTCAGCCATGATTATTCCATCAACGCACATTTCAGACACTACCCTGGATCGATCTCCAGCCCAGTGCTAGGATAGAAATGAATGGGCTATTCAGGCGCCAGCGTCGGAGCTGCCACGCGACGGAGCTTGTTGCGCGCCCTTGTTCTTCCACTCGCCAGCCGAATCGGGCACGCTGAGGCAGGCCGGATTGTTAGCTCGCAGGCGCGCGGGTACGAGGATCCTTCCACCGAGTTCGAAGTGGTTCGCGTGACCGACCCGGCCGCATCGAGCTACCTGGGCCCAGTCAACAATCTGATCTTTTCCAGGCGCGGCCACTTCATGGTGTTTGCCTCTGACTATGGGCTGGGTGCGCAGGTCTTTACTCTGAACCTGAAAAACTGGGAAAGCAAACAATTGACCGAGGCTGCCCGGATAGACCGGTTCTCCATGAGCCTGACGCCGGATGAACGGAACCTTTGCTATCTGGACGAGAACCGGTTGATGCTGCTGCCCCTCCGTGGAGGCCCGTCCAGGACGCTCTATGAACTGGCTGCCGGTTCTGAAACGGGAGTGGGACTGGGGATTACAGCCGACGGGCCATCGGCGATCGTGATTGAGAAGAAGACGATTCTGAAGATGGTTCCCCTGGTGAAGGGGAGCGTTTCGACGATCACGGAATCCGAGGAACCAGCCACTGAACCGATGCCGCGACCGAGGCGGGCTTCCACACTGTACAGGACGCCGGGCGGGGGGCTTTGGCTGGCTCACTTTGATGGGACGCGCAACATCCGGCTCAGAATGGCGGCCGGGACTACCGGGCCAGCGCGATGGTCGCCGGACGGGCGCACAATCCTCTATTTGAACTTCCCGGCGGAAAAGGGAAAGCTGCATGGGCTGCGGGAACTGAATCCGGATACTGGCGAGGACAAGCTGATCGGAGTCACGTCACAGTTTGTGCAGTTTGGGGCAAACTCGGACGCATCCGTGTTTGTAGGCGCCAGCCAAAGCCTGGCGTCCCCCTATGTTTTGCTTCTGCTGCGAATGTCGAGGCGTGAGCTCACTTTGTGTGAACATGCATCGGGGAATCCGGGCACGGTAAATCCGATGTTTTCGCCCGACAGCCAACGGATCTTCTTTCAAAGCGAACGGCACGGCAAACCGGCCATCTACACAATGCGCGTGGAAAAGCTTGTGGAGAAGACGGAGAGTTAGGGACTATTTCGATGAGGTAGTTTCGGCCCAATCGAATTCAAAGCCGCGCGGAATGCCGCGGTGCCTTCTCAATTTCAGCAATTCCTTTGCCTGATACATGCGCTGATCCGCGATAGCGAGCAGTTGCTCGGCATCCTTGCCATCGAGTGGATAGCGGGCATGGCCGACGCTTAAGCTGACCTCGGATTCAGGGCAAGCCAAGCGGGAGGCTTCGATCACGCATCGGTTGAACTGAGCGATCTTCAACTGCGCGTCCTCATCCTCCAGTCCCGGCAGCAGGAGGACGAATTCATCGCCGCCCATGCGGGCGACGAAATCGTATTCGCGGCAGGCCATGCGCAAGGCCTTGCCGACCTCGCACAGCACGGCGTTGCCGGCGGCGTGGCCGAAGCGGTCATTTACCTGCTTGAAGCCGTCCAGGTCGGTAACCAGCACTGACAGGGAACCGCCCATGCGCCGGACCCGCGCCAATTCTCCGACCAATTGGATTTGGAGGGCGCGCGCGTTGGGCAAGCCGGTGAGAAAGTCCGTATTGGCGGAGGCGGAAGCCTGCTCATACTTGAGGGCATTCTCCATGACCAGGCCAAGTTTGGCGCTCACTCCGAGCATGACGCGGAGGTTATCCATGGTGAAATTCTCCGTTCCCTTGCGGCAGGCCATGATGACACCGGCGGTGCCTTGCATGCCGGCCAGCGGAACGGTAAGCGCGGAGGTCAGCACGCCGCCATGTTTTTCACCGGCGGCGGCGCCGATCTCCAAGGACGGGTTGCCGTTGAGGATCGATTTGCGGTGCTGGGCCACCCAGCCCGACAGGCCGTGTCCCAACGGGATCGTGCGGGATAACAGAACGGAAGTACACTCGCCGGTGGCAAAGCGAGGAATCATCTGTTGGTCCTTGAGCGCGTAGACCACGAGGGCGTCGAAGGGAAGAATCCGTTTCAGACCGGAGGCAAAGCCGGGCAGGGTTTCGTCCAGCTTGAGCGAGTGTCCCAGGATCTGGGTCAATTCCAACTGTACCTGAGCTTCCTGGCGAGCGGCGGCAATGGTGTCCAGGAAGGCTGGTGCCTGGGATTCCTTGAAGGCCGCCGGAGTTGGTCCTCCGCCGGCGATGGAAAGGGTCTTGCCCAGTCGTGCGATTTGACGGGAAGAATCTTCCAGGCTGCCCGATTGCGTGGCCAGTTTTGACTCCAGTTCCAGATATCGTTTCCTGACTACCTCGACGACTTTAGGGTCAAAGCTCACACCCTTTTCCGCCGAGATCCGGTTGATCGCCTCTTCCACGGAAACAGCCGCGCGGTAGGGACGGTCGCTGACCAGCGCATCCAGGCAATCGGCGACCGCAAGGATCCTGGCGCCGAGGGGAATCGAATCGCCCTTTAGCCCGTTCGGATAGCCGCCGCCGTTCCATTTCTCATGATGGGATAGAACGAGGCCGGCGACCGGGTAGGGGAAGTTGACCCGGTCCAGAATCTCGGCGCCCACGAGGGGATGAATTTTGATCTTCTCGAACTCTTCCAGAGTCAGTTTTCCGGGTTTGGAGAGAATATGCTCCGGCACAGCGAGTTTGCCGATGTCGTGCAGGACGGCGGCGGCGCGGATGGCTTCAATGTCATCCCCTTTGAGTCCCAACTCGGTTCCGATTTCGACACAATACAATTGGAGGCGGCGCAGATGATTGTGGGCCGTCATATCCTTGGCTTCGATGGCCAATGCGAGGGCCTCGATCGTGCGCTGATGCAACGAGGCGATGGATTCGGTCTGGGCGCGCTGCGAGAAAGTCCGGCCCAGGTATGAGTGATAGGAGCAATAGAACAGAAAGGCAACGGGAATGAGGAGGGCCGGACTATCGGTGCCAAGCAACCGGCTGCCCTGATGGTATAGGCCAGCCAGGCAGGTGCCGCCCAAATGGTAAGAGAAGGCCCAGAGGTTGGTGTCCCTCCATACCGCTCCGAGCGTCTTTTCCTGCGACATGGCTTCCAAAATGGCGTCCGGGAAGCTATTCATCGCATAGAGAGCGACTCCAGCCACCAGCAGCCGCACCCAGTCCGAGGCGGCCCGATCCAAGAGCCAAGCCGCATCATAGGCACTTTTGCACACCAGAACCGCAAGGGCCGTCGAGGCAATGTGGATAAGCCTCCGCCCATGGAATGAGGCGCGGTTATGAACCAGGAACACTTGTGCCGCCGCCCCTGTGCAGGCAATGAGGATGGTCTCGCCGACGCTCAACTCCATAACGCCGATCAGGATCAGGATGAAGTTCATCGACAGTGAACCAATCTGGTTGGGGAGTTGAAGTTGAAAGCCCGCCGAGACAATACCGATCAGCAAGAGGATGTAGGTAGAGGACGGATTCGTCCAATGCCAATGCCAGGCAACATTTCCAATGGAAAGAAGCCCCATAGCGACGATGAGAATGGAGAAGACGTTTGCCAGACGCAAACGAACCTCGGATCGCGAATGCATTCGCGATCAAAAGAGCAAGTGCGGGACCAAAGCCCTACTTAGAGACACGGCGAAGCTAACACTCGTCAAATGAACACTGTACATGAGCCGGGTTTAGGGTAGCGCGAGGCGGCGTCGGCCAATTTGTCCGAACCTGAGGGGCCTTAGACAGCTAACTCGTAGAGTTCATAAGCAATGCCTGTTTGGGACACAATGTCCGACGATGGGAAAAAGTGTCTCCCTAAGTTGTTTCCATTCGAAATTCTGAGGTTTGCGGGTTACAACGAATACCGGTTCCCCGGATGGCTGCCGCATGTTTTTCAGCGCACAATTGTATCAAAGCCATGCCACTCAGTCCCCTACTTTCCATCTTAGGTTCAGCGGTGGTCGTCGAAAGCGAGACGATGCGAAAATTGATGGATCAGGTGCGCCGTCTGGCCGAATCCGGAGCAACAGTATTGATCACAGGTGAAACGGGTACCGGCAAGGAGTTGGTGGCTCGGGCACTGCACCATTATGCAGGAAGGGCGAGTGGACCATGGGTGGATTTGAGCTGCACGACGCTGCCGGATCATCTATTGGAGAGCGAACTGTTTGGTTACGAGAGGGGGGCATTCAGCGGGGCCCACGTCGCCAAGCCTGGACTATTCGAACTGGCGCGCCACGGAACCCTGTTTCTGGACGAGGTAGGAGACTTGGACGGACGGGCGCAATCCAAGTTATTGCGGGCGATGGATGGAGCGGGATATTTCAGGCTGGGAGGAACGCGTAAGGTCAGCATTGAAACGCGCGTAGTGGCGGCGACGAACCGCAACCTCACCGCCGCGGTGGCATCGGGACAGTTCCGGGAGGATCTATACCACCGGCTGAACCAACTCTCGGTGGAGGTGCCGCCCTTGCGGCAGAGGAAAAACGATATTCTCCCGCTGGCCGATTTTTTTCTGGCCCAGGTCCGGCCCGGGTGCGTGTGGAGCGCGGAGGCGGCGATGGCGCTGGAGAGCTACAGTTGGCCTGGCAACGTGCGTCAATTGAGAAATGTCGTGCTGAAGACGGCGATCCTTGCCGAAGACACGCTGATCCCGGCATCCCTGCTACCGCTTGAGCTGGGCCTCGAGCCAGCCATAGTGAGGCAGGACACAGTCAGCCAATCGCTGGTTTCGCTGGCCGCATGCCTGGAGCGATCGGAAGGACAAAAGCCCAATGGCGCCGCTCACGGCCGGCACTCCTGCAACCTGGAGGCAGGTGAACGGAGAATGATCGAGCTTGCCTTACGCGAGACGGGCGGGCATCAGCAACGCGCGGCCCAAATACTCGGCATTTCCCGGCGCACGTTGAACCGAAAGCTGAAACTGTATGGTTCGTCGTTGAGCCAGGCCACAGCCTAGCCTAGTGTCGGGTCCTTCTACGCTGCGTGCTGGCAATTCCCGGCTGCTTGTACCAAAATGAAGGGTACATGCGATTCACCTTAGGAATGTTGGCCGCCTCCGGCCTGCTTGTGCTTGCCGGGTGCAAGCATGAGGCTCCCGTTGCGGTCAAGGCGGACAGCGGCCCGATTGCGATTCGAACAGCCTTGGTAAAGACGCGGCAGGTGCAGCGGACGGTGGAATCCGTGGGCACACTATTTCCATCCGATGAGGTGATCATCAGCGCCGAGATTGAGGGACCGGTGGACCAGGTGATGTTCGACCTGGGCGACAACGTTCGCAAGGATCAGATTCTGGCGCATATCTCGGATGAGGAACAGCGCTACATACTGCAGCAGAATGAGGCGCAGCTCCGGCAGTCTATGGAGCGGCTGGGGTTGAAGAACGAAAAAGACCGGGTACAGGACTTGGATCAGACGCCCGAGGTTCGCCGCGCCAAGGCCGATCTGCTGGAAGCCGAACAGCGCTACAAGCGGATCCGGAACCTGGTGGACCAGAAAATTGGGGCGGCAGCCGATTTGGACCAGGCCTCGGCGCGGTTTGCGGCGATGCAGGCCGGCTACGATTCCTCCCGCTATCAGGCGCGCAATCTGATCCAGGAGGTGGAGCGGTATAAGGCGATTGTGGAGTTGCAGCGAAAGAAATTGCGCGACACCAATGTGCGGGCTCCCTTTGACGCCTCAGTCAAGGAGCGGCAGGTCACCAAGGGTCAATTCGTGCGCCCGAACACCCCTCTGTTTGTGCTGGTGGTGAACAATCCGGTGCGTTTGCGGCTTGAGGTTCCGGAAAGGATGGCTCCCTGGACGTTGGTGGGGCAGGTGGCGGAGGTAGCCATGGAGGCGTTCCCGAACCGTCTGTTCACGGGGCGGGTTTCCCGCATCGCCCCGACGGTGGATCAAGCCAAGAGGACATTCATCGTGGAGGCGCTGATCGAGAACCCGATCGGAGAGCTGAAGCCTGGCTCATATGCGCGTGCGCGGCTCAAGACGCGAAAGATAGACGAGGTGAGGCTGATTCCGGCGGAGGCGGTGAACTACGTTCTCGGTTCGAACAAGGCATACGTGGTCAAGGACGGAACGGTAGAGGCGCGTGAGGTCAAGGTCGGAGACCGTTTCGAGGAGCAGATCGAGATACTGGAAGGACTCAAGGACGATGAGCAGGTTGCCACGACGCAACTCAACCGGCTCGACACCGGGGTAAAGGTACGGGTCGAAACCGGAGAGAAAAGCAAGGCCCCGGAATAAGTAGACCCTGTTCTGCTTCGGGCTAGCTGCCGGACCGGGGCGCTACGACTTTAGGCTGGGAAAGATAACCGACGATGCGATCTTTCTTCACCTGGTTGACCACCAGTTCACAAGGCTGGCGGAATTTGGACATGTAGAACTGAACCGGCTCGTTCACGGTTCGGTCTTTCTTTTCGAATTTCTTGTCGTCGGCAACCACTTCAACGGTGTACTGGTTTTTCTTTTCGTCGGACCTCTTCAGCAGGATGGTGATATCGGAGAGCCGTGTGGGTTTGTTCGATTTCAAGAGGTTGAATTCGAAATAGCTGCGATCGCCAAGCGCCTTGAGGGCGGCCAGTTCCTTGCCGTTGGTGGCAATCAAACCGCTCTGCACGCCGAGATCGCCGTTGGTGCGCTTAAGGTCAGAAATGGTTTTGTCCAACTCGCCCTTGGTGGCGGCCACATCGCGCTTCACCGTACCCACCTCAGTGGAGACTTCGCCGATCTTGCTGCTGGCGCTTTGTTCCACGCGGCTGAGTTCCGCCTTCACTTGCTCCTGCTGCTGTTTCTGTGCGACTTCAAACTTCTTGCTGAGATTTTCGACATTCTTGTCGGCTTCCTCCTTGGCCTGACCGACGGCCTGCGCTGCCTGGCGGCGTGCTGCTTCGAGCTCGGAGCGCACGGAATCGAGGTGGCGGCGGCTGGTTTGCGAGGAGATGGAGGAGGTCTCGCGGAGGTTGGAAACCTCGGTGAGGATCGACTCCCGCATCTTGGACATTTCAGTACGCAACTGGTCCATTTGCAGGAACAGGTAGACGTTGGCGGCGAGCAGGGCGATGACGATCCCGAACAGAATGGGAATCTTGAGGCCGGGGCCTTGTTCGTGCGGCAAAGGATTCATTGTGGGTTGGCTCAAATCAGGGGCCTCCTTGGAAAACTGGGTACTACTCTTATTCTACCCAGGTTTAGAGAGGAAGACTAGCTTAGCTAACTATCCTGGCGCGGGGCCGGCGGCGGGCTGGGAAACGGAAGCATTTCCTGGCGCGGCAGACCGGGCTCGAAACAGCGGCGGCAGCGGGCCTCGTACTGGCCGGCTGCGCCCACCACGATGAGGTCTTCGCCTCCCACCAGGCGTTGGGTGTGCTTGGCGGGATTGCCGCAGCGCATGCAAACAGCCAGCGTCTTGGTGATGGACTCAGCCATGGCCAACAGTTCCGGGATGGGAGAAAAGGGACGGCCCAGATAGTCGGTATCGAGCCCGGCAATGATCACCTGTTTGCCGCTGTCGGCCAACTGGCCGGCGATTTCCACCAGTTCCGGACCCATGAAGTTGGCCTCATCCACACCGACCACCTGCGTGCGCCAATCGAGCTTGCTCAGGATCTCGCCGGCGCCGGAGACCACCAGGGACTGCATGCGGACATCGGCGTGCGAGACAATCTCGTTTTTCGAGTAACGGTCATCAATGACCGGTTTGAAGACCTGGACGCGCTTTCGCGCGATCATGGCGCGGCGCAGGCGGCGGATCAGTTCCTCGCTTTTGCCGGAGAACATGGGGCCGCAAACCACCTCAATCCAACCCGTGTTGTTGACCAGAAAATCCATCGGTGAGCCAGTTCCCTTCCCCGGTTAGCGGGCGGCTTTTTCCACCGCTCGCATGAGGCGCAACAAATTGCCGCCATAGATCTTATGGACATCGGAGGCGCTGTAGCCTTTTTCGAGCAGAGCGCGGGTAAGGGCGGGAAACTTGGACACATCCTCCAGGCCGGCCGGAACGCATTCCACTCCGTCATAGTCGGTGCCGATGCCGACCGCGTCGATCCCGGCCAGCTTGACCACATGATCGATATGAGCCACGACGTCCTGGAGCGTGGCGCGAGTTATCCTGGCGTCGGATTCACTGTCCAGTTTCTTGCGTAGTTCTGCGCGAGCCTTATCGTCTCCGGCCCCGGCGTTTGCCCGTTGCTTCAGCTCCGCCTGGATTTTTGGATTGGCCCAGCGGGAAGTATCGGCCGACTTCTGGCTCAGGAACTCACAACCGAAATTGATCTGCACCAGTCCGTTCTTCTTGCCCAGCGCGGTGATCATTTCATCGGTCATGTTGCGGGGAATGGCGGCCAGCGAACGGCAGGAGCTATGCGAGGCGAACACGGGCGCGGTGCTGACGGCGAGCACGTCAAAGAAGGTCTTGTCCGAAACATGCGAGATGTCCACCATCATTGCCAGGCGGTTCATTTCCAGGACAACTTCGCGGCCAAGTTTGGAGAGTCCGTTATTGGGTTTGTTGGCGTCACCCGAGCTGTCGGCCCAATGGTTGGAGTTGCTGTGAGTGAGCGTCATGTAGCGCGTGCCGAGAGCATAGAAGTCCCGCAGCAGACGGAGGCTGTCCTCAATGGCGTGCCCACCCTCAATTCCGATCAGGGCCGCGATCTTACCTTTCTTGTGCGCCGCGACAATGCCGTCGGCCGTCAGGGCGAGTTCAAAGTCGTTGGGGTGGCGGGCGACGATGTCGTAGCGGATGGTATCGATCATCTCCAAGGCGCGGTTGGCGGAATGGTTGCCTTCCTCATAGGTCTTGGAAACATAGGCGGCAAAGAAGACAGCTCCCACGCCACCCTGTCTCAACCGGACCAGGTCTGTGTGGCCTTTCTGGCGGAGAGGGCCGATGTCGAGGCCCTTGACTGTCTCACTGGTAACGTCGTTGTGAGAATCGATGAGGATGGCCGAGCGGTGGACGCGGTCCACTTCGGCCTGGGAAACCGTACGCGGCTGGGCGGACAAAGAAATCAGGGTTACTGCGGACAAGAAGCCGATGCGCATAGAAACTGTCATGGTATCGAAACCGGACAGCCGGCGTCAGAGGCAGCGGGGTTCGCCAGCGGTATCAGAATGTGGCGGGGACGAACCGTTGCTCAAACGCAGCCTTGAGCGGTGTGGCCGGAACAGGCGTGGAAACCGTCTTCTTCAGATTGGTGTGGTTATGAATGACGGCGCTGGTGAATAGTCCTGTCATGCCGAGATTGGCAATCGCGGCGTACTTTTGTGATTCCGGGTGCCGGCGCAACATCAGCCACTGCGCTCCGACGGCTCCTCCGGTGATCAAGGCTTTGATGGCGATGCCGCGCCCGGAGAAGCGGCCCTGGGAGTCCGCCAGCATGGGGTTTAGCTCGCGGCGCCCCAGAGAGGATTGGATGTCCATCGCGCTGGAGGTAAGCAGGGAAATAACGCTGGCCTTCCAGAAGGAACCCATGCGGGGGCGTTCCCCCGGAGCGGGATGTATGAGAGCTTCGGGAAAGGCCATCGGGCAGGAAAGTAAGACAACCAGTACACAATTGGTGAGAATCCGCATTAGAATCGCCTCCTCGTTTGAGACTGCCGCCTGGCCCGATGGGATAAGCAAAAACCCGCATCGGGATTAGGGGAAATCTTGGTTCGACATGGCAATTATGCTTACGTTTGTAAGGCGATCCAAGGCCCAGAGGCGCAAAACGTTACCTTCCGTACGGGGTATATGTATCCCCCTGGAATACTGATATCCTGAACGGTCAATGACTCTTTGGACCGCACTCCTCACCGAAGCCACTGAACTGCACACGCTCTTGCTTGTGGCCGGGTCTTTGCTGACCGCCGCGATGATCCGGGCGTTTGCACCTTTAGAGGAGCGAGGCAGCATTCGGACAATTCTGGCGCTGACAATGTTGCATGTAGCCACGCTCCCGGTGGCAGCGGCCTTACGCGGAGGAGGTTCGGGCGGATACACAGAGCTGCGATTGCTGGCGCAGTTATTCGCCGCATTGGCGGTGATTCAGATGGCGTCCGCGATTCTGTTCGGGGTGGTGATGCGAGTGGGACGGCTGCGGTCGCCGCGGATTGTGCGGGACGTGATTGCGGGGGCGGCGATGCTGGTGGCCGTATTCACCATCGCGGCCAACGCCGGATTCAATCTGTCGGGGCTGGTGGCGACATCGGCGGTGCTGACGGCGGTGATCGGTTTCTCGATGCAGGACACACTGGGGAATCTGATGGCGGGGCTGGCGCTGCAAATGGACCAGAGCGTAGAGGTGGGCCAATGGATCCGGGTGGGTGAGATAACGGGAAAAGTAATCGAGATACGGTGGCGCTATACGGCCATCGAGACGCGGAACTGGGAGACCCATCTGGTGCCGAACACGGTGATGGTGAAGAGCCAGGTGCAGTTGATCGGAAAACGGCGGGGGCAGCCGGAGCAGTGGCGGCGGTGGGTCTATTTCAACGTGGACTTCCGGTATGCGCCCAACGAGATCATCGAGATTGTAGAACGGGCGCTGCAGTTGGGGACGATACCGGCAGTGGCGGTGCAACCGGCGCCGAATGTGGTGCTGATGGACTTGCAGGAAAGCTACGGGCGGTACGCGGTGCGCTACTGGTTGACGGATCTGGCGGCCGATGATCCGACCGATAGCCTGGTCCGGATTCGCGTCTATTTCGCGCTGAAGCGGGCCGGCATTCCGCTTTCGATTCCGGCGCAGGCGTTGTTTGTCACCGAGGACAACGCGGAGAGGCGTTCCGGGAAACACGACCGGGAACTGGAGCGGCGGCTCAAGGCGCTCTCTGAGACGGTGCTGTTCCGCAGCCTGGCGCCGGCGGATCTGGAGACACTGGCGGCCGGGCTGCAGCATGCCCCGTTCGTAAAGGGAGAGACGCTCACGCGGCAGGGAGCGGATGCTCACTGGCTATATCTGATCGTGGAAGGGGAGGCGGCGGTAGAGATCGCTGTTGGTGATAGTCCGGAACAGGAGGTGTCGCGGGTTGGCCCGCGCAGTTTCATCGGAGAGATGTCGCTGATGACTGGGGAAAAGAGGTCGGCCACGGTTGTGGCCCTATCGAACGTGGACTGCTACCGGCTGGACAAGGTGGTATTTCAGGAAATGATCCGGAATCGTCCGGGACTGGCCGAGGACATCGCCGGGTTGTTGGCGGAACGGAGCAAGGAGCTGGCGGCGGCCCGGAGCGCATTGGACCGGGAGGCGGCGGCGCGGCGGCTGGAGGCCGACGCGGGGCACATGCTCGCGCGCATCCGTCAGTTTTTCGGACTGTCCTGATCCGGGGGCTGCAGTTCACGTTCGAACCATCGCATGTAGGCCGGAGAGCCATCGATAATAGTGAGGGCGATGACTTCCGGGACCTGGTAGGAATGGACCCGGTGGAGCTCTTCCTGCAAGTCTTTCAGCAAGTCGCGGCGAGACTTGATGACGATGAGAATCTCCTCTTCGTCGACGACGTTGCCTTGCCACCAATAGACGCTGCGGGCCGCCGGAACGATGTTCACACAGGCCGCCAGACGCCTTTCTACAAGGGCACGGGCTAAAGAGGAGGCCTCCTGAAGGTTGGGGCAGGTGGAAAAAACGACAATTTTGTCGGTCATGGTACTGGATCTTTCTCCTTCAGAGGATTATAAATGAGAGAGGGCCATTTGCCTCGGGGCGAATCCCTCAATGTAGAAAAGTGAGAATGACACCAGCACTGAAGAAAGTAGCGAGCGTGGCGCTGCTCGTAGCGGCAGGCGGTTTTGCCTACGTCCACCTGCAAGGTCCCAATGGAATTCCGGACCTGATCGAAAAGCACCACGCCATTGAGCGGCAGGAAGAGAAGAACCGGCTGCTGCGGGAAAACAATGAACGCCAGCGGGCGCGCAACCGGGATCTGGAACGGCCGGAAGTGCTGGAGCTTGAGATTCGCAAGCGGATCGACAAACTCAGGGACAACGAAAAAGAGTTCAAGCTGCCGGATGAGGGCGATTCCGAAGCGAAGCGTTGAGAGTTATCATCTAATCAACAGCCCGCAAAACGGAGCACGTCCCGGCTCGGCAACCGGCGTTGCTCGGATTTATCGAGGGCCGTGGCGGCCCTTTGCGGTCTAGCCAGCCAGCCGCATCACCTTTTCAAACAACTCAACGGCGGCGGATTCCTGGCGAGCCTCGGCGGCGATGCGCAGCACAGGCTCTGTGTTGGAAGCGCGCACGTGGACCCAGCGATCGGTCCAGCAGAGCTTCAATCCATCGGAGCGGTCCACGGCGGCGTCCTGGAATTCGCGTTCCAGGTTTTGCGTGATGGGGCCAAGGCGTCCATGCTCAAAGGCAAGCTTGCCGAAGCGGCGCCAGAAGCGCGGCAGTCCAGCGGCCAGCTCACTCACCGTTCTTCCAGTGGCAGCCATGTGGTCCAACACGAAGGCCATGCCGGTATAAGAGTCGCGGCAGTAGTGCACGGCGGGAAAAATGATGCCGCCGCCGGAGCCCTCGCCGCCGATGACAGCGCCGACGGCTTGCATGCGTTGTACGACGTTGGCTTCGCCGACAGGAGTGCGCCAGAGCTTGCGTCCGTGCCGGGCGGCGATTTCGTCGATAGCGGCGGAGGTGGTGAGGTTGACGACAACATCCCCAGGCAGGCGCGTCAAGACGGCGTCCACCACCAGCGCCAACACATCATCGTTGTCGAGCACGGCGCCGGTCTCGTCGGCGATGGCGAGGCGGTCGCCATCGGGATCCTGCGCAAATCCGACCGCGCACCGGCTGGATCGAACTTTTTCGGAAAGCGCGGTGAGCACTTCCGGGCGCGGTTCGGCTTCTCTGGGAAAAGGCTGGCTCGGATCGACGGAGATTGCGTGCAGATCACAGCCGAGCTCGGAGGACAGGAACTGGCAGGAGGGCCGCGATCCGGCGCCGTTGACCGAATCGAGGGCGACAGAAAAGCAGCGGCCGCGTATGGCGCGGGCATCCACATGAGCCAGTACGCGATCAAAGTGGATGCGGACCGGCGCTTCCCGCTCCTGGCGCACGGAGCGAATGCGGTCATTGGCGGCATGATGGAAGTCGCTCTGGTGGTAGAGGTCGATGAGCTCGCTGCGTTCGTAGTGATTGAAGAAAAGCCCCAGGTGGTTGAAGAGCTTCAACGCGTTGTACTCGGCCGGATTGTGCGAGGCGGTGACGGCGATGCCGCCGCGCGCGCCGGTATCGTGGGCGTAGATCTGGATCGTGGGAGTGGGGAGGATCCCAACGTCGACCACCTCGCATCCGGCCGCGAGCAGCCCACAAGCAACCGCGTGTTGAATCATCGCGCCGCTGGAGCGGCTGTCGCGGCCGAGCACAACGGTTCCGGCGCCGACATAGGTTCCGAACGCCTGTGCGAATGCGCAGGCAAGGGACGGCGTGAGATATTCGCCCACAACGCCGCGGATGCCGGAAACGCCGATCTTGAGGCGGTGTTCGCGCATGTCAGGCAAGCCTCCGGACGCGGTCCATCAAGCGCTCAAACATTTCCGACGGCGGATCGCCGCGCTGCTCGCAGATGACGCGGACGACCGGTTCGGTCTGGCTGACGCGAATGTGAAACCAGCGTCCGGGCCAATCGATGCGGAGCCCGTCGGCGGTGGTGGCGACACCGTCGGAGTGCTCGTGCTGGAGTTCCATCAACAGCGACGGAATTCGCGGGGAGGCCACGCGTACTTCACCTTTTCGCATGGAGTAGCGCGGATAGGAGGCGAGGATGGAGGAGAGTTTCTGCTGCCGGTCCGCCATCATGGTGAGGATACTGAGCATGGACGCAATGCCGTCATAGATGAAGCGGAAGCCGGCCAGCATGACGGCTCCGGTACCTTCACCGGCCATGGCGATCTGTTCGGGGCGGTAGGTGGCCAGCGCATCCATGGCGGCCTGCCGGCCGACGGGCACGCGAATCACGGTGCCTCCGCGCCGGGCGGCGACCTCTTCCAGCAGCGAAGTGGAGGAAAGATTGGTGATCACCAGTTTCCCGTGGCTGGTGGGGAGATGGTGATCGGCCAGCAGGGGGAGGATCAACTCCTCGGAAACAGGCTCGCCCAAATCCGTGGCCAGGGCGACGCGGTCCGAATCGACATCGAAGAGAAAGCCGGCATCGGCTTCGAGAGGCAGTACGAGCGGGGCCAATTGGAGGCCCACGGTGCGGGCGTTGGTGGATGGTTCATGGGCAAAGCGCGCGCCCTCCATTCGCTCATTGATGAGGATGAACTGGAAGCCGAAGTCCTGATTGAGACGGCGGAGGAGAGGCGCGGAGGTGCCGTTGCAGCAGTCCACCACGACGCGGAACCGGTGAAGCTTCGGGAAATCATAGGCGGCGGCCAGTTCTTGCAGGTAGAGATCTATGGAGTCCTCGCGCTGCGTCGATTTGCCCAGCTTGTCATGCGGGGCGAAATTGAACCGCTTGGTGTGATAGATGTCGAGCAGTTCGCCGGCCTCGGCGGTGGAAAGATAGGTTGCGTTTTTCCCAAAGAACTTCAGCGCGTTCCATTCGGCGGCGTTGTGACTGGCTCCGATGGAAATGCCTCCGGCGGCTCCATGGCGGCGGATGGCGTGCTGTATTACCGGCGTGGAGACAATCCCCAGATCGATACAATCGCGGCCGCAGGCCAAAAGCGAGGCGAGCACGCCTTCGCGCAGCATCGCGCCGCTACGCCTGGGATCACGACCGACGATGACGGGGCCGCTGTCCTCGAGGAAGGTGCCGAAGGCGGAGGCGAAATCGACGACGTGAGCGGCGGTGAGCCCGCCGCCGGGCACGCCGCGGAGTCCGACGTGGGAGATGCGGAGTGATTTGGTTCCAGCCATGGCGCGCGGGAAGCCGGTTCAGCGCTCCAGCAGAAGACGGCCGAATTTTTCAGGGGTGTGATGGCTGCGGTTCATGGTGGGAGTCCACATGGTGGACTGGCGGTTGGGCGCCTGGCCGGGGAGGCGGAATAGATTGGTGCGGAACTTGGGGCCGGGGTCG
>Ga0080064_1005181_pt1 | contig 15634 bp, 15 predicted proteins | sample Subgrocontami54m_FD_69260 | JGI IMG/M metagenome (GOLD analysis project Ga0080064, IMG submission 69260) | Subsurface groundwater microbial communities from S. Glens Falls, New York, USA - GMW46 contaminated, 5.4 m (SPADES assembly) (version 2) ...
TGTATTGCCGGTGCTCGATACCACCAGCGCCTTGGCGCCGGCGGTGCCCGCGGCCGGTACCACCACACGGATCACGTATTGGCCCACCACTCCAATCCCGGCCACCGAGGAGATCACCGTCGCGCTCACGCCTCCAATGTTCACCGTGGGAACGGCCAGTGTAGGCTGACCGTTGCCCAATTCACCCGACTTCAGCGGCGCCACGCCCGCCGACGACAGGGTTACTCCCAGTCCGGTGGTAAAAATCAGCACTTCCTCGCCCGGAGATGCCGGCGAATCGTTGCTCACGGCACTCCCGTCGGCATGCAGAACCCTCGCTGGACCCGCCCCGTTTTGCGCCACCGTAAAAATTCCCGGCGCCGTCGTCTTCACCCGCAACGACACTTGATTGCTGGGATGGCCATCCTGCCACACCACCACTGCCTGCGTGGTTTCCGGCGTGATTTCAAACGGAATCTGCGCATTGATCTGCGTGGGAGAGATAAAGGTCAGAGGAGCGAACAAACTGCCGATTTGCACTAGGGTGCCATTCAGGGTGAGCGGCCGCGGCGAAGTGGTCGGCGTAGCGGTCTCCGTCGCGAGATTCTTCCCCAGAATGGTGATCAGGCTCCCCGGCGCCGCTATATTCGACGGGTCGCCGCTCAGGCTGGCCGCGTTCAGGATTCCGCCCTGTGAAATCGACGGGCCCTGAGCCTTCCCGACAATTGGATTGAACGCTATTGCCAATACCAGTGCCCAAAGGGCCGCAAATCTTCGATGCGTGCGCATTCCATCTCCCCCGATCATGATACAAATCCGGGCGATACTCCGCCGCCCTGGGCACTGCGGAATTCAACCGGGACGCAGCCAGTCAATGGGAAAGGTACTTCCCTGGCAAGCGCAGGTCAAAGGTTATTTGGCTAGTGAGCTTATAGTGTACCGGGATTGTTACTGCCGCCGAAAAGGGCTTCGGGAGGCGATTTCAGCCTCGCGGAGCTAGGAAAGACTCGTCAATGGCCCCATTCTTGTAACCACTGACGATCAGCTGAACGCATTTTCCACCCAGTGAAAAAACCGCCGGTTCGTACGCCCGTACCGGCACGGGCATTCTTCCCGTCCTACCCAATGGCAGAGGACTACATCTATGGCAAGACCGCTCCCATGGTCGCCAGGTTCTGCGTGCGAGGACACCCGGCTTGATTGTTTACCGCCTAAGCCATTACAAGGAATATGGTTAGCAGGTTTTGAGTGCCGTCCGGCAGAACTATATAGAGGATCGTATCGGGCCTGCCGGCTTTGGCAACCCACTTGCCCCTAGTCATGATCAGAGGATTGGGAAACTGGCCAGAAGCTCTCCTGGGTTCCACTTCCGGGCGGTAGCATGTGCCAGCAGCGTGGAATTTTTCCACTCCACTTTCAGGGAGGAAAGCAAGAATGTTCCATCGCACACTCTTCCTATTATCAGCCGGTGCGCTGATTTTCGTTGCTTTCGCAGGAGCCACTTTAGCCAAAACTGGCCCAGCTCCTCGCCGACAAGCTCCTCGCAGAAGTGTTCGCCCAACCGCGAGAACTCGAAAAAAGGTTGTGACCGCTCCTCGCCTGGATCCAAAGCTCGTCAATGACCAAAACCTGAGAGACCCGGTCGGGCCGCGCTCGGCGGGCGCCGCAGTCATTCGCGCCGAGATCCTGCTGGACCGTCTGAAGTTCTCGCCTGGGCAGATCGAATACTCATACAGCGATAACATGAAAAGAGCCGTTACCGCTTTCCAGAAGGAACACGGCCTGGAAGCATCTGGTACGGTCGACGTGAAGACATGGATGGCTCTCAATGGCGGGCCAGCTGGGGACGAAGCTCCGCCAAACACCGGTCAAACCTCGCTGGATAATCCGGATTCGGCTCAACGAAATGCAGATCCCCCTGTGTATCAGAACAACCAACCGAAGCCCCAGGGGAGCGCCGATACGGGCAAAATGCCGATGGATGACGCCGGCAACGGTCCTTCACCGAATGGACCGAGTAATCCGCCGCCTGCGCTCGTTCCTTATACGATTAGCGACGGCGACGTGGCAGGCCCGTTCACTAAATTACCACCGGCTCGGACCGGCGAGCAGTTGATGTTGGAAGAGGCAAAGCTCCCCCAATTGAACTACAGTTCAGCGCTGGAAGGGATCGCCTCAAAGTTCCACGTAAATCCAAAACTCCTGGCCCAATTGAATCCGGGAAAAAACTTCGATAAGCCAGGAGAAGAAATTTTCGCGCCTAACGTCCTTACGTCGGCTCCGGCCAAGGCGGCATCGGTTGTGGTGGACGGCTCTGAACATAGCGTCAGAGCTCTCGATTCCAAAGGAAAGGTGCTGGCGTTCTATCCGGCCACGGTCGGAAGCGCACATGATCCTCTGCCAGCCGGAAAATGGAAAATACTCGGCAAGAGGTTCAATCCGGAGTTTCACTACAATCCCAATCTTTTTTGGGACTCGGAGAATAAGAACGTCAAAGCGACGCTTCCTCCGGGCCCCAAGAGTCCGGTAGGCGTGGTGTGGATTTCGCTGTCCAAGGCGCACTACGGCATCCATGGCACACCGGAACCGTCAACCATCGGGCGGACGGAGTCACACGGCTGCATCCGGCTGACAAATTGGGACGCGGAAGAACTGGCGAACATGGTGGGACCCGGCACGCCGGCTATCCTTCAGGAGTAGCGCTAGAGGAGACGGACCTTGTTACGGTTACGAGACAGGATACTGCGGCTAATCTTTACGGGCTTGCTCTTTGCCCTCCTGCTTTGCAGCTACTCTGCTTACATTTCGATTCAGAGTCAACACGCATTGCGGCGCATCCCGGCCAAACTGGCCCGCGGATCTCAAAATGTGCGGCTCACCCGAGTCAACTCCAGGCGGGGGGAGCCTGGTGACAATAATGCCAAGGCAGCAACTCCTGGAATGCCTGCGCCGGCCGCCCCGGTTGTCACTCCAGCCGATTCTCAGTCGCTTGCAAGCCGCGGTTTAGCAGTTCCAGTGCTGGGAGCCGGTGAAAGGGATATCAAGGACACCTTTAATGAAGCGCGCGGAACAAATCGTCACGAGGCCACGGACATCATCGCCCCGCGCGGCGCAACAGTCGTCGCCGTTGGGGACGGCATCGTCAAGAAGCTCTTCACCAGCCGTTTAGGAGGCTTGACCATCTATGAATTCGATCCTTCCGGAACCTATTGCTACTATTACGCTCACCTGGATCGTTATGCGGCGGGAGTAAAGGAAGGACTTTCCGTCCAGCGCGGCGATCGGATCGGCTATGTCGGAACAACCGGGGATGCCGTCACCCCCCATCTCCATTTCGCCATATTCAAGTTAGGTCCGGATAAGAGATGGTGGCAGGGAACTGCGATCGATCCATATTCCATACTGATCGCCTCCCTCAGCAGGAAATAGACCGTTTTCATCGTTGGTGTATAGCAATCTAGCCCGGCCCCGCAGGGGCCGACCGTGAATAGCCGTAGGTTTCAACCTACGGTGGGCAACGAATAAACAGTCCAACCCCGCGAGGGGTTGACTCCGCACGTACTATATAGCAACCATGAAAACGCTCTAAAACCCGCGGTAGATGGCTTCGGGTGGCTGAGCCTTACTCTTCCTCAACGCGAATCGTGCTCCCGACCATTCTCCGCATTAGCCCGGATTATTCATGAACGGCAAGGCATTTTCTCTAGCCCAGCCCTTCAGGGCTGGGTTCCCGAGGGCCAGAGATTATGAGCCCGCTTCAGCGGGCTTCCCCGCACGGGCTTTAGCCCTAGGCGCGGCGAGGGCTGAAGCCTAACAAGGAAAGGCCGTTGAAACGGCCTGTTGAAAATGTTTTGGCTTGCTGACCCCGGCCTGAAGGCCGGGGCTAGAGAAAAGCGAGATTCGCGGGGCAACGGTTCATGAATAATCCGCATTGGTCCAACCCGCCCCCTGCCGCCAATCAGAAGACCCGGAAGTGGATGGTCAGGAACTTCTTGGGGTTGTGCCGGAAATCGGCCAGCAGTTCTCTCACCTCCACGCTGGTGGCATTCAGATTGTCATACAACACCGGATCGTGCATCAGCCGCCCCAAGGTCCCTTGGCTGTTCTGCAATTCGGTGAGCAGGTTGTTCAGGCTGTTCGTGGCGGTGTTGATCCTCCGGTACAATTCATCGTCCTGGGCCAGCTTGCCGAGCGTTCCGCGGCCCTGATTGACGTTATCCACCAGCACCGTGCTGCGCGAAACCAGTTGGTTGGCCTTGTCATAAAGACTTGGATCGCGGATCAGCTTCGCGATGGTTCCATCGCCATTTCGCAGATCGTCGGCGACCTCGTTCAGTTTGCTCACGGTCTGATTGAGGTTTTGATACAACTCATCGGAGGCCAGCAGCCGCCCGATGGAGCCTTTGCCGCCCGCCAGATCGTTGACGAACTTCTGGGCCTGGGCCACGGTCGTGTCGATCCGGCGGTAGAGTCCTTCGTCCTTGATCAGTTTTCCGATCGTCCCCTCGCCCGCATCAATCTTCCCCACCACGCTGTTCAAACGAGTGGTGAGCACGTTGAGGTTATCGAGCAGGTCACGGCTGCCTCCCACCAGGTCGCTGAACTCCGCCGTGGAATGAAACGGCACGGTCGCGCCCGACTCCAGTTGCGTTCCCTTCGCCGTTCCCTTCGAGATATTGATATAACGCTCGCCGAGCAATCCTTCGGCGGCCAGGAACGCCTCCGAATCGGACCGGATATCCGGTTGATACTGCCGCGACACCTCCATGACGATCTCCACCGCCTGGGACGGTTCGGTCAGCCCGGAGATCCGCACGCTTTTCACGGTACCCACGTCGATTCCGGCCAGACGCACCGGAGCGCCGTTCTTCACTCCTCCGGCATCCGGCGAGAGCGTCCGGAAGGTGATCTTCTTCGTGAAGAAGCCCACCTCGCCGGAGATCAGGAATATTCCGATCGTGAGCAAAATGAGGCTCACCACCGCCAGAAGCCCCACTTTCAACTCCGACCAGACCAGTTGCTGTCGTTGTGGCATCTTTCCTCCTGTTGTGAACCGCGAATCGGCGCGCCGGCGTTAATACCCTTGCAATCGGATTGTGCACCCATCGGACGGAAACGTGGGCAAATCCCAATTACCAAATTCCAAATCCCAAACAATACCAAAAATCCAAATTCCAAACCGGATGCGTGAATAGAGTTTGGACCTTGGAATTTGGGATTTCGAATTTGTTTGGAATTTGAGTTTTGGAGTTTGGAATTTGCATTCTCTGCGCTCCTCTGCGTCCTCTGCGGTAAATATCTTGCTCGCGTCTTCGTTAAACCAGAAACTTCCTTACGTAGGGATTGCTCTGGGCCTGCAACTCCTCGAGTGTGCCGTGGAACAGGATGTCTCCCTCATAGAGCATCAAAAACCGCGTATGGGTGTCCCGGCGTCCGCCGTTCGCCGTCGCCGGCAGCAATTTTTCCCGGCCCGGATCGTAGACCGAGCGGGCCATCACGATGGCGTCCTGAATCCGGTGCGTCACCAGCAGCGCGCTGACCTGACTGACGTCCCGCTGCTTGATGACCAGCGTCATGATGCGCGCGGCGGTAATTGGATCGAGTCCAGCCGTGGGCGAATCGTAGAGCATGATCTCGGGCTGCCCCACCACGGCCCGCGCGATGGCCACGCGCCTCCGCATTCCGCCCGACAGCTCCGAAGGCATCAGGCCGACCGTCCCCTCCAGCTCCACGAAGCGCAGCGCCTCGCGCACTCGCTGATCGGCCTCCTCCGGCGAAACCTCCGGCAGCCGCTCAAAGACGTAACCTACGTTTTCCCCCACCGTGAGCGAGTCGAACAGCGCGCCCTCCTGGAACACCATTCCGAGCTTCTTCCGGACCTCGAACAACTCGTCCTCGTCGAGCGACGTGATTTCCCGGCCCAGCACAAATATGCGTCCCGAATCCGGTTTCAACAGCCCCATCGTCAGTTTGAGCAGAACGGATTTCCCCGAGCCGGTCACTCCCAGGATGACCTTGGTTTCGCCGCGTTCCAGGCGGAACGAAACTTCGCGCAGCACGATCGTTTCTTCAAAGCGAAGAGCGACCCGGTCGAACTCGACTACTACTTCGGGAGGCCCTTCCCGAGACTCTTCCCGCTCGCCGCCCTCCGGCATTCATCCCCCCAACGCCATCATCAGCTTAGTCATCAGGAAATCGCAGGTCAAAATGAGGACGGAAGCGGTGACCACTGCCTGCGTCGTGGCGCGTCCCACTCCCTGCGTTCCACCCCGAGTCTGGAGGCCGTAATAACAACCCACCAGCGCCACGATAAATGCGAATACGAAAGGCTTGCTCAGACCTTGGTATAAATCCTTGTAATCGAGCGAATTGTATGCGTTCGACCAATATTGGGAGGGATTCAGGTGCACGATAAAGAAAGAAACCGCAAAGCCACCCACCAATCCCACAAAGTCGGAAATGATCGTCAGCAGCGGGAGCATGAACACGGTCGCGATCAAGCGGGGCACCACCAGTTTCTTGTTCGGATCGGTTCCGAGCGCCCGCATGGCGTCGATCTGCTCGCTCACCGTCATGGAGCCCAGCTCGGAAGCGATGCCCGAACTATTCCGGCCCGCAACCATCAGCGAGGTGAGCACCGGTCCCAACTCCCGCACCAGCGACAATGCCACGACTTGGCCGGTGAGCGAAGTTTCGCCGAACGTGCTGAGCGTTTTTGAGGTCTGCAGAGCCAGCACGGCTCCCGTAAAAAAACCGGTCAGCACCACGATCGGCAGCGACCCGACGCCGATAAAATCCATCTGAAGAAGGATGTCCGCAAAGTAGTGGGGGGAACGGAAGAAATTTCTGATGGTTCGCCCCGTCAATAGAGCGAACTCCTGGACTGCTAAGACTCTTCGTTTGGCAAAGTCATCGAGAAGGCTCAACGGCGTTCACGCCTCCCTCCGCCTGCCGCCTGGTGCCACGACCCAAAGCCCGGAGGCGATGGGCTCCATTTCAACCACCGCAACCTTTGAGCCGTTCCCATTAGATCTGGATAAAGCGGATCGGGTCCGGTGCAATATCCGGATGTCCCACGGTGAGGTGAAATCCGTCGATTTTCCACGCACCCTTTTCTCGGACGAGCAGATAGCGCACTGGAACGCTATGTCCCAGGTCGTCCTGGAAACTCCCCCACAGAACGGCCGTTTCACCCCAAACCGACCGTCCCCAGAATTCGAGATTCTGCGCTTTGCCGAGCCGCCCCTCGCGCCGCAGAAAGCGCCGGAACATCGGCAGGCTCACGCCCGCCTGATAGCTGGCTGAAAACAGCGCATAGGCATCCTCCACCTTTCCCACGCGGAGGTCCTGCACCTGGGCCTGCACCACGGCCACCGCCCCCTGCGAGCGAATCCAGGAGAGCGCAATCAGAAGGGCCATCGAAGCGCCCGCTACCAGCAGCCCGATCCCAAAAACCTGGATCGCCCGGCGCACGCGCACCCAGTATCCCCGCCGTGGCTTCCTGGCGGTAACCACCGCCGGGCTCGCCGCCGCACCTTCGAACGACTCGTATGAAATGCCGCCTGAATCCATAGAATCACCTAAGAACAGTGACGAGTGAATAGAAGATGCTGCAAAACCTCTTGGAACCCCGTCAGGGCACGACTTTAGTCGTGCCGACACAAGATTTGCAAGGAGGGGGCTTCAGCCCCTGAGGTACGTCGTGGGCCCTCAGCGGCTGAAGCCGCTTGCTATCCTCAATCGCTTCCGGCACGGTTAAAACCGTGCCCTTCCTACCTACCCAAAAAGCTTTTCAGAAGCGTTCAGTGACGAGCAAACGGCAAGCAATCATTTTACTGCTGTTTTTCTTGTCACTGGTCACTTCTTCGCGCTTCTTCTACTTGTTCTTCCAAACCGGTTTTCGCTTCTCCACCGCCGCGCGCAGACCTTCCTGGGCGTCGTCCAGGTACATCAACTGGTTCAAATAAATATTGGACGAGTTCTTGATGGCATCCGGGATCGACTTCCCGATTGTGTCATAGAGAACTTTTTTGGCCATTTCCAGCACCGGAGCGCTTTGCTCGGTGATCTTCGCCAACAGTTTCTCGATCTCCTGATCCAGGCTCGCCTCCGGCACCAAGCGGTTGACGAGTCCCAGCCGTTGGGCCTCTTCGGCGCCCAGCGGCTCGCCCGTCAGGATCATTTCCAGAGCCCGCTTTTGCCCGATGATATTCGGCAATATGACCGCCGCCATCGGCGGGAAGGTGCCCAGCTTGATCTCCGGTTGCGAGAAACGCGCCTTGGGCGTTGCGATGATCATGTCCCCGAGCGCAGCCAGCTCGCACCCGCCGCCGATGGCCGACCCGTTCACCACCGTGACCACGGGTTTCGAAATCTCCAGCATGGCCCGGAAGACGCCCTGAAAGGCTTCCAGCATCTGGAAGGCCCGGTCCGGCCGCGAGTCCTCCATCGCCACGCCCGCCGAAAACGCCTTGCACGCCGCCGATGCCTGAACCAGAATGACGCGAATGTCGGGGCGGCTCTCCAATCCGTCGATGGCGCGCGACATCTCCTCCATCATGTCGATGGTGAGGACGTTATACGGCGGACGGTTCAGCGTCAGCCGCGCCACGGTCGTCGATGTATCCAGCAGTATGTACTTGTAACCGGCCGGGGCTGTAATGGTCGTGGTGAATTCCGGCTGCTCGTCGTTCGAGTCCATGGTGCCCTCTAGTTGGATACGGATTCCACCGCCAGCGCCATTCCCAGGCCGCCGCTGACGCAGAGTGTGGCGAGGCCGCGCCCCAGGCCCCGGTTGCGCAGCGCATGAATCAGCGTCACAACGATTCGCGTTCCGCTGCATCCGATGGGATGCCCCAGCGCGATCGCTCCCCCGTTGACGTTCAGTTTGTCGCGGTCGAAATGCAGCTCGCGGTCGCAGGATAGCACCTGCGCTGCAAAGGCCTCGTTGACCTCCAGCAGGTCGAAATCCGGAAGCTTCGCGTCGAGCTTCGCCAGCAGCTTCCGCGTCGCCGGAACCGGTCCGATGCCCATGATCGAGGGGTCCACGCCCGCCGACGAGTATCCGAGAATTCGCGCCAGCGGCTTCAGCCCCCACTCCTTCACCTTGCGTCCCGATACCAGCACGGTAGCGGCCGCGCCGTCGGTGATGCCGGAAGAATTCCCCGCTGTGACCGTGCCGTCCTTGGCAAACACGGGAGCGAGCTTCGCCATGCCTTCCACCGTCGAGCCGAAGCGGATGTGCTCGTCCAGCTCGAAGTTCTCCACGCCCTTCTTGGTCTTGATCTCGACTGGCACGAGCTCAGTCTTGAAGCGACCTTCCTTGGTTGCGGCCTCGGCGCGCAACTGCGTCGATTGCGCGTAGCAGTCCTGCTCTTCGCGGCTGACGTTATACAATTTGCCCAGCTTGTCGGCGGTTGCGCCCATCAGCATCTTGGAGAGAGGATCGGCGAAGCCGTCGCGGTACATCCCGTCGACCAGTTCCTGGTTCCCCATCCGTATGCCCCAGCGCGCGCCTTCCACGATGTAAGGGACACGGCTCATCGACTCCGTCCCGCCGGCCAGGATGCAGTCGGCGTTGCCCAGCAAAATCTCCTGATAGCCGAGCACGATCGCCTTCATCCCACTGGCGCAGGCCTTGTTGATGGTGTACGCGGGAGAAGACTCGGGGACTCCGGCCCGATAGCCGATCTGCCGCCCCGGATTGGGACCGCCGCCCGCCTGCCGGGCGTTGCCGAAGATCGCTTCCTCTATTTTGTCGGGAGTGATCCCGGCCCGCTCGATCGCCGCCTTTGCAACGATCACGCCCAAGTCGGCCGCCGTCATCCCCGCCAACGTCCCTCCGAATTTTCCAATGGGAGTCCTCACACCCGATACGATATAAACCGATTCCACAATCGCCTCCGATACCGCTTCCAACATCACAGTCTAGCATAAGGGAACGGGGAATAGGGAATGGGGAGTAGGGAGTAGGGAATGGGAGAAGAAAGACGGAGGAACCCAATAGCGCCAGAAAATCGGAAGGACAAAAGAAAGAAAAACAGAAGATGGAAATTGGGCAGCAACTTACTTGGCGCACAGGTGTTCATGCTCCGCTCTCCCGAGTCACGCATGAATTTGTCAACTTGGCAATTTGTGGTATCCTGCACGCTCCCCTTCGATTTCATTCTTGACCCTTTAATCGGCAAACGACAGTGCCATTCTTAAACGCATACGAGAGAGCGAGCCATTTTAAGAAACACGGCCAGGATTTTGGACTTGCAGACGAAAACGCATATGAAAGAATGGCGGACGAATTTATGTTCGGGCTAATGAATTCCGATACCAGAGAGTGTATTCGACCGAACGGGAATGATCGCTTGCGTTGTGAAACGGTCGTGCGTCATTTTGGAGTCGCCTCCATCACGCCAGAGTTTTTGAGAACGTTTTACCCAATCAAGGCGTCAACGATCCACAAGCGTGGCGGAATAGGTGGATTTTTCGCATACGAGTGTGGCAGGATTGATTCATGAAATACCGTTGCCCCGTATGCATGTACGAGGAATTACCCTTTCCGCCAAGGGATTATCATATCTGTCCATGCTGTGGCACCGAATTCGGTAATGATGATGCCGACTCCAGCCATAAGGAACTGCGGGACGCTTGGATAGGACGTGGGTATCCCTGGTTTTTTGGCCTTCCACCGCTCGGGTGGAATCCGGAACAACAGATGTTGAATGCTGGACTTTTTGGTTTTCAACGAGCGGCCCTCAAGCAATTGCATGTAAGACTCCAGCCTGTTAGTGCGAGGACCTTTCAAATCACTGGATTCGACGAAGTTGCCGATAATAGCGCTTCTGTAATAGCTGCGTAAGAAATGCCAAAACTATTGATCTTTGCCCCCTGTGAGAAAGTGGCTGTCGGACAACAAGATAACTCTTCTTGTCTCATTGGTATATTGCAAGCGTTTGAACTTGGGGGTATATCTGAAGCTGGCGAAACGCAAATAGAGGAAAGCAAAACTCAGCAGGTTGCACCGCTTCGCGTACCGCTTCACTGGACGATCTTTGCGTTCTGGAGATTAAACGAAGATGAACGCGGTAAAATCTTCGAGCAGTCCTGCCAACTAATCACGCCATCGGGGAAAGTATCCTTCGATCAAGTCATGGAGTTTGGGCAAGACCCAACGGAATTTCAAAGAGTCACAATAAACGCGTTTGGTTTTCCAGTTCCTGAAGAGGGGGAATATACTCTGAAGGTGTCGATTGGAGAGCGGGGAGAACCGCGCATCGAAAAGGCCACATACCCATTGACAGTTAAGCGCAAAGCAAACCGGGTTTCGCCACAAGAAGCGTCTTAATCGCTAAAAATTGCTTCCTTCTTTTCTACTCCCTACTCCCCATTCCCTATTTCTTCTCCACCGGCGGGTGCCCCTGAGGCAGCGGTTGCGCGGAGGGAGGCACGCCATCCGGGGACTCGTCGCCGGGAGGCTGCATCGGTGTAGGGTGAGGAGCGGAGCCGGTTGCGCCGGGCTGGCTCTCGTTCACCTTCCAGACTTTGCCGTCAATGTGAAGCTGGTAGTGAAACGGCATGGAAGCTTTGGGATCGGTGCGGCTCCGGAAGAGCACGTCGGCCTCGGCCTGATCCCCTTTGACCTCGACCTTCTTCATGTCCAGAACGATGTCGGAGCTGAGCAGCCCCGGCCGGCTCGCCAGATGTTCCTCGATGGCCTTGCGAATGTCGGCTTCGGAGTTTCCCTTTTGCGCCGAGCAGCCGGACAATATGGTCGCTGTCACGGCCAGCAGTCCAATCAACAGTGTTGTTTGCCAGTTCTTCATGTTTTACTCGCTCCAAAGAGCGTAGCGCAGCCTCGCCGATTCCGCAAGGTCCGGGTAGGGACAGGCATTCCTGCCTGTCCCCTTCTCGTGGGCAACCCTTCCGATTTGTGTTCCAGGTTTGCTATTGAATCGCAATGCTGACGGTATTGGAAGTCACCCCGCCGATGCTCAGCGACAGCGGAATCGCATCGCCCGTTGAAGAGTTCGCGGGCACCGGCACGTTGATCTGGTACAGCCCCACGAAGCCCGGCGCCAGCCCTGAGAAAAATACATCCGCCGCCGCTACCGTCGCTCCTCCGATGGTCACGACGGGTACGGTGGTTGTGGAGGACAATGGATCGCTGGGACTCTTTGCTCCCGACACCGGCTGATTTGTCACCGGCCCCAGTCCCGTGGCATAGATGGTGAGATACTCGCCCCGCTTCACCGGCCGCACCGACAAGCCTGGGATGCTCCCCGACGGCGCCGCGATCTCGTTCGAACTGGCGATCAACACGGCTCCCTGCCCGCTCCCCGATGAGTTGAGCGTGAAGATCCCCGGAGCGCTGGGCGCGACACTCAGTGTCACCGCATTGCTCGTCGCGCCGTCCACCGTCACGCTGAGTGTGGCCTGCGTTTGTCCCGCCATTTCCCACGGAACCTGGAAGCTGACCTGAGTATTGTTAAAGTTAAACACCAAGGCGTTGATGCCATTCATCCGCACGTCGATTTTACTCGACGGAGTGGGAAGCAGGCCGGTGCCGAAGGCGGTGACAATTTCGCCGGGCGCTACCGGTGCTCCGATCGCGAAACTCGCTGCGTTCAGGGTTCCGCCGGAGGCGAGGGTGGGTTTGTTAGGAGGAGGAGGAGCGCTACCGGTGACTGTAAACGTCAACGAGTTCGACACGCCGCCTCCGGGAGCAGGGTTGAACACAGTCACCTGGCCGGCGCCAGCCGTGGCAATGTCCGCAGCTTGAATCAAGACCGCCAGCCGGGTACTACTGGTGAAAGTGGTAGTGCGGTTATTCCCATTCCAGCGCACCACGGAACCGTTGAGAAAATTGGAACCGGTTACCCCAAGGTTGAAGGCGTCCCCGCCCGCAGTGGTAGTTGTTGGAGAAAGGGCGCTCAGCACCGGCACGGGATTGGCATCGGTAATCTTGACGATGAATACGTCGTCGCACGGAAACGTATTGGGAGCGGTCCCACAGGTTCCTCCCACCAAACCGCTTTGTACGGGTGTCATTGTCGGAAAGTCGTTGGAGTCCGTGGCTCCCGTGACGTAAACGTTGCCGGAGGCGTCCACGGCAACCGCTTGACCTACATCCTGGGCGCTGCCACCGAGATAGGTGGAATAAACCATCGCCGACCCAGCCGGATTCAACTTGGAAACAAAGGCGGTGATGGAGCCGCGTCTCTGCTGGAACGGATTCAGGGTTGGGAAGGCTGTCGACCCCGTAAGGCCCGTGACATAGGCGTTGCCGGAGGAGTCCACGGCAATCCCATTGCCCTGATCTAACCCGGCTCCCCCGAGGAATGTGGAGTAAACCAGAGCCGAGCCGGCTGGATTTAGCTTTGATACGAAAGCGTCTACGGAGCCGCCACCGTAGAGGCTCTGAATAGAATTACTAGTCGTGGGAAAGGTGGTCGAAGAAGTGAACCCTACCACGTAAGCATTGCCGGAAGAATCCACCGCGATTCCCGCCCCTTGCTCACCGTTATTGCCTCCCAGGTAGGTGGAATAAACCAGAGCAGAGCCGGTTGGGTTCAACTTGGTCACAAAGGCGTCGGGACAAGGGCCTGTATTCGGCGTAGTTCCGCAGGTTCCGCCTCCGAGTACGTTTCGAATGGGGTTCACGGTGGGAAATGCCGTTGAGTATGTAATTCCAGTGACGTAGGCGTTGCCGGAAGAATCCGCGGCAATGCCGAATCCTTGGTCGCCTTCCGCGCCGCCCAGGTAGGTGGAATAAACGAGCGTCGTACCCGTGGAATTCAGTTTTGTTACAAAAGCGTTAAAAAAAGCGCCTCCCAGTGAAGTCTGAAAAGCGTTCGATACGGTCGGGAAGTTCATCGAATCAGTGGCCCCGGTGACGTAGGCATTCCCAGAGGAATCCACGGCAATGCCGTATCCTATATCGTTTCCGCTGCCGCCCAGGTAGGTGGAAAAGACCAAGGCGGACCCAGAGGCATTCAACCGCGTCACAAAAGCATCCACCGACCCGTTGAGCGTCGCTTGTCGTGGAGCGCTGGTCGGAAAGTTACTGGAGCTGGTTCTGCCGACCACATAGGCCGTTCCCGCGGAGTCTATGGCGAGTCCATACGCTCTATCCGTCCCGCTGCCGCCCAGGAACGTAGAGTACAAGAGCGCAGTGCCGCCGGGATTGAGCTTCGCCACGAAGGCATTGGACAACCCATTGTTCTTGCCTTGCAAAGGTGTTGCGGTGGGGAAGTTGTTGGAGTCGGCCCTGCCGGCCACATAGGCGTTTCCGGAAGAATCCACCGCAATGCCATATCCAATGTCTTCGAGGCTGCCACCCAAATAGGTGGAGTAAACCAGCGTCGGATCAATCACCAGGGGTTTCGTACGATCATAGGCGGCTACCTGAAAGCCGGCCGCATTTTTCCCCAGCAACACGAATTCGCCGGGAATTTCGCGTCTCTCGCCGTCCCTCTGCTGATAGACCAGAGGTTTGTGCAAGTCTACTTGTCCGTCGGCTGCGTGGAGCACTAGGTTGCCCTGGGTGTCGATTTCGAGTTTCTCCGCGCCCTGGATATCAAACCGGATGGCCTTGGGGTCGGCGCCGGGCGCGACTACCAAGTCATACTCCAATTGTCGTTGGTTTCCGTAATAGACCAAGTCAATACCCGGATAGACGTCCCCGTACTTTACTTTCGCGTAGGTCGGCACATTTGTTTGCCACTTCGCCGGATCGTTGCCGATGAAGTAGTTGTTCTTTCCCGGCAGTTCTTCGAGGCCGGCCGGTTGCGCAGTGGGATTCGCGCCCGCCAGTTTCAACCGCAACACCGCTCCCACTTCCGGTTCCTCATCCTCGGATTCCACGGATGGCGCAGAGAACCAAACCGAGCCGCGCGCGGAAGCAAGCGGTCCCGGTTTCTTTTGCAATCCATGCTGGCGGACCGCTCCCTTCCGGTCGCGGCTCGGTTTCAGCGTCAGCACCGCCTCGGTCGAGGTCAGGAAGAGGCTGTAGCCATTGCCGCGCGATAAAAATCGCACGCTGCTGTCGGCCTGTCCCTGGTTTGCTTCAAAGCTCAGCGGCAGTTTGCCGTAGCTTTCGACGACGCGATGTCTGGCCGATTCAGTAAGATTTGCGTCCGGATTGGTTTTCTTCACCGAAGACATCGGGAATTGGACTACGACGGTTGCAATAAAAATATTGCAGGCACAAACGAGAAGGTATGATTGGCGGGACATGTTTTCCTCCTGTCGAAATGGGGGCAAGTGACGGAGCAACGTTAATTGGAATACTCGTGCCGGTTTACGGTGAACGTGACAGTTTTCGAACTGTCATGCCGATAAGCAATTTGCTTTGAGCTTCCTTCTTTCGAAGCAAGGTTCTAGTATCGCTATAGAGCAGAATCTAAGGTGGAAGACAGGCCGCGAACCCGCCTTCGGACGTGTGTTCCAGCTTTGATATTGCAGTCAATCAAAGCGACGCGAGGATTTTGATCTTGAAGAAAGAGGAAGTCAAGGACAAATTGATATGGTTTTCGGCGGCCATTTTCTATTGGACCGCGATGCTAAGCGGATGAGTAGGGACAGGCATTCCTGCCTGTCCCCTTCTCGCGGGCAACCCTTCCGATTTGTGTTCCAGGTTTGCTATTGAATCGCAATGCTGACG
>Ga0080064_1005183_pt1 | contig 15633 bp, 15 predicted proteins | sample Subgrocontami54m_FD_69260 | JGI IMG/M metagenome (GOLD analysis project Ga0080064, IMG submission 69260) | Subsurface groundwater microbial communities from S. Glens Falls, New York, USA - GMW46 contaminated, 5.4 m (SPADES assembly) (version 2) ...
GCCGGCATCACCGCCCCCCGAATCAGTCGTCCGATGCGGGGACGGAATCACAGCCCGATTCGCCAGGGAATCCCCCAACGACATGAGTCAGCCTCAGCGAAGGCTGGTATTAGATCAAGCTGATCGAGAAAGACTTCGGCGACTTCCCATTGTCAGCACTATCGGACCGGCGCACCCGTGGGGTCTTTTTGGCGTGGCGCGATAAGCTCGCTTCCTCGTCACGCCGGCAGGCTGACTACGCCTGGGTCGTTTTGGCCCTCGTTCTGTCTTGGGCACTTAACCGAGGATTAATCTCTGCCAACCCCTGCGAGAAGGGAGGTCGCCTGTACTCGGCCTCGCGTGCCGACAAGGTCTGGTCGCCACAAGATGAGGCCAACTTCGTAGAGAAAGGGCCTGCGCATCTCCACCTGCCGCTCTTACTGGCGTTGTGGACGGGCCAGCGCCAGGGCGACCTGCTTCGACTGCCGTGGTCGGCTTACGATGGCACCCACATCCGGCTGCGCCAGTCCAAGAGCGTCCGCGCGCACCGATCCAGGGGCGGCATCCGCGTTGTCATCCCGGTGGGCGCCCCGCTCAAGGCCGCGCTCGAGGCAGCCGCGAAATCGAAGAAGAGCCCACTGATCCTCGTCAACTCCGAAGGCAAGCCGTGGACGGCTGACGGGTTTCGATCGTCCTGGCGCAAGGCATGCGCCGCTGCTGGTGTGGTGGGTGTGACATTTCACGATCTGCGGGGGACTGCTGTAACGCGCTTGGCGCTCGCAGGATGCACCGAAGCTGAGATCGCGACCATCACCGGACACAGCTTGCGCGATGTGCGCACCATCCTCGATAGCCACTACCTGAGCCGGGATCCGGCGCTCGCTGAAAGCGCAATCCGGAAGCTCGAAAGGAGAACGAAGGCGCCCAACTGAGCGCCCAACTGAGCGTGGATGTTCTGCGAGCCAAATGTGAAAAGTCGTGTGTTTTCAACTGGCTGGGGGACAAGGATTCGAACCTTGACTAGCGGAGTCAGAGTCCGCTGTTCTACCGTTAAACTATCCCCCACCTAACCCGCTGACTCGTCAGGTGGATTTTTCGGTTTTGGCTTATCGCCCGCAGGATCGCAACTGCCGGCGGCGACGCGGCCTCTACATAGGCCCTGACGCGTACGCGGTCTAGCCCCCTTGCCTGACGACCGAACGAGCGCTCGCCTAATAGTCGCGCTGCGCCATCCTTCTCAGCTTCTCCAAATTGCAGTCGAGCATGTCGCCGGATCGACGTATCGCTCCGGCCCTCTCGAGGACCATCAGAGCGGCATTGGCACGCTGTCGCGTGCTGCCCATCAGCAGGGCCAGCTCGTTTTGCGAAATGCCGAGCGCCAGCGAGGTGCCCTTGCCGGGGCCTCCCGCCTGCCTTTCCTCCAACGTGTCCAACAGCAAGCGGGCGAGCCGCACCTCGATGGGATGCAGCGCGATGGCCTCGAAGTGCTCGCTCACGTCGCGCAGGCGGCCGCAGAGCAGCTTGATGATGGCGAGCGCCGTTGCCGCATTCGTCGTCAGCAGACGGTGGAGGGCGGATCGCGACAGGGTCTTCAGGCGCACCGGCGTGATCGCGGTCGCGTCCGCACTCCGCGGCGCGCCGTCGAGCGCCGCAATTTCCCCGAAAATGTCACCGGGGACAGCATGCGCAAACGACAGCTCCCGCCCATCGGGCGACAATACCGACAGCCTGATCCGCCCTTCGATCACGAGATAGATTTCATTGCCTGGATCGCCCCGGGCGAAAAGCATGTCGCCGGCTTCCAGCACGATATCGCGCATCTCGCGCGAGACCTCGGACCGCAGCGACGGGTCGAGGACGCAAAAGAGCGGTGACCGCGCGAGCAGGTCGGTGACGGATGGAGCGTTGGCCATTACGAACCTTCAAACATTCCCGGCATCCTGTCCTCGCAAGGACATCCAGGAGGCGCCAGCTGTTCTACATCCTTCGCACGGGCCGCCGAACTGGGCGGCAAGGCATAAACCTGATGCACTGACAGAGTATTGGCCCTGCAGTACCATCAATGCACGACGGAGACCTCAGAGCAATGACAGCCTTGATGGGTGCGGCCGTCCTCGGCCTGGTGCCCCTCCCTTCGATGGCCACGCCGGATGCTTGCGCCGGCCGCCGTGACCAAGGGTGGACGCCGAGCGAAAACGCAAACTTCGCACATCCGCTCCGCTCTCTTCGAGCAATCCTCGAAGGAGCGTCAGCCAGCGAGGGCCTTGCGCGCTTGCGCTATGCCGTCGGAGACACCGTTGCGCACGCGACAAGAAACGAGTGTCGACGCCCCGGATCGAAGCAGCCCCTCAGGGACGGTTAGTCCGGCAGCAAAGGTTTGACTATGCTGTATGTGCCTTCCCTTTGGTGACCAGTCTTGGGAGGATGCGGTCATGATGTACACTCGCACGGTTTGCGCGACGGCGCTGATGGGCTCTCTGGCTTGGCTCGCGACTGGCCCAGCCGCCGCGCAGGCTGATCAAGAGTCCGTTCAGCTGATCATGGTGAAGCCGCCCACGGCCGCCTTCGGTCGGCATCGCCTGCGCAGCCTGTACGCGGCGTTGAAGAAGCGTGCCGGCAAGGGGACCCGCCAAGTCCTGCCCCTGACGAAGGCCGAGGTTTGGTCGGTGCCCAAGGCCAACGTCGGTGCCGTGAAGAAGGCGGCGGCGCAGCATGGCGTGCTCATGAACCAGCTGGGTGCGGCTTGGAACCAAGTCTTCCACCGGGCGCGGGCGGACATGAAGGTGAACGACAAGCAGAAGTCGATCTTGGATCGCGCCAGGGCCTCCAGTGCAACCGTGGGGGTCGGCTTGATGGCGGCCCCTGCGCCTCCGATGGTCGAGTATGCCCTGGTCAAGGACGCCAACACCCCGACTGCGACGAAGATCAGCGTCGCACTCAGCGACCAGACCGTGCTCTCGATCACGCGTACCAGCGTCGACATAAAGTCCGACATGTGCATTTGGCGAGGCACCGTCGACGGGACTGGCGCCCCGGCCACGCTCATGTGGTGGCCAGGGGGGAAGATGGCAGGCACGGTTCAGCACCAGGGTCGCATCTATTCGATCAGACCGATGGGTGGGGAGGCGCACGCCATCGTCGCATTGGGCGAGGATCGGATGCCGCAGGAGCATGCGGCGATGCCCGCGCGCCTGCGCGCCAACGATCCCAACCTGCGCGACGACCCCTTGGTCAATCAGGGCGACGCGAGCGTGCTGAGACCGGGCGGCACGCGCCCACCCACCCCGCAGGCACCCGATCTGCAAAAGAAAAGCTCGGCCAAGGGGGATGCGCAGGCCAACGACATCATCATCGACGTGATCGTCGCCTACACCAGGAAGGCGGCCAGCAACTACACCGATATCAAGAACGAGCTCATTGGACTTTCCATCGAAGAGGCCAACGAGTCGTTCCGCCAGAGCGGTGTCGGCCAAGTCAAGCTGCGGCTGGTGCACGCCTACGAGACCGACTACGTGGAGGAAGGCGCGCACTTCGACCACGTCTGGCGCTTCGCCGACAAGGGTGACGGCTATATGGAGGAGATCCACGGCCTGCGCGACAAGTACAAGGCCGACGTCGCCATCCTCATCGTCGATGACCCCAAGGGATGCGGCCTTGCAACCCGCGTCTATGCCGATGCCGATGAAGCCTTCGCCGTGGTGCACCACGAGTGCGCCGCCTCGACCTACTCGCTCGCCCACGAGATCGGCCACATCATCGGCGCCCGCCATGATCTCAACCTCGACACGGTCATGACGCCGTTCCCCTACGGCCATGGCTACGTCAACGGCACAAAGTGGCGGGACATCATGAGCTACAAGGAGAGCTGCGGCGGCTGCCCGCGCCTGCCGGTGTGGTCGAGCCCGAAGGTTCTGATCAAAGGGGAGCCCGCCGGCACACCGGAGCTCGACAACGCACGAGTGATCTTGGAGCAGGCGGCACGAGTCGCTGCCTTCAGATGATCGTGCTACGAAGCTTGCAGGTCGGTGGCGCCAGCATGGAAGCGGCTGGCGTCACTCCACCGTCTGGACATTGAACGTCGTTATCGGACGATGCAGGCCTTTGAGCATGAATTCTCCGACCGGCTCGGTCGTCGCCACCGCCTCGACCGCGGCTTGCACCTTGCGCTCGATTAGAATCTGGCCGCTGCTGGCTTCACTGCACAAGCGCGCCGCGAGGTTGACCACCGTGCCGATGGCCGCGTAATCGAAGCGCCCCTCGAAGCCAATCCGGCCGAGCGTGGCATAGCCCTGAGCAATGCCGACGCCGAAGCCGAGCTCATGGCCGTGCTTGCGCCACTTTTTCGCCAGCTCCTCGATGCTGGTGCGCATTTCAACGGCCATGCGCACCGCACGCGCGGAAGGCTCCGGGCACGGCAGCGGATCGTTGAACCAGACCATGATGGCGTCGCCTGCAAACCGCTCCAGCGTGGCCTCGTATTTGTGAATGAGCTTGCCCAGCGTGCCGTGGTACTCGCGCAGGACCTGCATCACCTCCTCCGGCTCGGCGGTTTCGGAGAAGGCCGTAAAGCCCCGCAGGTCGCAGAACACCACTGTGATCTCACGGCGATGGCTCTCCAGCACGCTTTCGTCCCCGGCAGACAGAACGAGCTTGGCGATTTGCGGGGATAGGAACCGCGTCAGACGATCCATCCGCCCGATCTCCGCCAACTGCTGGGCGACGCGCTGCTCGAGCGTTTGGTTCCACTGCGCCAGTTCCTTGGACTGCTCGTGCACGGTGTCGTGCAGCTCCTTGACGCGCAGGATCGATCGCACGCGTGCCACCAGCGCAGCCTGATCCACGGGCTTCGTCAGGTATTCGTCTCCACCCGTGTCCAAGCCGGCGACGACATCCTTGGTGTCCGCGCGCGCCGTCACCAGAATGATCGGGATGAACGGAAGGCTCTTGTCGGCCTTCAGCCGGCGGCAGACCTCGAGGCCATCCATTTTCGGCATCATGATGTCGAGAAGAATGAGATCGGGCAGCTGGTCGCGGGCGCAGGTGAGCGCCTCTTCGCCGTCGGCGGCCATCACGAGCTGATAGCCCTGCGCCTCCAGGCGTCGCGCAAGGATGTCGCGGTTCGCCTCGTTGTCATCGGCGATAAGAATCAAGGGCGGCTGGCGCACGTTTCAGTCCCCACCAGGCATATACTCGCGCACCTTGGCGAGGAGCTGACGCGGGCTGAACGGCTTGGTTACATAGCCGTCGCAGCCGGCCGCGCGCGCCTTGGCCTCGTCGCCGCTCAGGGCGTAGGACGTGACGGCGATGATGGGAATCGACTTGAGCTCCGCATTCCCTTTGATTTGGCGCGTGGCCTCATAGCCGTCGATGACGGGCAGCTGGATGTCCATCAGGATGAGGTCTGGCCGCTCCTTCAGCGCGAGCTCTACGCCCTCGCCGCCATCCGCGGCCTCGATCAGGTCATAGCCCGCTTGGCTCAAGAGGTCGCGCAGGATGGCCCGGTTGTCCTCTTGATCCTCGACGATAAGGATTCGCTTGCTCATGTTGCACCTGTGCGTTGCTCTGACCGGACGGGCAACTCGAACTGAAACGTCGATCCCTTGCCCACTTGCGATTCGACCCAAATTCTCCCGCCGTGCAGCTCGACTATTCGCTTGGCGATGGCAAGCCCCAGGCCGGTGCCGGCCTTCTTCTTCGTGTTGGAGTTGTCCACCTGATGGAATTCAAGGAAGATTCGCGTTTGCTCCGCATCCGGGATGCCCGGCCCCGTATCGGCGATGGCGATCGAGAAGATACCATTGGTCGCCTTGGCGGCAATGCGGACCTCGCCTGCGTCCGTGAACTTTATGGCGTTGCCGACGAGATTGAGAAGAACCTGGGCGATCCGCCGCTCGTCGCCGCGGCCGAGCGGCATGTCGGACACGTCCACCTTGAGGGGCAGCTTCTTGGCGGCGGCGAGTGACTCGGTCGCCGATACCACCGTGTGCACGATGTCCTTCATCGAGTACTCGTCGATGCTGAGCACCAGCTGGCCGGCTTCGATCTTGGCCAGGTCGAGGACGTCGTTGATGAGTCCCAGCAGGTGCTTGCCGTTCTTCTGCACCCTTTCGAGCACGTCCTTGGTCTTGGCGGGAAGGTCGCCGTAGAGGCCATCCTGCATCAGCTCGGCGTAGCCCAGGATCGCGTTCAACGGCGTCCTCAGCTCGTGGCTCATGTTGGCCAGGAACTGCGACTTGTGCTGGCTTGCGACCTCGAGCTGGTGGCTCTTCTGCTCGATCTCATGGAACAGGCGCGCGTTGTAGATGGCGAGGGAGGACTGCGAGGCGAACGCCTCCAGCAGGCTGACGGTCTCGGGCGCGAACGCGCCGGCGCGCCGGCGGCGTACGAGTAGGGCGCCGATGGCCCGATCCTGGTGCAGCAGCGGCACTGCCAGCAGGGCCCTGAAGCCGGCCCGCTGCAGGAGGCCGAACAGGGGATGCGTGCCCCCCTCGGCAATATCCGGGACTTGCACCGCCGCTCGCTGCTCGGCGCATTGGCCGACCACCGTGTCGCCGCGGCGGATGGGATGCTCGCGCACGGCGGCGAGGTGCTCCTCCGTCATGTTGTGGCCCGCTTCGAGCACGAACTCGTCCGTGGCCTCATCGAGCACGTAGACGGCGCCGCCGGCCGTATCCGATATCTCGCAGGCATGGGCGAGGATGGTACTGAGCACGGTCTGCAGGTCGAGCGAGGAGTTGACGGCCTGGCTCACCTGCCCGAGCGCCTTCAGTTCGGCCACCGAGCGGGCGAGTTCGCTCGTGCGCGCCTGAACCTCTTCGAACAGGCGCGTGTTCTCGATGGCGATCACCGCCTGGTCGGCAAAGGTGGCGACGAGATCGATTTGCTGTTGGGTGAATGGATCGATCGTTGCGCGCGTCAGGAAGAACACGCCGATCGGCGTTCCCTCACGCAGCAGCGGGACCCCGAGCCCGGTGCGGAAGCCTCCGCGCTTCTGCGCTTCGAACCAGGTGAATTCCGGATCGGCCAGAACGTCCGGGATGTGGACGGTTCGGCCCTCCACAACGGTCCTCCCGGTGATCGACCCGCGATCGACCTTGTTCGCCTGGAGGGCCTTCATGTACTCCCTGTACTCGGGTTGGAAGCCGGAGAAGGCGACGAACTCGAAGCTGTCGCCCTTGACGCGCGCGATGTTTGCCTTGTCCGCGCGGCACAGGCGCGCCGCCGACTCGACCAGGGTGTGGAGCACGGTCTGCAGATCGAAGGTTGAGCGGCTGATGACCTTGAGCACGTCGGCGGTGCCGGTCTGCTGCTCCAGCGCCTCGCCCAAGTCGGCGGTGCGCTGGCGCAGCTCGTTGAGGAGCCGCGTGTTCTCGATGGCGATGACGGCCTGGGCGGCGAAGCTGGTGACCAGACCGATCTGCTTGTCGGAGAACGGTCGAACCTCCTGGCGGAAGATATTGATGGTGCCGACCAGCCTGCCGTCTTTGAGCATCGGCACGTTGAGAATTGTGCGAGCACCACCAAGGTCGGCGATAGCGACGACCGCTGGGTTGCCTTCAAGGTAAGGCGGTTGCGTCCGAAGATCGTCAGTGTGTGCTATCTGCTTCGTCCTAGCGACATGAGCAAGACCAGCCTTGGGATGAGGGCGGAACGGCTCGCGAAGACCAATATCAGCATACGCGGGCGGTACGTTGTGGAGCGCGACATTGCGAAATGTGTCTCCATCGTACAGGGACAAGATGCCGAACTTGGCGCCGCAGAGCTGCGTGGCGTTCGCCAACGTCGCCTCGAACACGGGCTCCAGATCGCCGGGCGAGCTCGAGATGACGCTCAACACCTCGGAGGTCGCCGTCTGCTGCTCCAGCGCCTCCTTCAGCTCACCAGTGCGTTCGGCGACCTTGTGCTCGAGGCCGGCGTAATACTCCTTGAGCCGCGCTCCCATCTCGTTGAAGCTGTCGGCGAGCGCCTGCACCTCGTCGCCGGAATTGACCTCGATGCGGTGGTCGAGGTCGCCGCCGCCGATGCGCGCCGCCCCCGTTGCCAAGGCGCGGATCGGCACCACCATGCGCTGCGCCAGCCAGATGCCGCCCAGAGCCGCGAACAGCAGGCCGAGGGCGAGCACGATGGCAGTGCGATAGAGCGAGTCGTAGACGGGCTGCAGGGCTTCGCTCAGCGGCAGGTCGACGAACACCAGCCAACCGAGCGTGCCGATCGGTGCCGACGCGGTGAGAACCTCGCGGCCCAGGCGGTCGCGGGAGATGGCGGGAACGTCAATGCTCGGGTCGCGCAGCTTGTTCAGCGCCAGGGCAACGTGCGCAAGCCGGCTCAGGTCGGTCTTGCGCAGGACAATGCCAATATCCGGGTGGGCAATCAGCAAGCCGCGCTCGTCCACCACATAGGCCGCGCCGGCCTTGCCGACATGCATACGCGAGATCACGTCCCAAATGAATTTCAGGTTCACTTCGGCAACGGTGACGCCGCCGGTGCGGCCGCTGCCGGCAATCCCCAGGGTGATGTAGGGTTCCGACTCCTTGCGGAAATAGACCTGGCTCAGGTAGCGCTTGTTGGCTCTCGCGTGCGCGAACTTGGGCGCTTGGCTCAGGTCGGCCCCGCTCCCCAGCGTGTCCATGGCGAGCCGCGACACCTTGATCTGCTCGCGGCCGTTGCCGTCGAGATAGCTCACCTCGGTGACGGCCGGGGCCTGGCGCAGAAGCCTGAGAAAGTCGAAGCGGCGCTGCTCGAGGCCGCCGCCTGCCGGCAGGAAGCCGGTGGCCCAGCCCACCTGGCCCTCGATCTCCTTCACGAACTGCTCGATGACGGCGGCCGCGCCCTGGGCCTTCTCACGCTGCACGGCGATGAGCGCCTGGCGGCTCTCGACATAGGAATAGTACATCTCGATGGTGGCATTGACGATCAGCGAGCCGCCGACCAGCGCCACCAGCAAGGCTGCGTACTTGCGAAACAGGCCGCCCGTCTGCTGCGAACGCCCGGCGCGAAGTTTCCCGAAGTGCTTCGACAAGAGGATGCGCGCGTTGGAGGATGCCTGGCGCCAACGGCAGAGAAGCGAGGTAGCGATTGCCGGCATTTTGAGCCGGGCCGAACGCGACAAGGCCGTCGCGGTCGAGACCGCCGCCTCCATGCGCGTTCGCAGCGCCGTCATTCGATCACCTCGTCGGCGCGGGCGAGCGACGGAAACCGTTCAGCGGCGCCGTCGGCAGACCGGTATACCAACACGTAGTTCTTGAGGGTTGCCGATACCGCCTCCAGCATGCCGATACGATAGAGCCTGGCCGTCGGCTGCTGGGCAACAACGCCGAGCGGCCACCCGGCTACGGCGCCGCCACCCAGCGCGATGAAGTCTCGCCGCCTCATTCGCTCCACCCGTCGCCATCGACGACACCAAGATTTCCCGTTCAAGTGTATCTTGGCGCTGACCTATGCACCAGCGCGGGCCCGCGGGCGTGCTAAACCTTCACCCTCTGGAGACGGTCGAACAGGGACTTGGCGTCCTGCTCGTCGCCCGCCTGACAGGCATCGTAGGCACGCAACGCCATCCGGCTCACGGCGGCCAGCTGCTCGGCCGAGATCCTGTCATACTTGTCGCGATCGAGGTTCGCCCAGAAATTCTTGTAGTGCCTGCTGCAATCCATTCTGGCTTGCACCGGCAGGCGGGGATGCGCGTAAAACCAGGCAATGGCGAGGGCAAGGCAGGCCGCCAGCGTGCCGGCGCCCACCGCCAGCCCCCACCGCCGCCCGGACGTGCGGCGCAACGCGGCAACATCGCCCGAGCCAGCGGCTTGCGCCGCCGGCCCCGATATCCGCGAGAGGACCTTGTCTAAGAGATCATGAGGCGGCGGCACCCCCGGCAGCCGATCGCTCAGAGGCGCGAGACGCCGCTCCCAGGCGGCGATCGCGGCTGCCAATGCCGCATCCGTCTTGCAGAGGTCACCGACGTGGCGGCGTTCGGCCGGAGTGAGGGACCCAAGCGCGTACTCGGCCGCCAGACCGTCGATGTCGTCGTCCTCAGTCATTGGCCAAGACAGTCCTTGAGCTGCGCGAGGCTGCGGCGCAGCCACGTCTTCACGGTTGCGAGCGGCCGCTGGAGGCGGCTTGCCATCTCCTCGCGCGTCATCCCGTGGTAGTAGGCCAGCAGCACGATCTCCTTCTTCTCTGGCTCCAAACCATCGAGGCAAGTCTGCAGCCGTCGCAATTGCTTATTTTGTTCGAGGCTGGCTGAGGGGTCGTCCTCGCTACGCACCTGCAGCAGCTCCGGGCAGTCATCGAGCGACCTCGCCGACCGCATCGTGTTGCGCCTGGCCTCGTCCAGGGCCCGGTTGCGGGCAATGGTTGCCAGCCAGGTGATGGGCGAGCTGGCTGCGGGATCGAACTCACTGGCGCACTGCCACACGCGAACGTAGACCTCCTGCAAGACCTCGTCGGCCAGATCCGATCGCCCCAAGATACGAATGACGATGCCATAAAGTTTCACCGACGTTGCCGCATAGACCGTCTTGAACGCCGCTACGTCCCCGCGGGCCGTGCGTTCGAGCGCATCGACGAGATCCTGTCTGGACACCGGCATTGTGCTTGTCTCACGCCGCGCACGCCATTTCCGCAGACGCACGCTCGGTCAACCGCTCCCCAGCCTGTCGACAGAATTTGAGACAGGTCAAGCGGTACGCTCGACCTTGCCGTGGGCCCCCGCCAAGTGGCGATTTCGTGGCACCAGCGCGGCGGAGTAACAAACATGTGTGGTCGGACCTTGAAACTTTGTCCGGACCGCCCCGTATCTCTATGCAGCTGGCGGCGGGAGTTCCGACGCAGCTAAAGATAGGGAGACTTTGATATGAAGCGTCTCGCATCTGCCTTTGTTGCCCTCGCCGTGCTCGCAGCTCCGGTTGCGATCGCCCAGGGCAAGATGGATTGCGGCAAGGCCTACAAGGGCTTCTGGGAGAAGCTCGAGCGTGAGAAGTATTCCAAGATCACGCCTGAGCAGCTCGCCGGCGTGAGCCGCCTGGCCCTGCGCGCCTACGATGCGTGTCAGGCTGGTGACGAGCAGGATGCCAAGTCCCTGTTCGAGCGTCTGGAGAGGATGAAGTTCTAAGGCGCCGGCTGCGTCAGCAGGTGTCTCAAGTTCTGAGCGGGCTCCCCGATACTCGATATCGGGGAGCCCGTACTGTTGAAGGGGATAGCAATCGCAAGCTGCGCGCCCCTTCTGGGCGATGTCATTTCCCACAGATCCAAGAGCTGTCGCTCGCTCCGCACGTCCTGAACAGCAGGAAGGCGACGACAACGCCTGCGTAGAAGACGATCGTTGACACCAGCGCGTGCCTGAACCGACGGCCCTTGATGTCGCGAATGGACGCGAGCTTCAGGGTTTCAGCCGCCAGCTCGGTCTCGATTGCAAGCCCCTTGAGCCTGTAGGTGTACAAACTGGCGGTCAGCCGGGTCGGGTCGCCTACGTAGAAGAGACCTTTGGATTCCCACATGCCCGTCAGGTTGGATTCCGTCAATGAGACGGGCCAAATGACGTAGCCGTAGAGCAAGACAGTCATCACGAACAACGCCAGCAGAGCTGCAACAAACAAGCTCGAGCCCGCTCGCGCGTTTGCCGAGCTGAGAATAGTCCACAACGGGTTCATCGACAGAACGAACGCCGCAATGGAGATCTGGGCCTTGGTGTCAAACGAGCGAATGTTCCATTCGGTGAACGCGATCGCCTGTTTCAGGAACTCTATCCGCTCCTCCTTGCTGGGCTGGCCATCGCCCACGTCCGAACGCGGTCCATCCTGCACCCCTTCTTCCGCCATTGTCGTCTTACCCTCTGGGTGGCTTGCCGGCTTTCGCGAGCTTGTCGGCTTTCTCCACCAGTCGTGAAGCCAACAGCCTCGCCCTCCGCTCAGTCTTCACCGGATCGAGCCGCCCGCCGCTCTTGTCGAGAAAGCCCAGCACGACTTCTATGGTGCGCACGTTGGTGTGGACCATCGCGTTCTTTAGAGATGCGGCGATTGCGCCCGACTTCTTGCCGACCCTGTTGGCAAGGAGACGGCGCGAGAAGTCCGGGGCCAGCAGACCCAAGTGCACGACGTTCGCCGGCGTCAGAACGATCTCGGAGCGCGAACCGTCGGCTTGGAGGCGAACGAGCGCGAAATCGGCTCCGCGCTCCTCGAATCTCAATATGTCGGATGTCTTGCGGCTCACGGCACCTCCCGAGCGGTTGCCGACATCTGTGTGGCATGCTCGACCATGAAACACAGGCTGCCCGTCAGGGACAAGAGCTGGCCTCCTGAAAGTGGACGAGCCGGTTAAGGCGGCGTGGCGGCCGGCCTGCTCGCGCCGCCCGGGCCGGCGCGGCGCTCGAATAGGGTCGCTGCAACCGCCCGCTTAGACGCTGGGCGCCCTGTCGATCTAGGGCACCTCGGACGGCCCCGACGGGACAGCGTGCCCCGTGATCGAGCTATGGGTTCGCTCTTGCAAGACCAAGGCGCCGTCGAACAGCGGCAGGCCCGGCCTGCGGAAGAACAGGATCAGCGTGACGCCGGCGATCATGCCGCCGATATGCGCCGACCAGGCCACCTGATCGGCCCGATTGAACACGAGCATGAACAGCTGGGTGGAGACCCAGACGCCGAGAATCCAGACCGCGGTGATGCGCATGGGAATGACGCGGAAGGCCAGCACCCACACACGCACGCGCGGATGCAGCATCAGATAAGCGGCTATGACCCCCGCCACCGCCCCGCTCGCACCGACCAGGGGCAGCCAGGACGTCGGCGACATCCAGGCGTGCACGAGACCGCCGACGACGCCGCACGCCAGGTAAAAGACGAGGTACTTGAGGTGCCCCATGGCGTCTTCGACATTGTCGCCGAACACCCACAGGAAGAGCATGTTAGACGACAGGTGCAGGATGTCGGCATGGAAGAACATGTAGGTCAGGAGCGTGTAGCCCTCGGGCACGGACAGGGTGTCATACCGGCCGTGCGCCGCGCCGCCCCATATGCCGACCTGAAACAGCTCCGAAGGCACCAGCGCGAAGCTTGCCGCCAAGGTCGGTCCGATGCCGGCGATCTGGTAGATGAACACGATGACGTTGGCCGCGATCAGCCCGACCGTGACCCACTGGTAAGGCACAAAACGCAGGGGATTGTCGTCCGAGAGTGGAATGAAGAGCACGAACCTGTTCCCTACAAGCTCGGTTTGGCGCAAGGTGCGGGACAATCTAGTCCTCGAACTGATGAAAGACTAGCCTCCGCCGGCCCTGCTTGCAGTCCCCCGCGGGACACCGACCCCAACGGCCACGATGCGGCTCGGGCACTACGAGGCCGTCCCCCGAGCTCGCCACGGGGGACCGCCTGTTGGCTTGGCGGCGTGAGCGTCAGGCCGTGGCAGCTGCGCCTTGTCCCAGGCGACGGCCGGCCAGCGCCAGGACGACAAAGCTGACGCCTGTGGAGAGCAGGTTGACGCCGGTGAGCAGGCCGATGGCCCAGGCCGCCGAGCTCGGCAGCTCGGCGGCGATCAGCACGCCTACGGCGACAGCGATGAGGCCGCTCAGCAGCAGCCAACCCCATCCCTCGTGCGGGCGCACCCGCACCGCCATGACCACCTCGAGGACGCCCTCGGCGAGGAACAGGGCAGCGAGCAGGAGGGTAAGCGTGACGATGCCGGCGAACGGAAGGAAGGCGAGCCAGCCGCCGGCCACGAGATAAAGGAGGCCCACCACCAGACTGAGCAGGAATCCGGGCCATTGCTGGATCGAGAAGGCATGGATGACGAGCAGGGCGCCGCTCAAGAGGAAGATCCAGCCCAGCGCGATCTTGGTGGCGATGGTGGAGAAGAGCGGAAAGGCGATGGCTGCGACGCCGGCCAGCACCAGGATGATGCCGAGTGTGAGGAACCAGCCCCAGTTGTCGGCAATGGACTTTCTCGCCGCAGCGACGGCGGCGTCGATGTCGGCTTTCGAGACTTGGTTGGTCATGGGCAGCACCTCCTCTTCCGCAACAAGAGAACGCTTTCCGCACCGCGAAAGTCGATCCGCTACTCGGCGGCCATCCTCGTCTGCATCGGCTGTACGGCAAGGCGCTGGCGCACCAGGTCGATGTGGCCGCGCAGGTCGTAGAGCTGATCGGAGAAATAGAGGGGCACGTGGATGCGCCGGACGTGCGAGTCGATGCGGTCGAGCTCCGCCTGCAAGACCTCGGGATCGTAGCTCGCGCCACCGGAGTCGATGCTCCTTTCCAGCGCCTTGAGCTCGCGATACCAGTAGATCAGCCGCCGCCGAACATTCCAGACATAGAGGGCCGGAATCGCCCGGAACAGCGGCAACAGCACGGCGAGCAGAGGGATCAGCAGCACCAGCTTGGCGGCATGCGCGCTGACGAAGGACGTGTAGGCGAACGGCACGCCCATGCGGTGGTTGATGGGCGCGAGCTGCCGCAGCACGAAGGGCAGCTCGCCCGACTTGTAGACGATGCGGGCGTCGTTGGGGACCTCCAATTCCGGATCGCTCACGGAAGGAAACTCGCCCGGACGGTAGAACAGCACGGGGTCCCCGTTCTTGTCGAAGCCCGACTTGGGATTGCTGAAGACGGCGTGGGTCAGCAGAGACACGAGTGCCGATTGCATGTCCGGGCGGACAACCAGGGCGACGGAGGTCGACAACAGCGTGATGTCTTCGGTTGGGATCAGCGGATCGAAAGTTACCGCGCCCTGCCGCAGCACAACCTTGGTGAGCGCCGGGAAGCGGTTGGTGTAGGCTTCCGCCTCCGGAGTGAAGTCCATCAGGCGGATGTTGGGCACGCGCAGGAGATCGCGGATTTTTTCCGTGTCTGCGGCGACGACGATGATGGCGGCGTCGGCGGTGCCGGCAACGAGCGGGCGGGCGTCGGCCGCAAGATCCTCGTCGACGAAGGTTGCGCTCACCTTGTCCTTGAGGCCGTTGGCAAGCAAGAGCTGTCTGGCAATGCCGCGTGCGCCGCTCTCCCGCGTGCCGATGAGAATGCGCTTGCCTTTGAGGTCGCGGAGCGTGGTGATCGGCAAGTCGCCGCGCGTGAAAACCCAGATCGGCTCGTGGAACAGCCGTCCGACCGAGCGCAGCTTCGAATATTCGGCGTGACGGCCCTTCTGCTTGTCGGTGGCCAGGCTCCCCTGCAGGCTGCCGACGAGGTTGCCCTTGATGAAGGCTGCCGTGATGCCGGAGTTGTCGTCAACCAGCGCCCTCAGCGTGAGGCGGCCCTCCAGCGGCCTCAGCGTCGTGCGGCCCTCCTTGTCCTTGAAGCGAATGGTCCGGCGCACCTCGACCTCGACGCCGTACTTACGCAGAGCCTCCTGATAGCGGGTGGCCAACTCGGCGTATTGCGGGTTCCCCGCGGCGAGCACGATCTTGCCCTGGTAGTCGAGCTGCTGCGAATTGTGGACGACGGCCAGGGCCCCCACCCCCAGCCCGGCCGCAAGCACCGTTACCGCGCTCGCCTTGGCGACATTCGAGTCCATGGCGCTCCCCTCTTGATCTTGCTGTTACGCCGCACTCGTCCAAGTCGTCCCAAATCTTAGAGAACCCTCGTCCATATCGCCACAGGCTCATGGCGGCGCGGTGGCGCCCGGGGAATGCGCCTATTCGCGGGCTCCGCCGGCGGCGTCAAGCTTGCCCCGGCA
>Ga0080064_1005184_pt1 | contig 15633 bp, 14 predicted proteins | sample Subgrocontami54m_FD_69260 | JGI IMG/M metagenome (GOLD analysis project Ga0080064, IMG submission 69260) | Subsurface groundwater microbial communities from S. Glens Falls, New York, USA - GMW46 contaminated, 5.4 m (SPADES assembly) (version 2) ...
TAGGGCTGCGCTAAGCGCAGCCCATAGTGTTTGTGGGGTGAATTCTATTTTTTGATTTTTTAAAAACAGGTTCGAGCCGAAGATTTTTTGTGCAGCAGATTTTTTGGGGGACGCAGAACGCAAAAAAAATTAAGCTACAGTAAAAATATTCTATATTATTTTACTTTTTTCTAAATCCAGTTCTTGTTGAATTTTTTCTTTAACTGATGATAACGCTTTATTAAATGGTTCAATTGCTTGTATGCATTTGTCTCCTTGCTCTTTGCTCATTTTTCCTTCCCGTGCCAATAAATAAGTTTGATATATAACATTGTACGGGTCACTTACTTTATTCCAAGCATCTCGCACATCTTTTGAAAACCAAGCCTCTAGAACTGAAAGCTCTTTTATTCTATCATTGATTGAAATATTAAGTTTAGCAAGAAATGTCTGGCCGCCAGACAAAGCTCTCACATACTGCACCACTTCAGTATTTACCATAGTCATTTGAGCGCAAATTTTCTCCCAAGCTTCAACTTTCTTGAAATAAATTTCTTTATTCAAGGAACTTTTGCACTCTATTTTTAAACGTCTATTTTCAAAATAAAGCTGTATACCGGTTGCTAGTAAACTACCAACACCTAAAGCCGCTATTAAACTTAGGGTGAATTCTTTTGTCATATTTATTGTAAAAGTGTATAAGGTTTGACTTGTAATGCATCAGCTATCTTTTCAATATTCTTTATAGTAGGATTACGGATACCACGTTCAATGCCACTAATATAGCTGCGATGAACGCCAAGCGTGCGGGCGATATCCCCTTGGGACATTTCTTTTGCCTGACGGACTTTTTTTAGATTTTCCCCTAATTTTTTATTTAGTAGTTTCATATGATTTGCAATAATTATATCAAGTGGTGTATTATTAAGCTATAGAGTATTATAATACAACATATGACCAATTACTTTTTGTATGCCCGCAAATCAACCGACGTGGAAGACAAGCAAGTCCGGTCCATTGAAGATCAACTGGCTGTTTTAAAGTCGCTGGCTAAGGAGCAAAGGTTAACTATCACTGATGAATTCATAGAAAAACAATCAGCCAAGCGTCCGGGTCGTCCTGCCTTTGCTGGTATGCTTGCCCGTATAGGTACAGGTCAAGCCCAAGGAATTATCTGCTGGAAACTGGACAGGTTAGCCCGCAATCCCGTGGATGCAGCACAAATAGAATGGCTATTGCAAGAAGGCACTATCAAGCATATCCAAACTCCTGAACGCAGTTATTACTCCGCTGATAATGTTATGCTTATGAATGTTGAATTTGGCATAGCCAATCAATACATCCGAGACCTAAGCACCAACACCAAACGCGGCCTCTACCAAAAGGCCAAGCGCGGTGAATATCCAGGCCTCGCCCCCTTGGGCTATCTAAATGACTTGCGCAGTAAGACTATCGTTATAGATAAACAAACAGCGCCGGCAGTCAAACAAGCTTTTCAACGCTATGCCCAGAACCGCTTTTCATTGGAAGACATCTCTGTTTTTCTGTTTTCTCATGGTATTGAAACTAAAAAAACCAAGCAAGGGAATAGTCTAGGTGGTAAACCTTTCAAGCGTGACCAAGCTCGCTACATCCTGTCCAATCCTTTCTATTGCGGCTTGTTTCGCTACGGCGGAGAGCTTTACCAAGGCAAGCACCAGCCCATAGTTACCAAACAACTTTTTGACCAAGTGCAGAAAGTCTTAAAGCAACGCGGCAAAGTCACCCGCCAAATCAATGACCCCAAGCCCTTGTGCGGCTTGTTTCATTGCGGTGAGTGCGGCCGTATGATTACCGCAGAAGTCAGAATCAAACACCAAAAAAACGGCAATAGCCATAGTTACCTTTACTATCATTGCACCAAGAAAAATACTAAATGCTCCCAGCCCCACATCCGTGGCGAGGAATTGGACAGCCAGTTGTCTAATATCCTTAAAACCTTTATTATGCCCAAGGACTGGGCTAAGGAGCTAGAAGCTATGGCTGATAAGGACGGACGGGAAGCAACTCAAACCACGGCGGCTTTTGTCCAAGACTTGCGCTCAAAAATAGAAGACATTGACCGCAAGCAGGAGCGTCTTTTTCAGGGCTACTTAGACCAGGACATTGAGCCGGAAAGATACCGGCAGGAAAAGAACAAACTAACCTTAGAGAAAAAAACGCTCAGCGAGCAGATTACCCGGCTTGAACAAAAGCAAACAGCTTGGCTCGAACCGCTCAAAGCGTGGCTCAAAGACGCAACAAACTTGGGCGAAATAACGCTTTCGCCCGAACTGCACCCCAAAAAATCTGCTGCACAAAAAATTTTTGGCTCGAACCTGTTTTTAAAAAATCAAAAAATTGAATTCACCCCGCAAACACAATGGGCTGCGCTTAGCGCAGCCCTGCAGAAAGTTGGAAAAGTTCCTTTGTGTAATATTTTGGTGGGTCCGGCGGGGATCGAACCCGCGACAAACGGCTTAAAAGGCCGCTGCTCTACCAACTGAGCTACAGACCCATATCTAGGGAACTTCTTAATTCTTAGCTATTTTACAATAAATCGGAACATTTTACAATATCATGATCTTTCGGCGTTGCAAAAGGTTTTATCCACATTGATTTTTTTGACTTGAATTTTTGTGTTATAATACTAACGAATTATTAAATTTGAGTTTAATATGCAAAGAAACAAAAAAATCCTCAAAAAACAATCCGGATTTACTCTTATTGAATTATTGGTAGTGATTTCTATTATCGCCTTGCTTGCGGCTGTAATTTTAGTCGGACTGCAAAATTCCAGACAGAAATCCCGCGACGTTAAACGTTTGGGGGATATGACGCAAATGAATACGGCTTTAACAATATATTATAATGCCAATAGGGGATACCCTTCCGCAACCAACGGCGTGCCAAATGGCATTCAGGATATTGTTCCTACTATCCCGCTGGCGCCAAATCCCGCTGACGGTACCTGCATCGCTTCGACTCTGCCTAATCCGGTGCCAGCCGGAATTCCTGCCAACACCTATTATTATTATCCGAGCGGCACATCTTATGTCCTTAGCGGGAATACTCTGTATCCCGATTTTGGTTATTATTTCTGCTTGGGCAACACCACCGGTAATTTTCCCCCGGGTATCCACTACATTACTCCTACAGGAGTTAAGTAGTTAGTAATCTATGTTAAGTGTAGTTAGCCGATTCATCGGCTGTTTATTGTTGCACAAACTGTAACAGCCCAGAAAATCGGGCTAACTACAATTTTCCTAGTCCTTTCGTCCTAATCTGGGCAGGGGATTTTTTTTATTCTGGTTTTACCATTATAATGAAGGCATGCAAAAAGAATTTGAACAATTAAAAGTCGTAGTTTTTGGCCGCCAAAAGGTTTTGGCGAAAATTTACCAAGAGCACGGGGCAAAAAATTTGTATGAGTATGTGAATGGATGGTCGCTTGGAAGCGGCGCCGGCCTGGAAGATGTTTTTCTCAGAACCCTGCGCGAGGCTTTGGCAGAAATATATTCTGCCAATTTGGCAGGGGAAGTAGCTCTGCAGTTAAGAGCAGTGCCCCTAGTTTCTACCATTGACCACCACGGGATTTTAAACCACCCTTTTTTTGTTAATTCCAATCTTGTTTTTAGTTTTAGAGATAGGCAAAAATACCTGCTGTGCTTAAGCACGGCCGGAGTGTCTTTGAATAATTCTTCCTGGCCGGGAAGTTTGGTATTTAATTCCAAGGTCGGCTTACTAAGGCGCGTGTCATTTTTTCCGGACAAACTTAAGACTTCTTGCGTGTTGTCCGCGCCGCCTCTTGGGGCAGGTCATATGCAAAAGGTTTTGGGGATGGTAGATAAGGATATTGATTTTAGTCCACATGAGAAGGTAAAACTTCAGGATTTAGTTAAAGAAACCTTTTCCGCCATGGGAAAAAGTAAATTTACAGATTTTTCAGGCCAAGCGTCCCAAATAAGCAGCAGCTTTTGGCAAAAGTTTTTTCCGGGGGCGCCCGGAGTTGTTTATTTGCCCGTAGAAAATTTAATAGAAAAGTTAATTACAGAAGTGATTATTCCGGACGCAGGGCATTTTTTGCACCAACTTTTTTTTACCAATGAGGGCCTCCGGCTTTTGGAAAAATATTTTACCGGCACTTTGGGCACTTTTAGCGGCGGCCACAAGAGGAGCTTTTTATTTTGGGGGGTGGACAGCAAAGGCAGGCGCGTGCATTTGTGCAGAGAGGGGCGGAAACTGGTTGGAGAGGGGATAGAGATTGATCTAGTCCCAGACGCGGTAGCAGATGCTTTTAGGAAGAAAATTATTTACCCAACCAGCCTGGTTTGTTTTTTAGTTTTGCTTTACTACCGAGTTACTTGTTTGGGAGGTTTTAACCAGGTAAATTGGCTTACAGAAATTAAGGAAAAATTTTTGGGGCTTTTGGGCGAAATGAATCGGCCTGATTTAATTGGCCAAATTGAGCCGGTTGCCACTAAAAATTTTGCTGAAGCTAATTTGGCATTTTTGTTTAAGGGTAGCCGGCTCATTAAAGCCACGGGGATTGATATTTATTTAAGCGGGCTTAATGCTCACCTTCTTTATCAAAATTTGGCTAAAGAGCTTACCCTTAAAGAAAGCATAGAAAGCCTGCTGCCTGAGATTTACAGGGTGATTGTGCCGGCAGGGGAGCGCGACCCGGACTTTTTAAGTTTGACCGACGAGGCGATTGCCGAACAGAACGGCATGGCGGAGAAAATAAGAAAAGCTCTGTCTTAGTGGCCCTTGATTGAAGTATCTATTTAGTATATAATATGATAAGTATGATATTTCATACTTAAATAGATAAAGGAGGTCGTTTATGCCAAAATATCTAATAGATTCCAAACTGCACAGCCGCGATAAAATGTACGGCGCCACCACCATGGGGTCCCGCGGGCAGGTTGTCATTCCGGCTAAGGCCAGAAAAGACCTAAAACTCAAGCCCGGCGACCAGCTAATGGTCATGGGCAAATTTGGCAAGGTTTTGGGTTTAATAAAAGCCGAGCAAATATCGGAATTGGTAAATTTTATTATGGATCATGTGGACAGACCTGAGTGGAAACGGGAAATTAAAAAGCATATGGATAAAGTTTTGAATCAAATTAAGAAGTAAGAAGAAATATATGTTAGCTATGAAAATTAAAGCATTTTTTACAAAAAAAAGAATTATCTGGACTGTAATAATTTTATTGGTGATAGTCCCAATTGCCTATAAAATTTTTAAAGGCAAAAATCCGGGCGCAAATATTTTAACAGACACGGTTAAAAAAACCGACTTAAAGCTTACGGTTCTTTCTACGGGGCAGGTTACCAGCCAGACGGATTTGTCTTTGAGCTTTAAAATTAGCGGGGTGGTGGATAAAGTTTCGGTAAAGGTTGGGGACAAGGTAAAAGAAGGCCAGGTTCTGGCAAATTTGTCCGCCCAGGACCAGGCCGCCAAATATACCCAGGCCAGGGGGGCGCTTGCCCAGGCAGAGGCCAATTACCAAAAAGTTTTGGACGGGGCCAGCAGTGAAGATATTGCCTTAAGCCAAGCCGCGGTTGACGCAGCAAAAGTAACTTTAACTAATGCCCAGGCCAGTTTGACGAACATTAAACAGCAGCAGGATGTAATGGTGAAAAATGCGCTTTCGGCTTTATTGAACTCAACTGTATCGGCAATGCCCACCGCCAATAACGTCGGGTCGCCAACCGTTACAATTACCGGCACATATGCCGCCTCGGATCAGGGTACATACAAAATTAGTATTTACAATTCCGGAAACGGTTTAAGATTTCAGGTTGCGGGTTTGGAAAATTCAGAAGGAGACGTTAAAAATTCACCCGTGCCATTGGGCAAGGGGGGATTGTTCATACAATTTTCAGGAAATGTTTACACCAGCGACTCCTGGACAGTGGCGATTCCCAATACCTTTGCCAGCAATTATGTAACTAATCGCAATGCTTACCAGGCCGCGCTCGAGACGCAAAGCAGCAGCGTGTCAGCGGCAGAATCCGCGGTAAATTCAGCAGAGAGCGATTTAAACAAAGCTGTTGCCGCTTTGAGTTTAAAAAAGGCCGAAGCCCGGCCTGCGGAAGTTCAGGCCGCAGCGGCGCAGGTGCTCTCCGCGCAGGGGCAGCTGCAAGCGGCAGAGGCGGATTTGGAAAATACAATTATTAGGGCTCCCGCCGGCGGGACCATTACCAAGGCGGATGTTAAGCCCGGAGAGCTCGCCACGGCTTTAAAAGAAGTTTTTGTTTTGCAGGACGTAGGGAATTTGCATATTGAATCCAACGTCAGCGAAGCCAGTATAGCCGAAATCAAGCCCGGCCAATTGGTGGAAGTAACCTTTGACGCTTTGGGGATGGATAGGAAATTTGCGGCAAAAGTGCAGCAAGTGGACCCGGCTTCCACGGTAATTTCCGGCGTGGTCAATTATAAAGTTACAGTGGGGCTGGAAAATTTGCCCGAAATAAAACCCGGCATGACCGCGAATTTAAATATTTTAACAGCAGAGAGGTCTTCTGTTCTGGCTATTGCCTCGCGCGCAGTATTAAAAAAAGACGGCAAAAATATTGTAAGGGTGGTTACGGATCCAAAAACCAAAGCGTATAAAGAAGTGGAAGTGAAAACCGGTCTTGAAGCGGATGGGGGTTTGGTGGAAATTAGTTCGGGCCTCAGCGAGGGTCAGGAAGTGGTGACATTTATTAAACAGTAAACAAAAGTGCAAAATGTAAAAGTCAAAATTAAAAATTTAGGTGTTTTGCTTTCAGCAAAACTTTATAATTTTACACTTTGATTTTTGAATTTTAAATTTGATTTTATGTCTTTAATCAAAGTTCAAAATCTCACTAAGGACTATGTTAACGAAGACGTAATAACTCCGGTTTTGCACGGCGTGAGTTTTGACATTGAACCCGGGGAATTTGTGGCTATCATGGGGCCTTCGGGTAGCGGCAAGTCCACCTTAATGCATATTTTGGGTTTTTTGGACCGCTTAAGCGGTGGAGTTTATGAATTTTTGGGGAAAAAAGTCAGCGAATTCGACGACAATTATTTAGCGGAATTGCGAAACGAGAAAGTGGGTTTTGTTTTTCAATCGTTCAATTTGCTTTCGCGCACCAGCGTTTTAGATAACGTAAAATTACCGTTAATTTACAGCAAAAAGAAAAATCATGACCAGCTTGCAAGAAAAGCTTTGGAATCCGTGGGCCTTTCCCACCGCTTGGATTTTTTTACCAACCAAATTTCCGGTGGAGAGAAACAGCGTGTGGCGATTGCCAGGGCTTTGGTTAATGACCCGGCGGTAATTTTTGCCGACGAACCCACGGGTAATTTGGACTCCAAATCCGGCGCGGTTGTGATGCACATCCTTCAGCAATTAAACGACCAGGGCCGCACTATAATTTTAGTAACCCACGAGACGGACACAGCCAGCTACGCCAAAAGAGTCATCCGCATTCTGGACGGAAAAATTATCAGCGACGAGCGGGTAAAACAGCGCACAATTGCGAGCGACGGAAAAGAACTGGATAAATAAATTGACCTAAACAAGCACCAATGACTAAACTTAGAAATTGGGCATTGGGATTTATTTACCTGCCCGCCAAGGTATAGCTGTCTAGAAACTACTGATGTAAACTCTACGCCATCTTTCTTAAACACCTAGTCTTGGCAGGCGGGGAAATTAGAGCAATTAGGTTAATTAGAAATTCGTGAATTTTTTTAGTACAATTCGTCTGGTTTTCCGCACATTGCTTGCCAGGAAAGGCAGGTCGTTTTTGACTATCCTTGGCATCGTCATTGGCGTGGCTGGAGTGATTATTATTATCGCGCTTGGCGCCGGCGCGCAAAGTTTGGTTTTGGGGCAAATTACTAAAATCGGCTCGAATCTGCTTTCAGTTCAGCCCGGCAAGAGCAATGAAAAAGGCCCGCCGTCGCAAATTTTTGGCATTGTGGTAACTACGCTTACCAAAGAAGATTCGGAAGCTTTGCGCGATTTAAGCCGCGTGCCCCACGCCCTGGGGGTGAGCGCCTGGGTAATGGGCACGATCACCGCGGCCTGGGAAAATAAAAATATTGACACCAAATTTATTGCCACTGAATATACCTATCCCGAAGGCGTAAATATTCCCATGGACAAGGGGCGTTTTTTTGACCAGCAGGAAGAGCGCGGCAATGCCAATGTAACAGTGCTTGGGTCTTCGGTGGCAGAAGATTTATTCGCCCAAAGCGGCGTTAATCCCATTGGCCAGATTATAAAAGTAAAGAGCGCTTCCCAAAATGAACCGGGAGGAATTCCCTTAAGGATCATCGGCGTGGTAGCGCCGCGCGGAACAGCCGCCTTCCAGAACCAGGATGACCAGATTTTTATGCCTATTGGGATCGGGCAGAAGCAGTTACTCGGAATTAATTACATTCAGGCTATTGGCATAAAAGTTGACAGTGCTGACAATCTCGAGTCGACCCGCCAGGAGATTAAGACTCTGCTTATGGAGAGGCATCACATTAAAAAAGAAGTGGACGCGGACTTTACGGTGCGCAATTTGGCCGACGCCCTGGCAATTCTTTCCACCATCACCAACGCTTTGCAGTTATTTTTAACTTCCATGGCCGCCATAGCCTTGATTGTCGGCGGTATTGGCATTTTAAATATAATGATGGTCACGGTGGCGGAGCGCACAAGGGAAATCGGTTTGCGTAAAGCGGTGGGCGCGAATAATTCGGCAATTAGGAACCAATTTTTGTTGGAAGCCGGCACCTTAACTTTGCTTGGCGGCAGTTTTGGCATCATTGGCGGCATAATTATTTCTTATTTGGTGTCCTTGCTCATGCACGCGCTTGGCTACGATTGGGCTTTTGTAATATCAATTAAGTCTGTGCTGTTGGCCGTCGGCGTCTCAATTCTCACGGGCGTAGTTTTTGGTTTGTACCCGGCGTATAAGGCGAGCAAACTTAATCCAATAGAAGCGCTCCGCTATGAATAGCGGAGCGAGTTTATAAAGTCCATAAAGTTATAAAGTTTGTAAAGTAACTGACAACGAACATGACCATAGAAAAATTTGAAGATATTATTTCGTGGCAAAAAGGAAAAGAGTTGACCGTATTAGCCTATCGATTGTTTAAGAATAATCGTGACTACTCATATAAAGATCAAATTTTGCGGGCTGTTGTTAGTATTTGTAACAACATAGCGGAAGGTTTTGAGCGCAGGAGCAATAAAGAGTTTCAACAATTTTTATTTATTGCCAAAGGCTCCTGTGCTGAAGTAAGATCAATGCTATATGTAGGATTAGAGTTAGGGTATGTTACACAAAGTGATTTTAAGATTGCTTATAATTTATCTTTGGAAGTTTCCAAATTAATTTCAGGTTTGATTAAGACTTTATAAACTTTAAGAACTTTATAACTTTCAACTCGAAATGCTTATAGCATTTAGGCAATCTATAAAGGCCCTGCGTTCCAATCCGGTGAGGACGGCTTTGACGACTTTGGGAATAATCATTGGCATTTCCACGGTAATTTTAGTGCTGTCCGCGGGCGCGGGATTCCGCAGTTTAATTAATGGCCAGCTGGAAGCTTACGGCACCAATACTTTATTCATAGAAACGCGGGTGCCGCCAACTACCAAAAATCGCGGCGCCGGCGCGTTTGCCAACGGCACCAGCCGCGCCAATTCCCCGGTTGCCATTACCACTTTAAAAACTCGCGATTTAGACGATGTGAAAAAATTAAATAATGTGGAGAATGATTACGGCATGGTGGTGGGACAGAAAGTGGCAAGTTACCGCGGCGTGGAAAAAAACGTCCTGTTTTATGGCGCTTCCGCCTCGCGGTTTGACATTGACAGGGGCACCTTAAAGCAAGGCAGGTTTTTTACGCCGGCCGAAGACGTTGGCGCGGACCAGGTAGTGCTGCTTGGAGCAAATTTGGCAAAAGATTTATTCGGCGAAGACGATCCCCTTGGCCAGCTGATTCGGGTAGGGGATTTAAATTTTACGGTAATTGGCGTTTACAACGCCAGAGGAAGCTTGGGCAACGGCGAGGATGACACTTTATTTATGCCGCTTAATACGGCGCAGAAAAAAGTTTTGGGAATCAGCCATTTATTGTTTGCTATTGTGCAGGTAAAAGACGCAAATTTGGCCGGGGCCACAGCTGAAGACATCCGTTCAACTTTAAGGCACAACCATAACATTACTGACCCGGACAAAGACGACTTTTTTGTGCAGACTCAGTCCGACACGTTAAATACTTTTAATACAATCTTTAACGGCATTACAATTTTGTTGATTGCAATTGCCGCGATTTCTTTAATTGTCGGCGGCGTGGGCATAATGAACATTATGTATGTGGTAGTCACCGAGCGCACCGGGGAAATTGGGTTAAAAAAAGCTTTGGGCGCGAAAAATTCCGACATTTTGAATGAATTTTTAGTGGAGTCCATCTTAGTCACAATAATTGGCGGCATTGCGGGCATTTTGTTCGGCGCGCTTCTAGGCTGGCTGGTCTCGGTTATTGCTTCTTCGCAAGGACTGGCCTGGACTTTTAGCGTGCCGTTTTACGCTATTGCCATAGGCTTTGGCGTTTCCGCCTTTATTGGGATTTTATTCGGTGTATTGCCTGCCCGCCAAGCCGCAGCCCTTGATCCTATTACGGCCATCCAACACGAGTAGAAGGTTTGTGATATAATTCAAATAGTAAATAAACCATCGCGAAATAAAAATTATGGTTAGAATTGTGATCGCCGGGGCGGGAAAAGCGGGCTTGAATGCCGCTCTTGCCTTAGAAAAAAAATTTGAAAATCGCCAAGGCATTTCTATAACCTTGGTGGACAGGCACGATTACCATCTTTTGAATAAAAAGCTTTCTGTCGCGGCCGCGAGTGACGAAGAATTTGCAGACATTAATAAACTAAAAAGCGACATAACTTTGGCGCTCGAAGAAGTTTTGTCCGGTAAAAAAATCAATTTTATCCAGGGAGAGTTATTAAGAGTTGACTCGGCTCAAAATAAAATTCATCTGCACGGCAAACATCTTTCATACGACTATTTAATTTTGGCTTTGGGTTCTGATGCTAATTTGGCGACGGTCAAAGGCGCTAAAGAGCACGGCCTGCCTTTGCATTCTTTAGCCGACGCTTTGCGCATAAAAAATGCTTTGGCTTTTGTGGCAGAAAACAGGCGCTTGGCGCAATCAAGCATGTCAGTGCGCATAGTGGTGGCAGGAGGAGGAGCAGAGGGCGCGGAGTTTGCTGCTGAGCTTCAAGGTCATTTAGATTTTTTAGCCTGGAAAAACGAATTGGCTAAAGACAGCCTGGAAGTTGTTGTGTACGAAGCCGAACATCGCTTGCTGCCAAAATATGACTACAGTCTGAGCCAAAAAGCTTTTTGGCGTTTGAAAAATTTAGGAGTAAGGGTGGAGACGGAAAAAAAGATAGTGAGCGCGGATAAAAATTTTATTAGTTTTGAAGATAAAGAAAAGATTCAATATGACGTTTTGGTTTGGATGGCGGGTGTTGTGCCGAGCAAGATATTTATAGAGCAGGGACATCACCAAAAAGGCAAAGCAGGGGATTTGCTGGTAAATGAACATTTACAGCTATTTGGTTCTGAAAATATTTTTGTCGTTGGTTCACAGGCGGGAATGAACGAAATAACCTATAATCCAAAACATCAGGCGGAATATTTGGCCTATGCTTTGCCAAAACTAATGAAAAATAAAAAGCCCGGGGAATATCTGGCAAAAAAGCAAAAATTGATTTTAAAGATCGGCCCCTCTTGGGCAATTGCCGGCAACTTCACCGGCTACTCTGGATATTTGCTTTATCAGCTTTCGCATTTTAATTACCTACGCCGTCTTGTGGGTTTCAAAGAAGCTTTGTATTATCTTTTTTGATTTACAAAAAAGCCTCGGACTATTCCGAGGTTTTTTTCTTTTTGCTGTATGGTTTTTTTGGTTTTGGCGGGTTGGCCAGCCAGTTTTTATAGGCTTCATCTAATTGCTGCTGGTTTTCCGGTTTAGCATTCATGACAAAAGTGCAATCCGGAAAGCGGGTGCAGGCAAAAAAAGCTTTGCCGCGGCCGCGGGATTTTTTTTCTACTACATCTCCCGGTTTATCTTTTCTATCTTCTGATACCAAACAGCTTGGACACTTGAAGCCGGTTTTATTCCAAATCTTGCTAATGCCTTTGCATTTAGGGTAGTCTTCACATCCCAGGAAAAAGCCAAAGCGGCCGCGGCGGACTCTCATTCCTTTCCCGCATATTGGACACATTTCGCCTTTGGTTTTTTCTTCCAGTTCTTTAATTTTTGCCGCTTCCTCGGGCATGGGCTGGGTAATTTTACTGCCTTCTTCGGGGCAGGCCAGAAATTTTCCCATACGGCCGTATTTTATGAGCATCATTTTGCCGCAGTGCGGGCAGGCTATGGTGGAAACTTCTATTTGTTTTTGGACGCTTTCTTCTTTTTCTATTAAGTGTTTTTTGAACGGACCATAAAATTCCTGCATAACCTCCACCCATTTAATTTTGCCTTCCGCAATCAGGTCCAGCTCTTCTTCAATGTGAGAAGTGAAATTAATGTCCACAATTTCCGGAAAATTTTCCACCAGCATATCATTAACCAAAAAGCCTTCCTCGGTCGGGCTGTATTTTTTGTCCAGCTTATTGACATAGCCCCTGTCTTGGATAGTGGAAAGCGTGGGCGCGTAAGTGGAAGGGCGGCCTACGCCGTGGGCTTCCAGGGCTTTAATCAGGGTGGCGTCGGTATATCTTCCCGGCGGTTCGGTAAAATGCTGGAGGGGCAAAAGTTCATGGAGTTTTAACTTTTCATTTTGGGAAAGTTCCGGCAGCACGCCTTCAATTTCGTCTTCGGCTTTTTCATCCTGCCCTTCGGTGTAAGCCCGAATAAAGCCGTCGAATTTTATAGTCTGTCCATTGGCGCGGAAGAGAAAGCGGTTTGTAGCTTCAATATCGACAGCAGTTTGTTCCAAAACAGCTTGCGCCATTTGGCAGGCAATGGTGCGCTTCCAAATAAGCTCGTAAATTTTTTGCTGGCCTTTGTCTAAAAATTGCGCAACATCGGCAGGTTTGCGCATTACATCTGTCGGCCGAATAGCTTCGTGTGCTTCCTGCGCGCCTTTGCTCTTGTTGGTAAAGTGGCGCGGTTCGCTCAAAGCGTATTCTTTGCCAAAGTGTTCATTAACAACTTGCTTAATGGTAGCCAAAGCGGACGCGGCCAAGTTTAAACTGTCCGTACGCATGTAGGTAATAAGCCCCTGGTGGCCTTCTTCTCCCAGTTTTACGCCTTCGTAAAGTTGCTGGGCAATAACCATAGTTTGTTTGGCGGACATGCCGAATTTCCTCGCGGCTTCCTGCTGCAGGGTAGAAGTAGTAAACGGGGGAGAGGGATTTCTTTTAACTTCTTTTTGAGTGATTTCGGCAACTTTGTATTCAGCGCCTTCTAAATCCGACACAATCTTTTTGGCATCAGCCTCCTTTGCAATACCCATTTTGCCTAACGTTTTGCCGGCAACGGAGTGGAGCTTGGCAATAAATTTTTTGTCGTCATTTATTTTTGAAAGATTCGCTTCTATGCCCCAATATTCTTCTGTAACGAATTTTTGAATTTCTCGCTCGCGCTCCACAATTAGCCTTACGGCCACGCTTTGCACGCGCCCGGCGGAAAGGCCGTAGCGGATTTTTCGCCACAAAAATGGAGAGAGCTCGTAGCCTACCAACCTATCCAACACCCTTCTGGCCTGCTGGGCGTCTACCAAATTTAAGTCCAAATCGCGCGGATTTTTTAGGGCCTCGGCAATTGCCGTTTTGGTAATTTCGTGGAAAACAATGCGCTTAATGCGCTTGTCTTCTTTGCCTTGGGCGATTTTGGCTTCATCGCCAAGGCCCAGAGCCTGTACCAGATGCCAGGAAATAGCCTCGCCTTCGCGGTCTTCGTCAGTCGCTAATATAATAGAGGGAGCCCCTTTGGCCATTTTTTTTAAGTTCGCCACGGTTTCTAGGGCTTTCGGAGGAATAATATAAGTGGGCTCGAAGTCATTTTTTACATCTATAGAGATTTTGCTTTTGGGCAAGTCCCGCACATGCCCCATGCTGGCTTCCACCGTGTATTCCCCGCCCAAAAAACGCGAAATGGTTTTCGCTTTGGTAGGGGATTCAACGATGATTAAAGGTTTGGACATTATGAGTTTATAAAATTCTTAAAGTTAATAAAGTCAAAATACAATGCTGAGTTTAACCATAAAAAAAAAGTTTGTCAAACGAAAAGCTTTTTTTCAAGCTTTTCGTCCCGAGCTTGTCGAGGGATCTGCTAATTTAAAATGTTTTGGTCTTGCCCGATTTTTTCCAAGATTTTTTTTGTTTCTTCATCGTTTGCCGGGCGGGGAGTGGAGTAGTTTTCTAAAATTACCGGCATTAGTTCAATAGAGTCAACTTTGGCAGATGTAGCAGGCCCCTGCAAGGTTGATTCTTGGTTTTTTGATATTTGGATTTTAAGGGTTAATCCCTCTTTTGTTTCCTTACTCCATTCCTGGTCAAAAATAAAATTACCTAAGCTGTAAAATATCCATCGGCCGTTGTATTTTTCTATAGTCTGGACCCAATGCGGGTGGGCGCCAATTACTAAGTCTACCCCATAATCTATGGCGGCGCGGGCAAAAGCGGTTTGGGCAGAGTTTGGCTTTCTGGTGTATTCAGTGCCCGCGTGCATAGTAGCAATTGTAAAGGCGCATTTGGATTTTGCGTCCAGAATTGCGGATTTTAGCCTGCCAAGATCGTCTATCCTCGCCACATAATTATTTTTAGTTTTGCCTCCGTCATTTACAGAAGAAAACGAAGCGCCGACAAAACAGATTTTTATTCCATTTGCTAAAACTATTGCTGGCTGCCAAGCTTCGTCTAAACTGTTCCCGGTACCTTCGTGCAGAATACCTAAATCATCCAGAGCTTTTTTTGTGGCATTAATTCCGGCCAGGCCTTGGTCAAAGGAGTGGTTGTTAGCCAGGTTTACGATGCTGAAATTATAATCTTTCAGCCCCTGGATATTTTCTGCAGGCGCGGCAAATACCATTGAGTGTCCGCCAATAACAGGGGACTTGGGCGCGACAGGCGATTCTAAATTCGCAAAGTTAAAATTTGTAGATTTTAAAATATCGGACATCTTGGCAAACGGTAACAGGGGATCGCCTGTTTTTTTTATTTCCTCTGCCACGTTGCGCGAGAGCATAATGTCGCCCGCGGCCAAAAAAGTTGCCGTTTGCCTTGGCGGAGCGCTATGTTTTGCCAATTCTTGGGCCGTGTTGTAGTAGCTTAAATCTTTGTCCAGCAAATTGGCGGAGTTTTTATAAGTAGCGCTGTGCATGCCAAACAAACCTGAAAAATCCGGCGATTTGTGGGAAAGGCCGAATAAAATCGCCAGGGCGAAGAGAAGAGGGATGGTGATTTTTAGGATTGTTGAACGATTCATTCTATAAATTGACCTAATTATTCTAATTTCTAAGGGTAATTGTTATCTTCTGCCACCAGTAATCATCGTTTTCCGTTGCAACTAAAAGTGAAACTGGAAATTTAACTGCTATTGTTATTGCTTGCCACTAAATTTTGAGAATT
>Ga0080064_1005186_pt1 | contig 15628 bp, 13 predicted proteins | sample Subgrocontami54m_FD_69260 | JGI IMG/M metagenome (GOLD analysis project Ga0080064, IMG submission 69260) | Subsurface groundwater microbial communities from S. Glens Falls, New York, USA - GMW46 contaminated, 5.4 m (SPADES assembly) (version 2) ...
CCCGCAGGGAGAGGGGCGAACGCGTCGGGGTCGGGGAGCGGCGCTTCGCGCGCGAGCCGCGCGTACAGCACCTGGCCGACGGCAAACGCCACGTTCGAAATCTGCACGAGCGCGATGCCGAGCAGGGTCTCGCTGACTTTGGGCACGACGAGCGAGGCGCCGGCCACGGCGAGGATCGCGGCGAGGAACGCCCGCCAGTGGAATCGCCGCTCCAGCGCGTCCGCGAACAGCGTCACGTAAATCGGCGTGGTGATGGTGAAGAGCGCGACGTCGAGTCCGCGCAGGTAGCGGAAGCTCTCGTTGTACGCGAGGTACATGAGCCCGAATTGCACCGCGCCGATGGCCACGAGCCGCGCGACCGTGCGCGCGGGCAGCGCGCGCAGCCGGAGAAAAGGCAGAAACACCAGCAGTGCCAGGCCGAGACGCGCGGCGGAAATGAAACCGCTGTCGAGTCCCGCGAGCCGGCCTTTGATCAGCCCGAAAGAGAACGCCCAAATCAAGGACGCGAACAGCAGCAGCACCATGCGGCCTCATCCGCGCACAGGGCGGCGCTGCTGGCAAGTGCGCGGCGCGTTACGCCGTGTGCGGCATCGCGCCGGGCGGCGGCGGTGTCGTCGCGGCGCGGATCGGTGCCAGGCTCCAGAGGAAGGCGAGCGCGAAGACGACATCGGCCAGCGCGAAGACCTTCCACATCGTCGGCACGCCCGCATCGTACCAGTGCCATGCGACCGTCGCGACATAGCACGCCTTGAGCAGCACGCCGTACGGGATCAAATGCGCGCGGCCGACGGGATCTCGCGCGATCTGAAAAAACATCAAGCCGAAGACCAGGAGAAGCGCGGCGGAGAAATGCAGGTAGCCCCAGTGGTTGGGCGGCTCGATGCCGAGCGACCGAAAGATCGGCGGTCCGGCGAAGATGAACGCGAGGCCGAGCGCCACCTCGTAGGCGCACGCCAGGCCAAACACGATGCGAACGGGGAGTAACGTTTTCATGCTGGATTTGTTTCGTGGTCGAACTGCGCAAAAAATCCTTTTCGCCGCCGGCGCGTGGCTTCGTCGCGGTAGAGCAGGCCGAGGCTCGGCAGCGACGCGATGATCCGACTGCCTTCGACGAAGCCCGGCAGCGTGAGCCCGGGTTCGAGCAATTTCTGGTCGTGCGCGCGCACGCCGCTGAGGGCGAGAAAGCCGATCTTCATGGCGGAAGGGCGAGGAGGATGCCGGCGACGGCGCCGATCAGCAGCGTCACGGGAACGAAGAACAGCTGCCGCCACCGCTCACGCCATGCGGCGAGGAAACACACGGCCGGCATCGCCACGCCGCCGGCCACCAGCAGGATGCCCGGAAGGCGCACGCTCCAGCCCTCGCCGGCCGGCAGCGGTGAGATGCCGTAGACGACATTGAGCAGGCCGAGCGCCGCCAGCGCGATGTGACCCAGCCGCAGCAGCCGGCGGCGCCAGGAGCCGTAGCCCCCCAGAAAATCCTCGCGATGGAAGCCGAGCCCGATCGCCGCGCCGGCCACGAATGCGGCGAGAATCAACCACCACCCCGCGACGAAGTTCAACGCGTGTGACGTGGCAGCTGGAGGATTCATCCCAGTCCTGAATACTGGAGAGCGGGGGCTGGATTGCCCAAGTTCGGTGGCGCCGTAATGTTGGCGAGTGCCGCCGCTGAGACAATGGGAATCTCGGCGGGCGCGGCGGATGACGCCGAACACAGACATTTAACCGCGGACAACGCGGATCACGCGGAAATTGGATTCGCGGATCGGTCGGCGGCCTCAGCGATTCGTTTCAGGCGATCAACCGCGGAGTACGCCGCATGCGGACATTTGACCGCGGAGCACGCGGAACACGCGGATGAGCAATCGTCATCCTCGTTTTCCAGATGATGTCGTTCTCGCAGAAACGTCCGGCTGCCGCGACGCAACCAAGTTCGTGGATCCCATATTCCGCGTGATCCGCGTACTCCGCGGTTGATGTCTGTGTTCTGGGTGGTCCGCGGTTGATCGCCGGGCCGTGGCCGCGGTTATGCGCGGAAAATCGCGCCGAGTTTTTTGCCCAGCACGAGGCTCAGGCCGGCAATCGTCACCCCGAGGAACGCCATCGCCCAAACGCCGAGCGCGCTGGCGAGAAACTTGCCGTCACCCAGCAATTGGAAGAGCTCGAGGATGGCTTTGGTGATGGGGTAGAAAACCTGTTTTTGCGCGAGGATCAGCGAGTCGCTCACCTCGAGCATCGCGAACGCAAACGCCAGCAACCCGCCGGCAATCAGGTTCGCCGTGATGAGCGGCAGGGTGATTCGCAGGATCGCCTTCAGCGGCGGCGCGCCGAGATTCTGCGCGGCTTCCTCGAGGGTTTCACTCGTCTGCTGAAAGCCCGCCGCGGCGGACCGCACGACGTAAGGGAGCCGGCGGACCGCGTACGCGATGATGAGGAGCACCGTCGGATCGCGCGTCGGGTTGAGGAAGGCGAAGAACTTTCCCTCCTGCGACATGGCGAGGTAGCCGAACGCGAGCACGAGCCCCGGCACCGCCAGCGGCAGCATGGCGAGAAAATCGAGCACCTGCCGGCCCGCGACCTTGCTGCGGACGACCACGTAGGCGATGGCCACGCCGAGGAGAAGATCGATGACAGTCGAGATGCTCGCGAAGCGCAGGCTGTTCGCGATCGCGGGCACGGTGAGATCGTGGCCGAGGGCGAGTTGGAAATTCTCCAACGTGTAGCGCTGCGGCAGCACCGTCCCGTACCAGTCCTGGGAAAAGGCGACGAGGATCACCCCGAGGTGGGGCAGCACGGCCACGAAGATCAGCGTGGCGAACACGCCCGTGCACAGCCACGCGCGCAGCGGCGGAAGTGGCCGCGCCGCGCTGCCGTGGGTGGCCTTCGCCATCATCGCATGGGCCTCGCGGCCGAAGAGCGCCTTGCTCAGGGCATAAAGCGCAACGGAGCACGTCAGCATCACCGCGACGAGCGCGAAGGGAAACGGGTTCGCGCCAATGTCCTTCAGACCGTAGTAAATCTGCACGCTCGTGACGCGGTCATAGTCGAACACCAGCGGGGTGCCGAGTTCGGTGAAGGCCCAGATGAACACGATGGTGCCGCCGGCAAAGAGTCCCGGGCGAATGAGCGGCAGCGTGATTTTCCGGAAACGGCGAAGGCCGGTGCAGCCGAGGTTTTGCGCGGCCTCCTCCATGGCGGGATCGATGTTGGCGAGGGCGGCGATCGCGTTGAGGTAGATGATGGGGTAGAGCGAGAGCGCCTCGACCAGGGCGATGCCCCAGAACGGGTGCACCGCGAACCAGTCGACGGTGGCGCCCGGCGCGAGCACGCCGACCGCGTGCAGGAGGGCGTTGAGGGCGCCGTACTGGCCGAAGATTTGCTTGATGCCGATCGCGCCGACGAAAGGCGGCAGGATCATGGGCACGAGCACGAGCGAGCCCAGCGCGGGCTTGCCGGGAAAAACATAGCGGTCGCTCAGCACCGCGAGCGGCAGCGCGAAGAGCAAGGCCAGGACCGTCGTGGCGCACGCGAGCAGGAGCGAGTTGAGCAATCCGTCGAGGTAAACCGGGTCGGCGAGCAGGGCGCGCAGGTAGGCGAACGTGAGGTGGCCGTCTGCGTCGACGAAGCCGCCCTGCAGGATCTGCAGCACCGGCCAGACGAAGAACGCCGCAAAGAACGCCGCGGTCAGGCCGAAAACGATTCGCGCGAACAGGGGCGACATCGGGGCCAAGGTTGTCGATGCGCCGTACGCCGCAAGCCTCGAGCGGCGGCGGTGGCGACGTTTGCCCGCCTGCGGCGGGTGAGAGGGGGTTCAAGAAATGGCTGCGCTGGCGCTGCGAATCCACCGCATTTCCGTTCGCACCGTGAACACGGTGGACGGCGACCTCCGCGCGCCGTCTGATCGGATCCGCAATAAGAACGCGCCCGGAGGTCGCGTTCCACCTCGAGCCGATTGCAAGATCCCGGCTCAGCATGAGCCCACGCGGGCCGTCAACTACCCGGCGCGGGCCTACCGGTCCTGTTCGACCAGAATCTTGCCGGCGGCCACCACGCTGAGCGCGAAGGGACGGCCGCTCGATTTCCGGAGCGTGACCACGCCGGCCGTGATGTTGCGATCGACGACCCGGAGCGCGGTGCCGGGCTGCAAGCCGTTCTGTTCCGCAAATTGCAGGAACTCCTCCGACTGCTCCGTGATGCGCACAATCCGCTGCGGCCGTTCCGCCGCGCACGTTGCCAGCGTCGCGTAGATTTGCGCGCTGAGCTTGCCCTGCCGGCTCGGAATCGGATCGCCGTGCGGATCGGCTTGCGGGTGTCCGAGCAGCGCGTCGAGGCGATCGAGCACCTCGTCGGAAATGGCGTGCTCCAGTCGCTCCGCTTCCTCGTGGACCTTCGACCAGTCCATCTTCAGCACATTGACGAGAAACGTTTCGACGAGGCGGTGCTTGCGCAGGACGTTCAGTGCCATCCGCCGGCCCTCGGTGGTCAGCCGCACCCCGTGGCGCGGCTGGTGGTCGACCAGGCCCTCGTCCGCCAGCGCCTTGATCATGGTCGTGACGGTGCCAGGGACGACCGCGAGCGACGTGGCAAGTGCGCCCATCGACACGAGCTCGTCCGCGCCTTCAGAGAGGAGCAGGACGTGCTTCAGATAGTTTTCAACCGCGATGGTGGCCACAATGCGGTTATACAAACGGACGTCTTCGACGCAACCAAAGATTTATTTTGACTATTCAAAATAACCAGGCCATCCCCGTCTCTCCCATGTGCCTTCGGCCGAACCATGCTTCCACGAAAACGCGAATGCTCGCGCGGCCAGCCGCTCTCGCCGCCTTTGTGCTCGCCGCGCGGGTGGCGGCGGCCGAGCCCGGGTCGCACGGCAAGGACAGCTACACGCTTTTCAACCCTGCCCCCCGCGAGCAGATGCGCGAGCTCACGCCGGATCGGCCCGACCTGACGGAGAGTCCCTTCACGGTGGATGCGGGACACTTCCAGGTCGAACTCGACTTCGTCAGCCTGCTCGCCGATCACGACACGGAGCGCGGGGCCGACGTGCGCACCCGCGGTTGGTCGTTCGCGTCGGTGAACCTGAAGGTCGGGTTGCTGAATCAGGTCGACCTGCAGTTCGTCTTCGATCCGTACGTGCGCGTCCGCGTCGACGACCGTGTCGCCCGCCGTCGCTTGACCTCATCCGGAACCGGCGATCTGGCGACGCGCTTGAAGATCAACCTGTGGGGCAACGACGGCGGCCGCACCGCAGGCGGGCTGCTGCCGTACGTGAAATGGCCGCTGCCGGCGTCGGGCGTGCGCAACGGCCGGACGGAGGGCGGCCTCATCGTGCCATTCGCGGCGAAGCTCGCCGAGGGCTGGGATTTGGGCGCGATGTCCGAGGTGGATTTCGTCGCCGATGACAACGGCGGGCGCGAGACGCAGTGGCTGCATTCGATCACCGTCGGGCACGAGTTCACGAAAACAGTGGGCGGTTATTTAGAGTTTGCCGCCCTGACCAGCCGTGCGGCCGGCTTCAAGTGGCAGGGCCAGGTGGATGTCGGACTGACGTTCGCGCTCTCGGAGAACACGCAGTTCGATGCGGGCTGCAACTTTGGCGTCACGCGCTCGGCGCCCGACTACCAGCCGTTCGTCGGTCTGACGCGGAGATTCTGAGCCGAGACCACTGAGCCGGCCTCCCGCCAATCACGCGAATCGACACCAATGACAGGACGAAAACATCTCCGGGGCAGAAAAGATCACTCACTGTGCAGGGAGTGCCGCCGCGGTTTCACGTTTCATTCGCGCCCATTCGCGTGGATTCGCGGGCGACCGGATGGTGGGGCAAGAAAGCCGCGATTATGAATCCCGAAGTTGCCTCTGCGCCCGCGCCGGAACCCGGGTGGCGCCGTACGCGCGAAACGGTGAGCCTGCCCGAAGTGCACCGCACCGTCCTGGTGCCGACCGGCGCGACGTTCTGGCGGAAATGCCTCGCGTTTGCCGGCCCGGGATTCCTCGTCGCCGTCGGCTACATGGATCCCGGCAACTGGGCCACGGACCTCGCGGGCGGGGCCAAGTTCGGGTACTCGCTGCTCAGCGTCATCATGATTTCGAACCTGATGGCGATCCTGTTGCAGCACCTGTGTGTGAAACTGGGCGTCGCCACCGGCCGCGACCTCGCGCAGGCGTGCCGCGATCATTATTCGCGGCCGGTTGTGTGGTTCCTGTGGATACTCTGTGAGCTGGCGATTGCCGCCTGCGACCTGGCGGAAGTCGTCGGCTCGGCCATCGCCCTGCAGTTGCTCTTCGGCATCCCGCTGGTGTGGGGCTGCCTGATCACCGCGGCGGATGTGATGATCGTGCTGCTGCTGCAACACCGCGGATTCCGGTACCTCGAGGCGGTCGTGATCACGTTGATTGCGACGATTGGCACCTGCTTCGCGGTCGAGTTGTTCGTCGCGCGGCCGGCGTGGGGCGCGGTGGCGACGGGGTTCATCCCCACGAAGGAGGTGGTGCTGAACCGCGAGATGCTCTACGTCGCGATCGGCATCCTCGGCGCCACCGTGATGCCGCACAACCTCTACCTGCATTCGTCCATCGTGCAGACGCGAAAGTACGTGCAGGACGCCGGCGGCCGGCGGGAGGCGATCAAGTTCGCCACCCTCGATTCCACCTTTGCGCTGATGTTCGCGCTGTTCATCAACGGCGCGATTCTCGTGCTGGCGGCGGCCGCGTTCCACCAGACCGGCCACGCGGAAGTGGCGGAGATCCAGGACGCGTATCACCTGCTGGACGGCGTGCTCGGCGTGACGTTTGCCAGCGGGCTGTTTGCGGTGGCGTTGCTCGCGTCGGGCCAGAACTCGACGCTCACCGGCACGCTGGCCGGCCAAATCGTGATGGAAGGATTCCTGAACATCCGGATCCGGCCCTGGCTCCGCCGGTTGATCACGCGGGCGATCGCCATCATCCCCGCGGTCATCGTGATTGGGCTGTTCGGCGAGAGCAAATCGACCGAACTGCTCGTCGCGAGCCAGGTGTGCCTGAGCATGCAACTGGGTTTCGCGTGCTGGCCGCTCATGCGGTTCACGGGCGAGAAATCGAAGATGGGCGAGTTCGTCAACCCGACGTGGATCAAAGTGCTGGGCTGGACGACGACGTTGCTCATCATCGGGCTGAACCTCAAACTGCTGCTCGATATCGCCGGGATCACCGGCCACGATTGACGCACTCCGCCCCAACCGTTTTCATTCCCAAGCCCGCCCGCGAATCACGCGATTGCGCGCGAAGCCCAGAGCAGAACCCAAAGTTGGCACCGTCAGGCTCCCCCCACCACCACCCCGTGAAGCAGATATTACCGCACGGCTTTCATTCGCGGTCATTCGCGTCCATGGGCGGGCAACTGCATTGCTCCGCCTGAAGCTGGTCCGTATGTACAAAAAAATCCTCGTTGCGCTCGAAAACAGCCGCGCCGACGAAACGCTCGTGCCGCACATCTCCCAGCTGGCGCGCCGCCTCGGCTCCGAGCTGGTGCTGGTCCATGTCGCCGACGGGTTCGCCGCCCGCAATTTCGATCAGCTCAAGCTCGCCGAGTCCGAGGAAATGCGGACGGATCGCTCATACCTCCAGGGCATATCGCAGCGGCTGCGGGCCGAAGGGCTGACCGTCACGACCGAACTCGCCTTGGGCAACCCGCCGACCGAAATTCTCAAGACGGCAGTGCTGCACGCCTGCGACCTGATCGCGCTGACTTCGCACGGGCACAAGTTGATCGGCGACTTCTTCCTGGGCAGCACGATTGAGCGAGTGCGGCACAACACGACCATTCCGATCCTGGTGGTGCGCTCGGGGGCCGGGACGGTGGCAGGAACCTGAAAGCCTCGGGCTGGCCGGCGGCGCGGCGGAAACTCATCGCAACCAGGTTCGGTTTCGGCGCTGGTTGGGCCCCGCGCGGCGCTGGTCGCAAGACTTCCGTCGTGCGGCCGGTGATTCCGCGGCGCGAAGCGGAGCATAAATCTTTGACGGGCGCGCTTGAGAAAACCGGCGCGGCACGCATCACTCTTTCACGTGGCGTGCGTCTCTTCCCCCATTCCCCACATCGCCTGCATGTTTTTTCCCAGCGGCCCAGCTGAAGCGCATGACTGACACCCGGACACCTCACTTCGCGTGGGCGGGTCCGGACTGCCCGTGCCGATCGCGCAGGTGGAGCGCGGTCCTCGTCGCCGTCTGGGCGACGCTGGTGGTGGCGCGCGCAGCCGATGTGGCCGAGGTGCAGCGTTCCTTTCTTGCTGGAAACTACGCCTCCGTGATCAAGCAGGCGACGGCCGAGCTGCGCGACGCACCGGGCAACAGCGAATGGTCGCTGCTGCTGACGCAAGGTTTGCTCACCGTCGGCCGTTATGCGGAGGCGGATCGCGCGATGAAGGATGCGCTGAACCGCGACGCCCGCAGCATTCGGCTGCGCTGGCTGGCGCGCGACGTCGCGCTCGCAAACGGCCGGCCGCAGGAAGCGGCGGAACGCGTGGACGAAATCCGCCGCATGGTGCGCGACAGTCCCTGGATGTACCGCGCCCCGGCCGATCTGGTCGTGTTTGGCCGGGCGGCGCTGCAGCTCAATGCGGATCCGAAGGACGTGCTCGAGAAGGTTTTTGGCACGGCGCAGAAGGCCGAGCCGAAGTTGCGCGACGTCTATCTCGCCCGCGGCGAGCTGGCCCTGGAGAAGCACGATTTTGCGCTGTCGGCAAAGGCCTTCGAAGAGGGCCTGAAGCTTTTGCCGGAGGATCCCGATCTGCTGTATGGTCGCGGGCGGGCGTACGCCGGCGGCGATCGCGAAGTGGCGCTCGCGTCGCTCAACGCCGCGCTCAAGGCGAATGCGCAGCACCTGCCGACGTTGCTGCAATTTGCGGATCACTACATCGACGCGGAATCCTACGACGAGGCGAACAAGATGCTCGACCGCGTGATCGCGGTGAACCCGGCGCAGCCCGAAGCCTGGGCGTATCGGACGGTCATCGCGCACCTCAAGAACGACACGCTCGGGGAAAAATTCGCGCACGAACGCGCGCTGAGTTCGTGGCCGCGCAATCCGCGGGTGGATTTCCTGATCGGTGAAAAACTCTCGGCGAAATACCGGTTTGCCGAAGGCGCCGCCTATCAGCGGCGGGCGCGGGAATTCGATCCGGAGTACCAGCCGGCGAAGGCGCAGCTGGCGAACGATCTTTTGCGGCTGGGCGAGGAGACCGAGGGGTGGGCGCTCGCGAAGGCCGTCTACGAAAAGGACGAGTACGACGTCGAGGCGTACAATCTCGTCACGCTCCACGACACGATGAGCAAGTACGCGGCGCTTTCGAGCGACGACTTCGTCATTCGCATGTCGGCGCCGGAAGTGGCGGTTTACGGTCCGCGCGTGCTGGCGCTGCTGCGCCGCGCGAAGGAAACGCTGACCGCGAAGTACGGCGTGCAGCTGGCAAACCCGACGTATGTGGAGATCTTCGCCGACCAGCGGGATTTCGCCGTGCGCACCTTCGGGCTGCCCGACGTGCCGGGTTTTCTGGGCGTGTGTTTTGGGCGCGTCGTGACGGCGAACAGCCCGGCTTCGAGCACGAGCCCGACCAACTGGGAGGCGGTGCTGTGGCATGAGTTCTGTCACGTCGTCACGCTGCAGATGACCCGGAACAAGATGCCGCGCTGGCTGAGCGAAGGCATCTCGGTTTACGAGGAGCGGCAGGCGAATGCCGCGTGGGGCATGCAGATCGATCCCAAGTACCGCGAAATGATCCTCGGCGAGGACCTGGTGCCGGTGGGCAAGTTGAGCGCGGCGTTCCTCGCGCCGAAGTCGCCCCGCCATCTGCAGTTCGCCTATCTCGAGTCCTCGCTCGTCGTCGAATTCATCGTCGGGCGCTACGGCATCGACAAGCTGCGCAACGTCCTCACCGACCTCCGCAACGGCGCCGAAATCAATGTGGCGCTGGCCAGGCACACCGCCGCGCTGAAGACCCTCGAGGACGACTTCGCCACCTTTGCGCGCGAACGCGCCGAGCAGCTCGCGCCAAAAATGGATTGGGAGCGGCCCGACCCGGAACTCCTGCTGCCGGATGCGCAGCCGAAGCTCGCGGCGTGGGAGCGGCTGCACCCGGACAACTACTGGCTGCTGCGGCTCAAGGCGCAGCGGTTCGTCGAGCAGCAGAAATGGGCCGAGGCCAAGGATGGGTTGCAGCGGCTGATCGAGCTTTACCCACAGCAGAAAGGCAGCGATGCCGCGTATCGGCCGCTGGCGTCGGCTTTGCGCGCGCTGGAGGACCACGCGGGTGAACGCGAGACGCTGAGGCGGTGGGCCGACGTCGACGACGAGGCGACGGAGGCCTACCTGCGCTTGATCGAGCTCGCGGCGGCGGAGAAGGACTGGGCGACGGTGAAGTTGAACTGCGAACGCTACCTCGCGGTGAATCCGCTCATCGCGCCGCCGTATCGCTACCTGGCCGAGGCCTCGCTGGCGACTGGCGACGACTCGGCCGGCATTGTGGCATGGCGCACGCTGCTGCAACTCGACGTGCCGGAACGCGCCGACGCCCATTTCCAGCTCGCGAGCCTGCTGAACAAGCGCGGCGATCGCGAAGAGGCGCGCCGTCACACGTTGATGGCCCTGGAGGAGACGCCGCGTTATCGCGCGGCATTAAGTTTGCTGCTGGAACTCAATCGCGCGCGCCCTGACAACATCCAGGACCCCGTCGAGAGCATCCTCCCCTCGAACCCCGTTCCCCGTCGTTAGCGTGCCCATCACCCCATGAAACGCGCCGTCTGCACCCTCGTGTTCTTCGCCGTCGTCGGCGCGGCGGTGATGGCGCAATCGCGATTTGGCCGCAGCCGAGGCGGCTGGGGCTACGGCGAAGGGTATGCCGGCGATTCGACCCGCACCGCGCGCGAGATTCCGACGCACAGCACGGGCACGCCGGTCTGGACCAACCCGAACGGTTTCACCAAGGACGTGTTCACGTTCGCGCGCATCCGGTACAGCCAGCATTATCGGCGCGGCAGCGGCTGGGCGACGGACACCCCGGATAGCGATCTGAACTTTTCCTACCGGCTGCAGCAGATGACTTCGATGAAGGTGGATCCCGACGGGCGGATTCTGAATGTCTCCGATCCCGACGTATTGAATTATCCCTGGATCTATATAGTAGAGCCCGGCGGGTTGTCGTTCAGCGAGGAGGAGGTGGTGGCCATGCGAAAGTACCTGCTCAACGGCGGCTTCCTGATGTGCGACGATTTCTGGGGCGAAGCGGAGTGGGCGAACCTCGAGCGCGAGATCAAGCGGGTTTTTCCCGACCGTTCGTTTGTCGAACTTTCGCTCGATCATCCGCTCTATAGCTGTGTGTTCCAGATCAAGGAGAAAGGCCAGTGCCCCAACGTCGGACTCGGCGAGGAGAGCCAATACCACGGCATCACCTGGGAACGGGAGGACGCCAAGGTCGTGCACCACCGCGCGATCTACGACGACAAGGGCCGGATGATGGTCTTCGCTGCGCACAACACCGACAACGGCGATGGCTGGGAGCGGGAGGGCGAGTATCAGTATTATTTCAAAAACTTTTCCGAGAAAATTGCGTATCCCCTGGGGATCAACGTCGTGTTCTACGCGATGACGCACTGATGAAAAACGGACGAAAGGACCAAGGGACCAAAGGACCAAGGGACCTCGCATTGCGTTGGTCCATTGGTCTCTTGGTCCATTGGTCCATTGGTCCCTTGGTCTATTGCTGCCTTGGTCCTTTGCTTTTTTCCCAGCCGTTCATGCCGAATCGCTGGACGAGTTGGGGCAACGAGAACGATCTCGGCGGCTCGCTGGTGCGCACCGAAGGCAGCGGCGTCATCGATGAGGATCAGGTGCGCACGGCGCGCGAAGTGGTCTCCCACAGCACCGGCACGCCGGAATGGTCGAATCCCCGCGGCTTCGAGAAGGACGTCTTCACGTTTGCCCGCGCGGTCTTCAAGGTCGGTCCAAACCTCGCGCCGGGTTACGGCTACGGCCGGCGTTTCGGCTGGTGGGTGGATTTCCCGGACGCGGACCTGAACCTTTCCTACCGGCTTCAGCAGATGACCTCGATGAAGGTCGATCCCAACGGGCGCGTCATGAAGCTCACGGATCCCGACCTGCACGGCTACCCGTTCCTGCTGATGGAGCATCCCGGCTACATCATCCTGCGCGACGCCGAGGTGTCGGCGCTGCGCAAATACCTCCTCACCGGCGGCGTGCTCACGATCATCGATTTCTGGAACAACTACGAGTGGGCCGGTTTCGCCTCGGCGATGAAGAAGGTGCTGCCGGAGCGCGAGTGGACGGATCTCACCGCCGATCACCCGCTGTTCCATTGCGTGTTCAATCTCAAGGGCCCGATGCAGCGCTGGCAGGTGCCCACGATGCAGTTCTGGGACCGCCGGCACAATCCCGACGACCCCAACTCACCGCCGATCCAAATCGATCGCGGCGAAGGCTGGGAAAAGATGTCGGTTCGCGCGCTCTACGACGACAAGGGCCGGATCATGGTGATCGCGTTTCACAACAGCGACATCACCGACGGCTGGGAACGGGAAGGGGAGCGCGAGGATTTCTTTCGCACCTTCTCGGAACCCATTTCATACCCCATCGGCGTAAACCTGATTTTCTATTTGATGACGCACTGATGAAACGACGGGACCACCGGACAACAGCGCCACGAGACCGCGGCCCGCGAAGTCGTGAGCTCGTGATTCTGCGGCCGGAGGTTGTCCCGTAGCACAGTCGGGTCCAGATTCAGTGTCGGAGTTCCGTGGTCCAGTCGTCCGACGTCCAGCAGTCCTTTTTTCAATGAGCATCCCTGTCGAAACCGCCCCGCCGCCCCTTAACCCCTCGTCCGACGCGTCCGCGTCGCCTCCGGCCACCGGCTTTGCGGCCGAGCGCGAGACGGCGGAGCGGCTGATCGCCGGTCGCGTGAAGATCGAAGCCGAACTGGCGAAGGTTATCATCGGCCAGCGCGAAGTCATCGAGCAGATCATGATCGCGCTGCTCGCCGGCGGCCATTGCCTCATCACCGGTGCGCCTGGCCTGGCGAAGACGCTGCTGGTAAAGTCGATTGCGCAGATTTTCCACCTGCGTTTCCAGCGGATTCAGTTCACGCCGGATTTGATGCCGGCCGACATCACCGGGACGGAAATCCTGCAGGATGACGGCGACGGCAAACGCCGGCTGTCGTTCGTGCGCGGCCCGGTTTTCGCGAACATGATTCTCGCCGACGAAATCAACCGGACGCCGCCGAAGACGCAGGCCGCGCTGCTCGAGGCGATGCAGGAGCACCAGGTCACGGCCTCGGGCATCCGGCATCCGCTCGAGGAGCCGTTTTTTGTGCTCGCGACGCAGAATCCGATCGAAATGGAAGGCACGTATCCGCTGCCGGAGGCGCAGCTCGATCGCTTCATGTTCAACGTTGTGATGGATTACCTGCCGGAAGCCGACGAAGTCCGGGTCGTCGCGGAGACAACTTCGGGCCGGCCGGCGGCGATCGAGGCACAGTTCACCGGCGAGGATGTGCTGCGGTTTCACGAGCTCGTCCGCAAGGTGCCGGTGGCGGAGGAAATGGTGCGTTACGCAGTGCAGCTGGCCGCGTCGTCGCGACCGCATCAGGCGCACACCCCGGAATTCGTCAACGAGTGGATCAGCTGGGGTGCCGGTACCCGCGCCGGCCAGTTCCTCATCCTGGGCGCGAAGGCCCGTGCGTTGTTGCGCGGCCGGGCCCACGTCACCGTCGAGGACATCCAGGCGCTCGCCGTCCCGGCGCTGCGGCACCGGATTCTCCTGAATTACCGCGCCGAGGCCGAAGGGATCAAGATCGACGACGTGGTCAAGCGGCTGCTCACCGCGACGAAGCTCCCGGTGAAGACGGCTCCGTAGTTGGGCCACTGACGACTGACCCCTGATTACCGGCCATGCCCACCACCACTGCGCCTGCTCTCGCCGCCGCGAGGCTCATCGACCCGCAGGCGTTGATGACGATTCGCAGCCTCGAGTTGCGGGCGCGCGCGGTGGTCGAGGGATTCTGGAGCGGCATTCACCGCAGCCCGTATCACGGGTTCTCGGTCGAGTTCACCGAGTATCGCCAGTACACGCCGGGCGACGACCCGCGCTATCTGGACTGGCGCGTGTTCGCGCGCAGCGACCGTTATTTCATCAAGAAATACGAGGACGAAACCAACCTGCGGATGCACCTGCTGGTGGATCAGAGTCGCTCGATGGAGTACGGCTCGACGGGCTACACGAAGGGCGTCTATGCCGGCACGCTGGCGGCGACGCTCGCGTATTTTCTCCACCTGCAGGGCGACGCCGTCGGGTTGCTCACGTTCGACGAGCAAGTGCGCGATTATCTGCCGGCGCGTCATCGCGTCGGCCACCTCCGCCACCTGATGCTGGCGCTCGAGCGCCCGGCGGCGGGGCGCGCGACGGATCTCGAGGCGCCGCTCGAACGGATCACGTCGCTGATCCGCAAGCGCGGGCTCGTCGCGCTCATCTCGGATTTCCTGGCGCCGCTCGATCGCCTCGAGCGGAACCTGATCGCGCTGACCGCCGGCGGCCACGAAGTCGCGGTGTTTCATATCGTCGATCCCGCCGAGTTGAACCTCGGCATCGACGCGCCGTCGCTGTTCGAGGATGTCGAGTCCACGAGGCGGCTCTACATCGATCCGGCCGCCGCGCGCGCCGGTTACGTGAAGAAATTCAACGCGCATTGTGATGCGTTGCGCGCCAGCTGCCGCAAATTGGGAGTCGGCTACCAGCTGCTCTCGAGCGGCCAGCCGCTGGAGATCGCGCTGTTCGAGTTCTTGCAGCAACGGATGCGCAAGGGCCGCCAGTTCCGCCGCACGCGCGGGAATGGAAATGGAGGCCGCTCGTGAGCACTGGGTCGCCAACGACAGGGCGGTGTCGTTCTTACGAATTCTGGAGGGACGACCTCCGTGTCGTCCGCGGCCCGCACAGAGGCGGGCCCTCCAAAGATGACGCTACCCTGTCTCCGACAAGAACTCGCCACCCTCACCGGCATGAATACCGCGCGACCGGAGGCCGGGCATGAACTTCCTCACGCCACTGTTCCTGCTCGGTGGTCTCGCGATTGCGGCGCCCATCATCTATCACCTCGTACGGCGGACGACGCGCGAGAAAACGCCGTTCAGTTCGCTGATGTTCCTGCTGCCGAGTCCGCCCCGGCTTTCGCGGCGGCATCGGTTCGAACACATCCTGCTGCTGATCCTGCGCTGCCTCGCGCTCGCACTGCTGGCGTTCGCGTTCGCGCGACCGTTTCTGCGCCAGACGCCGATCGACGATCCGACCTCGGCCCAGCCGAAACGTGTCGTCGTCCTCGTCGACACCAGCGCGAGCATGCGGCGCGAGGGGGTGTGGGCCGCGGCCCGCGCGCGCGTCGATGACGTGCTGCGTCAGGTCGGAGCCGCCGACCAGGTGGCGCTGATCACGTTCAGCCAGCAGGCGACGACGCTGATGTCTTTCGAAGACTGGAATCGCACGGCGCCGTCCGGTCGCGCGGCGTTTGCCTCGGGCCGGCTCGGGGGCATCGCCCCGGGCTGGGGCGGGGCGCATCTGGGGAACGCGCGCGCCACGGCAGCCCAGGCCC
>Ga0080064_1005187_pt1 | contig 15625 bp, 16 predicted proteins | sample Subgrocontami54m_FD_69260 | JGI IMG/M metagenome (GOLD analysis project Ga0080064, IMG submission 69260) | Subsurface groundwater microbial communities from S. Glens Falls, New York, USA - GMW46 contaminated, 5.4 m (SPADES assembly) (version 2) ...
ACATCAACATTTTTAGATAAAACTGAGTTAAAATCAATATCAACAATCTTTTTATCAGTTAAAAGATTAACATTAAAATACCATCCTAAAAATCCTTCATATACTATTACCAAAATAAGTAGATAGTTAATAATAATGAGTACTAAAGAAAAGTTTTGTGGCACAAATGAGAAATCCAAGTTTAGCAAGAGAATAAATTTTGGCACCAAGAGGGGTATAAAAAATATAAATATTGAAAGGAGAATCCAGGATAAGTTGGTAATGGGATGTGCTCTTAAAAGAAGTAGTATATTTTCATCATCATCTTGACCCTGGTAATGACAGTTTTGAGGGTTTTTTATAAATGCAGGAAACATGACAAAAGTATAGCACTTTTGTTATTCTGAGCGTAGCGAAGAATCTCTGACACTTTGTGTCATTTATTCTCTACATCAAATAAGGGCCCTACAATCTGAAGATTAGCAGGAGCTCTTAAATTAAATCTGTTTTTAAAATCAGCTCCAGAAAAACTTGTTTGACCTACATCCCCTGAAATATTAACTGAAGTTGTTACACCTGAGCCAAAATCTGCTGAGACAGAAATAGAAGAAACACTATTGTAAGGGTTTATACCTTTATTTTTTAACTCTTGTCTGACTTTACTCTCATCCCAGTTGTCAGTCCCAGCCGGATTTGCTTTATCTACCTGGTAAAGATGCTCTGTGGTAGAAGAGTCTGCTTTAACTAACAACAAAGTATTTACAATATCTGCTACTTCATCTGGCTTTAACCATGCAGTTTTACTGTATTGTGCACGGGAACCCCAATCACAATAAAACCAGGGGGAATCTTTATCATAGGCTCCTGCTTTAAGATCATCAAATCCTGAGGCAGAACCAGAAATAGTATCCACTCCATGTTTGGTCCAAGAAGTGCCAGACCACCCTATCTCAGCACTTGAAAGAATATAACCACCATGGGTTGAAGAATACCAAGCTTTAACAGGATTTCCTCCAGATACCATCACCCAACCACGGGTGCTATTTACAGCATCTTCCCAAGCTCCACCTTTAGGTTCACTTTTAAAAACCTGGCACTGCTCTGTTGTACAAATAGACCCTGCACCATTATTGGTGTAAGCCAAAGCATAGGAACGGGCAGCTACAGCTTGAGCTTTCAAGGCCTCAGGATGGAATGAACTGGGCATTTCATAAATCCTTTTGACATAATCTTCGATATTAAAAGCTCCGAAACCGTCTACATTAATATTTATCCCAGTGTTGTAGTCTTTTTTAAGTTCAAAGTTGGCATAATAAGCAGACAAAATCTGCTCTGCATTTTGGCCAGCTTTTCCTCTGCCATCTGCTCCATATTGATTTAAACCTGTTCTATTTGGTACTCCATAGGTGAAAAAAGCAAGTCTGGGGGAAAATCCTGGATCTATATGTCTATCATCAGTGCATGCTCCAATGGAGGCTGCAGATCTTGAAATATTTAAACTAGCCAGTCTTTGAGATAAAATTTGTTGCTGCTTGGCTGTTAGTTGAACAATTTTAGAAGTTAAATCTGCCTGGTATGCTTTGGCTTTTTTGATTTCTCCTCCCAAGAATTGGGCATTTTTGTCCACCTCTGCCTGTAATACTGCTAGTTTTGCCTTATCTTTTTCTAGTTTTTCTTTTTGGTTTAAAAGATCTAACATCTCTGAGCTGATGCTTTTTATAATTTCCCTATTTTCATTAACTGTTTTGAGACGGTAGAGCTTATCTGATAGCTTGGCTTGACCAAGCAGAAAACTAAAAGAGGTATAAAGGTAGCCGTTTTTATAATCCTCTGCTACTCTTTCATTAAAAGTAGCAGTTAACTGGACTAGTTTTTCTTCCCTTAGATCCAACTCTTTTTGTTTTAGAGCTATCTTTGAAGAAAGAGCATTCAGGCTAGCTTGGATTTGAGCAAGCTGTCGTTGTAGTGCTCCAAACTGGCCTTCTAATGGTTTTGTAGCAGTTACAGAAAGCTCTCTTTGATGGCTAAGTTCATTTATCTGTTTTTGTAAATCCTCTATTTCATCAGCCTTAACAGTTGGTAGTAGGTAGTTCATAGTTAATAGTAAGAAACAAAAAAGAAGGATAAATTTGAATTTTCTACGAACTATGAACCATGAACAATGAACCAATTTCCGGGGAAACATAACCCCAAAATTGTACCACGTTAACTTGTTTTTATCTCTTCTCTAACTTTCTCATCCAGAAATATTTTCACCAATGATTGATAAGGTACGTCCTTTTTATTGGCTAACATTTTAAGTGAGTTCAGCAAAGATTCAGGAACTCTTATAGTAATACTCCTGGTAGAAAGCTTAAGATTTGGGAAACTTGGGTTAATTATAGCTTTACTCCAATCTATATAGTCAGTAGTATCATGAGTTGACCAAAACTCATATTCTTCGTCCTCCGAAGCAAATTTAGGTATTGGTTTAAGTTTCTTCATATTTCCTCCTTTCTTTTTCATTTTGATCTCTGGCTGAAATTACACGAACTTTGTTTTTTCTAATTGTGAATGCAATTACAAGTAGTCTTTGGTTACTTGTCTTTCCTAATACCTGCAATCTCTGCTCTATTTTAGAATGCTCTTTATCATCATTTAAACGAAGTGGTGTATTAACAAATACTTCCTCACACTCTCTATAATCCACTCCATGCTTTTTTATATGTTCAAGATTGCCTTGATCCCAGTCAAATCCATCCAGTTTACTGAAATCAGCTTTCATTTTATGTATTGTACCATACCATACATTAATACTCCTGTCAATGCCTCTCCTAGACCCTAATTACTCTTTATGCTAAGCTTGAGTTAATGCCCAAGATACTACCTTTGATTGTATTCTTATTTTCAATTATTTTGTTTTCATTCATAGTTCCTTTGGGAAATATTGTAAGAGCAGCTGAGACATGCAGCAATTCTGGAATAACTTATTCCCCTAATGCTTTCCCGGCAGACCCTAGTGATTTAACTCTTCACTTTACAATAAATAACCCGAACACTGCCAGTATTTTGAATGGTAAGTATGTGCGGCTGCACTTTTCGACTATAGTGGTACCTTTTTTCGGGGATATAAATACTGAGCCAGTACTCATTACAGGTAATACTTTTCAAATTAATCCTTTAAATGTAACCCGCGAATCCTACGCAGGTTCTGCCGACCGACTTAAAATTGGCGGAAGACATGAAGCTGTTTTGAATTGGGAACCAGACCCCAAGAAAGACTACATTGATTTTTGTAGTGGTATTTCTTACTCCGTTACTGACTCAGATACTTGCGTAGTAGATCCCAATTTACCTTTGGTGATTCCTCCTGAAACCGCAATAAATATTAACTTTTCTGGAAAACCAAATACGTCCTATTCACTGGTTGACCCTGCCACAAAATTTTCTCTCCGTGACGCCACCACTGATAGTAAAGGTCAAGGAAGTTTCAGTAACATGCTTATTCCTGGTACTAATGGCGATAAGTTCGTTGTTAATATTACTACATCTGATAAAGCTCGCATCGGTGTATCCAGCTGTACAACAACTCCTGTTATAAAACTTGATGCTAAAACATCCAAACCACCCACTCTGACCCCTGGATCAGTTCCTCTCCCAGGTCCTGGAACTGCTCCAGGAACAGGAACAACAACTGGTGCTGCTTTAACTTGCACTGGTAGCAATTGTACTAAGGCTGGGGGGGAACTTTGTGATAATAATGAGGGTATTCAAACTGCTATTGGTTGTGTTCATACTGAACCTCAAAAGTTGATTAAAGATATTTTTACGCTATCTTTGGGTATTGGTGGAGGAATTGCCTTTTTACTGATGGTTTGGGGTGCATTTGAGATGATTACCTCTGCTGGAAATCCAGATACTTTAAAGGCTGGTAAGGAGAGATTTATGAACGCTATTATTGGTATACTATTTATAGTTTTTTCCAGCCTGCTACTACAAATTATTGGAGTTGATATACTTAATATACCTGGATTTACAAAATGAATAAGTTAGCGTTAACTTTACCTGGTGGGCAAACAATTTTTGATCCACAATCAAAATTTAATAATTTAGGGAGTTTTATTTCAGGACTATACCAAGTTGTGTTTTATGTAGCAGTTGCTTTAGCTTTGTATTGGCTAACTTGGGGCATTTTTGAGTATATTTTTGCTGGTGGAAATAAGGAACAGCTAGGCAATGGCAGGAAAAAAATTACCTGGGCTCTTATTGGGTTAATGTTTGTACTAGTAGCTTTCTTAGTTGCCCAGTTTTTAGGCCAGGTTGTTTTACCAGAAGGATCAAAACAACCATTTAATAGCTTACCAATAACCAAATGAACAAAGTTCGCGTTAACACACTGAAAAAATACTCTACGCTGATGGCTGCCACTCCTGTTGATATTTCAAAAGAATATGCTTTTGGAGACTTAAAAACTTTAGGCCAAGGACTTGATAGGTTAGTTATACCAGCCTTTTCAGTTGCTGCAATGGCTGTAGTTTTTTACTTCATAATAGGAGCCTTTAAATATATATCCTCTGGAGGAGAAAAGGAAGAACTTGCTAAGGCTAGAGGTATGATTACCCACTCAATTATTGGCTTTATACTGCTCATGGCTTTATTTTTGGTAGTAGAGTTTTTATTTGGCAAACTATTTGGAACTGATATACAATTTATTAAAGGACTAAAATGACTCCCAAAGAAATTTTTGGTGAAATTAAGCCTCCAGAAGAATTACAACCTTTAGTAGACAAAGGTGGACAAGGAGCAGGAGGAATAAGTCTATTTTTAAACAACCTTATTACTTTAATTTATGAGGTAGCTATAGTTTTGGTAGTTTTTATGTTTTTGTGGGGAGCATTAGAGTGGTTAATCTCTGGTGGAGATAAGGAAAAAGTGGCAGAAGCCCGCAAAAGAATAGTTAATGCGCTAATAGGCCTGGCACTTTTAGCAGTAGCCTTTGCTATTTTGAAAGTATTTGGCATATTTACTGGATTTACAACTTTCTTTAATTTCTGACAGAGAAGTACTTGACAAGTTAAAGGAAATAGACCTATTATTTAAATAGCTATGCGCAAATTTTTGTTACTAAGTTCAACACTGTCATACCTTGCTACTGCACCTCATGCTTTTGCTCAAAGTATTAAAGTTGATAAACCAACAATTGGTAATAACCCAGTTGGTTATACTGATCTGGGCGATTTTATCAATAAAAGTGTTAGTTTAGTTTTTATTGTCGCAGTTATAGCAGTACTTATCATGCTTGTTTGGGGTGGACTGCAATGGATTTTATCTGGTGGAGAAAAAGAGGCTGTAGGTGAGGCTAGAAGAAGAATAGTTAATGCATTAATTGGCTTAGCAATTCTTGCTGTAGCGTTTGCAATTGCTCAAGTAGCAGGGACATTCTTAGGCTTTAATCTCTTTAGTGATCTACCAATACCTTCACCAAAACGTTGACTCTAGACATTAATTGACCAAAGATACGTTTCATGATACCTTGAGAGTATGAATCCCGCTCAACCTGCAGGTCCAGATTTTTTAAATTTTTTAGTTGGAAGAGTAATTAATATTTCAGTTGCAGGAGCTTTTATAGCAGTTGTAGTAGTTTTAGTTTGGGCAGGGATAAAATTTATTACCTCTGGTGGAGATTCAAAATCTTTGGATCAAGCCAGAACTACCATTACCTGGGGGTTATTAGGAATATTATTTTTAGCTATAGCCTGGTTAGTATTACAACTTATAGCCTCTTTCACAGGGATAGAAGCCCTAAAAAGCTTTGACATTACCATTTTACAGAAGTAAGATTTAGTTGATGACTGCTGTTGAAGCAAGACATCAAAGATTTTTACCCGATGGGGCTGAAGACTTTGGTAATGGTGTCATTTCTCCTAATATTACTGACCTAATTAACTTATCTGCTCTATCTAATAGTGCTCGGAGAGGCGCAGATAGATTAAGAGGAGGATTTTTAAACAGAAAAGCTCTACCAGTTTTTATGTCCTTTGGTATGCTTGCCTCAGTAATAGCCTGTGGTCCAAGTAATAGTAATAATTCTGAACAAAATCTTAGTCCTGAACAAAAAGCAATAGTAAAAGCTATACAAGAATCGGAATTCCAATTACCTATAGCAGGTAAATCACATTATCTTGGAGGTCCCCATGATACAAATCTTAGAGGAGGCATCAAAAATTCTATTGATATTGGGCCAGAAGTAGTGGTCAAATGTGAACCTGGTGTATATAAAGTATTAGATAAACCACCAGTAGTAGCTTCTGCCTCTGGTAGAGTAAAGGCAATAGGCGATGAAAAAGATAGGACAGATAAACTGCACAGCGTAATTGAGATTGCAACAAGTAATGGTAATACTTTGGCTATGATGCATCTTGCCCAGTTTAAAGTATCAGTTGGGGATGAGGTGATAGGTGGAATAACAGAAATCGCTAAGTTTTCTTGTGAATATGTTCCAGGAGGAACGATAGAAGGAATGCATGTACATATAGCTTTATATGGCCCAGATGGAGAGCAAATTCCTATTGAAGGCCATACTTTTTCTGGCTTTGAAGTTCATGATGGAAAGAAGGATTATGATGGCACTATGTCTAGAGCAAATGAGCCCGTTAGAACTGCTAACCGGGCAAGATGCGGGCCTAGTCAAGCTTCAATTGATAGGTGTGGGGGAATCAGGAATGATCTAATAACTGATAGCCGGGCGTTAGTGGTAAATTCCAAGAAGAGTGTTTCTCCCATTCCCACAATACCCATCATAACTCCTACAATTGCAGTTCCACTGTTAAGACCTGCTGAGAGTCCAACCAGACAAGCTGTAATAGCTACTGCTACTTCAATTCCTCGGGCCACTGAAACCCCTAGACCAAACTTACAAGCAGCCCCTACTCCTAAGCCATTTAAAATAGGTGATACTGTTATAGTAACCGGTACACCTTCTGATTGTTTATTTACAAGATCAGGTCCAGGTTTGTCTTCAGATAATATTTACAGAGCAAGTGGTAAAAAAGTTTGTTACCCGGATGGTTACAAATTTAAGATAATTGGCGGCCCTATAACAAAAGATGGCTATAACTGGTGGCAGGTAAATCTACATAGTGCCTGGTCAGAAGATAAATTCCTAAAGCTAACTCCCCCATAACCTCTTCCACAAAACTCCTTTGACTTGACGTTAACAAAAGTAAAGAATATTATTTAACTATGGGAGAAAATGTCACATCCTCACAGGTTGACAGTAGTTTGCCTAACCTTAAAGCTGCAAGGCTAAGGCGTGTAGGTATTCCTCTCTCATTTCTTGCTGCTGTAGGACTACTGGCAGGAGCTTGCAGCGATTCTAAAACAATCCCTGGTGCAAGTACGAGTAGTAACCCGAATAGAACTACTGAGGCTCTAAGACCACCTACTGCAACGAGAGAGAGCCTGGGAAGATTAGCATCAGCAGATATAAGCTTAGCAGATAAAGAATCAAGCCCTTTTAGTTTTAATTCTCATAGTGGTCCTTTTACTTTAGACATCCCATCTAGCTGGCGAGCAGGTCGTCCCGATGTTCCAGCTTATGGAGGTCTTCATAAAAATTACCAAACTTATACTGGATTTCAGTTTCTACCCAGTGGTGTTTTTCCTAGGCTTGAGGATTTAAAAAATTATGAAGAAAAAGATCTGAACACAGATATAGAAAAATATGGCAAAGCTTCTGGCAAGAGTACATCTAAAGCTATTGTTACAAGAGAGAAAGTGGCAGGACATGATGCTTATTTAATTTCTGGTGTCATTACTAATGGCTCTGCTATATATAGGTCTAATCTCGAACAATCTAGAAACCTTGTAGATGTTGAAGTAAGCATGTTGGTATTTATGGTTGGCAATCAGGGATACAGATTTGCACTTTTTACCCATCCTGAGATTACCCAAAAAGAACTGGCCAATTTTTCAAGAATGATGAACTCCTTTAGATAACCAAAATAGTTGAATTAAATAGGCTTTTAGTTTACCCTTAAAATATGACTGCCCGGAAATTAATAGTTCATAGTTCATTGTTCATAGTTAATTGCCTGATAGCTCTAATTTTTCTATTAGCAATTACCTATTATCTATTACCTGTTAATGTTTCTGCTCAGGTTGCAAACCCTTATTCCTATAATAGTCCCCTTTCACCTCAATATACTAATATCCAAGCTATAAATTTAATCCATACCTTAAGCTGTTTAGCAGAAGGCGTTTCTATTATTGGACAGCCTTGTATTGAATACTCTACCCAAAATGGTAAACCTACTTTAATCCAAGGTTATTCTGCTTCTGGTGGAGCTTTAGGTTCTGTAGGAAGACTCATTACAGGTTTGTATGATAATAGACCTTTAAGTACTACCCAGTATTTGGCAGATGTGGGACAAAATTTACATGTTATTCCCCAAGCTCATGCCCAGGTTGCTGGATCTGGGAATAATGTCCTTTCTCCAGTTTTAGAAATTTGGAAAATCAGCCGGAATATTGCCTACCTGGCTATGATTATTATTTTTATTGTGATTGGTTTTATGATTATGTTCAGGCAAAAAATAAACCCCCAAACAGTGATTTCTGCCCAAGCTGCTTTGCCAGGCCTGGTCATTGGTTTGATTCTAATTACCTTTAGTTATTTTATTTCTGCGCTGATTGTGGATTTAACTTTTGTAGGCACCTCTTTAGCAGCCAAAGCTTATGAAGGAACAGTTGTTAAAGATGCTCAAAAACTGCTTGCTCAAGGTAATATTATTGCCCTGTTTGGAGAAGTTATTGACCCTCCCAAACCCTCAGTAACATTTCCCATACCTTTACACTCAGATGCTGCTCAAATAATATCTGATACTACTACTTCATCTCTTAGAGCATTAAATAATGACTCAGTATTTGGATCAATTATTCAGAATGTATCTATGCTAGGAGGTTGTTTAATTGGGATACAACTCGCTCCTGATGTAAAATTCGACATTAAACCATTTGGTCTTGGTTTTGGTGTTGATGTTGGCAAACTAGCTGCAAAAGGAGCTAGCTGTATCGCAGGAGGCGGCTTAGCTGGTTGGCTCTCAACAACCCCATTTGCTAGCGGACTAATTGGACTTATCTTGTATGTAGTTTTAATAATTGCCCTACTAATTTCTTTATTTAGATTGCTATTTGCTCTGCTTGTTTGTTATATCACCTTGATGATTACAACAATTACTGGTCCATTTTATTTTTTAATATCCAGTATCCCGGGAAGGGCTGGAGTTGCTTCCGGCTGGTTTAAAACTATGTTTGCCAATATTTTAGTTTTCCCAGCTGTTTTTGCAGCAATAATTATGGCAGCATATATTTTGGGCCTTAAAACAGAACACATCCAGATAATTGGTAGTGGAATAGATTTTAAAGGTGGGACAGTGCCATTACTTGGTGGTTTTCCTTCAGATTTTCTAAGAATTGCTTTGGCTTATGGAATACTACTAATTACTCCAGCAATCCCTGGAGCTGTTAAAGAAGCTTTTGGAGTGAAAGACTCACCATTTGGTGGAGTAGCTTTGGGTGCAGCAGCAGCCGGAGCTGGGATAGTTAGAACATTTGGAGGTAGAGCTATCCAACCAACACTGGCTGAACTGCAAACTTTCAGGGAAGGTAAATTGAAAGCTCAAGCTGGATTAGGGCAACAACCAACTGCACCTCAAAGTCCTTTGGGTAGAATACTAAGTGGTAATTGGTGGTCTAAGAATGCAGGGAGTACGGGTCAACTAAATCTGAATCCTAAACCCCCTGCAGCGCAGGCGAATCCTAATCCTGGAAACCAAAATCCAGGTGGCGGTTAAATTATTTTGTGCTAACTGTGGCTCCGACAAATTGTTTAAATGCTGCCCATAAAGCTTCCATAAAACTGAATGATTGCAGTAAGGTCACAAAAATTCCTCTAAAACGGCCAAGATGTTTATTATATAGCTCAGAGGCTTTTTTAGGAGTAATCACTCCTTCTTTCACCATGTTGGCAAATATATAGGCAAAATCAAGAGCATTTTTTCTTTGATATAACCCACCAGTTTGATCAAACATTTCTTTATTGGCATAAACAACTCCATCTGCATAGGTACCCATTAGCCTATCAGCTTCTTCTTCATGGAGGTCTGCTCCAATCGCTTTTTTCCTGATCGCATTCAACGCAGCTACAGGATCACCAAATAAACTTTTAATTTCTCTAAATAAGTAAGGCTCATCTTCTACTAATTGATCGTGCAATCTTCTATTCACCCTTGCCCTTTTTTCCATAGGACGAACAGCTGAGTTATAAAGATCATCCCATTTGATCAGTAGATCTGTCATTGAACCTTCCCCAGCTGCATCTACTAGGTTAACAGATGCACTATCATTAAACCTACGGACACCTTTCAAAGATACGTTCCTACTACCTTGTGATTCCTGACGGACATTATGCCAAGTCTCTACTCCAATTTCCCTACCTCCATCACCAGTACTAGCATTAGCAAAGTCAATGTCATTCCAATGCGCCTCCATAACCTTTTGTTTTGCTTCACTAAAAGCCATTGGTATTAAATTAGAATTTTTCTTAATAGCGAGGCTTAGCAAAGGTCCTTCTCTTTTCAATTGAGCTCTTTCTTCGGGCGTTAATACTTCTCCATTTTCCCACTTAGCTTTTAAGCTTAATAACTGACGAAGATTAATTACCTCATGACCATCTGTATTAACTATTACTTCCTCGCCATCAATATCCTTGAATTTGTCGTTATCATGCCATTTTTGTAGGTGAAGTGGGACATTATTTAAAAGGTTCTTCCAAACATGACGGTCATTTTGTCCCGACCATACTTTACCTGACTCATCTTTTAAAAGAATTTTGGCTGAATCTGCCGCAAACCCTGTTCCTACTGCTGTTTTATCAGCAATATCAAAAGCAACCCTAGTATCACTTAAAAGTTTTTCAAAGTTTTCTCTTAAAACCTTACGTCTATCTTCCTCCTGTTGATTCGCAGATGCAGGAAACTGCTCTAAAGCTAAGGTACTCGGGCCAATTCCCACTATATCTTTATCTCTTGCATCCCACATCTTTCCAAGAGCTTTCCTAACATCAGCTTCGTTAAAGCTCTGTCTTTTTACGCTCTCCTCATCAAATTTAATTCCAAATCCTCCCCTGTTGTAGTCGAAATTCTTACTTTCGTTGTGATAATCTTGCCTTGCTCCTTTAATCAAAGCTAATTGATGTTCAATAAAAAGATCTTTTTTCCCATCACCTGATCTATAAAAAAACCCAGAATCTTTTTCTAATGCTTTTAAGGCAAAATAGACGCCATCTATACTAATTAGAGAATGAGCCTCATTTGGATAAATTGCAGTTAAAGCCGGACCTCTTTTTTCCCCATCAATATATTTAGCCAGTAAGTTTAGGTTATGAATTTTGTACCTTGATTCAACTTTTGCCCTTAAAGTTTCCCTTAATGCTTCATTCTTCCTTAAAACAGTAGTGAAAGCCTGAAGCAATTCACCTAACAGTTGTTGATTTATCTCCTTATCAGGATATGCCTCAGCTGAAGCAATAAGTGCATCTACGTTCTGTCTAACAACTTCTCCAGTAGGATCCTCTTTTAACCAATCACTAAGAGTGTAGGCTAAGTTAAATCCGTAAAATCCTTCTTGGACCCCCCGTTGCATTCTACCAACAGCTTCTTCTCTCGCTTTTCCAACTAATGAGTCAAAATTAGAAAATCCTTGAGCCATAACATTAATATCTCTGACCATTTCTCGAGGATTACTTGCCCATCTCATAGCATTGGCAAAAGCTGCTTGAGCCTCTGGAGTCATTTCTACTACACGAACATTTAGTACATCCTTATAAAATTTATGCGCTAATTCAAGGGCTTCTGGCGAAAGAATATCTTCTGGTGGTTGTCTTCCTTGAGGAGGCTGCTCTTCATCTGGAAGTGGTTCTGCTCCTCCTACAACAACTGGCAGTCTTAATACTTCTTCATTGGTAATAGGATCTTTATAAATGTTAAATCCATCCTCCACTTTAATTTCATAATCATTCCTATTAGGATCATAGCCTTCAGATTTGGTAGTCATCATTGCTACCCCTCTGCCTGTTTTCCTATCTCTAAATAGAATATGAGTTAAATCTTTTCTGGTTGCTTCGTGATATTGAGGGGTAAGTTCTTTAGCATCAAATCCGGGTGCAGCTTCAATAGGGTATCTATCATCTTTTAGTAGTTCAAAAGCAATCTGCTCAAATATAGATAGTTGCCGCGGTGAGATTTCAGAATTCCCCTCTTGTACTATCTCAGATATTTTTTGTTCTTGTTTATTTGGCTCAGAAGCCTTTGCTTCTCCGTTTGAAGTTTTTTGAGGTTTAGAGGTTTCCTGCCCTTCTGGCTGAGGAGAAATTTCCACCCCTTGTTGTTCTAATCTGTCAGGTTCTGCCATAATAAACTAGCCTCCCTTACTACAGATTTTAATATTATGGGATATTATACTCCTTAGAAAGGCAGGTGTCAATCTCAGTGTAGCTTTTTAAGCTTCGGGGTGTCAATTAACATTCTCTGGTAGCTCCACAACCTGCTGGACATTTTTGCCCTTGTTTTACTACCTGGTTAATTTCTGCTCCACAAGCCCCACAATGGACACAATAATTAGGATCCTTGGATCTAAAATCTCCAAGCAATGCAGAGCTGCTAGAAAAAACCTGAAAAGCTGTGCCTCTTAATCTAACTGGACAACTACTAGACCTTGGCCCTAACATCAATATTGCCCTTTTCTGAGCATCTTCTATTGTTTTAGTATTAGCGAGATCTGAATAAACTAGCCTTGCTTGACCTAGCGCCTCTTGTTTAACCTCAAAGTACTTGCCTGTCTCTATATATTCCCAAACTTCCCTATCATTAACTAACTTTTGTACAACTGAAACCCAACTTGATTCCTCCGAATTTAGCATTAAAGGTGTTCTTCTGATATCTTCTAGTGAGGCTTGCTGGGGGTAATTTTGAGAAAACTCTGCTAGAGATTGAGTAAACCTCAAGGATTGCTCCTGATCAAAATCAAAGATAATTGCTTTATTAAATAATAGTTTTTCACTCCCTTTTTTTTCTAAACTACTAATAATAATCTTCAAATCAGGATAAACTCCAGGATATGGTGGACTGACCCACATTACTTCTTCATCAACTTCATCTTTACCTTTATTACCTTTAACCCAACCCTCTACAGTATCAAAGGCTTGTCCTTCTACTGCACCTATGTAGCCTCCTCTGTAGATAATATCTGAAACCCTGCGTCCTGCTGAAGAAAGCAAATTTCCCTGTTCATCAATCCCGAAATGATAAGGATCAGGAATTCTCTTAGTTTCCATGATAAGAGAAGCAAACTCTTGCTCAAATTCACTTTGAGGTGTATTTATCCAATGATTAAGTCTGACTTGTTCTATGTTTGGCATTTTCCTGGCTCGGGACGTTTGGTGTTTGGTATCCTGGCTCCCCTTCGATTGCACTCAGGGCTACAGTTGCGGCACAGCTCCAGATTTTAACTGGATTCCCCTAACACATTATCAAAATACCAACTTGAGAGACCAGTTGCAAGTACCAATTTTAATCTCAAACAACCTGTAGCTGATATTTACACAGTAAATTGCATAAGAAGAGTCCTAAAAGATCTATTTTGAGGTCCTTGTGACCCCTTTTTTCACGCTATATGATCTGTTTTGCTATGGATACACATCCTATTCCGCAAAATGTTACTTCTTTCCAATTTAGGCTAGTTGGTGACATGACTTTAAAACAATTTTTGTATCTGGCTAGCGGTATGAGTGTTGCTTACTTAAACTTTGTATTTGTGGCCTCTACCTTACCTATTATAGCTTGGCCAGTAATTATTTTATCAGCCCTTTTAGGAATAGCCTTTGCTTTCTTGCCAATTGCAGACAGACCTTTAGATCATTGGCTAGGAGCTTTTTTAAAAGCTATTTATTCCCCTACCAAAAGAGTTTGGATCAAAAAAGGCAAACATTATGATCAAGACCCTAATTTTATAAAAAGGCTGGATTTGTACAAATTTAAGGCTGGCTTTGCTCAAAGTGTTCCAGTACCTTTGCCTCAGAAACCTCCTGCTGCCCAGGAGGAAAAAGCTCCTACTCCGCAGGGGCACACTCCACAGGAGGCTACTCCAGAAGAGCTATCACAAACTGTAGAGCTGGCCAAACAAGCTCAAAACCTGCAGATGCAAATTGTTGGTACACAGAAACAACTTGATGCTATGAAAACATCTAACAGTGTTGAAGGAATAAATCAAATTCTTACCCATCTGCAGCAGTTGATGAATGATGCATCTTCAGTTAAAAGGCAACTAGTTACAGTAACCCATGAGGCTCCCACACCACAGCAAACTGCCCGCGTAGAAGTAGTAACCTTACCAAAAACAAGACCTACTCAAATAGTTTTAACTTCAACTCCAAATGTTATTAATGGGATTGTTACTGACACTGCTGGTAATTATCTCGATGGAGTAGTAGTAGTAATTTATGACAAAGACGGCTTGCCTGTTAGAGCATTAAAAACCAATAAATTAGGTCAGTTTTCTGGTGCAACTCCGCTACCAAATGGCAAATATACAATCCAGCTAGAAAAAGATAATTTATCTTTTGATGTTTTACAGATAACCTTGAGTGGCCAAATACTGCCTCCAATTATGATCTCAGCTAAAAAATTATTATGAACAGAGCCCAAGATCATCTTAATATTTTAGATATCACAGATGACATAATCTTATTAAAAGATGGCAGTGGGGCTCTGGTTTTAAAAACCAATGCTGTAAACTTTGGACTTTTATCTGATATTGAACAATCATCTATAGTCTCCTCTTTTGCCCAACTCTTAAATTCACTCTCTTTTAGCATCCAAATTTTGATTCATTCTAAAAGGCTAGATATCAGCTCATACCTTCATCTTTTAGATAATGCCCAAAAGCTACAAACTAATTCGCTACTTTTTCAAATGATGGGTAAGTACAGGCAGTTTATCCAAGCTACTATCAAGGAAAATGATGTCTTGGATAAGCAGTTTTATATAATAATCAGTGTCTCAAGTTTGGAAATTGGTCTGGGCTATACCAACAAAATAGACAGAATTAAAAAAATTAGGACAATTTTACTCCCCAGGCGTGATCAGCTTAGCAGACAGCTTAATAGAGTTGGTTTAAAAGCTGAGCAACTCAACTCACAAAAGCTAATTGAGCTTTTTTATAATATTTACAACCAAGCTGGAGATTCCACAGCGCGGCTTAATATTGCTCTTCCTCTCATCGAACCAGTTAGATTAGGCAACCCACAAACGCAAACAGTTGCTCCTCAACCACCACAGAGTAAACCTACTGCTCCATCTGAAACCCCCCCACAAACTGCTAGACCTAGCAGAAATCACCCTTTTGTAGTAGAGGAGCTAATATAATGCAACCAACTCCCCAAACAGCAGATGATTTTAATGTCCAGGATATTATTTCTCCCTCTGAAATAGAGATAGATTTTAACCAGATTAGGATTGACCAGAGCTATTTCAGAACCTATTTTGTTTCAGGTTATCCTAGGTTTGTAGCTCTTAACTGGTTAGAGCATTTAATTTCTTTTGACCATTCT